>WNFC01007290.1_pt1 | contig 12166 bp, 11 predicted proteins | sample 5400541 | NCBI WGS metagenome assembly WNFC01 (sample SAMN13153342, study PRJNA577476) | soil metagenome | isolation source: 120 cm saprolite under Douglas fir tree site 2 hole 2 replicate 1 | place: USA:California | collected 2015-04-18 | reverse complement strand
CATCGTTGTGCCTTGATAAAGAGCGGTTGACACACCTTTTGGGATACGGCCCATTGCGCTAGGCTGATCAAACTTGCCAGGTTATACATTCGCAAGATGCGGTTAGACTCTTGTTCTTTCCCGTTCTCTGAGTCGGAACCAACGAGAAATAAAGCAACGCCCTGAGGCGAGCCCTCGCCTATTTCCTCCACCTCAAGAAGTGACATCTGGAAAACACTGAAGAAAGCCGTCAGTCATGTCCAAGACAGTAAGGTTTGAAAACCAATGACCCCTCGCCCGTCCAGATGGCGTGCGCCTCAGCTTCTCGTGGTCCCTTCGTCTGCAGCCCGATATCAGTCCACTCTTGCGGGAACATGTTGAGCACGGAGAGGCCATCGTCATGACCAATCAGGAGGAGTCGATGCCCAAGTATGGGTAAGAGGGCGCGTATGGGAGAAGTCGTGTGGGGGAGAAAGCGGGAGCCAAGCTGATGAAGACCGAGGTGGACAGGCGGTAACGATTCACCAGCTACAGGCTGGGATGGATCATATTCAAGGAGCTCCTCTGGCTGGATTGGCGGGCTTGGCAAGTAGTCTTTGTCTGTGTGCAGTTGCAGAGGGATAGCAGTTGAAGGTCCTGGTGTCGAGGGACCATCTTGAGGCACAGCCTGGGTAGAGAACTTATTGATCGGTTGCTCAGTATGAGACGGTGGTCAGAAAGGGGATATGCAAAAGAGTACGTACATCCTCTGCGATGCCAGCACCCCAGCCCCTTCGTCTCCGCCTCTCCAATTCTTCCGGAGTGATGTCTGCGTACCGCTCGGCGGCTCTTTGAAACGAACTAAGAAAATTGTTCTGATAAATATGAGAGATGGAGGTCACCTCTTCTCTATCCAGCTCTTCCACCTGCCGAACCTGCGCGGTAAGTGGGAGAAAGTGCTGAATACCTCATGCGTTGAGCCAAAGCCGTAACAATGGTCGCACCTTGAATTTGGGCCGTGTGCTTGTGCGAGGTGCTCGTAAGTTGGCAGCCCATCACCGTCACTTGCTCCGACGTCTTGCTCCGGGACATCCATGGCACGGGACATGGATATTGCGGTCAAGATGGGCAACCGGAGATGAACTGAGCAAGAGGTTCTATGAGCTTGACGCTTCCCCCCTCTCCCTGTACATATAAACGGGGCGCAACCACGTGCCGGTGAACAGGATCCATCAACATCACTCCTACTGGGCTCACTCGAGCCTTAGGCTGTGCACAACCCTCACAGCGTACTGAATCCAGAACGGAGAGGATTCCCATAAAACTCGCTAGTCATCCTTTATCATGATGGTTGTGATGGAGCCATCCTTACGGCCGCCAGACAGCCCCACAGCGGCCATTACAAATATACTGTAGTAGTATGAGACACAGACACCTACTGTCGGTTAGACTGCACTGTATCTATGTGGATGTATCGATCGAGAGCACTGTATGGCTACTCTTGAGCTCGCCTAAACACAACTTGTGCGTGTGACGGTTTGTACTTGTACTGCAACGTCTCTTATAAATCGGTAACCGTCTCGACGTCCTTTAAACAAGCTTCATGTCCACGTTTGACACACTCATCACTGATTTAACCAGAGACATCCAGCGCGTTCAACCAAAGGATGTTCTCCAGTTCTGTTCCAACTGGTTCCAGTCCCGCCTCGAAGAACAAAGGACTCGCACCCGCGACGCGCTCGCACACCGTCCTTCCCTAGCAGCCAACCTCCCGCCAGACCACTACATGGATACTCCCATTGCACCTCAGCCCACACGTTCCTCCGCCTCTCCTTTTACAGATCCGTTCGAGCCACGGCGCATATCGTTGCAGACGCCCTCATCTCAGGTCAATTTCGGGCCGTTGAATGTCTCTGGAAACGGCCTGTTCTCCAGTGATGGTATGCCTGATCCCACCACCACCACTACGACTACCACCACCGCCACTTTCCCACCTCCCAGTTTTCGCTTCGATTCCGATGCGACCCCAGTAGATCCATACTCTGTCCTTGATCACATCACCCCCAGCCAGTCACCAGCTCCGGGAGACTACCTGCACCCACCCGGTTTCAATGTAATGGAGCGACGGTCGTCCGTCAGCGCGGAGCCGATCTCCGTGGACAGCGAGAATCACCAGCCGCTGCCCGTCTATCCAAAAACAGATGATCAACTCCGCCGAATCAGAGCATCCACTACGAACAATTTCCTTTTCCGCGACCTAGATGAGGAGCAGGAGACCGGCGTCCTCAACGCCATGCGCGAAACGCACGTCACGGCGGGGAAAGTCGTCATCCGCCAGGGAGACGTGGGCGACTACTTTTATGTCGTCGAGGCGGGCTTGTTGCACTGCTACATTCGTACGCCCCAACCCCCTTCGGGACGCCATCCATGGGGCTCAGATAACCCACCGCCGGACGCGGAGGAGCACCCCCAGTTCGGCAAACTGGTTCAAAAATGCACTCCAGGTGCATCATTCGGAGACCTCGCGTTGATGTATGGTCATCCCCGCGCCGCGTCGGTCGTCGCGGTCGAGTCTTCGACCCTCTGGTGCCTCGACCGGATCACGTTCCGGACGATCATATTGAACGCGGCACATCGCAGACGGACCATGTACGAGCAGTTCCTGTCGACGGTGACCCTGCTGTCGTCCTTGTCATCCACAGAACGCAGCAAAATCGCGGACGCCCTCGTAAGCCAGGCGTACGAAGATGGCGACGCGGTCGTCAGGCAAGGCGAGATGGGCGACACGTTCTTCTTCGTCGAGGAAGGCGAGGCCGAGGTGACGAAAACCCATCAAGGCGACGATGGCGAAACGCGAGAGATCGTGGTCGGCCACCTGGCCCGCGGCGATTACTTTGGCGGTTCGTTTTTTTGATCGACTTCTCGGCTGATTGTGCTGCGCACTCACACTGCCTCCACCACAGAGCTCTCGCTCTTGCGATTAGCACCGCGCGCGGCTACGGTCAGCGCCATCCGCCGGCCGCCAGATTCAGATCTTCCTGGGCTCAAGGTGGCAGGATTAGACGCGCAAGCGTTCACGAGGCTGCTGGGCCCGCTCCGCGAGATTATGGAGCGCAACGCAGGGACGTACGGGAGTTACGGTACTCCGCATCATGGATTCGGGCATTGAGAAGTTTTTTTTTTTTGTTGTATTGTTGTCGATGAATTTGATCCCATTCCGCTGCGAATTGCCAACTCAAGAGTGAAGTTGATCCACATCATGATGTATCATCGTCAGCAAACCTATCCGCGGCGGTCGTGTCTCAAGATATCAACAGCCTCATCCACGATGTGCGAGGAACTGATATCATCGGCGAGTTTCAGAGGCGTCTCATGCTGCCGAAGTCGCTGACTGATGACTGATCTAATCACTCATCCGTTTGTCTTCCGTTCTGGCCTAGGTTGTTGTTCTCTATGCCATCCTTTGGACCAGGTCCTCCTCACCCAGTCATCTTTGTCAGTGACGACATTAGAGTGCATTCGGAGGACTCGTTGGCGCGCGCCTAGCTGATTATCGTGAGTTGCTGCGCCTAATCGTGTCCGTGACAGCATAGTCATCTGTACCATGTGTACTTTATGCAAGTTTCCCCGAAAGGCTTTATATCTAAATGACTGTTGAAGTGAAAGCGCTGTGACGATAGAGTTGCTGCCAACCCATTTTTAAAGGGTATTCTAGACAGGGATGCCACTAGCAAGCCTGTGGAGAACTCTTCCTAATTATGAGACGTGAAGGGGTAATCACACAGTGACACACTCAGTAAGTCTGAGCTCTGTTGGGCGTCAGAGGCAAAGAGCGACCCTTCATACAAGCACGATCGAAAATTTACATCCGAATTTCATTCGTTTTATTTTGACTCGAATACACTGTATTCCCATTTGGACTAAACTTTGCCGACGGGAAAGCATCATGAATTGAATGGCGGGCACCAAATAACTCTAACACACTCTAGAACGACTAACGAAAGGCAAATGCTCCTGGTATAATTTTACTTTAACCGACTGCCCGAAGGCGTGGCATGAGAGTCAACTAATATCCAATTAAAGTACGCCAGGTGCTTGACAGAGCGATGATGGCGTCGACAACTAATTTTCCCGGTCGAGGTCCAATCGGGAATAATTCACTGGCCAGCATTCCGTGTCGAGCCCACCCGTCGAGCATGAGCGTACCCCACAGAATCGTCCACAGCATCGTCCACGACCAACCAAGCCATCCTCGCACCCGCCATCCCGTCGCCCTCGTAAACGCTCCCTCCATGACCGCACCGGCGCCCATGAAAAGGAAGAATGCCCCGATCGTGATGGAGTCGATCCCGTTCCCGAGCCCCCACAAAGCGACGTAGTGAAGGGTGGCGGATACGGCGAATGCGCCCATGATCGCGCCTGGCTTCCCGAAGAGCCGGCCTCCGGGACGCGCTCCAAACACGATAAAAAGGCGTCGCCCGAATTGGTGCCAGCGGACGCTCCAAAACTCCTGGATCGAGGTGGACATCCACGGTCGATCAAAGAGGCGCGGCCACAGCGCGGCAGGCTGGCGCAAAACGCCTCGGCCGACCAGCGCAGAAGCGTGATACACCGCATCGAGCATCGCGTACACCCACACGCCGCAACAAACGCCGGAAATTGCAGCGAATAAAACGGTACGAGGCACGAGGGGAAGGCTCGGGTCGAAAATACTGCCGCCCCTTGGGTCGTTTGCGGCGGAGGGGTGGAGACGTTGGATGATGTAATGTGACGCGTCAAACGCCGTCATTTTCAAGAGCGTTTTGAAGAAAAGAAGGGCGATCGAAGGCGGCGGGGTACTCTCGCGGGGGAATGGGTTGGGGGACCACGACCATCCGACTCCGCGCACGTTGCACAAGAGGTCTAAAGCGTCCGGGAGAACGCCTGCGACTGACGTACGCCGTTCGACGAGAGTGTCTTGATTACCCTTCGGTAGTTTGTACCTCAACGGTCTCTTCATGAACGTCCATTCTAATGATCTAAACGCTATGACAAACATTGCAGTCTATAGTCAAATTTCAGCAAATGCATTACAAGGGGCATTATCGAAAGAGCGCACCGCAAAAAATAGATTGAAGCAAATGAGCCCACCGGTGCTTTGACGTCCGAGAAACTGCGCCATGAGCAGTGCAAAATCAAATCCAATGGCACACCTCCAAACCTGCCATAAGATGAAAGGGAGTAGCGAAAGCTTGAGGAGGAACGTGTTCGGGAGGATAGCAAGCACTGCCTGTGCATAGTGACAGAGAAGCAGGGGGAAGAGGGCTGCGGGAGTCAACGAGTCTGGAGGATAGGTGGTCATCGAAAAGGAACCGATGGTGTTGAGGGGGATAGTTATGAAGAGGTACTTGGGGTGCGTTCGCCGTTAAGTATCGCGCGCGGGGCCAACAGAAAGAAAGCTGTGATAATAATCTTCCATGCGCGGCGCTCGAGTTGTTGGGACGTGGCGTGTTGCTGGCGGGTTGAGCCGGCTGGTCGAGTTGCGAACTCAGCTCTAGTCAATCGGGGACAGGACAGGGTAGAACAATTCCCCATTTGTAAATGGCTCTTGTGATTCCAGCAACACTGTGTCGTAATGTGAAAGGTTGGTGCCAAAGAGGAGTTCGCGTCGCGCGGATGCATTAATTGCTAAGACTAAGGAAAGCCGCTGCTTTTTGAGTAAGCAGCGCCCGGACTGTAATGCCGCGCTCACAAGTACGTGGTGCCCGTACGGTATGCGGTGACTTAACAACGCGCCCTACAGTACTACAGTACGTAGTACGTCGGTGTCCACTCATTATGACACGCCCCAATGTATCCCAAGAGCATATTCTCCCCTATATGAAAATGCATACAAGACAATTGAGAACTCGGACACTTGAGAGCCAGTCAACATCCAATGCACGTCCACATCTCCGTGATGAATGCCACGCAATGTTATGTGGTCGTCACTTGCTTGACAGTGCGATGATGATGTCGACGACTATTTTCCCCGGTCGAAATCCACCCGGGAGACATTCAGTGGCGAGTACTCCATGTCAGGCCCACCCATCGATAATGAACGTACCCCACAAGGTCGTCCATAGCATCGTCCATGACCAGCCAAGCCATCCTTGCACCCGCAACCCCGTCACACTCCTAAACCCGCCCTCTATGATCACACCGATGCCCATGAGTAGGAAGAACCCCCCAGCAGTGATGAATTCTGTCCCGTTCCCACTCCCCCACAGGCCGATATGGTGAAGGATAGCGGATAAAGCAAACGCACCCATGACGGCGCCGGGCTTCCCAAAGAGAGTTCCACCGGGACGAGCCCCAAACATGATAAAATGGTGTCGCATAAACTGGTGCCAGCGGAAGCCCCAAAACTCTTGAATTGAGGTGGACATCCACGGTCGGTTGAAGGCCCGCGGCCACACGGAAGCTGGCTGGCGGAAGACGGTTCGACCAACCAGTGCCGAGACGTGATACACGGTGTCGACAAACGTATACGACCACACGCCACCGCATATGCCAGAGAATGCGGCCAATGCAGTGCGAGGCACGAAGGGAAGGCTCGGGTCGAAAATACTGCCGCCTTTTGGGCTGTTCACGGAGGGGAAGACATATTGAATGATATATTGTGAAGCGTCGAACACCGTCAATTTTAAGAGTGTCTTGGCAAAAAGAACGGCGATCGAAGACGGCATGCTCTCGCCGGGGAATGAATTGGAAGACCACGACCATCCGACACCACGTATGTTGCAGAGGAGTTCAAACGCGTCGAGGAAGACAGTTGAGGCCGACAGACGTCGTTCGATAGGGTCGTCTTGATTACGCTTCGTTGGTTCGCGCCTTCTTAACGGACTCTTGATGAATGTCCATTCAATTGACCTCAGTGTTATGCCGAATATTGCGTCCTGTACCCGTGTTTCAGCAAATATCCAACAGGGGACATCATCTTTGAGAAATAGCGCACCACGTAAAGAAAATTCCAGAAAGCGAGAATGTCGGCGCTTTGATGTCCGAACAACTGTGCCGAGAGCACTGCAAAATCCAATCCTACGGTACACTTCCAGGCCTGCCATAAAATGAAAGGGAGTAGCAAAAGCTTGAAAATGAACGTGTTTGGGAGGATGGCAAGCACCACCTGTGCATAGTAGCTCAGAAGAAAGGGGAAAAGGGTTGCGAGGGTTAACGGCTGACGAAGGGCCGGATATAGAGAATAGATGGACATGCAAAGGGCATTGAGGGAGTCGGGGGATAGCGATGAACAAACGCTTGTAGGACACCGATGGTGGTGGTGTCAAACACACCTGACTAGCGATATGTCGTAATGAACAGCGTATTACAAATTGGTATTTCGGTAACCCCATCTAGACCTTCTGTCGCGCATCCGAGTCCGAAAGTCGAGGGGGAATACCTAATACTGAACGAAAAGTGTACGACTAGTTGTAACTAACCTCTCAACCTTTTGGCTATGGGAGACTCGCACGATTAGAGCAAGAGGGAAAGACTTATATTCAAGGGCCGCCGTAATAAGCGTTATATATGGAAGAGCCGCCGCGTTACGAACATGTGTTTGTCTGTCTGCCAGACCTAACCCCAGTCCATCATCCCCTTGACCTCCATCCATCCAATTGTCTTTAACACCGACTGGGTGCTTTGATGGCCAGTAGTTCCAATGTCTTTGAGTTCCCACATGCACATGACCGATCAGCGTGCCACTGACCCAATCCATCAGATCCACTTCCAGGTGGCCATGAGATGGATAAGAATGGTGATCTCTTTGACAAGCCTGAACATCACGATGGCATCTACCTACAGAGAGGCATGATAAATAGACTCCGGATAACTGACTCGGAGAGGGCCAAAGCGTGCCGATTATATCCAGGAACGAAGACGGATCAATACATGCATTTGAAGACTATTTGAAGCACAGACGATTCCGCCTGTCATACATGTTATAAAGCGACAAACAAATTACTGTAAAGGGAGCCAGGCAAACGAGCCTGCCCAGGATCTGGTCATTGAGCCGAGCCGGAGCAAATAAGTGAGGCGGGTAGTTTCTAGAGCAGGGACATCCTAGCCACTTGTAGTACTCATTACGAGACCTTCCGAGGTCGGACCAGACTGGGCACCACAGCACCCTCCTGGACTTGGGGTTACTGAAAAACACATATTATCGGTGTCAAAACGCCGTTTGATGTCATTTCTCTATTCCAACTGCCAACTGCAAGACCGCTGAGGGCTCCGTGAGCCAGGCATTCGGAGACCGACCTCCTTACCTTTCCGCGTACGGAGTTTGAACGTCGGAGAATCGGAGTTATAAAGGAGGTCTCACGAAACTCTTTAGCTGAGTTGATCTGAGTTGATCGGAGAGTGAAGCAGAACGGCTTTTTCCGAGCTTAGTCCGCAAGAGGTGTTCCACTCTCTTACAAACTCCACTCCGACAGAAATGGTTTAAGTAAGGAGGTCGCCGAACGCCCGGCTTGCGAGGCATTCGATTATCGCGTGGGAGATTAACGGCATGATGACATCAGGGGTTCCGTATGCCAGATACTCCTGTATCGGAACGTATGTACTTTCCGTGGGAGGAGAAACCAGGGTGTAGACGTACTGTAGGTGTTTGACTGATTTCGATGATGTTGATGCATCACTAGTGTGACAAACTCAGCGACTCCGTCGACTCTGGGAACCCGGGAACTCCGAGTTGATCCTAGTCTGCAAGAAACACAGCGATGATCAGGTCATGACTCATGACTCTACGGCATTGACAAAATAAGGATGCACGGTGCGCACGCCGAGAGAAGGGCCTCATTGAGGCCGATGAGGATTACGCGATTACGAACACTTGGGTCGGTCCGGTGGTAGGAGTGCCGAATGGGGGCAGCTCTGTAGTTAGTTCTTTGTCACACTTCGATTCCTAATGGCGAACGGAGTGCAGGGAAAATGGAAGAAGAGGAGGGACAAATGGGACAGCACAGCACTAGTTTGGTGACCCTTGGCCTCATGGCGGCATCCGGCGGAAGTGGCAGACATGAGCCATGATAGCCGACCTTGCCGGTGAGCCGTGGAAACAAACAACTGATGACGCAATATTAATGGGAATCTTCAGCTCATCGAGAAAAAGTCAGGACACTTCCCCACCATCGTCGCCCCTTCACTGGCACACTTGAGGCGTGCTTTCAAGGGAAAAAGGGTTTACAGAAGCGGAAGATTGAAAAGGGGGAGGGGTAAAAGGTAATTGGCTTGGCTCGGCCTTAGGCCAAGCAACTTACGAGATCTGCGGCCAAGATTCGAGTTGAGCGGATTGCTCTTTTAAATAATGGCCTAGCACCACGCCCGTACCTCCTGGTCCTGACCTCCTCGACTCCTTCTCCTTGCTCCCCACCATCATGCATCTCTACGGCCCCACCTTTGCCTTTCTCCTGCCCTCTTTTGCCTTGTATGCGGCCGACTCTGTCCTCGCCATCCCCTCAGCAATCGTATCTCCCGCAGAACTTTTCGTGCGGAATCCGTCTTCCCCCGATTTGACTAGGAGGCTCGGGTTGGGAGTCGGTGACTCACCTCCTCTCCTGTACGTTCGAGATGGCGACGAGCTCGGTCATGGCCACGGCCACGGTCATGGTCACGGGAATGCGGCCCCTATAGTCCAGCTCAACGAGACCGAGGTCCTTCTGTACCATGCCCCGACTCCACCTTCCTATTGGTCAATCGACATCGACATCGACGAACCCGATCCCGGGAATACCAGACATCCTAGTCTCATGGCCGTCCACGCGGTGTTCATGATATTGGCTTTTCTTGGCGCCCTTCCAGCTGGTTTGTCTTGGCGCGCCCCTTGATCGCTCCCGTTCTCATTCCTCTCGACAGGAATCGCTCTTCGTTCCGTCAATCATGCGTGGTACGGCTTTTCCATAGTCTTATTCTGGACGTGTATCGTTGTGGGTTGTGGGGCGAGTAGTTTGTATCGGAAGCTCACACCTAATATGTCAGTTCCCGTTAGTCCTTGAGCCTTGAGGATTCCTGAATAATTGCCCTTCTGCAGGTATGAGGGTCAGATGCATTGCACGCATGGATACCTCGTTCTTGCTTTGGCGTTTACTCTGTCAGCCATTAATGCGTTCGCTGCTGCAGGCCGCGTCGTCGCGTACATCAGGTCCATCGAACGAAATGGGCAGCTCTCGGTTCGGTCATTCTGGAATCGCGTAATCCTTAGTCATGGTGATGACCACGTGCGTGGCATCAACAACACCGAGTACACCAGCTTGGTCCTTGAAGACGCGGAAGAGTTGGACGAGTCTCCCAAGGCCCGCGCCTATCACCATCATCGTTGTGTTGCTACAGCCGCAAATGATGCCAACATACATGATGATGAGACTATCCAATGGGTAGACAAAGTTTGGCGCAGCACAGAGGAGTTACCAGAGACGCCTGTGTCCGACCGCACGTTCATGAGCTACCGATCCTCACGGGGATCCCAGGACTCTGACGACACCCTTCACGACCAAGGTCGCGCTGTCAAGGACACTTTACCTTCACGTCGTCTAGGTCGACTGGTGTTTGGGAGTTTGCAGCGGTTCCTGGTGTTTGCCGGGTTCGCGCAATTGATGCACGGAATTGTTATTTATACCGGCGGTTGCCGAGGGAATTATTTGAATGGTTGCTTAGCCCACATTATTAGTGAGCAAATATCACTTTCCAACACGTTTCTTACTCATCCTGGTTGTGCAGAGGGTGGTATTTTCTGGTGTTACGGTCTTGCTACTTTTGCTCGTTTGCTCGGATCATTCTCCGAGTTGGGTTGGGCGTGGAACCGTGCCCCCTCCGGCCAGCATGTCTCCGCGGAATTTATCGAGTCTCTGGTGATCTTCCTGTACGGCGTAACCAATACGTGGATGGAACGTTTTGGCGCGCATCCAGGCGACCCTTACACCACCAAGCAGGTTCAGCATATCAGTATCGCTGTCATGTTTTGGTTCGCGGGTTTGGTCGGGATGGGTCTCGAATCTCGTCGCTTGCGACGTTGGCTCGCAGCGGTGTCCACCGCGTCCTTCAAAGCCTCCGCCAGCAGAAATAGCGACGCCGTCACGGAGCCCACCAATTACAGGGGTAGCTTCAATCCGTTTCCCGCCCTGGTGATCGGTGTAACCGGAGCAGCGATGAGCGCTCACTTCCAGACATATCTTTTCCAGGTGAGTGTTCCGCACGGACGGCATATGTACGTTGCCAACGCCGGGAAAAGGTCCAAATACATGCTCTCTGGGGTTATTGCCTCGCAGGATTTGCTGTCTTGCGCTGCCTGACATACTTTTTCCTCTGGCTCGGCCCCCCGCGCTCTATCCTTCCCTCTCGTCCTCCGTCGGAAGCCCTGGCCAGTTTCCTCCTGTCGTGCGGAGGTCTGATTTTCATCCTGAGTGATGAGGAAATTACATTTGCTGCTATGCGTAGAGGTTATGATGGTAGTCCGCTTTATGCTCTCTTCTCCATGCCAGCTAACGGTTCTATCGACAGATGTAATGATGATCCTTAATGTTGCTGTTGCTATCACTTGCTTCGCATTTTGCTGGACAATGCTTGTCGTCGGCTTTAAAGGCTGGCTAATGTCCAGAACTCACGCTGCTGTATCCTTCCATCCGTCCGTCTAAGCCACTGTATTTCTCTTTTGCATGTTTCGTTCAGGTGTTTGTATTGCTTTTTTTTTTTTTGCTGTAGACACATTTCTTTCTTACAGTGTTTAATGTTCCTTTTTCCTGCACCACATTCACATTTCTCTCCCATGCCACTTTTGAACGACCCGCTACGATTCTGATACGTTCTTATTGTCTTAGAAATAGGTTTAATGTCATGCATTCCTACGAGTTTGCCTGCGAAATAGAATCTACACCGGGTTTATCTGCATGAAGTTGTAACCAAACGAAGTCCCCTAGAGCACCCATCCACACCCAGAAGCCTACCCATCCGCAAGCGATAAAGCCCCTTCCACAGCTTGCGCGGTCGTCGAAATCCGTCCTGTGTGCAACGCGCGCAAGCTGCGCCGCAGCGAGGGCAGTTCCAAGGAAGAAGGGTGCGCCATGCGCATTGAGATAGCCCGCAAAAGTGATGCAGCCGATCGAGGACGCGGAGAAGGCAGTGAGGATCGAGCGTGTGTGCTCGCCGAACAGCAGCGCCGTCGAGCGGATGCCGACGCGCACGTCGTCCGTCTTAT
>WNFC01010661.1_pt1 | contig 12167 bp, 11 predicted proteins | sample 5400541 | NCBI WGS metagenome assembly WNFC01 (sample SAMN13153342, study PRJNA577476) | soil metagenome | isolation source: 120 cm saprolite under Douglas fir tree site 2 hole 2 replicate 1 | place: USA:California | collected 2015-04-18 | reverse complement strand
GCCCGTGCTGTCGTAGATCCAGGCGAGCACCAGGGCGAGCACCAGGATGCCGATCGACAGTCCAGCCAGCTGGGCGGGATTGCTCTGTCCGCTGAGTAGATGCGGCCCGGCGAAGAGCACGCTTGACGCGACGTAGGCTACCCATCTGGGCTTGCGCCGGCGGTACATGCCGAAGATGAACCCGCGGAAGAAGAGCTCCTCGACAAACGGCGCGATGAGCACCGCAAAGATGAGCAGGACCACCTTGGCAAAAACGCCATCGGTGAGCGCGAAGTTGAACTGCTCGAGCTGATTCGGCGCCAGGCCGACCTGCGACAGGAGCGTCGTCACGGCCAGGTTGGCCACCAGCCCGATTGCGCCGCCGCCGAGCCCAACGCGCAACGCCCGACCGAGTGGCAACGGCTGTAGCCCCAGGTCTTCCCAAGTCAAGGCCCCGGGCAGGATCAAGCGGAAGTAAATGAACAGCAGCATGGGCAGATCGGTCAGCAACGCGACGACCAGGAACGAGCTCGAGCTCAGTGCTCGCTCCAGGTGCAGGAACGGATTCAGCAGCAACGCGACCAGATTGCTCAGAACGAGCACCGCGATCACCGCGCCAATGGCCAGACGATGGGTGCCTAGATCGCGTCTGGCGGCTTCGGGTCCGCGAAAGGCAGGCCAGAAGACCCACACAGTCACGGCCAGCCCGAGCAGACCCAGGACAACGACGACTATGAGCAGCTCAGGCGAGGGCGTCGGCATTCTTTCCTGAGGAAGCGCTGCGATGGCTAACGAAAATCGAGATACAACCGGCTAGCGGTCGGCAGCTGCTGCCCGCTGTACTTGCTCCCGCGCGCTGCCCCATACGGCCTCTCCGCCGGCGTCGTCATCAACGAAAATGAGATCTGCCCAATCCGCATCCCCGGATACAGCGCAATCGGCAAATTCGCCAGATTGCTGATCTCCAGCGTCACGTGCCCCTCGAACGATGCGTCGATGAAGCCCGCTGTACTGTGAATCACGACTCCGAGCCGGCCGAGGGAGCTGCGGCCTTCCAATCTTCCAACGAGGTCGTCGGGCATGCGCACCCGTTCGATGGTGCTGCCGAGGACGAACTCGTGCGGGTGGAGGAACATCGGCTCGTCGGGGCCGACTTCGATCATCTCCATCAAGTCGTCCGCGGGCTGTTTGACGTCGATATAGGCGCGCTTGGTGTTGCGGAAGACCAGAAACTTGTCATCCAGCCGAACGTCGATGCTCGAGGGTTGGACGAGCTTCGGATCGAACGGATCGATCCCGAGTCGACCGCTGGCGATGGCTTCGTTGATCGAGCGGTCCGAAAGGATCACCGCGCCGGGGCTCGGGGCGGCGTGCTGATACCAATCTCGCCGCCACCAAGATGGCGCACCTCGTCTTCAAAAGAAGACACGTCGGCGAAGGCGCGGTACACCGACGCAAAGCGGATGTAGGCCACCTGATCCAACTTGCGCAGCTTTTCCATCGCAAGATCGCCGATCACCGAGCTCGAGACTTCGGCCGTGTCGCGACCGCGCAGGTCGGCTTCGATCTGCTCGACGGTGCGCTCAATGGTCTCGGCGCTGATCGGGCGCTTGGTGCACGCCACCTGCAAGCTACGGCGCAGCTTGTCGGGGTTCCATTCCTGACGGCGCTGATCGCTTTTGACGACCATCAGCGCCGACGTGTCGGGTCGCTCGTAGGTCGTGAAACGATGGGCGCACGTGCCGCATAGCCGCCGCCGCCGCGTAGTCGAGGCATCGGCGGAATCCCGCTTGTCGAGCACACGCGTATCCGGAGATCGACAGACGGGGCAGCGCATGCGCCAATCATAACGGCGCGCCGTGCAGAGGCGCCCTGCCTACAATCTCAGCAAGTATGACGATCGACGAGCGGATACGCGTCAGCCCCATGGGTGGCGTGGGCGAGGTCGGCAAGAACTCGACGCTCCTCGAGTTCGGCGGAGACATGGTCATCGTTGACGCGGGGGTGAAGTTTCCCGAAACGGAGCTGCACGGCGTCGACCTGGTCGTATGCGACTATGCGTACATCGCCGAGCGGCTCGACAGCCTGCTCGGCATTCTCTTCACCCACGGCCACGAGGACCACATCGGCGGGCTGCCCTATCTGATCATGCAGCTCGACCCACACGATCCGATTCCAATCTATGGCACACCGCTGACGCTCGGCCTGATCTCGGTCAAGCTCAAAGAGCACGGCATGCTCGGCCGCGTCATCCAGTACGCCATCCGTGAAGGCATGCACACCCAGCTCGGTCCGTTCAACATCGAGCCGATCGCCGTCAACCACAGCATCCCCGATGCGGTCGGGCTGGTGATCCGCACGCCGGCCGGCGTCCTGTTTCATACCGGCGACTTCAAGTTCGATCCGACTCCGGTCGAAGGCAAGACCACCGACAACGAGCGGCTGCGCGCCCTCGGCGACGAAGGCGTGCTGGTGCTGCTGAGCGACTGCGTCCGCGTCGAGCAGCCAGGCTGGACGGCCTCGGAAGCGGGAGTACGCGAAGAGCTCGAGGTGCTGATCGGAAACGCGCCAGGTCGGGTCCTGGTCACGACGTTTGCGTCGAACATCGGCCGCTTGCGCGAGGTCGTGCGCTCGGCGCATAAGCTGGGCCGCAAAACAGCGGTCGTCGGCCGCAGCATGGAGCAAAACCTGAAAGTCGCCAGCGAGCTGGGCTTCATGAACATCCCCGACGGCAGCCTGGTCGACCTGCGCGAGATCAACAGTTTGCCGCCTGACAAGGTGGTGCTGTTGTCAACGGGCAGTCAGGGCGAGCCGACCAGCGTGCTCAGCCGCATCGCGCGCGGCGACCACCCGCTCGTCAAAATCCAGGACGACGATACGGTGATCTTCAGCGCGAGCCCGGTGCCCGGCAACGAGGAATCGGTCGCCCGTTCCATCGACAATCTGTTCCGTCGTGGAGCCCGGGTAGTCTACCAGGCGATCGACCCCCACGTGCACTGCAGCGGCCACGCCAGCCGCGAGGAGCTGCGCCATCTGCTCGACCTGCTCCATCCGACGTATCTCGTGCCGATCCACGGCGAGCACCGCATGCTATGGCTCTACCGAGAACTGGCGGTCGAGTCGGGCATGCCGCACAAAAACGTGTTTCTCACCGAGATCGGCGACGTGGTCGCGTTCGGTCAAGATGGCGCCAAGCGTGAGGACTCCATCCCGTCAGGCTCGGTGCTGGTCGATGGGCTGACCATCGGCGAGGTGACCAATGTCGTGCTGCGCGACCGGCGCCGGCTCGCCGCCGATGGCGTGCTGTTCGTGTCGGTGACGCTCGACCGAGAAACTGGCGAGCTGCTCAGCGGACCCGATTTTGTCTCGAGAGGTTTTCTGCAGGCCGACTCAGCCGACGCGGAAGGCGGCCTGTTCGAGGAGGCGCGGGAACGCGTGACGGCGGCCCTGGCGGGCGACGATCAGCGCCAACCGGATGTTGGCTATCTCGTCGGCAAGATCCGTGACACGCTGAACTCGCTTGTCTACGAGCGCACGCGCCGTCGGCCGATGATCCTGCCAGTCATTACCGAGGTGTGAACGCCGAGCGCGAGCTGGGCATTTTGAACGCCGTTTCGGCGGCGCTGAACTCGTCGCTCGACGTTCGTCAGGCGCTGGAACGGACGTTGAGCCTGGTCGCGGACTTGCTCGGATTAAGAACTGGCTGGGTCTGGCTGCTCGACCAGGACTCGAACCGCTTCTACGACGCGGCCGAGCGCGAGATGCCGCCGTACCTGCAGGAGCGCGTGCGCATGTCCGGGCGGCGGCGCTGTTGGTGTATCGACGACTTCCGCGACGGTGAGCTGACGCCGACCAATATCGACGTCATCGAGTGCAGTCGGCTCCAGCCAGCGTTCCGTGGTGCTTCGGCCGACCTCGCCGCGGGGCTGCGCTACCACGCCAGCATCCCGCTGTATTTTCAGGACAAACCGCTCGGGATCATGAATGTCACGGGTCCGGAGTGGCGCAAGCTGACAACGGACGAGCTGCGACTGTTGTCGACCATCGCGTCACAGGTAGGCATCGCCATCGAGCGCGCTCGATTGGCGGAGAACGCGACGCGTCTGGCGCGCGCCGAGGAACGCACGCGCATCGCGCGCGAGATCCACGACACGCTCGCTCAGGGGCTGACGGCGATCGCCCTGCACATCGAGGGCGCCATGCGCCAACTCGAAACTCGACCCGACAAGGCCCGCGAGCGACTCGAACGCGCGCTGGCCATGGCACGCGAAAACCTCGAGGACGCGCGCCGCTCGGTCACCGACTTGCGCACGTCGTCGCAGTTGGAAGGCAAGCCGCTGGCCGAGGCGTTGGCCGGATTGGCGCGCTCGTTCACGTCGGATACGGGCGTCCCAGTACGAGTCCAGGCGATCCACACCGAGCGTCTGCCGCTGCGCACCGAATCCGAGCTCTTCCGTATCGCGCAAGAAGCACTAACCAACGTGCGCAAGCACGCCCACGCGCACGAGGTCGAGCTGGTGCTGCGCCGGCGTGGCCGGACGATCAGCCTGTCGGTGCGCGACAACGGCAATGGATTCGCCCAGCATCCAGGCGTGCGTCGGCCGGACGCGCATGGGCTGGTGGGGATGCGCGAGCGCGCCAAACTGCTCGGCGGCCGTCTGCAAGTCAGCAGCGCAGCCGGCAAGGGGACGCGCGTCATCGCCCGGGTGCCAGCGACTGCCGAGCCATGATTCGGGTGCTGGTCGTCGACGATCACCCGATCGTGCGCCAGGGCTTGGTGTCGGTCCTGGGTGACGAAGACGACTTCGAAGTCGTCGGCGAAGCGGGGTCGGGTCGGGAGGCGATCTCGCGCGTTCAGCGTTTGCAGCCGGATGTAGTGCTACTCGACCTCGAGATGCCAGACCTCGACGGCGTCGAGGCCATTCCGCAGCTGCTCGCATCGCGGCCGAGCCTGGGCATCCTGGTGTTTACGGCTTATGACACGGACGAGCGCGTCCTCGGCGCGGTGCGCGCTGGCGCGCGCGGTTACCTGCTCAAGGGCGCCAGCGCGGAGGAGATCGCGAGGGGGATTCGGGCCGTCAATGCCGGCGGCTCGTATCTCGAGCCGCGGGTGACGAGCAAGCTCATCGCCGAAGTCGTCTCGCCGCGTCGAGCGGGTCTGGTGCTCAGCGCGCGGGAAAAAGAGGTTCTGCGACTGGTGGCCGACGGTCTACCGACCAAGCAGATCTCGGCGAGCCTGTCGATCACGGAGCGTACGGTCAAGTTCCACGTCAACTCGATTTTTCGCAAGCTGGGCGCGGACAACCGCGCGCAGGCGGTGGCACTGGCGGCGCAACGCGGATTGTTGTGAACACCTAGCGATCGCGACCGGCTGTCCTTTCGGCGACGGTGGCGGCGATCAGCGTGCGGATCAGTTCGGCCGGAACCGGCTGGTCGAGCGGGAAGCGGACCGTGCCCTTGGCCTGGCGATTGTCGCGCAACTCATCCTTTAAGGCCTCCGTCGACGAGGCGTAGATGGCGACGTGGCGCTTCGCCGCGCCGAAGTACATGGAGCCGGTAGCGAACTTGTAGGTCGGCATGCCGTAGCTGATGACCTCGGCCGCGTCGGGCAAGGCGGCGCGGAAGATCGCGCGGAGCTCGTTCAGCCTGGTCTGTGCCTCAGCGGGTTGGGCGTTGATGTACTCGTCGACGGTTTCAGGGGCGATCATGGGCCGCTACACGCGAGCTTACGACGCGCCGATCTGTTTCAACAGATGAGGTGGCGCGCAGTAGGACGATCTCAAGCATGTTTTTCACAAGACTACCTGGCGATAGCTGCGCGCCCAGGCCAGGTAGCAGACGATCTGCAGTGCCGCCGCGGCCAGCAACGTCGGCACGATGATTTCCAGGCCGAAACCCTGGGCCAGCACGCCCATCAGCGCCGGCAGTCCCGCGCCGCCGACGACGCCCGCCGCGACCTGGAAGCCGACGGCGTTGGCGGTGTGCGTCGAGCCGAACTGGCTCGGCGTCAGCGTCACCAGCGCCGGGTACACCGGCGCCTGCACGACGCCGAGCAGTGCCATCGCGGCGAACGCCAGCCACGGCGCCCCGGCGATCCACAGCATCCCGAGCCCGATCAACACGCCGAGGAGGCACGCCTGCAGTAGGCGCTGGACGCCGATCATCGCCACGACACCGCCGAAGAAGAACCGCCCGAGCGTCAGCGCGCCCCAGTACGTCGAGACCGCCGCGCCAGCCTCCACGGTGCCCAGACCGCGTGCCGAAACCAGCAGCTGAAAGGCCCACTGGCCGACGCCGAGCTCCACACCGGTGTAGGCGGCGAACAGCAGCATGCTCAGCCAGACCACCGGCAGACGCAGCGTCTGCCACATGGTCGCGCCATGGCTCCCGAACTCAAGCTCAGTATCCGACTGAGCCCGGCGCCCGATCTCGGCGCGGCTCGGCCACGCGCGACGCGTCGCGAGGTACCCGCCGGCGAGCGCGAGCATCAGTAGGCCTGAGATGGCGTAGCCCCAGCGCCAGCCCAGGCCCGTGACCAGCGCGGCCGTCATCAGGAACGGGCTCAGCGTGGCGCCGACGCCCCAGCAAGCGTGCAGCCAGTTCATCTCGCGCGGGCCTTGGCGATTGGTCATGTAGATGTTCATGCCGGCGTCGATCAGGCCAGCGCCCAGCCCGCCCGGTACGCCCAGGACCAAGAGCATCCACCAGCTGGTCGCGACGGCCGTGCCGGCCAGGTTGAGGGCCAGGCCGCCGAAGCCGGCCGCCAGCAGCAGGCCCAGATCCCAGCGCGCCAGCGCGCGCCCGCTGACGAAGCTGCCAATCAGGTAGCTGACCGACCCCGGACCGAGCAGGGCGCCGAGGGCGTCGAGCGAGACGTCGAAGTCGGCGCGGATCGACGGCCAAGCGATGCCGAGGACGCCGCCGCGCACGGCGAGGCCGATATAGCCGAGATACGCCAGGCCCAGCAGAAGCCCCGGCCGCCAGACCAATCGCATCGACTGTCAGCACGATAGCCGACGCCCCGCCGCGGCCGCACCACCGCTCCTGGCTACCGCCCGGGCACCGCCGCCGCCCGCTGCACCGCTACCGCCCGCGTCCCGCCGCCGCCCGCCCGCCCGCCTTTCCTTTGCTCAGCGTAACGACGAGCCGTCACGCGGACCGTCACGTGAGAGGCCAAAAACCCATGCTAATGCGGGTCCTGGCGTCACGCGGAGAGGCAAAAGCGTCATCGCCATATCACAAAATCCGCGACACGAGTTCAGCGTAGCGGCACGGCGTCACGCGGAGCGTCACGTGAGATCAAAACGAGCGCTCGCGGTGCCTGCCTGTCCTTAGAGACAGGTCGCCAACTGGCCGCCCGCCCGAAGTTGAGGACGAGCATCTGGGGCGATGCTCCTGACGCATGAACTTGAACCCATCGATCTCAAATCAAGTAGCGCTGATCACGGGCGCGTCGCGCGGGCTTGGCCTCGAAATCGCCCGCGCCTACGCGCGCCGTGGACTGCGCCTGATCCTGACGGCGCGCGGCGCGGTGCCTTTGAAGAAAGCGGCGGATGAGCTCGCCGGTCTCACCGAGGTCGTTGCCATCGCCGGCGACGTCGCTGATCCTCGGCATGCTGAACGGCTCGTCCGGGCAGGCCTGGAGAAATTCCACCGGATTGACGTCCTGGTCAACAACGCCTCCGAGCTCGGCCCCAGCCCGATGCCCGAGCTCCAAAACCTGAGCCCCGAGGCGTTTGAGGACATTCTGCGCGTGAATGTCGTCGCGCCGTTAAAGCTGACTCAGCTCGTCCTGCCAGGCATGCGCGCGGGCAGAGACGGCTTGATCGTCAACGTCACGTCCGACGCCGGCGTGCAGGCCTACCCGACCTGGGGCGGTTATGGCGCGAGCAAAGCCGCGCTCGAGCACCTCTCGCGCGTCCTCGCGGCAGAGCTCGAGGGCAGTGGCGTACGCGTCTTCGTCGTCGATCCAGGCGACATGGACACCGCCATGCATCGCGCCGCGGAGCCCGGCGTGGACCTGTCGCACCTGCCGACGCCAGACAGCGTCGCACCGGCATTCGTTCGTCTGCTTGAGGAAGAAGCTGCTTCTGGCCGCTTCGAGGCCCAGCAGCTGGTGGCCGTCACGGCATAGGGGTTCTGCAGATGTTGATCGCGGAACAGACTCTCTTGGATTTTCAACTACCCGAAGTACTCGAGGCGCACGAGCCGCCCGAGGCGCGTGGCCTTGCCCGCGACCAGGTGCGCCTGCTGGTCAGCCATCGGTCCGACGACTCCGTCGAACACCGCGGTTTCCGCGACTTGCCGGACGTGCTGCGGCCAGGCGACCTGGTCGTGGCCAACGATTCGGCGACAGTCGCCGCGGCGCTCACGGCCCATCGCCAGGACGGCAGCCAGATCAATCTGCACATCTCCACAAAGCTGCCAGCCGATCTGTGGGTGGTCGAGCCGCGCCGCATCGCTGCCATCGAGGGCGAAATCTTGTGCCTGCCCGGCGGTGCGACGGCTCGATTGCTGGTGCCCTACACGGGCTCGTGCCGGCTGTGGGTGGCCCAGATCGACACTGACGTGCCCGCTTTGCTGGTGCGCTTCGGGCGGCCAATCGCCTACCCATACGTCCACGGCCAATGGCCGCTCGAGATGTACCAGACCGCCTACGCGGGTCCGCCAGGGTCGGCGGAGATGCCGTCGGCCGGTCGGGCGTTCAGCCCGGACGTGCTAGAGCAGTTGGCGCATCGAGGCATCCAGTTCGTGACGCTGACCTTGCACACGGGTGTGGCCAGTCTCGAAGGCCACGAGAGGCCGTACGCGGAGGAGTACCGCGTGCCGGAATTGACTGCCAGGGCGGTGCGTTCAGCCATGGCCGACGGTCGGCGGGTGATCGCCGTCGGAACGACTGTGGTGCGCGCCCTTGAGAGCGCGGCCGATGAAGGCGACGGCGAGGTCATCGCCAGCCACGCCTGGACGGAGCTCATGATCACGCCCGAACGCGGGGTGCGCGTAGTTGACAGCCTGCTTACCGGATTTCACGAGCCGAAGGCCAGCCACCTGGCCATGCTCGAGGCGATCGCCGGACGACGCCACCTCGAAGTGGCGTACCAGGCGGCGCTAGAAGGCCGCTACCTCTGGCACGAATTCGGCGACCTGCACCTGATCTTGCGGGACTAACCGCAACCCCTGGAAGGCGACTAAACCACCGCTGCTTGGAGCACCGCGCGGTCGATCAACGCGCGCAGCAGGGCGGGATAGTCGGCGCGCTCGAGCTCGCCGTTGCGCCGGCGAGCATCGACCTCGCGCAGCCCGGCCATGAGGGCGTCGGCGTCGACGCCGTACGTCGGCTCGACCCGCCACACGGCCGGGCGATCGGTGGCCACGAGCCGCTCGTCGGCGGCGTGTAGTTCTTCGCGCAGTTTTTCCCCGGGGCGCATGCCGGTGTATTCGATCCGAATATCGTGGCCAAGCCGCAGCCCTTTCAGCCGCATCAGGCGCTCGGCCAATTGCTCGATCCGGACCTCGTCACCCATGTCCAGCACGAACAGTCCGCCGGCCGTCCCGAACGCGGCGGACAGGAGGACCAGGCTGGCCGCCTCGGAGATCGTCATGAAGAAGCGCTGCGCGTCGGGGTGGGTGATCGTGATGGGCCCGCCGGCTTCGATCTGACGCAGCAACGTCGGTACGACGCTGCCACGACTACCGAGCACGTTGCCAAAGCGCACCGCCGACAGGATCGTGGCCGACGCCGCCGATTGGCCGACGGCGACAACCATCAGCTCGGCCACGCGCTTGGTCAGGCCCATGAAGCTGGTCGGGTTGACCGCTTTGTCGGTCGAGATGACCACGACCCGCTCGGCGCCAAAGGCGACTGCCGCTTCGCAGACCGAGAGTGTTCCGAGGACGTTGGTCACGAACCCCTGGTCGGGATTGGCCTCGACCAGCGGCACGTGCTTGTAGGCCGCGGCGTGGAAGACCACCTCAGGCTGCTCGCGGGCGAAGAGCTCGCGCATGCGCCGCGGATCGGCGACGTCGGCGATACACGTGGACACCGGCACGCTGCCGCGGACTGCTGCCAGGTCGCCTTCGAGCTCGTACAGGCCGGTCTCGTTCATGTCGACGGCCATCACCGATGCCGGTCCCACCGCCAGGATCTGTCGCGCCAGCTGCGAGCCGATCGAGCCGGCCGCGCCGGTGATCAGCACGCGACCACCGGGCGCGTCAGGAGCTCTTCAACCTCGATCGAGCGCGCCGCGGCCAAGCGTAGTGCCGCGCTGACCGCCGCGGCCAGGAGGGGACCGACGACGGCGACGAAGTGCGGCAGCCGCCATGGCTCGCGCAGGACCATGTCGTTGATCGGCAGTACTACCAGCAGCGAAAGCGCTGTGGCGACCAAGAAAGGCGCCACGGGTCGTCGCGCGATCACCGACCCTGGTTTGCGCAGGCGATTCATCACCTCGCCGACCGCGATCTGCAGGACCGCCGCGGCGACTAACCACGGCCACAAGCGCTGCAAATAGGTAGCGGGCACGCTGCCTTCGTCGATGAACCGCAGCAACATGGCCAACGCGATGCCCATGGCGCCGGCGACGGCGTCGAGGGCCATGAGCTGCCAGCCAGACGGACTGAAGCGCAGCGGACCACTACGCACGGGCGCGCTCGGTCTTCCTTCTCGTGTTCGCCCCGCCAGCCCCAGATCCGAGCACCGCGACTTCGAATCCGCGCGCCTGCCAACTGGCGCGATCGAGCGAATTGCGCGCGTCGAGGACCCGCTTGCCACTGACCAGCGCCGCCACCAGGTCAACGTCCAGCTCTTGAAAGGCGCGGTGGTCGACCAGAAGCACGACGGCTTCGGCGTCACGTAGCGCCTGTTCGAGCGGCAGTAGCGGCGCGGGCAACCCAGGCGCATCGGCTTTGACGTGCGGATCGCACAAGCGCACGTCGTAGCCGTGATCGACAGCTAACTCGGCCACGCGCAGCGCCGGGCTCTCGCGCACGTCGTCCACTTCGGCTTTGTAGGTCACGCCCAGCAGCGTCACCGCCGCGGGCGGCGCAACCAGCGTCGCCAGGCGGGCCACGACGTGCTCGGGCATGGCGTCGTTGACCTCGCGCGCGGCCTGGATCAGCCGGGTCGCCCCGGGTGCGCTGCCGACCAGAAACCACGGATCGACGGCAATGCAGTGTCCGCCCACCCCAGGGCCGGGACGCAGCACGTTTACGCGCGGATGGTGGTTCGCCAGACGGATCGCGTCCCAGACATCGACGCCGATGCGTTCGGCGATCAGCGCGAACTCGTTGGCCAGGGCGACGTTGACGTCGCGGAATGTGTTCTCCATCACCTTGACCATCTCGGCGGTGGTGGCGTCGGTGCGCATGATCGCGCCCTTGACGAACGTCTGGTACAGGTCGGCCGCGCGCTCGGCACAGGCGGGGGTGAGTCCACCGGTGAGGCGGTCGTTCTGTTCGAGCTCGACGAGGATGCGGCCGGGCAGCACCCGCTCGGGACAATGCGCGACGAAGATGTCCTGGCCGGGCACGAGTCCCGATTCGGCCAGAATCGGCGCCAGGACATCACGCGTCGTGCCCGGCGGGACGGTCGATTCGAGCACCACCAGGTTGCCGCGGCGCAGGAACGGGACGATGTCGCGCGCGGCACGTTCGACGAAAGTCAGGTCAGCGCGATTGGTCGTCGGATCGAGCGGCGTCGGCACGGCGATGATGAACGCGTCCGCCGCCTCGGGTTTGGTCTGGACGCGCAATCGACCCGAGTTGATCGCGGCAGTAACCAGCGTTTGCAGCTCGGGCTCGTCGATGGAGGCCAGCCCCGACCGGAGTGCCGCCTGAACGCGCGGATTCGGGTCGACACCGACGACGTTCTTGCCCGCCAGGGCGAACATGCTGCCTGTCGGCAATCCGATATAGCCCAGGCCGAGCAGACAGATCTTGTTCATTCGAGCTCAGGTATGTCCCTATGTGACAACGGTTGGTGCCTCATTCGGTTGCGGGTGGCGTCCATACGCGGCCTCGCGGCGCCACACAAGTGCGACGACCGCCAGCATCGGCACATAGGCCAATAGTGCCAGGGTGATGCGAAGCTGCGGGTCGGCCGAGATACCGGCGCGCGCGGCGGCGGCGGCCAGAATGGCGAGGCCAGCGTACAGGCTCGTGACCTGGCCGTGCGACAGTCCGGACGCGAC
>WNFC01007286.1_pt1 | contig 12168 bp, 11 predicted proteins | sample 5400541 | NCBI WGS metagenome assembly WNFC01 (sample SAMN13153342, study PRJNA577476) | soil metagenome | isolation source: 120 cm saprolite under Douglas fir tree site 2 hole 2 replicate 1 | place: USA:California | collected 2015-04-18 | reverse complement strand
TACTTCCTGGCGCAGGCCCATCTCGGGTCCTCTCAGCCGGAACGCGCGGCCGCCCTGCTCGACGAGGCGCGGGCGCATTTCGAGGCCGTGAACGACGGCCTCATGCTCGCCGAGTGCATCGGCGCGCAGGCGGCGTTGGCCAAGGTCGTGCAGTCGAAAGACGCGCTGGCGCTTGCCGAAAAGGCGCTCGAGGTCTGCCGCAGCATCAACCCGGTGCCCGCGCCGACAGAGGCTCGGCTGCTCGGCGTCCTTGCCGGCATCCACGTCGCCAACCACGAATGGGATCAAGCGATCGCGGCATACGAGGAAGCGATCGCGGCCGGCGGCGCGGTGTTCGACCTGCGCAGTGTCGCGCGCATGTACACCGGGCTGGGCATGGCGTACCACGGGATGGGAGACGTCGAAATCGCGGCCAGGTACGCGATGCGTTCGGTCGCGCTGCTCGACGTGCTTCGCGACCGCGTCGCGCTCGCGCGTTCTGAGAACAACCTCGCCCTGGTGCTGATGGCGCGGGGCGAGACCGGCGGCGCCCGGCGTCACCTCGAGCGCGCGCTCGCCCTGTGTGACGAGACGGATCTCGAGTTCGGCCGCAGCCACGTGCTTCTCAGCCTCTGCGAGCTCTCGATGCTGGAGGACAAGATCGCCGATGCAAAGGAGCTCGCGCAGCAGGCGCTGGAGCTGGCCGAGCGGCTGGAGGAGGGCGCGACCATCGCCGAGGCGCATGTATGGCTGGGCCGCATCGCGGACAGGCGCGGCGAGCACAAGGCGGTGGATGAAGAGTTCGAGCAGGCCATCCGAGGCTTCGAGGCGCTGGGCATGCGCGAGCGGCTGCTGCACTGTCACGGCGTCTATGCCGAGATCCTCGAGCGGCGAGGCGAGCTCGCCAAGGCCTACGGGCACATGAAGGAGGCCCTCCAGGCGAGCCGGCCAGGGCTGCTTCGCCGGGAACAGGAAGAGGAGCGGGTCAGCAGCGCTTAACGGGCCCCGGCCCGGACTCTCGGCGAGGACTTTTGGCGGGGCCGAGCGTTAACCTGCAGCTGATGGCGCGCGCGATCCGCAACTCCAAGGTCAGCCTCACCGCCGAAGCCATCGTCGCCGACTACCGCCTGGCTTACAGCAGCCGCCGGGCGAGCGTCATCGGCCGCGCTGAAGTTCTGCGCGGCAACGCGACCTTCGGCATCTTCGGCGACGGCAAGGAGGTCGCCCAGATCGCGATGGCCAAGACTTTCCGGCCTGGCGACTGGCGGGCGGGCTACTACCGCGACCAGACCTTCATGTGGGCGACGCGGATGTCCAACGTGCGCCAGTTCTTCGCCCAGCTCTACGGCAACGCGAACCTGGAGGCGGACCCGTCATCGGGCGGCCGCCAGATGGGCAACCACTTCGCCACTCGATTGCTCGAGGACAGCGGCGCGTTCGCGCGATCGATCGACACTCCGAACTCGAGCGCGGACGTGTCGAACGTGGCGGGCTGGATGCCGCGCCTGGTCGGCCTGGCCTACGCCTCCAAGCTGTATCGCGACAACCCCCAGCTGAAAGCCGCGCAGGACGGTTTCTCGGTCGACGGGAACGAGGTCGCTTTCGGCACCATTGGCGACGCCGCGACGAGCGAGGGACTGTTCTGGGAGGCGATCAACGCCGCCGGCGTGCTGCAGGTCCCGATGGCGATGTCAGTCTGGGACGACGGCTACGGCATCTCGGTCCCCATCACCGCCGAGACCACCAAGGCATCTATCTCCGACGCGCTGCGCGGTTTCATGCCCGACGACCGGCCCGGGATCGACATCTACGTCGTGCGCGGCTGGGACTACATGAGCCTCGTCGAGACGTACGCGACCGCGATCGAGAAGGTGCGCCGCGAGCACAAGCCGGCGCTGATCCACGTGACCGAGATGACGCAGCCGCAGGGTCACTCGACGAGCGGCAGCCACGAGCGATACAAGTCGAAGGAGCGCCTGCGCTTCGAGAACGAGTACGACTGCGTCGCCCGGATGCGCGACTGGATCATCGAGTTCGGGGTCGCGAGCGAATCGCAGCTCGAGGGTTGGGAGGCGGCGGACAAGGAGGCGGTCGAGGCGGCGCGAGACCTCGCGTGGGACGCGTTCCAGGCTCCAATTCGCGCCGAACGTGACCGCGCGGTGGCGATCCTGCGCCGGATCGACATGCCGGAGGTGGCGGAGGTCACGGCCGCGCTCGACGAGGCGAGCAAGGTGACGCGGGCGCTCGTGATGTCGAGCGCGGCGCGGGCCCTCCACCAGACGCGCGGCATCGATTCCCCGGCGCGGGCCGAGCTCGCTCAGTTCGTCCAGGAGTACCGGCGCGACAACGACGAGCGCTATAACTCATTTCTCTACAGCCGCTCGCCGGAATCCCCTCTGAACGTGCCCGTCGTGGAGCCCGTTTACTCGGAGAAATCGCCCACCGTCGACGGGCGGCAGATCCTCGTCCGCAACTTCGACGCCAACTTCGCGCGCGATCCGCGGCTCTTCGTGATCGGCGAGGACGTGGGCCGGCTCGGCGACGTCAACCTCGTCTTCGAAGGGCTGCAGGCCAAGTACGGCGACCTGCGACTGACCGACACGGGCATACGCGAGGCGACGATCCTGGGGCAGTCGATCGGTGCGGCGATGCGCGGCTTGCGCCCGATCTGCGACATCCAGTACCTCGACTATTTCCTCTACGCGCTGGAGCTGGCGTCCGACGACCTGGCCACGCTGCACTGGCGCACCGTGGGCGGGCAGAAGGCCCCGGTCGTCATACGGACCAAGGGCCACCGCCTCGTCGGGATCTGGCACTCGGGCTCGCCGATGTCGGTCCTGGTCAACGCGCTGCGAGGCATCTACATCGCGGTTCCGCGCAACATGACGCAGGCCGCGGGTTTCTACAACACGCTGTTCCAGGGCGACAACCCCGGCATCGTGATCGAGGTGTTGAACGGCTACCGGTTGAAGGAGCGGGTGCCGGACAACATCGGCTCGTTCACGGTTCCGCTGGGCGTGCCGGAAGTGCTGCGCTCGGGCACCGACGCGACGGTCGTCACGTACGGTGCGTGCTGCGCGATCGCCCTCGATGCGGCGGCCACGCTCGAAGGCCTCGGTGTGTCTTGCGAGGTGATCGACGTGCAGACGCTGAACCCGTTCGACATCAACCAGACGCTGGTGCAGTCGGTCGCCCGGACGCGCGCGCTGATCTGCGTGGACGAGGACGTTCCGGGTGGGGCGTCGGCGTTCATGCTCCAGCAGATCCTCGAGGTGCAGCAGGGGTGGTGGCACCTGGACGCGGCGCCGCGGACACTCGCCGCATCGCCGAACCGGCCGGCGTACGGGCCGGACGGGGACTACTTCACCAAGCCGAACCGGGAGAGCATCGTCGAGGCGGTGTACGAGGTCGTGCGCGAGCGGCAGCCGTGGAGGTTCCCCCCGCTCGATTCGTGACTTCGGCGATTTGGCGTTTTTGGCGCCAAAACTTTGTAATTCGGCCTGCGAAAGGCGTTTTTGGCGCCAAAACCGTGGAATCTCTAGTCGATGGGGGTCAGCAGCGCCGCGGCTCCGATGGCGAAACACAGCAGAGCGGCAAAGACCGCAACGATCACGAACAGCCAGCGCGACCAGAACGCGTCGATCTCCAGGTTTTCTGGGTCGCCGGGATCGTAGATGACCTTGATGGGTTGTCCGATGGGGTATCCGCTGCTCTTCGAGCTTCGCGATGTTGCGGTCACGGTGGCGCCGCTCGCCGTTGTGAACCGGACCACGGGAAAGTACACCGTGCTCGTCTTCATCCGCTCCGCCTTCAAGCTCTGCACGATGCCCGTCGCACGCAGGGCTTTGCTAAGAAAACGGCGTTGTGACCGAAAGGCCAGGACGGCCCACCAAACAGAGATCACGCCGAAGAACCACAAGAAAGTAGTGGCCCCATGTGGAAGTGGATAGGCCCGGAGATAGATCAGGATCACGTCAGCTCGCCTGGAAGGTAATCCATGACCAACAGGGCCGGCGCGCGGCTGAGCAGCTTCAATCCCTCGAGCTGGTAGCCGAACCACCCGCCCGCGGGCGCCGGCTCGGCCAGCGGCGTGATCATCCGCCGAGGGCCGTGGACCTCGCGCATGCGCGCAGCCGCCGGCAGCCCCGCCAGCGCGCGCGCTTTGGCCAGGCCCGCCTCGAGGCCGCCCAGCTCGTCGACCAGCTTGCGCTCGAGCGCCTGGCGTCCGGTCCAGACCTTGCCCTGCGCGATGGGCTGCAGCTCGTCGAGCGACATCTTCCGAGCCTTCGCGACCACGTTGAGGAATCCCCGATAAAGGTGGTCGATCTCCCTGACCACGATCGCCCGCTCCTCGTCCGTATACGGCTGGTCGTCGCTGTGCATCGTCACGTGCTCGCCGAACGCGATGGTCTCGCGGTTGACCAGGAGTCTGGGCCACAGTCCGCCCGTGACGATCTTGCCGCCAAGCACGCCGATCGACCCGGTCAGCGTGCTGGGTCGCGCGATGATCCACGCACCGGGGGTCGAGACGTTGTAACCGCCCGACGCGGCGATGGGTCCCATCACCACGACCAGGGGCTTGCGCGAGGCCACGACCTCCAGCGCTCGGCGCATCGCCTCGGAGGCTGTTGTCGATCCGCCGCGGGAGTTCACGTAGAGGACGGCCGCCGCGGCACGTTTGTCGGCGGCGACCTGCCTGGCCAGCTGGACCACGCTCAGGTCACCCGCGCGATCCTCGCCCACCAGCGGGATGTCGATGGGCGGCCGGACCGGGAGACCGCTGGAGCGCCCGTCCATGATGGTGCCCTCGATCCGCATCACCGCGACGTACCGCCCGCGGCCGAGTGTGGGGGCGGGCGCGCGCATCTTGCGCTGGGCGCGCTCCCAGGTGCCGATCGTCGCAGCGAGATGGGCGGGCAGCTCCTCCTCAGCGATGACGCGATCCACCGCGTGGTCAGTGACGGCGGTGTCGTCGTCGTAAGGCGAGCAGTCGATCAGCTGTTTGGCGCCGGCCTCGTCCATCGACCGGCTCTCGACGATCGCGCTTACCAGCTCGCCGTGCTGCGAGTCGAGCAGCCACGTGAGCTGCTCGCGCAGCTCGTCCGACATCTTCGATCTGGTGAGCGGGTCGGCCGCCGACTTGTAGGGCGAGACCTGGATGAAGTCCGCGCTCAATCCGAATCGAGCGAGCCCGTCGGCGAGGAACATGCCCGTGCTGGCGAAGCCGAGGGCGCCGATCAGGCCGCTCGGCATCATCAGGATCTCGTCGCACGCGCACGCGAGGTAGTAGGTGCCCGTGGTGTATGAGGGCGCCCACGCGATCACGCGCTTGCCCGACTTCCGCAGCTTCGCCACCAGCTCGCGGAGGTCCTGCAGCGTCGCCATCGGCATCCCCGCCGGGCGGAGGTGGAGGACGACGCCTTTGATCCGGGTGTCGCGGGCGATGGCGTCGAAACGTTCGCCCAGCTCCCTGATGCTCAATCGTGACCGCGCGCCCGCGATGCGCTGCCAGTAGGGGCGAGGCGGATCAGGGAGCGCGGGCGGGTTCTCTTCCAGCACGAACATGACGAACTCGGGCGGCCTGCCGATCGAGCGGCGGACGCTCGAGACCAGCCACCACAGGTAGCGGAACGGAAAGAGAATCAATCTCGTCTTTTCAGGCCAAGTCTAGGGTCAGCCCCTCCGGCGCTCCGCGCCACCTCCCCATGAATGGGGAGGACCACACTCTCCGGTCAGACCCTCCGGCGCTCCGCGCCACCTCCCCATGGATGGTGACGAGCAGCCCCTCCGGCCCTTCGGGCCACCTCCCCATGAATGGGGAGGACCAGCCCCTCCGGCGGCTTTGCCGCCACCTCCCCATGAATGGGGAGGAGCAGCCCCTTCGGCGGCTTTGCCGCCACCTCCCCATGAATGGGGAGGACCACACCTCCCTATGAATGGGGAGGGCCTAGACGACCTTTGAGATTTCGAGATGCTCGCCCAGGTCGCCGTTGAGCCGCGACGCGCCGTACTCCTGGCCGAGGTGGTGGTGGTACGGGACCCCGGTGAAGAGGTGGTGCGACCGCGTCGGAATGTCGACGCCGTCCGCCCACTCCTTGCGCTGGAGGTCCATGTAGCCCTTCTCCTTCGACTGCTTCAGGTCGTCGAGCAGGATCGACATGCCGTAGCCCGCCGCGTGCTGCAGCGCCAGCGTGATGAAGATGAATCCCACGCCGAGCATGCCGAGCTCATCCCACGTGACGGGATTTTTCTCGTTGAACCACTTGAACGAGGACGAGTAGTTGTAGGCGAAGCGCGCCTCCGGGAATCGCTTTCGGATCTCGGTGCAGAACTCCTCGGTCGGCCCGCGCTCCGCGGTCGGGAACTCACACCACAAAAGGTCGGGCACGCCGCTGTCGAGGTAGCGCAGCCCGCGGTCCACGGCCAGCTCGAGGCCGCGCTTGGACTCCGGCGCTTCCGTCGCCGACACGCCGTCGGTGCGCGCGATGATGATGAAGTCCTTGTGGCCGAGGTCATCGGCCGCGTTGCGCATCATCTTCAGCTTGCCGACGAACTCGCCGGCTGAGATGAGCGCCTTGCCCGCGATGTGGCCGCAACGCTTCGGCATCACCTGGTCTTCGAGATGCGCCGCGGCGACGCCGGCGTTGACATAGAGCTCCATCGTGCGCTGGACGTTGAACATGTTTCCGTAGCCTGCGTCCATGTCGACGACGACGGGTGGGATCTCGAGGTGGATCGGTGCGACATTCTTCTCCGGGTCGCCCATCGACATCGTGAGCTGGAACTTGCGCAGGGCGCTCACCGTGCGCCGCGCGCCGTCCGCGATCTCCACCGACGAGTACAGGTCCATGTCTGTCGTGCCAAGGTGTCCGATCGCGAACGAATAGCCGCTGAAGTACACGGCGTCGAAGCCGTGGTACATCACCAGCTGCCCACCCATAGGGTCGTACACGCCCGGGGCGAAGACGTACGGCTTCTCGGCCAGCAGGCGGCGGAGCCGCTTGCTCGGCGGATCGTTCCGCGAAGCAGGCACCTTGTAGCCCTCGGGTAGGAGTGGCGTCGAGACGAGGTCCATCAGAGCCTCCTTGACATCGGCTTTGTGTGGCTAACGCCGAGAGGCGGCGCGACTACTCGTTGTCGTGGTCGCAGTTGCAGGGCTCGGGGCACTCGCACTCGTGGGTCGAGGGCTCGCGCTCTGCGTCGGATGTGCGCTTCTCGCTGTCCATGCGGCCCAAACTAGCAACCGCGGAGCTATAAGTCCAATTGATTGATTTGATGGAACCCATCAAACATTCCGATGTGGAGAATCGGCCGCTCGCGCGTTATCGGGCTTCGAGCAGCTCCAGGAAAGCGGCCACGATGCCCTGAGGCTGGCCGGCGTCACGACGCCGAAACGCGACGATCGAGTTCTGCATCGGGGGCGCGTCCTTCATCCTGACGATGCACAGCGTCTTGCCCGCAACCTCGCGCGCCACTGCCGTGCCCGGCAGCAGGGCGACGCCCAGTCCGCGCTCGACCATCTTCTTGGCAGCCTCGATCGAGTCCAGCTCCATCAATCCGCGAAGGCTGACGCCCGCCGAGAGGAACGCGCCCTGCGTGATCTCGTAGTAGCTCGACGTGCGGTCGAACATGATCAGCTTCTGGGCCGCAACTTCGGCCATCGCGACCGACGGCCGGCCGGTGAACGCGTGGTCGGGCGCGCACACCAGCACCAGGTCTTCGGTGTGGAAGGGGCGAAGCTCGAGGTCCGGATGTCGGATCGCGCGGCCGAGTCCGATCTGGACCTCGTCCCGGAGCACGAGCTCGACCACGTCCTCCGAGTGACCCGTCCGGACGGACACCTCGACGCGAGGATGGGCGGCAACGAACTGCTCGAGCAGCTCGGGCAGCACGTAGGTGCTCACGGCCGGGGCCGCGGCGATCATCAGGTGCCCCGCAGACGCGGTCATGACCTGCTCCAGCGCGTCGCGCCCGTCGACCAGGGCTCGCAGCGCCCGCTCGGCAAACGGGATCCAGGCCCGGCCGGCGTCGGTCAGGCGCATCCCGTGAGGCGTCCGGAGGAAGAGCGGGGTGCCGAGCTCGCGCTCCAGGCCCTGCAGGCGTGCGGTCAGCGTCGGCTGGGTGATGAAGAGCGCCTCCGCAGCCCGGCTGACGCTCCCCCGGCGCGCCACCTCGAGGAAGCCCTCGACCTGGACGAGCTGGATGCCACTCGGTTTCCCGTTACGGGATTCTTCTATAGCCACCGCCGGAGCCACAAATTCTATCTATGGAGAACTAGCTGCGGTCGCGCTGGAGAAGCACACGAGCGGCTGCGATCGCGACCGCCCACACCGGCGCCATCGTGATCAGGAAGGGGCGGATGGTATCGCTGGCGGAGTTCGAGTTGCGGTCGAACGCTTCGAACACCAGGACCGTGCCGATCACCAGCAGCACGAAGGCCACGGCGACGCCCATGACAGTCTTGATTCTCACCAGGCGGAATGGTAGTCCCGGAGCCGGTATTGTCATGGGTATGGCTGCATTTTTCGGTTTCCACATGCCGAGCTTCTCGTTCCCTGGCGTGCCCCACGACAAGCTGTTCGACCGCGTGGTCGAGAACGCGAAGGCGGCCGAGAAAGCCGGCTTCGACCTCGTCACGGTGATGGACCACCTGTATCAGATACGCGGCGTCGGTCCCGAGACCGAGCCGATGATGGAGGCGTACACGACGCTCGCCGCGCTGGCGACTCAAACGTCGCGCGTGAAGCTCGGCACCCTGGTCACGGGCGTCACGTACCGCAATCCCGCGCTCCTGGCCAAAGAGGTGACCACGCTCGACGTGATATCGAAGGGCCGGGCGATCCTGGGCATCGGGGCGGCGTGGAACGAAGACGAGCACCGCGGGTACGGCTTCGAGTTTCCGCCGATCGGTCAACGCATGGACCGCCTCGAGGAGGCCGTGACGATCGCGAGGCTCATGTTCACCGAGGAGCGGCCTTCGTTCGACGGCAAGCACTACAGGATCGAGCGGGCGCTCGACGTGCCGAGGCCAATTCAGCCGGGAGGTCCGAAGATCTTGATCGGCGGCGGCGGGGAGCAGAGGACGCTGCGCATCCTCGCGAAGCACGGCGACATCGGTCACTGGTTCGGCGGCAACCTCGAGGACCTGAAGCGAAAGAAGAAGGTCTTTGAGCAGCACTGCGCCGCGGTCGACCGCGACCCGTCCGAGGTGCTGCTGACCGTCGGCATGCCGCTCGTACTCGTCGACAACGAGAAGGACGGAGCGGCAATTGTCGCGAGCCTGCCTCCCGAGCGGCGCGCGATGGTGATGGTCGTCGGGGTCGCGCAAGCGGCTGAGGCGATCGGCGACTACATGGCGGCCGGGTTCGGCGGGTTCACCTTCAACAACAACGCGTTCGCCTTCAAGGAGTCGATGGCGCTCGCGTCTGAGCTGATCAAGACGGTCAACGGCAGCGCCGTAACCGCTTAATACGTTTTGTAGATAAGCTCCCCCGCTCGGACCGCGACCTGGAGGTGGTTCTCCGGTGGCGCGAGTGGGCACGCCCACCGTGGGCTGTAGGCGCACGACGCGTTGTAGGCGTAGTTGAAGTCGATCGTCACCTCGAGCGAGCCGGGTTGGATCTCGAGCACGAGACCGTCGGTGTCCTTCGCGGTGTCGAAGAGGTAGCGGCCACCGCCATACGTGTCGTGACCTGAGGTGAGATCGCGAAACGGCAAAAACAGCCCTCCCGCGTACTGGACGAGGCTGAGCACGGTCAGCGCGCACTCCTGGCCGGCGAGCGTGAACTCGAGCCGGCCGATGCGCCGGTAGGTGACCGCGCCGTCGTCTCCACCGGTGTCGATTACGAGCTCGCTCTGGTCGCCAGGCTCCAGCCGCGCGTTGAGGCGATAGGCGGGGTCCGCCTCGAAGTAATGCAGGCCCGAGAACGACTCGCGTTCGTCGGGCTCGATCGGCGACTGCGGGTGGTCGCGAAACAGCTGGTCACGCCCCTGGCGAAATCGCGTGATGGCGTCAGGGCCTGAGTTCCGGAAGAGGTCGCCGACGCGGCGGCGCCAGTCGACCAGGTCGAGGTACGCCTGGGCTTCAGCGTCCGTCAACGGTCTGCTCGGCAGGCGTCAGCTTGTAGCTCGCGTGCGGCGGCAGCTCGGCCAACGCCTGGTGGATGTCGTCGTCGGTGGCGTCGGTGACGACGAGCGTGTAGCTGCGGGCATGCGGGCCGAGGGCCTCCGCCACGGGTCCAGACGTCTCGGCGGACGACGCGACCCCGACGGGCGCAGGAGCACGAGCAGGCGCCGGCACCGGCGCCGCCGCGGGCTTCGCCGGCCTGGCCGCCGCGTCGGCCCGCAGCACGCGCCAGTGGTAGATGCCGATCCCGGCCGCGACCACGATCACGGCGAGGTAGTGGCCGAAGTCGAGATTGCCGGTGTCGTTCAGGCGCGGGTGGGAGCTGAAGACCTGCTGCAGCAGCGAGTTGAGCAACCCGACGCCGCCGCCGAGCACCGCCAGGATGCTGCCGAGAAGAGCGGCCCAGACGTAGAGCTTGCGGCTGAGCGACTGGCGGTCGGCTGCCCAGGGTGCGGGACGCCAGTGGGCCACCCACACGGCGACCCCCACCAGGAGAAGCGTGATCCACAGGCTCAGAGGGTCCCGCCAGTCGTGGGCCTGGACGCCGATGATCGGCGCCTCGAGCTGCTCGGCCATCGTCCACAACAAACCGCCCGCGCCGATCGCCCAGACCGCGAGCGAGACCAGCGTGGCCAGGTTCGTGTACAGCCGGCGTATACCGGCCTGCCGGTCCGCCTCCTGCGTGCCGGCGTCGCGCGTCAGGCGCCGCTGGATCAGGAACCACGCCGCGCCGTAGACGAGGAGGGATGAGCCGGGGCCGGCGGCCGCGGCCAGCACGTCGTCGCTGGCGCCGCCTGGATGGCCGACGCCGAGCACGCGCGCCAGCACGTAGTAGAGGATCTGGCTCGCGCCGAACAGCGCAGTGCTGATGCTGACGGCGACCGCGATGAATCCCTCCAGCGTCCGCAGCGTTGAGTGCCGGTCGTCGGAGAGGTGGCGCATCACGATGACGCGCGCATGGAAGCCCCACAGCACGGCCCCGGCGAGGACGGCACCCGCCGCGGGTGAAAGGTACGTGTACCTGTCGAGTGAGCCTGTGATCAGCTGTGTCCAGCCGAGCTGGAGCAGCGTCGCGGCGCCGAAAAGCATTGCCAGCAGGCCGACGAGAAGCGCGATGTACATGTACCAGCGGCGCAGCGTGGCCGAGGCGCCTTCCTCGCGGACCGCGGCGCGGTCTCTTGCAGCGGTCCAGAAGTGGAAGGCGAAGATGACGGCCAGGACGAAGATCGCCCAGCCTAGCTGGGAGGCTGTCAGCCAACTGGTCGGCTGGTTGTCCAGGAAAGGTTGCAGCAGCTGCGTGATGAGGAAACCGAGCGTGTACATCGCGGAGACGGACGCGACCAGACATGCCCAGTAGAGGTAGAGGCGGCGGATCGCGGACGCGCGCTCGACTGGATCGCGGCCGGCGAAGCGATTGGCGAACCAGACGTGAACGCCCCACACCGGGAGGGCGACCGCGGACATCGCGGTGAAGATGGCGAGCTGGGCGCGGCTGGAATCCGCAGAAGGGTCGTTGAAGACGAAAAGCAGGAGCGTGCCGCCGAGAAATATGAGGCCGACCGCCAGCAAGCCCAGTGCCGCGGCGCTCACCACATACAGGTAGAGCCGCCTCAAAATCACAGGCGCAACCGTACTACCATGCACCGGTGATCTCTCACGAAGTGCTCGAAATTCTGGCCTGTCCGAAGTGCCACACGAGGGTGGAGTTGAAGGGGCAGGACAAGCTGCGGTGCCCCAACTGCAAAGTGGTCTATCCGATCGTGGACGGCATCCCGGAGCTGCTCATCGACGAGGCTGAGCCCGACTCAGAGGAGTGACTTCCCGGATCGTCCGGACTAATCCGGGGTTTGCCGCGGGGTTCAGTGCGCTTTGTCCGGACTATCCGGCGGTTGAGTCAAGCAGCGCATTCGTAGCGGCTTGTGTCTTTGGATGACGGGTTGGCCTGGGCGCTCTGGAGATCGGGGGCGATCTCGTCGTCGGTCAACGCATACGCCTGGTTCGGATCGCTGGCCGACGTCGCGAAGACCACGCCGAGCACCCGGCCCTGGAGGTCGATGAGCGGA
>WNFC01011570.1_pt1 | contig 12169 bp, 14 predicted proteins | sample 5400541 | NCBI WGS metagenome assembly WNFC01 (sample SAMN13153342, study PRJNA577476) | soil metagenome | isolation source: 120 cm saprolite under Douglas fir tree site 2 hole 2 replicate 1 | place: USA:California | collected 2015-04-18 | reverse complement strand
ACCGCATGATTAATGAGGCACTTCAACGTGAGCTGGCCGGCGCCATCCACGCGCTCGCGATCCATGCGGCGGCGCCGGGAGAGGGCGGGGTCTAACCCGAGGCAGGCTCGCCCGCGAAGTCATAGGCGGCCCGGCACCACTCGGCCGGCGCATCGTAGGAGATGAAGCGCCATTCGGGACCGGCGGGCCCGATGTCGAAGGATTGCCCAGGATTGCCGGTGATGACGGTGCGCGCCTGCCTGGCGGGCGCGGCCTGCAGCACGTCGGGCGGCAGCCGCATCACGAAGCCGATGGTGCCTACCCCCACCGCGAAGACAACGCCGGTCTGCGGATGCACCAGCGCGGGGCCGCCCCAGAAGACCCAGCGGCATTTCTGCGGCAGCGCATCGTCGACCTTCCACATGTGCTCGATGATGTCGGGATGCGTGCCGAGCCCATGCCAAGGGTGGGCGACCTGATCGAGCGACTGGCTCACCGGCGGGTCGGGCCGCACGGGACCGCGCGCGATCTTGTCCAGGACCTCGTCGACGCGCGCCGCGACCTCGGCCGGCGACGTGCCGCGCATCGCGATCGTGAGCGTCTGCGTCAGCGACTCGCGCGTCACCTTCTTGGGCCGGAAGAACGCGATGGCGCCCGCATTGCGCGGATCGTCGACGGCAACGCCACAGTGCTGCATGGATGTTCCTCGCCAGCGCCGTGCGTTCCCGCAGCGGCAAGCCCGGCTGTACGATTGCGGCGATTGCCCCCGATCGGCAACGCCGTTCCACGGCGCGAGGATAGCACGACGCCAGGCCGCGCCGACCGGCCGGCTGTCGGGTCGGGCGGCCGCTGCTCTTGCGTCCGCGCCGGGCTATGCTGTCGGCTTGTCCGCGCTCGCAAACGGGGGGTCGTCATGCCGGAATTTTCCGATCGAGTGGCCGCCATCGAATCAACGGTGAGCCACGCCATGCGCGCGGTCGGCAGCGCCATCGAAATCTTCGGCGTGCTGATCATCGTCCTGGGTATCGCGTTCGCCACCCATCGAATGCTCGCCAGCAGACAGCCGGAGGAAGCGCGCATCCAAGACACCAAGATTCGGATCGGCCGCTCGCTGCTGCTCGGCCTCGAAGTGCTGGTGGCGGCCGACATCATCAAGACGATCGCGATCGAGCTGACCTTCATGAGTCTCGGACTGCTCGCCGGGCTCGTGCTGGTCCGCACCTTCCTGAGCTGGACCCTGGCGCTCGAGATCGAAGGCCGCTGGCCCTGGCAGCGGCGCGGGAGCCAAGAGCGAATGGCGAGCGGCGAATAGCGGACGGGGCGGCGAACGCCACCCACTCAGCGCGCGGAGACCTGCCGCACCGCCCGCTTGACCACCGGCGTGATGCGCAACGCGGTGATGCGATTGCGCTCCCGGCGCAGCACCCGGAAGATGAATCCGTGGAAGGTGAAGCTCTGGCCGGGCTCCGGGATCAGCCGCGCCTCGTGGATGACGAGGCCCGCGATGGTGGTCGCCTCCTCGTCCGGCAGATTCCAGTCCATCACCCGGTTGAGATCGCGGATCGGCACCGCGCCGTCGACATTGACCGAACCGTCCGGCAGCGGCCGCACGCCCGGCACCGCGACGTCGTGCTCGTCCGTGATGTCGCCGACGATCTCCTCCAGAATGTCCTCGAGCGTCACGATCCCCATCATCTCGCCGTACTCGTCGACCACGAGCGCGAACGGCGTCTTGCGCCGGCGAAACGCCTTGAGCTGCTCGCTCAGCGGCCGGATCTCCGGGACAAACCAGGGCGGCCGCGCGATCGCGGCCAGGTCGATCTTCGAGGTATCGCCGCCGGCGACGCGCAGCGCGTGCAGCAGGTCCTTGGCGTGGAGGATGCCGATGATATTTTCCGGGGTCTCGCGCCATAGCGGCACGCGTGTCACGGGCGACGCCAGCACAGCTTCGACCGCCAGCTCGGCCGGCAGGCCGGCATCGACCATGATCACCTCGGTGCGGTGGATCATGACATCGGCCACCGCGAGGTCGCGCAGATCGAGCAGCCCGCCCAGCATGTCGCGGTCGTGCTTCTCCACGGTGCCTTCGCGATGAAAGAGATCGACGGTGCCGCGCAGCTCCTCGTGCGGCGACAGGATCGGTTCGTTCTCGCCGACCTTGAAGCCGAACACGGCCAGCATCCTGCGCACCAGCCACTGCACCACCGCCAACATGGGCGTGAGAAAGCGCACCACCGCGTCGATCGGGCGGGCGACCGCGAGCGCGATGCGATCGGGCGAATCGATCGCCGCCGTCTTGGGCAGGACCTCGACGAACACCACGACCAGGACCGTCATCACCGCGGTGGCGGCGAGCACGCCGGCGTCGCCGAACCATTTGAGCATCAGGTCGGTCGCAAGCGCGGAGGCCGCGATGTTGGCGACGTTCTGTCCGACGAGCAGCGCGCCGATGAGCTGCTCGCGTATTTCCAGGAGCCGGTTGACGATGGCGGCCTTGGGATTGCCGTCCCTGGCGAGCCGCAGCATGGCGGCGCGCGAGGACGCGATCAGCGCGGTCTCACTTCCGGAGAAGAAGAACGCGATCAGCAGAAAGAGCGCGACGGCAAAGACCGTCAACCAGTCGGCGGGACTCATTGGTCGAGCTTGTCCGCGAGAAAGGCGCGCACTTGCGCCGCGTCGACGTCGGGCGCAACGAAGGCCGAGCCGATGCCGCGCGCCAGAATGAACGTCAGCCGTCCGCGCTTCACCTTCTTGTCCTGCGCCATCAGGTCCATCAGCGCGTCGATGCCCGGCACGCCGCCGGGAATATCCGAGATGTGGGTCGGCAATCCGACCTTGCCAAGGTGGCGCCGCACCCGCTCGGCATCCGCCGGCGGCGAGAGGCCGAGCCGCGCCGACAACTCGAAAGCGAGCGTCATGCCGAGCGCGATCGCCTCGCCGTGCAGCAGGCGGTCGGAAAAGCCGGCCGCCGTCTCGAACGTGTGTCCAAATGTGTGGCCGAGATTGAGCAGCGCGCGCTCGCCGGTCTCGCGCTCGTCGCGCGCCACGATCGCGGCCTTCATGCGGCAGCTGGTCGCGATGGCGTGCTCGCGCGCCGCCGCGGCGCCGGCGAACACGTCGTCGGCGTTGGCCTCGAGCCAGGCGAAGAAGCCGGCGTCGCCGAGGAGGCCGTACTTCGCGACCTCGGCGTAGCCGGCGCGAAACTCGCGTTGCGGCAAGGTATCGAGCAGCGCCGTGTCGGCGACGACGAGGATCGGCTGGTGGAAGGCGCCGACCAGGTTCTTGCCGTGGCGCGAGTCGATCGCGGTCTTGCCGCCGACCGAGGAATCGACCTGCGCGAGCAATGTCGTCGGCACCTGCACGTAATCGAGGCCGCGCCGCACCGCCGCGGCGCAGAAGCCGGCAAGGTCTCCGACCACCCCGCCGCCGAGCGCGACCACGAGGTCGCCGCGCTCGATGCGCGCGGCGATCAGTGCCTCGCAGATCCGCTCGAACATGGCGAAGCTCTTCGACGCTTCGCCGGGCGGCACGCTGACGCATGTGGATGGAATATCGGCGGCCGCGAGCGCCGCCTCGGCCGGCTTGCGCAGCAGCCGCTCCACCGTCTCGTCGGTGACGATCGCGGCCTTGGCGCCCGGCCGCAGCGCGCGCATGCGCTGCCCGAGCGACGCCAGCACGCCGCGGCCGATCACGATGTCGTAGGCGCGATCGCCGAGCGCGACCTTGACGGCAGCCTGGTCGATCGCGCGCAACGGAGCGGTCATGGCGCGCCCTGCCCGCCGGTCAGGCCCAGGCGCGGACGCAGCGCGGCGAGGATTTCCTCGACGATGGTCTCGTGCGGCACGTCGCGCGAATGCACCGCGATGTCGGCCTCGGCATAGACGGGATAGCGCGCGGCCATCAGCGCGGTGAGCGTCGCGGCGGGATCGCCGGTCTTGAGCAGCGGCCGGTCGCCGCGCCGCTTGATGCGCTTGAGCAGCACGTCGAAGTCGGCCTGGAGCCAGACCGAAATGCCCTTGGCGCCGACGAGCGCCCGCGTGTCCTTGTTCATGAAGGCGCCGCCGCCGGTCGCGAGCACCTGCGGGCCCTGCTCGAGGAGCCGCGCGATGACGCGCGCCTCGCCGGCGCGAAAGTACGGCTCGCCATGCGTCTCGAAGATCTCGGGGATGGTCATGCCGGCGGCTGCTTCGATCTCGCTGTCCGCGTCCACGAACGGGATGGCGAGCCGCGCCGCGAGGCGGCGGCCGATCGAAGACTTGCCGGAGCCCATCATGCCGACGAGCACGATCGAACGCGTTCCGAGCGCCGCAAGCAGCGCGGCCTCGCCCGGCGTCGCAACCGCATCGTTCGTCACCGTCGCGTCGGCCATGGCCTGTCCTGAATCGGGCCAGTAGTCCCATAAACGTCGCATCGAGACAACCGGCGCCGGCCCGCGGTCTTTACAAAACTTTACCTTGGCGAGAAGCGCCCGCAACGCGGCGCGTCCACATTGCGGCGGTGGCCACAAGGCTGCTTCTGCCAAGGAGAAACTCCATGACCGACCAATCCCAGGCGCTCGACCGCCCGGCGCAATGCCGCGGCCGCGGGCGGGCCGCATTCGTCCTCATCATCGTGGCGCTCGCCGCCGGCCTGTTCGGCGCGCTCGCCACCAAAGCGTTCAGCCAGGGATTCGGCCCGCCCTGGCATCACGGCATGGGCATGATGGGCGGCCCGCTGAGCCCGGCGCAGATGCAGGACCGCGCCGACCGCGCCGTGCGCCACCTCGCGATCGAGATCGACGCCAACGCCGAGCAGCAGGCGAAGCTGCAGGGCATCGTGAAGGGCGCGATCAGCGATCTTGCCCCGATGCGCGACAAGGTCGTCGCGGCCCGCCAGCAGGCGCGCGAACTGCTCACGCAGACGACGGTCGATCGCGGCGCGATCGAAAAGCTGCGCGCCGAGCAGCTCGCCTCCGCCGACGCCTTCAGCAAGCGCGTCGCCCAGGCGCTCGGCGATGCCGCCGAGGTGCTCACGCCCGAGCAGCGGCGCAAGCTCAACGACCTGCTGCCGTCGCCCGGGGGCGGGTGGCGCCCCTGGCATCGCGGCTAGCCCGCGTGCGAGTTCGCCTCTCCCCGCTCCCCCACGGGGTGAGGTCTGCGGTGAGGGAGTTGGTGTGGTCCCCTTCCACGAACTCCCTCACCAACCCTTCCGCCGACCGCCACCTGGCTCGCCAGCGCATGTCCCGGCGAAGTGGACACCGGTTCGCCGACAAGGACATGCGCCAAAGAATAGAGTTAGAGCGTGTCCCAATTCCGCAGGAATGGGACACGCTCTAAGATGGACCCGTGACGCGCGTTCTGCTCATCGAAGACGACCCGCGCCTCGCCGAGATGGTCACGACCTATCTCGGCGAGGCCGGATTCCAGATCACGCACGCGGCCACCGGCGGCGCCGGCGTCGCGCTCGCGGCGCGCGATGCTTTCGACGCGCTGATCCTCGATCTCATGCTGCCCGACATGGACGGCCTCGACGTCTGCAAGGCGATCCGCGCCCGCGCCGAGACGCCGATCCTCATGCTCACCGCGCGCGGCGACGCCATGGACCGCGTGGTCGGCCTCGAAATGGGCGCCGACGACTATCTGCCGAAACCGTTCGAGCCGCGCGAGCTGCTGGCGCGGCTCAAGGCGATCCTGCGCCGCGGCCGCGGCGCGCGCGCATCGGAGGTGCTGCGCTTCGGCCGCCTGGAGATCGATCCCGCCGCGCTCGAGGTGCGGCTCGACGGCAAGGCGCGCCCCTTGACCAGCCATCAGTTCGCGCTGCTGCTCGCGCTGGCGCGCCACGCGGGTCGCGTGATGTCGCGCGAGGCCCTGATGGATCTCCTCAAGAACGAACGGCTGGAAGCCTTCGACCGCTCGATCGACGTGCACATCTCGCGCATCCGCGCGGCGATCGAGGACGATCCGAAAAAACCGCGCCGCGTCATCACTGTGCGCGGCGCCGGCTACGTGCTCGCCAAGGCGCAGGATTGAGCGGGATGAAGCGCCTCTATCAGAAGATCTATCTCACCATCATCGCGAGCCTCGTGCTGGTGGTGCTCGTCGCCGGCACGATGTGGCGGCTGGGCGGCGACCGCTTTCCGGCCGCGCAGGCCTTCGAGATGGCGGGCGAGCTCGCGGCCGCCGCCCTGCCCGCGGCCGACGCGCCGCCCGCGGTCCAGCAGCAGGCGATCGACCGGCTGGGCCAGAGGCTGAGGGTCGATCTCGCCTTGTTCGATTCCTCGCTCGACCTCATCGCCTCCCATGGCCGCCCGCTGCCGGCCCCGTCGGCGCGCTTCGACAGCGGCGGCTGGGTCTACGGCCGGGGCGGCCCGGCCTGGAGCTTCCGCCTGCCCGACCAGCGCTGGATCGTCGCGCGCGCGCCGTTGCGGCATCGCAATCCGGCGGTGATGCTCGTGCTGTTCCTCGGCCTCATCGCGCTCGTCGTCGCGGTCGCGATCTATCCTGCGGTGCGCGGACTCACGCGCCGGCTCGAGCGGCTGCAGACCGGCGTCGAGACGCTCGGCGCCGGCAATCTTTCGGCGCGCGTCAAGGTCGAGGGCCGCGACGAGGTCGCGCGCCTGGCCGCGAGCTTCAACCGGTCGGCCGCACGCATCGAGGAACTGGTCGGCGCGCTCCGGCTGCTGCTCGCCAACGCGTCCCACGAGCTGCGCACGCCGCTCTCGCGCATCCGGCTCGGCCTCGAGCTCTACGGCGAGAAGAATGATCCCAAGCTCAAGAGCGAGCTCGCGCGCGACATCGCCGAGCTCGACCTCCTCATCGACGAGATCCTGCTGGCGAGCCGGCTCGACGCCGCGCCGGCGCTCCAGGTCGAGCCGATCGACCTTCTCGGTCTCGCGGCGGAGGAATGCGCGCGCTACGACGACTGCACGCTGCAGGGTGCGCCGGTCGCGATCCGCGGCGACGCGCGCCTGCTGCGCCGGCTCCTGCGCAATCTTCTCGACAACGCCCGCAACCACGGCAAGCCGCCCATCACGGTGCGCGTGCGGCGCGAAGGCGCGCAGGCCGTCGTCGAGGTCGCGGACGGCGGCGCCGGCATTCCGGACGGCGAGCGCGAGCAGGTCTTTGCGCCCTTCCACCGGCTTGGCGGCGAAAGCCGCGGCGCCGGGCTCGGCCTGTCGCTGGTGCGGCAGATCGCGCGCCTGCACGGCGGCGACGCCGCGGTGGCGCCGCGGGCGGACCAGCCGAGCTGCTTCCGGGTGAACCTGCCGGCAGCTTGACCCCTTGCCAGGGCGGCGCGACCGTGTTGCTACTGCGCCCGAATCAGCCGCGCGCCACGGACGCCGCGAAGAGTTGCCCTCATGCCGAGCCTGATACGGTTCCTCATAGTGATCGGGATCATCTTCGGCCTCGGCTATGCGGCGATCTTCGCGCTAGCGACGTTCATCAATCCAAAGCCGCGCGAGATCACCGTCACCGTGCCGCCCGACAAGTTCGTCAAGCAGCGCTGAGACCGCGATCGGCCGACGATGACGCGCCTGCCCAAAAGTTCGCCGCACAGGTTCACCGGACTCTTTCTCGACATGCTGGCGGCCGAGCGCGGCGCCGGCCGCAACACGCTCGAAGCCTATGGGCGCGACCTCGATGATCTCGCGGATTTTCTCGGCCGCGCCAAGAAGACGATCGCGACCGCCACCACCGCGGACCTGCGCGCCTATCTCGCGAGCCTCGCCGGCCGCGGTTTCAAGGCGTCCTCGGTCGCGCGCCGGCTCTCGGCGATCCGCCAGCTCTACCGCTTCCTCTATGCCGAGGGTTACCGAAAGGACGATCCCGCCGCTGTGATCGAGGGCCCGAAGCGCGGACGCGCGCTGCCAAAGGTGCTCTCGATCGCGGAGGTCGACCGCCTGCTCGAACGCGCCCACGCGGCCGCGAAGGACCCGCGCTCCGATGCGGAGCGGCTGCGTGCGCTGCGCCTCGCCTGCCTGCTCGAAGTGCTCTATGCGACCGGCCTGCGCGTCTCCGAACTGATCGCGCTGCCCGCGACGGCGGCGCGGCGCGACGAGCGCATGCTGGTGGTGCGCGGCAAAGGCAACAATGAACGCCTGGTGCCGCTCAACACCGCCGCGAAGACCGCGATGCGATCCTATCTCGCCGCGCTCGCCGAGACCGATCGCGCGGTCGATTCAAAATGGCTCTTCCCGTCATTCGGCGAGAGCGGCCACATCACGCGCCAGCACGTCGCGCGCGAGCTCAAGACGCTCGCGGCTGCCGCCGGCATCGGAGCCGAGCGCGTGAGCCCGCACGTGTTGCGCCACGCTTTCGCGAGCCACCTGCTGCAGAACGGCGCCGATCTGCGCGCCGTGCAGACGCTGTTGGGCCACGCCGACATCTCGACCACGCAGATCTACACTCACGTGCTGGACGAGCGGCTCAAGAGCATGGTGCGCGACCTGCACCCGCTGGGAGAGAAGTCGTAGGAGATCGTAGCCCGGATGGAGCGAAGCGAAATCCGGGGCGGCGCATGCCGTGGATACGGTGTCCCCGCATTCCGCTCCGCTCCACGCGGGCTGCGAAAAGCCGCAAAAAGATTTGCGGGCCTGTCGAAATCCGTCAGCGCAAAGCGTCATGGTGCCGGCGGAGCATCATGCCCGGCCGATGGAGTGAGGAGAGACCCATGAAATACATGCTGTTGATCTATGGCAACGAGGCGGGCTGGCAGTCCTTGAGCAAGGCGGATGTCGAGCAGCGCATGGGGGCGTATCGCGCCTATACCGAATCCCTGAAAAAGGCCGGCGTCATGGTCGGCGGCGACCGCCTCAAGGAATCGACCGCGGCCAGCACGGTGCGCATCGCCAACGGCAAGAACCAGGTGCTCGACGGACCCTATGCCGAAACGAAGGAGCAGCTCGGCGGCTACTATCTGCTCGACGTTCCTGATCTCGACGCCGCGCTCTCCTGGGCGGCGCGCTGTCCCGGCGCGAGCCACGGTTCGGTCGAGGTCCGTCCTTTGTGGGAGATGTGAGCCGCAACTTCGACAATGCTGCGAGAGGACGATGAGCTGACCGGCAAGACGGCGGAGGACGTGGCCCGCCGCAGCTACGGCAAGCTCGTCGCCTTTCTCGCCGCCCGCACGCGTGACGTCGCGGCGGCGGAGGACGCCTTGTCCGAGGCTTTCGCGGCGGCGCTGCAGGATTGGCCGGCGCACGGCGTGCCGGACAATCCGGAAGCGTGGCTGATGACCGTGGCGCGTCGCAAAGCGGTCGACGGCGCACGGCGGCGCAAAACCGGCGACGAGGCCGCCGGCCATCTGCAACTCTTGGCCGAGGAACTGGACGCCGTCGTGCCCGCTGAAATTCCCGACGAACGTCTCGGCCTCATGTTCGCGTGCGCCCATCCGGCGATCGACGTCGCGGTGCGCGCGCCCCTCATCCTGCAGACCGTTCTGGGTCTCGACGCCGCGACGATCGCGTCGGCGTTCCTGGTGTCGCCCGGCGCCATGAGCCAGCGCCTGGTGCGCGCGAAGGAAAAGATCAGGGCCGCCGGCATCCCGTTCCGCGTCCCCGAGCGCGCCGATCTGCCGGAGCGGCTCGATGCGGTGCTCGCGGCGATCTATGCGGCGTTCGCCGAAGGTTGGGGCGATCCGGCCGCAGGCGAGAGCCGCCGCCGCGATCTCGCCGAGGAGGCGATCTGGCTCGGGCGGCTCGTCGCGTCGCTGTTGCCGGAGGAGCCCGAAGCGCTCGGGATCTTGGCGCTCATGCTGCACGCCGAGGCGCGGCGCGGCGCGCGCCGGGATGCGAAGCCGAGGCATTGCTGCTGCGCGCGAGCCGGCTCGGCGCGCTCGGCCGCTATCAGCTCGAAGCCGCGGTGCAATCGGCGCACGCGCTGCGCCGGCACATCGGCCGTTCCGACTGGACCGCGGTCGAACGCCTCTACGAGGCGCTCGCTGCGATGACCGATTCTCCGGTGGTGGCGATCAATCGCGCGATCGCGGTCGCCGAGACGCGCGGTCCGGCCGCCGGCCTGGCCGCGCTCGACGAGGTCGCGGCCGATCCGCGCCTCGCCAATTACCAACCCTATTGGGCCGCGCGCGCCGACCTGCTCGGCCGCGCCGGCGACCTCGATCTGGCCGAGGAGGCCTATCAGCGCGCCATCGGACTCGAAAGCGATCCGGCCGTGCGCCGCTTCCTGCAGCGGCAGCTCGGGCGGTTGCACCCTCGCGGGTGAGCACGCGGTTGCGTGCCATGCATCACCTCAGCCGCTCCCGCAACACGTCCTCCAGATGTCCCGCTAGATTTCTCATCAACCAGACCAGCAACACCACGCATGGGATGAGAACAGGAAGCCCCTGCCCGGTTTGCATGACTGCAACAGCTCCGACGAATGCGATGATGATCACACCGACCAGCAAGCCGACGAACGGCAATGCGACCAAGGCAGCCGCGATAAAATTCCGCCAGCGAATCCGTCGTTCCAGCTTCGCCACCCAGGCCGGATCGATGCGATCACATAGCCACATCTGGTGTTTCTTGTATTCGTCGAGACATGCCTGGAGGGCTGGGCGATCTATCCCGAACAGCCACGGCCGCCGGACGCGCTTGAGGATCGTTCGCGCGACGTTTGCCTGATATCGCTTGGTCCCTCTTTTTCGATCGGCGATTGCGACGATGGCGTCATACCACTCGTCGGCCGACAGGCGCTCAAACGCATGCTGACGAATAGCGGAGTGCGCCAAGCCTATGGCGTCTGGCTTGTCCCAGCCGAAGCATTTGGCGAACTCACGAAAGGCGGCACGATCGAGCGCCGGGTCTTGCAGCGCTGCGGCGAAGACCCGCGCAAGCATGTGCTCGGCGTCACCCAGTGGCAGCACACCGCTGGCCGAGACGCCGTAATAGAGCCTCATGGCCTCGGAGGCGTCGCGCCGTTGCAGCGCCGATTCGAGCGCCGTCAGGGACGCGAGGCCGTCGGACGGCACATCGGGCAAGTCCGGCCCTGATCGCTCAAGGGGGCGGCCGGGGGCTGCATCGCGGCTCGATGCCAGCAGGGTGCCGTCACGGTCGAACAACTCCCACGAATATTCCGCAGCGGGTACTGCCCCGTCGCTCTGCTCGCACGGTGGCTGAAGCCGAGCCGCCTCGGCAAGCGCCCATTCCAGCGCACCACGCAGGCGCGCGAAGCCCTCGACGTCACGGTCCGGATCGAGCTGCTTGAGCCGCGTCGCATAGGCGCGACGGATGATCTTCGGATCGTCGGTTGGGGAGATGGCAAGCTCGTCCCACATCGGCCGCCTCAAAGAAAGAAACCGCGATCGAGCTCGCCGAGCAGGACCGACAATCGTCGACGCGCCGCGTCGATGTCCTCCGGCTTCTGCCGATCGAGCGCATTCGCAAAGATGCTCATCGCGTCGCCGATCACGCTGCGCGTGTCGCCCAACCGCTCCTCGTAGAGACGTGCTGCGCGCGCGATCAAGGTGCGGTTCACCGCATCGTCACGCGGATGAATCTTGAGCTTGGCGAGGCCGGCAAGCCTTCGCTTGATTTCGTCCGGCTGCAGGACGCCGGGATTTCCCTCGATCACGAGTGTGTCGCGGCGGCCCGTACTGAGGTTCGTCGCGTCCACCTCGAGGAGCCCGTTCGTGTCATAGGTGAAGCGGACATCGACGGCTTCCTTGCCGGCCGCAGCGGCCGGCAATGAGATTTCAAGCTCTCCGAGCAGGACGTTGTCCTTGACTAGGCGCGATTCGCCCTGAAACACGCGGATCGCCATGTGACGCTGATAATCCTCGACGGTGGAGACGACCTCGCTGCGACTGGCCGGGATGACCGTATTGCGCTCGATGATCGGCAGGAATTGACCGTACGTGCGGTTGGCCGCGCCTTCGCCGCACTTGACCGAGATCTCGATCCCCAGGGTGAACGGCGCCACGTCGGTCATCACCATTTCTTCCAGGCCCTGGCCGCGCGACGCCATGCCGGCGCGGACCGCCGCGCCGCGTGCCACCACCTCTTCAGGATTGATCTGATAGATCGGGAGGCGGCGAAACAGGCGCGTGATCAGCCGGCGAAACATGGGCATCTGCGAGGCGCCGCCGGCGAGGATGATGCGGGACAGCGCTTCGGGCTCGACCCGCGCATCGCGGAGCGCACGCTCGATCGGCGCGCGCAGGCGAACGAGCAAGAACTCGCTGATTCGCTCGAACTCATCGCGAGTAAGCGTCC
>WNFC01007284.1_pt1 | contig 12169 bp, 13 predicted proteins | sample 5400541 | NCBI WGS metagenome assembly WNFC01 (sample SAMN13153342, study PRJNA577476) | soil metagenome | isolation source: 120 cm saprolite under Douglas fir tree site 2 hole 2 replicate 1 | place: USA:California | collected 2015-04-18 | reverse complement strand
AAGAACTGGGGAACAGCCAGTACCAGTGACAGCACCCAGACTAGTGACATCTGGCGATGGCGATTTGATCGAAGAAATGGCTTCATGTCTCGACTACCTGCTCAGCGCAAGTTCGCGGTCTTGCTGCCGATTTTGTTCGTAAGCTATGTCGGACACACCCAGGCGTTTCATCAAATGGTCGCCCACCCGAAGCGCATTGGCCATGATGGTGAGCGCGGGATTGACAGCTGCGCTCGACGGGAAGAAGCTCCCGTCCACAACGTAGAGGTTATCGACGTCATGGGCTTTACAGTTCACGTCCAGGGCCGATGTTTTCGGGTCATGTCCAAAGCGAATCGTGCCGTTCTGGTGGGCTACACCAGCGAGCGGAATTCGCTGTCCGACGTACAGATTTCGGCCAAACAGCCCTTGATGACAATCATGGCCGTGCATCGCGCAGTTCGTCTGCTTCATTGCTTGCTTCAGCTTGCCCTGAAGCTTTTCATGCGCCTCTAGGTTATTCGGCGTGTATGTGAGAACGATCTTGCCGTCACGGCCGATGGTGACTCGATTGTTCGGATCGGGAAGATCCTCGGAGGTGAGCCAAAAGTCCAACGAGTGCTTTGCCATCAGCTCCAGAGTGAAATTCGGAGCAATCGCCGGTGCGCCAGCCTTCAGCGTAATTGCGTCCAGTTTGCCCACGAACGAGATGTGTCCCATGGGATACTCGAAGTCTTTCGAGCCGAAGTAAAAGTCGTTGACTCCGAGCGTCTTTTGAAAAATCGTAGGGTTGGGACATTTCGAGATGGCCATCATCACCGAATTTGTATGTCCCATGTAATGGCGGCCCACGATGTCGGAGCTGTTGGCCAACCCGCGTGGATGCTTGTCATTGGCGGAATGCAGCAGCAGCGCGGCCGAGTTGATCGCGCCACAGGAGACGACAACGACATCCGCGGAATATATCTCCACGCTGCCGTTGCGTTCCACAACGACATTCTTCACCTCACGACCTGTTGAATCTGTTTCTAATCGCTTCACCAGCGAGTTCGTTAGCAGGGTGACATTGGGGTGCTTGATCGCCTCATCGATGCACACAACTTGCGCGTCGGACTTTGCGCCCACCAGACAGGCAAAGCCGTCGCAGGTGTTGCAGCGAATGCAGCGGCTCTTATGAGGGTTCTTCTCGTCGAGCATGACTCCGACGGGCACGTGGAAGGGCTTCAGGCCCGAACGCGCGAAATCGTCGGACAATTGCTGAATGCGCGGCTCATGACTGACGGCCGGCCATGGATAGGCTGAGTTGGCCGGCGGTTCGGTCGGATCTTCTCCGCGGTTTCCGTGCACCTGATAGAGATTTTCGGCCTGCGTGTAGTACGGCTCCAGATCGTCATAACTGAGCGGCCACGCTGGCGAGATGCCGCCGTGGTGGCGTAGTTCGCCGAAGTCTTCTTTGCGCAGACGAAACAGAGCAGCACCATAAAACTTGGTGTTGCCGCCCACGTAGTAGTTTGTGTGGGGATGCAGATCTTTGCCATCCTTATCGAGCCAGGATTCTTTGGCGTTGTAGTGGGCATCGACGTTCACGACTTGCGGGTCCCAGTTCGCTTTCTCGCGGGGAACATAATCACCGCGCTCAAGAATTAGGATCCGCTTTCCGGACGGCGCCAGGTGATAGGCGAGTGTTCCGCCGCCTGCACCGGTTCCGATGATGATCACGTCGTAGCGATTGTCGCTCATGATATGAATCCTCCATTAGCTCCGCAGAAGATGCAGCGCCTGTCATTGTTGTGGTGGAGCTTGCAGCACTTCACAGCGAGTCGTCCTTTACGCCATAGATAAAGCTCTGCAGCGGTAAGCATGCCGAGGGGCGGAGCGGTGAGATAGATCCACAGACCGCTCCACACTTCTGCAGAAAAACCGGATCCGAAAGTTCTCGCCGGATTCATGCTCATTCCCGAAAACGGCGCTTCTAGGGTGATGTAGGTGGCGACCAGCAGACCTGCAAACAGGCCCGTGTAGCGGTCGAGCTGGTGATGATTGGAAAAATAGAGAACAGTGGTCATCAGCCCAAACGCAATAGCGAATTCAGCAAGCAGCGCAACCCATGGTCCATGGAGTCCCGGCACTGTGACCACGTACCGGACCGCCGGATCTGCGAGTTGTTTCCCCAGAAAAAGAGCGACTAAAACAACGCCCAGCGCGGCGCCGATGAATTGCGCCACTATATAGAAGAGAGCGTCCCATGACTTGATTTTCCCCAACCGAAAAAACGTAAAAGTGACCGAGGGATTGATGTGCGCTCCCGACTGCATCCCCCACGGCGAATAGATGATCGCGATGGCAGTCAACCCCATTGACGTTCCCATTAGCATTCTCCGCATCAATTGCGATGAGATTGCCTGCCGCACGGGTGAGTCCGGAAATTCGTACAAGGCGCCAAACACGCATGCCGAAACCATGAAAGCACCGAGCAGGCCAGCTTCCATCAGATATTCAGGCCAGTGAACGCGAAGTGATCCGAATGCGCCCAGTTTGGGCGCTTCTGAGACTGCGACGGTGCTCGGGCGGAGTTCTCTCGCCAGGTTCGGCGTGTCGTCTACCAGCAGGTTGTGCCCGGTGCTATTCATGATCTGGGACGTGTGATTCAGATGTTGCGAAGAAGTGACAGCTTGGCGACTCGGGTTTCGGGTTATAGTCAGCGGATGCCGGATTTGTCGACCCGCGTCATTGCCACGACCGTTCGCCAGAAACTGACTCCGGGGATCACCGCTGTTGGCATCTCCCTATTTTTCGGCGCCACAATGGCGGCCCTTGCTGGAACTACGCTGGTCTTTCCCGGAACAATTCTCGAATTTTAGCACCCGGAAATGAAATACCGGTCATGCGAAGTCATTGAAAAAGATGGAGAATACTGCGACGTTCTTGAAGTCGAAACCACCTCAAGAGCCTGAATTAATCGCAAGACACAATTATCGAACCCTTGTTTGAGCAGCCGCATTCGTGACTAGACTTTGTGCCGGTGGCAGCCAGAAGCTAGTGTCCGATGAGGCCCGTTAGACGCCCGAATGGGCGATGCTCATTGACCTGGGGAATACCATCGCTGCCGTGAGCGCGCAGCGCTATTGCATTTCGCCCCGGGAATCGAACACACAGGTATCACTGGCCCCGTTTGCAACTGCATCCTGGTAAAAGTCACTCACACTATAGACGTTCTTCGTGAATTGCGGTGCTCCGCCGAAGTAACCGCCATAATCCGTCCCGTCAATATGGACGCGGAAGCGGGTTGTAACATTGTTCGTCGTCACGGCGTTCTGCTCGTTGGCATTCAGAAACGAAAGGCACGACTTGGTTTTGTTGGGCGAAACGATAACGAAACCGGGAATCAGATCGACAATGAAGCTATAAGTGACATTGCCCCTTGTACCGGGCATAGGTGCCTGTGTTCGACGGGTCCGAGTGGATCTCGTCGGGTCGGGGTGTAATCTCCGCGCGCATGACCCGCATGGAATGCGCCTGAAAGCGCTCATCGGTCGCGGCAAGCATGGGGGCCGGCGGATAAAGGCCGGCACGCGGAAATCGAACCGAATATCGCATCCTGATGCCGAGCGGCTTTCCTTGCGAAGTCAAAAGCGGCTCGTCACTGACATCAAAGACCTCAATGCGCCGAAGGGTTGCGATGGTTTCCCGGTCCTCGTGTTCTTCGACCGCAATCTCGATCCGCCACGCCGGCATCACCCACAGTGACAGCACAAGGGCAAAAGCGACAAAGCCCCCGGTCTTGTATCTGAATTCTATTTTCTGTATGGAGAAGAAGCCAACCCAAAGAACCAGAACAACCGCGAGAAAACAGTAGGAAAACCCTCTCCCGCCGCCTTCTTTGAAGGCTCCGATTCCGAAAACCAATAACTCGACAAAATAAACGAAAGAGAAAGCAGTAGCGGTGATCAGCGTTCTCGTCATGTAGGTACTGGTGCTTCTTTTGTAATCCGACCAGCGGCGGGGCAAAATCAATACGATTGCATACTCTCAACCATTAATTCGGCGGTCTGTTGCCAGATTCTCCCAGAACCATGGTTCGGTACATCCGCTGGACCAGATCTTTCTGTGCCGGCGTCATTGGACCCTCTTCTTTCAAACCCATCGCCTTGAGGGAACGCCGGTAGACTTCTTCCCGCTCTTGCCGTGTCAGCTCTTTGGCCTGCTTTGGATCCATCATCTTGACAGCGTTTCGCTGGATGCGCGCATCGTCGGCCGCCTTCTCCTTAGCTTCCTCCTCCAACCGCCTCTGCTCGGCTTCGCTTAGCGAGTGAATCTCGGATCGCATCGCAGAAGCGCTCTGTCGTGTCTCCGGCGTGCAGACGGCAAACTCCTCAATCAGATGCATAACGTCCTCTGCATCGAGGAAAAGCATCTTGTGTTGTACTACGGCTTCGTGAACAGGAATGATCCCGGCCTTGCATTGCGAAGCCAACGCAAACTGCACGCCGACGCTGAGATCTTTGTCTGCCAGAAGGTCAATCAATGTTGGAATATCTGCCGGAGTGAGTTTCTGAGAAAGCGTGTTCAGTGATTGGTTGTTATAGCCCATTCCGTGCGCACCTAGATGCCGGCTGTGGAGGATAATGCGTCGGACCCGTTCGATAGACCCCGAGTCTCCCGCTGGCGATTGTGCGTTTGCAGCCAGACAGAAGCTGCCCAGTACAAGAATAAAGGCGAACTGTGAGTTCATACGCACAATTCTAGCTTGCGCCTCTGAAATCGCCCCCCCTCAATCCGAGCGAGCTAGTACAATCTGAAATGAATCGAATGGAACCTGCTGAATTACCGAAGCGACTGGACTCGTCTGCGGGATGGAGATTGCCAGCGCTTAGAAGATCTTCGACCAGTCCGGCTCTCACTCTCCAAACCTGTAGACGACAGGCCTTCGGTGAGGAGATCCTCGTAAGGAGCTACCGTTCTCCAGGTGTAGCCAGCACCTTTGTAGTGAACTCGATGTCTTCTCCTTCCGAACCTGCAAACACGAGTATCGTCTCCACGGTTTGACCTGACTTGAACTGCTCGGTCGGGATTGGAATCGTGACGAACTCCCTCCCCACTGGTGTCGTCATACAGGTGCGGCCATGGGCGTTTGCCAAAGAGATGTTCGGTGAGAGGTCCACAACGAGTGAGATTGGGGCCCGGATCGCATGATTCGAGATATTGGTCAACGTTACAGAGCACTCGAACCTGTGTTCCTGATAATTGAACCGAAGCCCACGTCTGCCGACAGCCACCGAATTTGTCACGTCCTTCGCCGGTATTTCTTGTGGAAGGAGCCCTAAAGCGCAACCGAATGACTGCAGAGCATCCATCGCTTCGTAGTTGGCTCCGCCATTCATGATGGTGATATCTTTTGGGTCAGCTCGAAGGGCACCTCGCATCAGAATGAAGAACTCCCCTGCTTTCTTGCGCGTTACCCACCCCAGGAACGCCCTGCTTTCTCGTCCCTTGCCACCGACAACAGCCAACGAGAGCCAGGGTTCTTCTTCACGCTTGGCTACTACCGTATCCCTCACGGCCCCAATGAACCTTTTCATGTCGTCGATGGTCACCGTGAACGACGGTCTTGTGCGTCTTTGCTCCTCCCAATTGCTAATCTCAACACCAGGAACGGCACGAAGACGGTTCCAATCCACCTCCTTGCCGTTGACTGTGAAAAGCAGGGCGGACAGAGACTCGTTTTGTGGGCCATGATAGTCAACGCGAACTATGGTGGTTGAAAGCTCGTCTGGCGAGAGCTGGGAAAACGACTGCAAGGTTGAAACCCGCTCAGCCACGCTCGCCGGGGCAAGGAACAGCAGGGAGACTAGAAGCACCAGAACTGCTGGCACGTGCTTCCTCTGTGAGTGGGTTTCTTTGCCTAACAGCACAACGTGCTTAGCCGAATTCATCGACTTGCCGGCGTTTCCTTTCCAGCGTACCTGCCAAATGGTGTTTCCAGAATCAGAGCGAGGCATGAGGCTCCTAGGACAACCAGCAAGAACGGGCCCGGGTTCAAACGCGCCAGGCGGAGCATGGAAAGGGCGGCGTACAGAGCCGCCAGAATGTACAGCGGACCCGTGAAGTAACAGTGCACCCGCCTGCATCGGGTCGCGTTCGCTAGGCAGCCTCCACCCATTACAAACAAAGCCGGTATCCAGAGCCAAGCTCGTCCTCCAGGCCAGAAGAAACCTGCCGCCAAGACAGCAACTGGAATGTACCACAGCAGCCAAGCGACCCTCCTTGCGGTGAGGTCATCAAGATCTGGCGAGGGTTCAGGTGCGATTTCGGGCAGTCCCTATCAGTGTAGAAACAGAGATGCGCCTACGACGGGTATTCGCTAGAATGTTGGCCTTCAAGAGAGGACTACTATGGCTAAGAAGAAGATTGATCCACTCAACAAAAAGCAGTACGGCGCCGTATCGGCCATGCTCACGGTCTCCGATATACCTGCTGCTGTGAGCTTTTATCAAAAGGCTTTTGGCTTTACCAAGCGCGGGATAATGAACGGCCCTGACGGCAGCCCTATTCATGCCGAGCTGACATTGCGCGGCACGACGTTGATGCTCGGGCCGGAAAACGCCTCCATGGGTAAGCGCACTGCCAAGAGTCTCGGTGCTTCACCGGCGAGTCTGTTTGTCTACGTGGAAAATGTGGACAAAGTGGTCTCCAAGGCTCTGAGTCTGGGAGGTGCAGGCAAGGGCCCCGTCATCGACATGTTTTGGGGCGATCGGTGCGGCACCATCGTGGATCCGGACGGATACACGTGGATGGTGGGTACTCACAAAGCTGAGCCTACGGCGAAGGAAATGAAGGAAAAGATGCTGGAGCAGATGCGGCAGCCGCCCGCTGGTACCGCCAGTGCTGCGTGAACCAGCGCAGGTGCCTTCTGCTGCCGCCCACGGTGGAACAGGAAACAGAGCCAAGCCAAACCGCCCTGAAGAACGGCTACCCCGTCGAGGTAGCACCCTGAAGAGCGGCACGTGGACAGCCTCAGCCGTGGGAAAAAGCTTAACCTTCACCCAGCGAGTTCGGTAACCAATGCGCTGATTTCCAAGTTAGAACGTGCTGTGTCTTGCACGAATAAGCGCGAGAAACTCGTCCCTTGTCTCTTTCTCCCGGAAAGCACCCAGCATGGAGGACGTTATTGTAGAGGAGTGTTGCTTCTCAACACCACGCATCATCATGCACAGATGTCTCGCTTCAATGACGACTCCCACGCCTTGCGGTTTGATGGCACTCTCAATCGCGTCAGCAATTTGTGTTGTGAGACGCTCCTGCACCTACAATCGACGCGCAAATACGTCCACTAGGCGAGGAACCTTACTGAGCCCAATCACTTTTCCTTGCGGAATGTAGGCGACGTGGACCTTACCGAAAAATGGCAGAAGGTGGTGCTCGCAGAGACTAAACATCTCAATATCCTTGACGATCACCATCTCGTCATACGCCACGTCGAACATCGCGCCCAGCAGAGTGTCCTCGGGGTTCTCCTGATAGCCTTTGGTCAGATACAGCATCGAACGTTCCATGCGTTCGGGAGTGTGCTGCAGGCCAACACGCTCTGGGTCCTCGCCGAGACGGACCAACATTTCCCTCGTGAGTTCCTGCAGGCTGGTACTGCCTAACGACTGGGATTCAAGTATCGTTTGCATCTCTTCTCACAATCCAAAATGCGGTTTCTAGAAATTGGTGGTCGGTTTGCAAGTGTCACAATCGACGACGTGCGCTCGTTCGCATCAAGCAGCAATGACCGCTTTTGCAAGCCCGTCGTGTAGAACGTCACTCTGTAGAGCCTCTCTGCGGACCTCAGTCATGCGCGCAAGCACAAAAGCCGCCAAGGCCATCTCTAGATCCCGCACTGCGACATCAAAGAACATTCCCGTCGAAACGAGGTTGATGGCGATGGCCAGCAGCCACGCTGAAGCAACAAACGCGCCCACGCGCGTCCACTTGCTCAGAATCGCCAGTCCCACGATCATCTCAATGACGCCGACGATATGCATGAAGGTTTGTCCGCTGAACGGCAATATTTTCAGAGCCAGCGGACTCATGTATGTGGTCCAGTTGGTTAAGACGTTGAAGTATTTGTCTAGGCCTGCCAAGAACGGCCCGACCCCAAGCCCGATCCGCAGTGCCCACCAAGCCTGGTCCAATCGTGAATCAAATCCCCTTGTGCATGTTTGCCCCCTTCACGAGAATAGAGTTGAAAGGAGCAAATCGGTTACAGGTCCACACCTCCATTTCTCTTCCTGAGCTTCCGCGGTGTGATCTGTAACGTTTATTGCTGCCGTGACTCCATCATATGGAGGGTTTGTATGGTAAGCGCAGCCGAAGTGGCCACTTCGCAAGAGCCCTTGAGTGACGAAGAAGTTGTGGCCCGAGTGTTGGCGGGCGAGACGGGAATGTTTGAAATCGTCATGCGCCGTCACAACCAGCGCCTCTACCGCGTGGCTCGGGCTATTCTGCGCAATGATGGAGAAGCTGAGGATGTAATGCAGGACGCCTACGTGCGCGCGTACGAGCATCTCGACCAGTTTGCCGGAAGGGCAAAGTTTTCTACCTGGCTGACACGCATCGCGGTGCACGAAGCTTTAGCGCGACAGCATCGCGGAAACCGATATCACGAGTTGGAACCAACGTCAGAACTGGAGGGAGACCCCATGGATAGGTTTGCCTCTTTAACACCGAATCCAGAACAGCAAGCGTCAAACTCGGAGATCCGCAGGCTGCTGGAAGAGGCGGTCGAAAAGCTGCCGGACGCTTACCGAACTGTTTTCATGCTACGCGACGTGGAAGAAATGAGCACGACCGATGCCGCGGATGTCCTTGAGATCACCGAAGAGAATGTCAAAGTCCGCCTCCATCGAGCGCGAGCATTGTTACGCAAGAGTCTCTACGCGCGAGCTGGAATGGAAAGGAAAGAAGCATTCGATTTTCATGCCGCGCGGTGTGATCGGGTTGTTAAGAATGTGTTTGAAAGAATTCAGAAGCAGGACTCGAAGACGGAAAACTCCGCCGCGAGGGTGCAGTGACAGTCCCCACGGTGCAGGGAGCGCGGGCTGCCCTAATACAGAAGAGTCGGCATTGACCGAGAGTCCAGGAGGTAGGATGGCTACTAAAGAAATTCCGACAGCTGGTTACGGAGCCAAGTTGTTGAGCCGAGTCGAGGTTGCGGAAGGCACCATGGCTTTCCACTTCGAGAAACCATCGCAATTCGATTTCAAGCCGGGGCAGTCCGCCGACGTGACACTATTCAATCCTCCAGAAACTGATTCTGAGGGGAACACGCGCACTTTTTCGATCGCCAGTTCTCAATTTGAAAAGCAGTTGATGTTCACCACCCGCATGCGCGACACCGCGTTCAAGCGCTCACTGAAGCAGGTGCCCCTGGGTACAGACGTGACGATTGACTCGCCAATGGGTTCTTTCACGTTACACAAGAATTCAGCCAAGCCGGCCGTGTTTTTGGCCGGTGGAATCGGAATCACACCTTTTCTGAGCATCGTGCGGCAAGCCGATCACGACCAGCTCCCGCACAAGTTGTATCTCTTCTATTCCAACCGGCGACCCGAAGATGCACCTTTTCTCGAAACTCTTCAGATGCTGGAACAGAGCAACCCAAATTTCCAGTTGATATGCACCATGACCGCAATGGCGCAATCCCAGAAGGAATGGAAGGGGGAGACGGGTTTGATCAACCAAGAGATGTTGTTGCGACATCTGACCCAGCTGCAGGGACCCATCTATTACATTGCCGGACCTCCCGCCATGGTTGTGGGCATGAGGAAAATGCTTGCCGGCGCCAACGTTGACGAGGACGACATCCGGACGGAAGAATTTGGAGGGTACTAAAGCCCGCGCCGCCCGTTGTAGGATGGTGGTCGGGTCGAACAGGAAAGAAGAGTCTTTCTAGGTGAACAGCATGCTGACGAACAAGCCTAAAACGAAAATTCTAGTCGACGGTGGCGATCCTAATGAGACTCTCCGGATCAGGAGCTTGATCGGGTTTGTTGATGGCCAGACCACCAATCCATCCCTAATTGCAAAAAATCCTGAGATTCAACGGCTCATTGCATCCGGTCACCAACTGAGCTCTCAAGAAGAAAACAATGAGTACAAGAAGATTGTGCAAAGCATTTCGCCTATCGTGGGAGATGCTGGGGTTTCCATCGAGGTGTTTGCGGATGTTGGTACCAGTGCCGAGGAGATGCTTGCCCAGGGCCAGGAAATGTTCTCTTGGATTCCAAATGCCTATGTCAAATACCCGTGCACGCACGAAGGTTTGCGCGCCGCACAAATGTCAGTGCAAAAAAATATTCGAGTCAACATGACACTGTGTTTTTCGCAGGAGCAGGCGGCTGCCGTATATGCCGCTACGAAAGGATCCAGGGAGCCGGTGTATGTATCACCCTTTGTCGGCAGGCTTGACGATCACGGCGAAGAGGGCATGGATCTTGTCAGAAACATCAAGAAAATGTACGAGCGCGGCTATGGCCATGTGCATGTCCTAGCCGCTAGGATGCGCATTGTCAACCACTTGCTTTGTTCCTTTTCCCTCGGCGCTGAACTTGCGACCGTGCCCACTAAAGTCTTAGAGGAATGGGCAGCAACCGGCTTTCCAATGCCCGGTCACGATTTCAGGTACAGAGGGGTCGATGCGAGTGGCAAGCCTCTGAGGTCGATCCCGTACAAAGAACTGGATCTAAACCTTCCATGGGAGAGCTTTGACATCGCACACGAACTCACAACTAAGGGTATCCAGAAATTTGTGGCTGATTATCGAAGCACTCTGTTGCGACGATCGGCGTAGTGTCTGCGACACGGGAAAACGGTTCGCGGTTGAACCCAACGAGCACTCTGCTCTGGACTGGTCACACCAGCGCCGGCTCCGCCGAAACCCGAGATCTCTACCATATCGAGGTAGCTCTCTTTGTCCGAACATTAGAACATCGGAAGTCGGTACCCAGATGTGCCGAATCGCTCGGTGCCGACTTCCGCGACGCCGTAAGGGGCCATTTTCTTGGCTTAGCCTTTCATTCCTCTGCTCCACAGCCTAACTTCCGGTGGGAAAGCAACTGTCACAGGAGGAAATGGAAATGCGAGTGCGCTATCAGCGAGGATATCTTCGCCTTGGCCATCGGAAGACTCAACCTGCTTGTTGGGAGTTTCTTTGGTGGGATAACGAACCCACAGGACGGCGTGTTCGCCGCAAAGCAGTTATCGGAACCGTCCAGCAGTATCCAAATCTAGAAGACGCATGGCAGGCCAGCAACGGCCTACGCGTATTTTTATTTTTTTTCTTTTTTCTAACCGAGCTGCTCGAATCGGGGAAAGCGGAATTTCCCTGTTGATTGAAGAAAGAAGAAGAAAGCCGCCAAGGAACTTGGTGAGCCTAGGTTTTGGCTTCTCGCTCGGGGGGTGGCCGATTTACGAGGGATGGGACCCGTGGCTCCCAAAAATTTGAACCTATGATTCCTTCACGTTGGGAATTGTACGTGCAACCGGGGTCATTCAGCGTAAGGCGATGTTACGCCAACAACCTCAAGGTTCGGTTTTGGCCTGGCGTGATTCAGCGGAGGGCCCACGTCGGCTTCACCTCCGCCATCCCATCGGAAATCGGACGAAGGTCACAGAGCCGGCAGCCACGCTCCCAGAAGGTTCGAAATTGGCGCAATCACTATTTTTGCCATGCCTGCACGAAATAGTGTAGGGTGAGCGTGTTTTCTTCCATTTACACTCCGGCACCAAATTGAAGCTAGAACTTGGTCTCACGAACAAGCGACTTTGAGTGTTGAAGTGTGGGAAACCAAACAACCTACCGACAGAGAGAGGACATAATGAAACGAAAGCAAATGTTGTCAGCGCTTGGGATCATGTTGTTCGTAGCATGTTCGCTGGCCGCCCAGGAAAAACCCGGAACCATCGCCGCTCTGGAGTTCCAGAAACCGAAGAACGGGATGGTGCCGCAGTACAGGGCTGGACGGAAGGAGAAGGCGGCATGGCATAAGCAACAGAACGACCCTCAACCATTGCTGGTGTTCGAGATACTCAGCGGCGACAATACAGGAACCTACGTTGTCGGCCGGTGGGGCCAACACTGGGCGGATCTAGACAAGCCGGCCATTCCGGACGAGACCGACCTGGCGGAATTCCAGAAGGTTATCGG
>WNFC01028182.1_pt1 | contig 12170 bp, 17 predicted proteins | sample 5400541 | NCBI WGS metagenome assembly WNFC01 (sample SAMN13153342, study PRJNA577476) | soil metagenome | isolation source: 120 cm saprolite under Douglas fir tree site 2 hole 2 replicate 1 | place: USA:California | collected 2015-04-18 | reverse complement strand
GTTGACCTTGTCGGTCACGACCTCGACGATCGGCTCGTCGCGCTTGACGAAGTCACCCTCGTGCTTGAGCCACTTGTCGACAGTGCCCTCGGTCACGGACTCACCGAGCTGCGGCATCTTGATTGGCGAAACGGCCATTGCGAATTCGAGTGTAGCTAAGGTGCCCTGGACATCGCCTCGCTCTGAGGCTGTCTAGAAAGCCACCCAGAAAGCCCGATTTCGCCCCGGTGTATCCAACGGTGCTTATCGAGCGCTGGGATTTGGCTCCGGGCGACGCCCAGAATCGAACTGGGGATGGAGGTTTTGCAGACCTCTGCCTTGCCACTTGGCTACGTCGCCCTGGAGCCTTCCGAGCTCGATTCTACCTTTGAGGTGGCCCGGCCCTACTCTTGGGCGGACGTGGCAAACCTGGCCTTCCTCGACGTCATGGCGCGCCTTCCGGCGGGGGTCGTCGTCATCAGTACGCGGGTGGGTGATGAGTACAGAGGCCTGACTGCAAGCAGCCTGGTGTCGATCTCGCTCGAGCCGCCGATGGTGCTGGTCGGGCTCGAGCGCGAGTCTGCGACGCGAGCCGCAATCCTGGAAACGAAGGCCTTCAACGTCAGCCTGCTCACACGCTCGCAAGAGTTCATCGCCGACCGCTTCGCGGGCCGCGCCCCATCCATCGACCCGGGCTGGAGCAACCTGCCGCACCGCCTGGGCGCGAACGGCATCCCGCTGGTCGAGGGCTGCGCCGCGTGGCTCGAATGCCAGCTGGCTCAGGTCCACCCGGCCGGAGACCACGACGTCTTCATCGGCGAGGTGCAGGCGGCGACCAACGGTCGGGGCGACCCGCTGATCCTGTGGGACCGCGCCTTCTGGTCGCTCCACTAATAAGGAAGATCGTCCTCCTCCATCCCGAAGTGGTGGCCGACCTCGTGCAGGATCGTGCGCCGGATCTCCTCGATCAGATCCTTCATCGTCACGCTGGCACGCTCGTGGGAGCGCTTGTAGAGGGTGATGCGCTCGGGAAAGCCCTCGCCCGCGTGGAGCGCGGTGGAACCCTGGTAAAGGCCCATCAGCCCGTCGGGCGACGACTCCTCGACGATGAAAACCGTGTTCTCCAGATAAGGCTGGAACTGCTCCGGGATCGCGTCGAGCACGTTCTGCACGAGCTCCTCGAATTCCTTCATGCTCACCCGCATGCATGAATTGAAGCGCGTGGTCGTGGTCGGCGCGGGGACGATGGGTTCCCAGATCGCGCTGCAGACCGCGCTGGGTGGCAAACATGACGTGACGCTGGTCGACACCGTCTCCGGTCAGCTCGAGCGCGCACGCGCCCAGAACCGCAAGCTGCTCGATCGCTCGGTCGAGAAGGGGCGGTTGACGAAGGACCAGGCGGACGACGCGCTCGCTCGCATAGCCGATTCGAAAGACCTCGCGGCGCCGTCCGCTGCCGCGGACCTCGTGATCGAGGCGGTCATCGAGAACTTCGACGCCAAAAAGAGCGTGTTCGAAGACCTGGGCAAGCACGCCCACAAACGTGCCGTCCTGGCGAGCAACTCCAGCACCATCGCGATCAGCCGCCTCGCCGACTCGAGCGGTCGGCCCGAGCTGTGCTGCAACATGCACTTCTTCCACCCCGTCACGGTGATGCAGCTGTGCGAGGTCGTGCGCGGACCCAAGACCGCGGACGAGACGGTCGAGGCCGCGATGGCCTTCGTGCGCAGCATCGACCGGACGCCGGTCCTGCTCCAGAAAGAGATCTGGGGCTTCATCGTGAACCGGATCCTCTTTGCCGCCTCGGAGGAGGCGATGCGCCTGCTCGAGGGCGGCTACGCGAGCGCGGAGGACATCGACGTCGCGGTCCAGAAGGGGCTCAACTGGCCGATGGGCCCGTTCCACCTGCTCGACTTCAGCGGCCTCGACGTCTTCTATGGCGCGATGCAGGATCGCCACAGGCTCGGCGACGGCCCGGAGCCACCCGCGCTGCTGCGCAAGCTCGTCGAGGAAGGCCGGCTCGGCCGCAAGACCGGGAAGGGCTTCTTCGACTACGGCTAGGCGGACACCCTCCGGCGCTCCGCGCCACCTCCCCATGAATGGGGAGGACAACGGGGCAAAATGAACCTTGCCCCCGTAGCCCAATGGCAGAGGCAGCCGGCTTAAACCCGGTCCAGCGCGGGTTCGACCCCCGCCGGGGGTATTACTTCTTGGGGGCCTACAATCTGACGACAATGGACCATCGCTTCGAGGAAGACCCCGATGAAGAGCCGGACGAGCCCGGCCAACCAGCCCAGCCAGACGGGGCGCGCGGCACCGCCACCGGCCTCGTGCCCGCGGTCGGCCTGCCGAATCGGGAGTGGGAGTACTCGACCAAGGTCCTGAGCGTGGCCCAGGTTGCTGACGGCGTCACGGTGGTGAAGATCCTCCACGAGGCCGCTGCCGACGGGTGGGAGCTTGCCAGTGTGATGGACGGGGGGGACAAGCGCGTGATCCTGATGCGCAGAACGAAGCGCTCAGCCCGTGAGTCTCGACGGGTGGGTTTCGCGCCTCCTTTTCGCAACTGACTACGCCGCCGCCGCGCCGGCGGCGCCGCATCCTCGTGGTCGAGGACGACGTCCCGGTGCGCATGCTGATCGCCGAGGTGTGTCGCCTCCAGGGCCACGACGTGGTCGAGGCGGGCACGGGCGCCCAGGCGATCGAGTTGGGTCGCAGCGCGCAGCCTGACCTGGTGCTGGTCGACTGGGTGCTGCCCGACATCAGCGGCACCGAGGTGATCCGCGAGCTGCGCCGCCAGGGCGTGGTGAGCCCGATGGTCATGCTCACGGGCCGCTCCACGAGGATGGACGAAGTGGTCGGCCTCGAGGTCGGCGCTGACGACTACATAACCAAACCTTTCGACTCGCGCATCCTCGCCGCCCGAATCAACGCGCACCTCAGGCGCTCGGCCCTGGCCGAAACCGGCGGCGGACGTGAGGGTGTGCTCAGCATCGGTGCACTGCAGATCGACAACGCGGCCCGCCGCGTCAAGGTCGGCGACGAGGAGATCACGCTGACGATGACCGAGTTCAACCTGCTCGCCGTGCTGGCTGCCAATCCCGAACGTGTGCTGACACGCGCGCAGCTGCGCGACAAGGTGTGGGGCTATCCGCACGACCTCGATGACCACTCCGTCGACCCGCACGTCCAGCGCCTCCGCCGCAAGCTTTCCGACCGCCCCAGCACGGGGGTGAGCCTGGAGGCCGTCCCCGGGCTCGGTTACCGACTCTCGGTCAAGGGCGCTTGAGGGAGCAGGTCGCACTTTTCGGGCCGGCGGGCCCGGAGCTCCAGCTCGTCGAAGACGCGATCCGGAAGGTCGTATCACAGGATCCTCCCGAAGTCGGCCGGCCGATGGCCGACCTCCTCGAGGCCGGCGGCAAGCGAATCCGGCCGGCGCTCGTCGTGCTCTCGGCGATGTGCGGCGCCTACGATCGTGAACGCGCGATGCCCGCGGCGATGGCCGTCGAGGTCACCCATGCCGCGACCCTCGTCCACGACGACGTCATCGACCGCTCGTCAACGCGGCGCGGCCGGCCGACCGTGGCGGCGGCGCTCGGCGACGAGCCCGCCATCGTCGTCGGCGACTTCTATTTCGCCAAGTCGTACGAGCTCGCGGCTGGGACGAACACCCCGGACGTCGTCGAGATCCTGGCGAAGGCCGTGATGGAGATCTGCGCGGGCGAGGTACGACAGCAGTCGATCCGCTATCGCTACAGCACAGACGTCGACGAGTACATGGTCCGGATCGAAGCGAAAACGGCGGCACTCCTAGCGGCTTGTTGCGATATAGGGGCTTTGCTGGGCGGTCTGGAAACCGAGCAACGGGCGGCTCTGCGAGCGTACGGCCGCTCGCTGGGACTCGCATTTCAGATCGCGGACGACGTCCTCGACTACACGAGCACCGCGGGAGAGGTCGGCAAGCCGATTGGCCACGACATCCTCGAAGGTTTCGCGACTCTTCCGCTGATGCTTTCATCGATCGAGATCGACGACGATCGGAGGCTCGACGAACGCGAGGCACGCAGCATCGTCGATGCGGTTCGCACAAGCACTGGGCCGGAACTTGCGTTGGAACGTGCCCGCCATCACGCCAAGGCGGCGCGCGAGCAGCTTGGCTCGTTACCAACAGGCGAAGCCCGCGACGCGCTCGCGGCGCTTGCCGACTACGTGGTCAACCGAAAGCTCTAATCTGTCTCCCCGTGTCCCGGGTTGGGATGGGCATGGGCATGGTGGCATGAGCAGGGTCCGGCTTGTCGGCGTAGGACCAGGGCATCCAGGACTCGCCACAGTGCAGGCCGTTGAGGCGATCAAACAGTCCGATGTGATCCGCAACTGCGACGGTTGCGGCACTGGTTTGCTGCACCTCGCTCCCTCCAGCGCGGACATCGCGCCCTTTGAGTCGGCCGACGATGTCATCCGTCTTGCCCGCAACGGTCGAAACGTCACCGTGCTCTTTCCGGGCAATCCATACGCGTTCTCGAACGGCAGTGCGCTGGCCGAGAGACTGGAGCGGGCGAACATCGACTTCGACGCGGTGCCCGGACTGATCGTCGAGCTGGCCGCCCCGGTGATGAGCGGAATCCCGCTGACGATCGAAGGCCTGTCGGCGTCCCTTGGCTTCGGACTCGTTACCGGGGGTGAGACCGTCGTGCTTCGCCTCGCGTCGGGGTGGTGGGAGTCGGGCATCAGCGCGCTGCTTCAGAACGGCCGCGCGCCCGAGACGCCGGCGGCCCTGATCATCAACCCGGGGCAACCCGGCCAGCATCGCGTCAGCGCGCCGCTCGGCGAGCTTGCTCGCAAGGCGACCACCTATGGGCTGCGCGGCGACGCGCTCCTTGTGCTCGGTCCAGGGGTGGCCATGTCCGACCGCCTCGACACGATGGCGAAGCGTCCGCTGCACGGGCGCCGCATCCTCATCACGCGCGCCCGTCATCAGATCGACGGCTTCCGACGCGAGCTGGTCGACCTTGGTGCAGCGGTGGTCGAGATACCGACGATCGAGATTCGCCGCCTGCCAACTGACGATCGCGTCAGCAACGCGATCAAGAATCTGACCCGGACGGCACTCGTGATCTTCGCCTCGGAGAACGCGGTCGACATCTTCTTCCAGATGCTCCTCGCCACCGGCTCCGACGCGCGAGCGTTGCACAACTCAAAGCTGTGCGCGATCGGTCAGGAGACCGCGGATGCGCTGGCCAGCCGCGGGCTGAGGCCGGAGCTGGTGACCTCGGAGTACACGGCCGAAGGCCTGGCCAACGCGCTGGAAGGGTGGGAGCTGCAGGGCCTGCGGGTGCTGGTGCCGCGAGCAGAGATCGCGCGCGACGCACTACCATCGCTGCTTGCGAATCGAGGTGCTGAAGTCGAGATCCTGCCTGTCTATCGGGCCGTCTGCCCGGCCGACGCCGGTCCGGCCCTGATGCGCCTTTTCGACGCCGACGGTGTGGACGTGATCACGTTCACAAGCTCGTCGACCGTTTCGAATTTCGTCCGCGCGTTCCCCGAAGACCGCCTTCCCGCGATCCTTGGCGACGCCGAGATCGCGTGTATGGGCCCTGTCACCGCGGACACGGCGCGCAAGCTCGGCCTGAAGGTGGCGATCGTGGCGCGCGAGTACACGACCCACGGGCTCGTCCAGGCGATCGCCGAAGCCGCGGCAAGGAAGTGAGCCAGCCGAGGCCATCGCGAAGGCCGGCGCCGGTCGAGGCGGATGAGCTCGACACGACGGCCTGGGGCAGGCAGTCGTGGCTCGCCCTGCTAGTGATCGGCGTCCTGGTCGCCGCGGTCGCAGGATCGGGCCTGCTGGTCAAGCACGCGCTCGAGCCCGCCGTGCCGGCCGCACTCGCCGGCTGCGCCACCTCGACACAGATAGGTCATCCGGAGGTTGCGCCGGTGACAGTCAACAACTTCGTGGTGCTGGCGATCCACGGCTACTACAACGGACTCACGTTCTGGAGGTCCGAGGACTGGGTCGTCCAGGGCGGCGATCCGCGCGGCGACGGCCGCGGGGGGCCAGGCTACGACCTCCCCGACGAGCCCACGGCGACGCCGTGGGACGTGGCGGCCGTGGGCATGGCGCGCGTACCCGGAGGTGCGGTGAACGGGAGCCAGTTCTTCATCGAGAAGGCCCCCTGGCCGGCCTCAGGCCCGACCGCCATCTACAACCGTTTCGGCACGGTGACTTCGGGCATGGACAAGGTGCAGCTCCTGACCGCGGGCGACACGGTCACCTCGATCACGATCAAGGTTTCATGACCTCTGTCTGATCTCGCCCTTACGAGCCCAGGCCTATAATCGGCTCAAATGCCATTCCATCCCCTCTGGCTGATCGTGATCCTGGCGGTCGTTCTGATCATCTTTGGCCCGGGCCGGCTTCCTGAGCTGGGTGGTGCGGTAGGCAAGGCGATGAGGGAGTTCCGCAAGGCGACGAGCGAGATCACCAACGAGGTGACGAACGCGACCCAGGCCAAGCCCGAGCAGCCCGCGCCGGCGGAGACCGCCGCCAAGGCGCCGACCTCCGAGGCGAATCCCTCCAAGAACTAGGTCCTCCCCATTCATGGGGAGGTGGCACGCAGCGCCGGAGGGGCTGAGTCAGATTCCGCAGTTGAGGATTTGGTCGATGGCTCTCGCCGCCCACATTGACTGGCCCATTTGGAACTCAACTAGGCTTCCCTGATGGCTCTCCTCAACAGGGTCCTTCAGCGCGGCCCTCGAGCAACCGCACCGGTCGAGGAGCAGCGCATGTCGGTGATCGAGCACCTCGAGGCGCTTCGCCGCATGCTGATCATCTCGCTCATCGCGTGGGGCGTCGCAACGATCGCCGCGGTGTTCGTGGCGCGCGACGTCATCACTTTTCTCATCACGCGCGCGGGCATTGGGCACGCGATCTATCTGCAGCCCGGCGGCGGCGTGCTGCTTCAGCTGAAGGTCGCGATATACATCGGCATCGTTCTAGCCGCGCCGGTGATCATCCAGCAGGTCTGGTGGTTTGTGAGCCCGGGGCTTCATGCTCACGAGCGGCGGTTCGTCCTTCCCCTCGTGCTCGCCACCATCTTTTTCTTTGCAGTCGGCGTGAGCGTCGCGATGTTCGCACTGCCTCTCTACATCAAGATCCTGGGCTCGCTCGCACCCACCGACGTGACATACCTGCCGGACATCACCGAGCTCGTGAGCTTCGTCCTGATCATGGTCATCGGCTTCGGGCTGGTCTTCGAGCTTCCCGTGGTGCTGTTTGTGCTCGGCATGCTGCGCATCATCAGCTCGCGCTGGCTGTACAAGCGGCGGCCCTACTGGTTCCTCGCGCTCGGCATCCTGGCGAACTTCCTGACGCCGGGCGTCGACCCGCTGACCCCTATGATCATGTTCGTTCCGCTGTACGTGTTCTTTGAGGCGACTGCGCTATTACTGAAACTTCTCGGACGATGACGGGCGCGGCCGCGCGCCGCGACGGGCGAGCGCCCGACCAGCTGCGGCCCGTGAAGATCGAGCTCGGCGTCAACGTGCACGCCGAGGGTTCGTGCCTGATCGAGATGGGGCGCACGCATGTGTGGATCACCGCAAGCGTCGAGGATCGCGTGCCGGCGCATCGTCGAGGCAGCGGCCAGGGATGGATCACCGCCGAGTATTCGATGCTGCCGCGAGCGACGCACGACAGAGGCGCGCGCGAGGCGATCCAGGGCCGCGTGGGCGGCCGGACGCACGAGATCCAGCGCCTGATCGGACGCTCGCTGCGCGCTGCGGTGGACATGGGCAAGATCGGCGAGCGGACCATCACCCTCGACTGCGACGTCCTGCAGGCCGACGGCGGGACGCGCACCGCGTCGATCACGGGTGCCTTCGTCGCGCTGTACATGGCCGTCAAGCGGATGAAGGATGTGCGGATGATCCCGGAAATCCCAGTGCGCCAATACCTCGCGGCGGTCAGCTGCGGGATCGTCGACGGCACGCCGGTGCTGGACCTCGACTACACGGAGGACTTCCAGGCTTCGACCGACCTCAATTGCGTGATGACCGAGGACGGGCGCCTCGTCGAGCTGCAGGCCACGGCCGAGGGCGCGCCGTACTCGCGTGGGGACCTCGACGCGATGCTTGCCCTGACTTTCAAGGGCATCAAAGAGCTCATCGTCGCCCAGAAACGAGCGCTCGCCACTCTCTGATTGGCTGACCGCCCGCGACTGGTCATCGCGTCGGGCAACGCGGGCAAGCTGCGGGAGTACCGCGACCTCTTGTCCAAGGCCGGCGTTGAGCTGGTCGCCTTCGACTCCGAGATCGACGAGGTGGGGGACACATACGCCGAGAACGCGCGTTTGAAGGCGGAGACAGCGCGGGAGCGGTCCGGCCTGGCGTCGCTGGGTGACGACTCGGGGCTCGAGGTCGAAGCGCTCGGTCGCTTTCCCGGTATCCGCTCCGCTCGGCTCGGCCCGACGCAGCAAGAAAGGACGGCCGAGCTCTTGCGACGCCTCGAGGGCGTGCCGCGCCCGTGGAACGCGCGGTTCGTGTGCGTGATCGCGCTGGCGGCGCCGGGACGCGAGACCGAGCTGTTCGAAGGCGAATGCCGCGGCGAGGTAGTGCCTGAGTGGCGTGGGGAGGCGGGCTTTGGCTACGACCCGATCTTTCTCGTGCCGGGAACCGGTAAAACGTTCGGTGAGATGCCACCCGAGGAGAAGAGGAAGTACAGCCATCGAGCCAGGGCGGCTCGCGCACTCCTGGAGTCGGGTGCGCTGGAGCGACTGTGATGTTGGCGCTGCTTCGATCCGCCAGAAGGCTCGAGCGGCGTTCGAGGTCGAGCCTGGCGAGCGACTACAGCGCGTTCAGCTTGCTCAGTTTCGGAAGCCTGCTCAGCGTCATCTCGCTGTTCAGCATCGGCAGCGCGGGCTCGATCCTCAGCATCGGCAGTGCAGGCTCGATTCTGAGCATCGGCAGCGTGGGTTCGATCCTGAGCATCGGCAGCGCCGGCTCGATCTTGTCGGTCGGCGGCCGGCGAAACCGATCCACCTAGAATTAGCCGGCTCTAAAACCGCGGGCGGTAGCTTAGCTCGGTAAAGCGCCTGGTTTGGGACCAGGAGACCGCGAGTTCGAATCTCGCCCGCCCGACCAGGCCTTCCCCCCTAGAAAGGTGGCGGCTCGTCGCCGGAAGCCCCGCACATTGTTTTTTGGATTCGCGGGCCACACTTGGGGCCGGAGCCAGGCGTGCATAATCGGTTCGCGAATGACGGTGTTGAGCTTTCTGATCCCCGTCGGCGTCCTCGGCCTGGTTGCCTGGATCGTGGTCGGGTTCACGCGCTCGCGCGCTGCGGAGGCTTTCACTCTCGCGACCGCGACGGCTTTCTACGCCCGTGTGTTGTTCGTCGTCGGGCTCCTCATGAGCCTTTCTGGCGCAGGCATCGTCATCAAGGCTTTGATTGGCTTCATTCACCCCAGCTACTCGTACTACGACTACTCGTCCGTGACCAAGGGCGTCCCGCCTGGGTTTCCGAATCCGGGGCCACCCATCAACTTCGTCGATCAGCAGCGCAGCCAGGACCTGGTCTTGGGGATCACCTTGATCGTGGTTGGCTTGCTGGTGGCAGTAGCCCACTACTACCTCGCTCGTGCGGTAGCCCGGATGGCAGGCGGATCGCCCACCTGGGTGACCCGGGGGACGGTCATGGCGCTCACGGTGACCACCGCCGTCGCTGCGATTCCTGCCGCCGCCATCGGCATCTACCAGGTGCTCAGCTACTTCATCGTGGGCAGTTCGCAGAATCCAGGCCAACTGTGGGGAGAGCCGGTGGGAGCGGCGATAGCTTTCGTACCCGCCTGGCTGTACGTGATGACAAGGCTAATCCGGGACCTCCAGCGGCCTCCGACGACGACGCCCGCACCAGCCGCGTAAGAAGCTGGGCGCGCGATCATCGGGCTGGTGAAACGGTCGATTTCGGGTTCGTCATGACCGTTTAGGAAGGCGTTGGGCGCGAGGCTGGAACAGCCCTGGAAAGGTGTGATTAGCTTGCCGGGCCGTGCGCAGTTCCATTGGTAACCAAGGTTGCCCGTCCGCCGTTTAGCTGCGATGAAGGCACTGGCCCTTCTCGCGGTGGCCGTCGTTGTGTTCTCGTGCGGCTCTGCTGGCACATTGTCGAGCGGGTCGAACTCACCTCATGCATCAGCGGCATCGACGGCGTCAGCGCCCAGAACCGCGTCGGCAGCGCGTGGGGAGAGCCCAGCTCCGGACGTTTCGCCGCTGCCGAGCGTGCCGCCAGTTGCGCGCGCTCTGTTTCCAAGCTGCCGTCTTCCTTACCTGAAGGGACCCGCAGGTGGTGCCGGGAACCTGGTCGGGGGCTTCGTGGAGGGACCGCAAGGGATCTGGGCTGCTGATCCGCGGGGCGGGATCACGAAGAGCGCCAACCGGTATGTCACCGACGTCGCGCCAACGCTGACTGGATCGGCGTTCAGCAGCTGGGACGCAGGTAGTTATGACCTGGCGTTGAAGCGCTGGTTACCAGTCCGTCGTTCGCAAGTCCGGGCCGACGGACTGGCATACGCGTACGCCGAGCCGTACAGGGCGAATGCTTCGGACCCGCTCGAGAACTCCACGCGCATTCATGTGGTATCCGCTTCAGATGGCACCGATCGAGTGATCTACTCGGGTACTCCGAGGGCCGTAGTCGATTACGAGCCTGAAGGCATCTACGTCACCGCGGCTCATTACTATGCCGGCGAGGGTTATGGCGCCGGCCTGTGGCGCCTCGACCCAGCAACCGGCGCCGCCACGGAGATTCCAAACGGCGTTCCCTTTGAAGTCCTGGACCATGGCATCGGATGGACTGACATCGGCACCATAATGACGCGCAGTCTCGTTCGCTTTGATCTGTCGTCAGGTACGCAGCAGCAGTGGGGGGTGAGCTCCGATGATGGCTGGGCCGCGTTTGTAGGACTGGACAGCAAGGCAAATCCACTGGTTGACCTGCACGTATTCACGGCGCCAGCTGGCGCGGTCTTGTTCGTCTACACGGCGCCACAATCCAGAACGGCGATCGCCTCCGTCGCGCTCGAACAACTGGGTGTCACGGACCGCCACGGAACATGGCTTGCCGGCGCGGACGGGATCTATCTTCTGGATGCCAATGACAACCTGGTGAAGGTGTCCGATGAGACAGGCGGCACCGTCGCTGGCGGCTGCAGCTGATCGGACTAATCTGCACACACCATGCGCAGTGCCACGACGAGTTCGGTCGGCGACGTCGGCCGGCAGGTCCCCGCGGTGTCTTCGGTTCTAAGGCCACTCCCGCTCGTCGAGCTAAGGGCGTGGGGCGGCCCGCCGCTCGTGCGCGGGAAGCGCGTCCTGGACCTCGGGTGCGGCGACGGCCGCCTGGCGCTCGGCGTCGCGCCTTTAGCTAAAAGCGTTGACGGGATCGATCCGGACCCGGACGCCATTGCTGCCGCGAAAAGGAACGCGCGCAAGGCCGGTGTTGGAAACGTGCGATTCGCTGCCGGTGCGGCGCAGCATCTGCCGTATCCAGACGCGGCTTTCGATGTGGTGATCCTCTCGTGGACGCTTTGATGAGTCGCGCGAGAGGGCATGGTCGATGCCCTGGTTGAGATACACAGGGTTCTCGCACCCCGCGGGACGCTGGTCGACGCCCGGCCTGATTCGCGCGTCCCGGCGTACGTAGAGCGGGTGAAACCGCGAGGATTCCAGCGCTTCGGGCTCGTGAACACCTCGAGGCTCGAGCTCGTGAACGACCGAGCGTCGGATCGCGCGATCGCGCACGTGGTGCGCGAGGGATTGTTCAAGCGCAGGCGTCGCGGCCGTTTCTGGCATCGCGTTCCATTCAGGAGCCTCGCTGAGCTCCGCAAGTACCTGTCGGAGCACCTCCGCTTCGTGCATCGCGCGAAGTGGGTGGTCGACGGCGCGACGCGTAAGCGCTATTCGAACGAACAGTTCGTCATCCGCCGTGCCGTTCGCTACGAACTCCTCGAATCTGGCCCGCCGGACCACGACTAACCTCGCGTGACCGTTCAATGTGCGGCGGCGTTGCAATGAGTGTGAAGTGGCCTGCGGTCTGGTTGACGGCCTTGAGTCTCATGACATTGGCAGCTCCAGGATGCTCTGGGCGGCCGCCCGCCGATACGGGGTGCTCGGCGGGACGGGGACAATACGACGCTCAGGATGTTGC
>WNFC01018361.1_pt1 | contig 12170 bp, 10 predicted proteins | sample 5400541 | NCBI WGS metagenome assembly WNFC01 (sample SAMN13153342, study PRJNA577476) | soil metagenome | isolation source: 120 cm saprolite under Douglas fir tree site 2 hole 2 replicate 1 | place: USA:California | collected 2015-04-18 | reverse complement strand
CAGCATTACATCGAGAACGAGCTGAGAATCGACCAGTCGAAATCGGCGCGACCCAAGGAGTTTCCCACCATCGAGACCTACGAGCGACACCTCATTAAGCGCATCATTCCCCGTTGGGGAAATCTGGCGCCCTTGGCGATCAAGTCGACGGAGGTTGAGAAATGGTTCCTCGAACTGAGGAGGGGAAATCCGCAGAAGAAGGTGAAGCCGTTTGCGGACCCAACAGTCGACAAGGTTCGGCGCATCATGCATCTGGTCTACAAGCACGGGCAGCGGCACGAGTTTCTTCCGCGCCAGCAAGAGGGCAATCCCATGAATTGGGTGAGCCAACGAACGACCAGCGACTACACGGCGGTCCCCATGACGCCGAAGCAGGCGTTCGAGATTCTCCTCAACATTCCGGAGCCAAGGCGCACGCTCACGCTGAGCGATGCGGCTACGGCGCTGCGAGTATCGGAGTTGCTGGCGCTGATGTGGAACGACCTGGATTTCACGGATCTCGTGATGTACGTGAGACGAGCGTATGTGTGGGGAAGGTTTAAGGTGCCGAAGTCAAAGGCGTCGAAAGCCCCAGTTCCAATGCATCCTCTGCTCGCCGGGTTTCTTCTCGCTTGGCGGGAAAGGACGCCTTTCGGCAAGGACACCGACTTCGTGTTCCCGAGCGTCAGGCTCAAGGGCAAGAAGCCACTGTCAGCGTCCATCATGGTGCAGAAATACCTCAGGCCCGCGGCAGTGAAGGCCGGAGTGATCAAGGAACGGGAGAAGGTGCGTTTCGGCTTTCACAACTTCCGCCATGCGCTGGCGACGGCGCTCGTCAAACTGAGAGTGGAAGCGAAGACGGTGCAGGGGATGCTGCGTCACGAGGATTTCGGAACGACCATGCAACTCTACGCACAGTCGGACATGGAGTCGATGCGCGAGGCACAAGGCAAATTCCTGGAGCAGCTATTGGGCGACAGGATTCACTTGCTCACAGAGAGGGTTCAGTGAGAAATCGTGCGTCGGATCTCCGAATCGTGGGTTGGATCGTGGGTTGGAAATTTCGGCTCTGCGCCACGAAGTTCTTTAGAATGATGGTGGCCAGGGACGGAGTTGAACCGCCGACGCCAGCCTTTTCAGGGCTGCGCTCTACCACCTGAGCTACCTGGCCACGTTACAACCAAAGCTTTGCTCACGACGCCGTACAAATTATGAAACACGCCTGGAACGATCGCGGAGTTACTAATTGCGGTCGGTCAAACGATGAAAAGTGTGGAACGCACTGATTATAACAATCAAGCTGCGGTCCCTCAACGCGCCGTCTTCTGCATGCTCCAGCCAACAAGCACGCTGTAGGCGAGGTTATTCCAATTCTTCCGAATGTCCACCCGCCACCGTGAAGGCACATCGATCCGATGCGAACCAATAGGGAATTTCTCGATAGTCCACCGCATCAAAGACTGCCAGGTCAGCGTCCTTCCCCGGCTCTATCGATCCCTTTCGTTCCTGCAGGCGGAGTGCGCAGGCACCGTTGATAGTCGCTGCCGCAATCGCTTCTGCCGGGGACATCTTCATCTGCGTGCACGCCAGCGACATCACAAATGGCATGCTGGGCGTCGGCGACGAACCTGGATTGTAATCCGTGGCCAACGCTACTGCCACGCCGGCATCAATCAACTTTCGTGCTGGCGGGAAATCATGCGTGCCAAGAAAATAATTTGCTCCCGGTACGAGGGTTGCTACAGTGTCTCGCTCGGCTAACTGGGCGATGTCCGCTTCATTCACGTGGTCCAGGTGATCGAGCGAGGCTGGATGAAATCGTAGTAGCGGTTGCAACGCAGTCTCACTCAATTGTCCGACATGGGCCCGCACTTCCATCCCATGACGCGTCGCGGCCTCAAATATTTTTTGCGTGTCTTCTGCGGTAAAGGCTCCCCGCTCAGTGAACACATCTACGAACCGCGCCAGCTTGCGCGCTGATGTCTGGGGAATCATCTCATCGCATATGATGTCGACGTATTCTTGCGGGCGGTCCTTAAATTCTTTGGGGACGGCATGCGCACCAAGTAACGTAGATACCACAGTTCCGGGCCAAAGCTCGGCGGCCGCTTGAATCGCTTCCAGTGATTTCAGTTCCGACTCCAAAGTCAGCCCATAACCTGATTTGGCCTCGACCGTGGTTGTGCCTTGTTCAGCCATTTCTCTCAATCGCGCCAGGATTTTTTCTGTTAACAGAGACTTGTCCGCCTTTCGTACTTCTTCGACACTGGAACGAATGCCGCCTCCCGAGTTCGCGATCGCCTCATAGGTTGCGCCCGCGATACGCTTCTCAAAATCCGCCAGCCGGGGAGACAGGAAGACTGGATGAGTGTGGGAATCTACGAAGCCGGGCAGAACTACTTGTCCCTGACAATCGATCTCAATCACTTTGCTGCGATTGTTTTTCAGCCATGGATCCTGCAGAGCCTCGGGAGTGCGGCCGACGGAAACGATTTTGCCGCCTACACATAGCACTGCTCCGTTTTCGATAATTCCCAGTTCCTTGAGTTTGCGGCCTCGACGTGGGCCAGGATCGCCAGATTCAGACCGCAGCGTAATTAGCTGGCCAATATTCACCAGCAGCAATGGTATGTCTGGTTTGGGTTGCTTCACGTGTCCCCGTAAAGCGCGGGGATCGAGACTCCCCGGCGGGTCGACCGGTGTTATCCGACATTAGTTGCTCATTGGAATCTTGAGATTGTTCTTTTTCGCAAACGTTTTTGCTTCTCCATATCCGGCGTCCGCGTGCCGGATGATACCCATCCCAGGATCCGTAGTTAATACGCGTTCGATCCGCTTCGCCATCATCTCGCTGCCGTCCGCGACGGTCACTTGTCCCGCGTGCAACGAATATCCAATTCCCACCCCACCACCATCGTGAATCGAAACCCAGGAGGCGCCGGCCGCGGTATTCAACAATGCGTTAAGCAGCGGCCAATCCGCCACCGTGTCACTGCCGTCTTTCATGCTCTCGGTCTCGCGGAACGGAGACGCGACTGAGCCGCAGTCCAGATGGTCGCGTCCAATCACCACCGGCGCCTTGATTTTACCCTTCTTGACCAAATCATTGATCGCCAAACCGAACTTTGCCCGTTCCCCATACCCCAGCCAACAAATGCGCGCAGGCAGTCCTTGAAACTTAATTCGTTTATGTGCGAGATCAATCCAGCGGCGAAGAATTCGATTATCTGGAAATAGCTCAAGCACCAGTTCGTCAGTGACCGCGATGTCAGATGGCTCGCCCGAAAGCGCTACCCAGCGAAAGGGACCGCGTCCCTCGCAAAACAGTGGACGTATATATTCCGGCACGAAGCCGGGAAAGTCGTACGCGTCTTTTACTCCATGTTGGAAAGCGAAGGTCCGGATATTGTTGCCGTAGTCGAAAGTCACCGCTCCCATTTTTTGCAGTCGCAGCATGCCTTCTACGTGTTGTGCGATTGCATCCAGCGAGCGCTCCTGATATCCGCTAGGATCGCGCTGCCGCAATTCAAGTGCCTCTGACAGCGTCATGCTGTTGGGCACGTAACCGTTCAACGGATCGTGAGCAGAGGTTTGATCGGTGAGGATATCCGGCACCACGCCTCGCGCCGCCAATTCCGGAATAATGTCAGCGCAGTTCCCTACCAGGCCGACGGAAACATTTTCTTTCTTGCGGATTGCGTTCTTCAGAATGCGTAACGCCTCGTCAAGTGAAGTGACCATGAAGTCGCAATAGCCGGTCTTCAATCGCTTCTTAATGCGTTCTGGATCAACTTCGATTCCGAGGAAAGCGGCGCCAGTCATGGTCGCAGCCAAGGGTTGAGCGCCACCCATTCCGCCCATCCCGCCGCTCACGATCAATTTGCCCGCCAGTTCGCCGCCAAAATGTTTTTCTCCGGCAGCGGCGAAGGTTTCGAAAGTTCCCTGCACGATTCCTTGCGAACCGATGTAAATCCACGAGCCCGCCGTCATCTGGCCGTACATCATCAGGCCGGCGCGTTCCAGTTCGTTGAACTTCTCCCAATTGGACCAATGTCCTACTAGATTGGAATTCGCGATCAAGACACGCGGCGCGAACTCGTGGGTTTTAAAAATTCCCACCGGCTTGCCAGATTGCACCAGCAGAGTGTCGTCATTCTCCAGATTCTTCAAAGCACTGACGATTGCGTGATATGCCTCCCAACTCCGCGCCGCCCGCCCTGTTCCGCCATACACGACCAAATCCCTGGGCCGCTCGCCCACTTCTTCGTCGAGGTTATTCATGAGCATGCGCATCGCCGCTTCCTGTTGCCATCCTTTGCAGGACAGCACTGTGCCTCGCGGCGCCCGGACGGGAACGTAGGTTGAAGGGCTGATCTCGGTTTCAACCGGCATAAAGAAGATGGTAGTGCTTTAACCAGAAGTGTTCAAATGACGAAAACTTTTGTTCACCAACTGCTGTAGGCCTTGCCGGTGGTGGATATCTGGCTCGATCCGCTGTGCACGTCCGTAATTCCGGTCTCTTGTTGATCGACTGACAATGTATAGTCTTCCTGGTCCACCGTCCAAGTATCGTTCTTGCCCGTGAAGGGATCGATTGGTATCTGCTTGATATAGCCCCCCTGAACCAGATCTTCCAACGACTGCGGAGCTTTCTGCTTGTCCAGGGTGTACTGCGAGATGAGAGAACGAAGGGTGAACAAATTCTGCAGCAATACGGATTCTTTCGCCCGCAGAATAGATTGGTTGTACGCCGGAATCGAGATGGACACCAGGATCAGAATCAGGCTGATGACGATCATCAGCTCGATCAAGGTGAAACCACGGCTCCGACCTCTGCGGGTGGTTACCATTTACCAATCCTTATAAGGCGTACCATCCAGCGCGGTGCCTTGCGATTTGGTGTACACATCGAACACGTTCTGTCCGCCCCAGGAATCAGACGTGGGATCGTCCGCCATCGAGCGCAATCCCCATTCATTGGTTCCCGTCATGGGATCCACTGGGATGCGGCGCAGGAAACGTACTTTCTTTCCATTCACGTCCACGCCATTCACCAAGGTTTCCAAATCCGGAGGATAACCTTCGGTTCCCACCTTAGCCTGGAATGCACCGCGATCGGCGGCGTCTTTGTAACGGTCGATAGCGTCACGCATCTCCCACAAATCACGTCGCAACACGTGTTCTCTTTCCCGCTTGATAGTGACTCGCGCCATGGGGAGAGCCATTCCGGTCAGGATTACCAGAATTGCGGTCGCCACGATCAACTCGATCAGAGTGAATCCGCGAGCTTTGGGAAAAGAAATATTTTTAACAGCAAGATTCATTTTTGATACTCAGTTCGGAGTCGTCGAGGACGTGCGTCTGCCGTTACCGCACGTTAACCGTTGCCACTCCCCCAGCCACCGGTAGAGCCTGCATGGCCGGATCGCGCGCGCCACCCCTTGAGATGGTCAACTGGGACTGTCCGCTGGCCTTGGCGAGAAATGTCAAAGTCACAACCGCCCCCTGTCCAGAAACTCCTCCCGACCCAGGCGGCCTGGTGGCCGTGATTTGCAGCGCTCCACCTTGATCATCGTCGCGGTGCACCAGCGCGACAGCCTGTCCGTCTTGTGAAAGGAAACCTCCGTTGGAGATGTTCACTACTTGCAGAATCTTAGGATCGTAGCTGACCTGCAAGGGCACGGAATATACGTTTTGCGCGCCGGTCAGTAGCACATTCACCGCAAACGTAGCCCCCACCTTCTGATTGACAGCCGCTGGATCGAATACAAAAGTCGCTCCCCCCGCTGCTGCCTGTGGCGGCGAGGTCTGCTGCGGGTTGGCGGGTGGTGCGGTCGTCGGAGCTGCTGGCTGCGATGCAGGAGCCATAGTCTGGCCTGGCGCCGGTGCCGGCGTCGCAGGCCGGTTTACGCGTCGCAATTCGATCGCGCTGGCAGTTCCTACCTGCAGCGCGCGTTGGTTCAGCTCGCTGAGTTCCTGTCCCCGAACGATGTGCGGGATCAGGGCAAAGACTATTTCATTTTCCTTATGCTCTTTATTGGTTTGCGAGAACAGATACTTCAGAAGCGGCACTTGGGCCAGCCCCGGAATCCCACTCAGTGATTTGATATCCTGCTCCTCCAGAATTCCGCCCAACAGATTTACTTCTCCTTCCTTCAGCCGAATTTCGTGTTCGATCTTTCTTTGCCCGATTACCGGCTGGTCAATACCGCCGATGTTGACTCTTGACGTCACTGAGGAGATATCCAACATTACCTTCAACGTCACTTCCCGTCCCGCATGCACCCTCGGCGTGATATCGATGTTCACACCTACATCGAGATATTGAAACTGAGTATTCACCAGCGGATTGATGCCCACGCCGCCGATCCCAGGTTGAAAAGATCCCGTGGCCACCGGTACGCGATCACCAATTTTGAGTGACGCTTTTTGCCCATCGACCGCGCGTATCTGAGGATTTTGGATCAGCTTCACGCTGCTATCGCTGAATAGCGCGGTTGCGCTGGCCGGGGGGATCGTCACCGTGAAATCAGTTGCGTTCAGATTTCCTATCCGGTTGAGGTTGATCTGGTTTGGAGTGCCGCCGGTCGTTCCGGTTGTAGTCGTGGTGCCGGTGCCAGTGCCGGTGGTGGTATTGATGTTGTTCTGCAATGCAACAGTGGCGCTGGTGGGCGGGCTGATGCCCAAGTTACGTATTTTGTCCCGGCTAACTTGCATGACTGCCACTTCCACGATCACTTCCGACTTGGCCTTATCCAGATCGCCCACCAGCTTTTCCGCTAGCGCAATCTGGTCGGGCGTGCCCCGGACCACCAGTGCTCCTTGCGAATTCAATGGCTGGATGCGGGAAATTTCCAAAATCTGACGCAGCGCATTGACCACGTCTTGCAATTCGGTCGGTTGAGAAAGATTGGCCAGGTAAAAAGTCTTGATAACGCTCTGCTCAATATCCTTGCGCTTAGCCGGCGTATCGCTGGCGACAAAAATTGTATTGGGCGTTACCGGACGCCAGAATGTTTTCGATTCCATGGCGATGATCTGTAACGCTTCTTCCAGCGTCACCCCATTCAGTTCGATGCGGATGCGCCGCGAAGTATAGTCGGGATCAAACAACACATTAATTCCCGCCAGCTTGCCCACCGTGTCATAAATCACCTTGGTGTCTTCGGTGAGTTTCAGAGTGATGGGGACATTCGAGATCGGCGCTAGCTCCACCGGACCCTGCGCATCATCTAATCGCTTCTGCAAGCCGGTGCGTGGAGGCGTGTCTGACTGCGGAGACGGAGAGCTGCTGGCTGCGTCGATCATCTTCTGGGTGCGGCGGATTTCCTGTTGGGCAATGAAGCTGGCAGAATCAATTTCCGCAGCTTTCCGGAACTCCGCCATGGCGTCGTCTAACTTACCTGCGTCGCGCAGCAATTGGCCCCGGTGTACATGCGACGCCGCAGCCAGGAAGCGCGTCCGTTCATACGAAGACCGGTATTGTATGTCCTTGGGTTTGAGCTCGTAAGCCTGCTTGAAATCTTCGTAAGCTTGCTCGTAATTCTGTCGCGCCTCCGCATCTCTCCCCTTATTAAAAAACGACTTCGCCTTATCGGCGGCGGCAGGCAGGGTAATGGCCAATACCAGCAAAACGATAGCTGCCGGGCGTATCAGGCGTTTGCGAGGTCTCAGGTTTGCATTGAGGCCTGAGTCATGAGGCCTGCCACCCGGGACCTAACCAACCGTCACCACTTCTCTACCCCTTCCGTCCTGTGAGATAACTTATTCACAGCCATGGCCCGTCAGCCCACACATCCGACCCGTCCCAATGCAGAGAAAAATCCCCGCCGCGATCCAACCGCCGCCGGGCAGCGGGACGCCTCTGTTAATAGGATCGCTTCACATAACTATTTCTTGCTGGAAAAATTTGAGGCCGGCGTGGCTTTGACCGGCACCGAGGTCAAATCAATCCGGGCCGGGCGCGCCAATCTGAAAGACTCGTACGGCCTTCTCAAAGATGGAGAGTTGTGGCTGCTGAACTGCCATATTGGCCCTTACGAGCACGGAAATATCTTCAATCATGCTCCCCTGCGAACACGCAAGCTACTGCTCCATAAAGAAGAAATCCGTAAGCTGATCGGCAAGACACAGCAGCGCGGCCTCACCCTCATTCCCACACGCATGTACTTCAAGAATGGGAAAGTGAAGGTTGAGCTGGCACTCGCCAAGGGCAAACAACTCTGGGATAAACGAGAGACCGAGCGCCGGAAAACCGCAGATAAAGAAACACGCGAGGCAGTAGCCAGAGGCCGGAGGCGGGACTAGCGGTGTTCTTCGTCCACAAGGTGGGTTTTGCTATCACGCTTGAGGGTATTTGCGTCGCCGGTTCTATTAATGAGGTAGGGCAGAGCCTGATCGACACATGAGTTCAAGTTCGCATCGGTGTCGACAAGGAGTTTCGGGGGATCGATCGGCTCCCAATTCTTTCGAATTTGACGATAGAGCTCCGGCGTGCGATTTGCGGCGGGATGGGTGTTTTGCGCCATCGCTTCCGCCAGGCGTCTGAGCGCGGTCTCTTCCGCACAGACGCATTCCAGCGTGGCCCAAGTGGTCCCCACTTGCCGGCAGAATTCGATCACGCGCTCACGCTGGTAGCGCCGCGAGAACGTACGCCCATCCAACAGGACGTGGAGTTCGGCATCCTTAGCCAACAGATATGCGGCAGTTTGCAACATGATCTCCTGGCAGAAATCGTCCTGAGCCAGCGAGTACTCGACGTGCGCCGGCTGGAAGAGCGCCGCCCGAATTGCGTCCTTATCGAGAACCGCGCCTGGAAGGCGTTGCGCGAGCGCTCGCGCCAGTGTGCTCTTACCCGTTCCCGGGAGTCCTGCCATGATCACGATCATAAATAAATCCGACTAGAGCGCGCGCAACCAGGAAAAAGTTTCGACCAGATTCTGCGAATGGAATACGAGCGACCCAGGCACAATGACATCGGCTCCGGCGCGGCGCAGAAGAGGCACGGTATGGGAACGGATGCCGCCATCGGCGATCAAACGGACACGTGCGCGCCGGTCGCCCAGCAAAGACGCCGCGCTCGCGAGACGGTCGCAGGCATCCGGCTCCAGATCCTGCCCTTTGACGCCTAACCCTGTACCGAGCAGAAGTAAAGAATCAACGCGGTCGAGGTAGGGCTCGGACGCGGCAACAGGAGTGTCCAGGCGCAACGCCAGCCCTGCTGAACGTCCCGCGCGAAGAATGGCTTCGATGGCCGCTGTCGCTTCGGATTTGCCAACCTCCGCGTGTACCGTGATCACGTCAGCGCCGCTGGCTACAAGGTTCTCGATCATGATTGTAGGGCGCTCAACCATCAGGTGAATGTGAAGTGGTCGCTTAGTGTGCGGACGCAGGGCGCGGATCAGGTCCGGAAAGAACAGCAGACTGGGGGCGAAGTGGGCGTCGGAGACATCGAGATGAAACGAGTCGGCGAATGGCTCAACGCGCTCAATCCCCCCCGCTAAGTTGGCGAGATCCGCCGACCACAAGGAGACGTCGGCCAGCAGGCGCGTACGAGGCAGATTCTGCCAGGCGCTAGTATTCAAAATGCACCAGCCGCCGGGGATCGGTGGATCGAGGCGCCGGGCGAGGCTCCCCGGATGTGAGATGAGCGCATCCGGTTAATCGTATCAGCTCGCCATTCTGGGCCTCTTGCACTTTTCCCTATTTGCAAACGATACTAAAAGAATTCCCTATGAAGACGAACCTTTCCTTTGCTAATCCTGGCGAAGTCCAAACCGAATGTCTCGTTGTCGTCGCGCTAGACCGTGGCGACAAAGACAAGACCGAAGTCTCGGTCGAGACCAACCAGTCCGAAATCAAGGACGCTGTTGCTGACGTCATTGCCAGCCGTGAAGTCACGGCAAAGATTTTTGAACCGACGCTGTTGCATCATCCCGCCAAGCTGAAGGCCAAACGCCTGCTGCTGCTGGGTGGGGGCAAGGCCAAGAATTTTTCATCGTTCGAGTTGCGCCGCCTGGCAGGAGCCGCCGTTCGTACTCTGAAAGCCCGAGGGATTCGCAGCTTCGCTTTCGTCGCTCCTAACAATATTGCCGGCCCAGATGGGGTAAAAGCGATTGTCGAAGGGGCATTCGTTGGCAACTTCGATTCCGACACCTACAAGAGCGATCGCAAGGACCAGACCATCGATGCCTTGACCGTGGTAGCGCACGGCGACCAGGCCCGCGTGCAACAGGCCATGAATGAGGCTTCCATCATCGGCGAATCACAGAACTTTACTCGCGAATTAGTAAACGAACCGAGCAATCGCATGACCCCCACTATGCTGGCCGATCAAGCCCGCAAAATGGCGCAAGAAGTTGGATTGAAGTGCGAAGTTTTTGGCGCTGACAAGATTCAGTCACTCAAGATGGGCGCATTCTGGGGCGTGGCCCAAGGCTCGGATGAACCTCCGGCGCTGATTGTTTTGCGATACGAACCGCCGAACGCGCCAGCCAATCCAGTTCTCGGGTTGGTGGGAAAAGGCATTACGTTTGACACCGGTGGCATCTCCATCAAGCCCGCGGATGGCATGGAGAAGATGAAATATGACATGGCGGGGGGCGCTGCCATGCTGGGCGCCATGCGCGCGATCGCGCTGCTCAAACCGAAAGTGAAAGTCACCATGATTGTCTGTGCCACAGAGAACATGCCATCAGGCAAGGCACAGAAACCGGGTGACGTCCAAATTGCCATGTCTGGCAAATCAATCGAGATCATCAACACTGACGCTGAGGGACGCCTGGTTCTCGCCGACGGCCTCTTCTACGCCCGCCAACTCGGGTGCACTCACTTGATTGATGCTGCCACGCTGACTGGAGCCGTCGTAGTTGCCCTCGGCTATGTGAACGCTGGTGTGTTCGCCAATGACGAGAAAATGTATCAGCGTTTTCACCAGGCACTGGAGAAAGCCGGCGAGAAGATGTGGCGCATGCCACTGGACGAAGAGTACAAGGAGAGCATCCGCTCTAACATTGCCGATATTGTGAATTCAGGCGGACGATGGGGCGGCGCCGTCACCGCAGCCATGTTCCTGAAAGAATTTGCCGAAGATACGCCCTGGCTGCATCTTGATATCGCCGGCACCGCCTGGACGGAAGATGCAAAGCCCTGGATCGCAAAGGGCCCATCCGGGATTGCGGTGCGAAGCCTGGTGGAGTTTGCCAAGGCTTTTGCCGATAACTGAAGCAGCCGCAACCACCTCTGTTTGCATCTCAGGCCGGCTGACGCACCACACGGCTCGGGTTAGCGTAGAATCGCGTTTCAATTTCAGCCTGGAGGTTTTCTTATGAAGGGCTTGTTCCTGATAGGACTGATCGTGTTAATTCTGGGCATTGCGTCCTTCCTCGTTCCCATTCCCCACTCCGAGACAGAAGGCATCAAGGCGGGCGACGTAAGTATCGGCGTCCAGACCCACCACAGCGAAAAGCTGAATCCCATTATCGGTGTCGTGATGGTCGTAGCTGGCGCGGGGCTGATGATCGCCGGACGCGGCGGCAAAGCCTAATCATTAAGGATTGCGATTCGTTCACATCGCCGGCGGCACAGTGATTCCCATCACTGCCAATGCGCGAATCAGTTCACGGCGAACCACGGCGACTGTGGTCAGCAAAAATTTCTTTCGTCCCTCGTCTGGTTCAGAAAGAATGGGGTGACGATGGTAGAAGTAGTTGAACTGTTGCGCCAGTTGAAATGCGTGCTTTGCCAAGTAAGCGGGCTCGGTAGTGGCAATGCACTGGTCGATGATGTAAGAGGTCTTTGACGAAGCCAGCCATAGTTCCCATATCTCGTCATTACCCTCTCCAGAAAGATACTTCGAAAAATCAACGGCTTCCCCAGTGAATTGATCCGGCTCCATCCCACCCTTACGAAAAATATTTGTAGCTCGCACTACGGCATACTGGGCGTAGGGCCCGGTCTCTCCCTCGAAGCTCAACGCTTCCTTAAAATCAAAGGCTATTACCGAAGACTTGGTGAACTTGAGCATGAAATAACGCAGCGCGCCCACCGCGATCTGTGTCGCGATAGACAGACGCTCGGGCTCGGGCACTTCCGCATGACGGGCATCGACTTCTTTCTTGGCGGATGCAATGAGCACGTCGATCAGGTCATCGGCTTTCACGCCAAAACCCTTACGTCCGGAAACCTCAATA
>WNFC01007282.1_pt1 | contig 12170 bp, 12 predicted proteins | sample 5400541 | NCBI WGS metagenome assembly WNFC01 (sample SAMN13153342, study PRJNA577476) | soil metagenome | isolation source: 120 cm saprolite under Douglas fir tree site 2 hole 2 replicate 1 | place: USA:California | collected 2015-04-18 | reverse complement strand
CGCCGCCGGCACGGCCGCCACCAGCAGCAGCGCGAGCAGCGTCACGGCGATCATGGCCTTGGCCGACCTGTCCGGCGTGCGCTCCGCGTACCAACCGGTCATCACGCTCACCTCTCAACGCCCGGAGCCCGTCAAGGCCGAGGCAGGGTGAGGGCCGCGCCTTCGTTGGATGACTGGTCGAACGCGGAGGGAGGTGGCTGAGATGACCGGTCCTGACAGGAACGGGTCGCGGGGCTCAGGTGCGAGTTGGACTCTGGTGGTGAGGCCGAGCTTGGCGTAGATGTGGGTGAGGTGGGTTTGCACGGTGCGGGGCGATATGAACAGCCGGGCGGCGACGTCTTTGTTGGCCAGTCCTTCGGCCACCAGCCGGGCGACGTCGCGCTCGGCGGGTGTCAGCGACAGCCACCCGACAGCAGGCCGGCTGCGCTCGCCGCGGCCGCGCAGGGCGTAGGTCATGGCTTCTTCGAGGGTGAGGGCCGCGCCTTCGTTGGATGACTGGTCGAACGCGGCGTCGCCCATCGAGATGCGGAGTTCGCGGACGGCGGTGTCGTAGCTGCTCTGGTGCAGTGCGAAACGCTGGTAGCCGATGCTCTGCCGGAGGGCGTCGGGCGCGCCGAACAGCCGAGCTGCCTTGTCGCGGTCGTCGGTGCCCGCGGATAGGCCACCCAGGCATTCCAACGCGTCGATGATCCCGGTCCGCGATTCGATGCCGCGCCCGATGGTGAGCGCCTGGTACGCGTCGTCGTGGCCTGGCCCAGTGTCGCCCGTGGCGGCGGCCACACGCGCGCTGGCCAAAGGGCGTACATCAGCTGATGTCTCATGCCGAGCTTGGTGGCGGTGGCGACGGCTTGCTCGGCGTGCTGGCGGGCGGCGCGGAGATCGTCTCCAGCGAGATCGGCGTGGGCCAGGTTGGTGTGATGCGGGACGCCGGACTCGGGCCGGAAGCTCGCGTGCTGCCAGGCTGCGTGGCTGGCTTCGCGCAGCGCGCCGCCGTCCCCGCAGGCCATGGCTGCCGTGCAGAGACAGTCGTAGCCAAAGAACTTGTGGACGGTGAGACCGAAGTTATCGGCTATCGCGATGCTCGCCTCGCCGGCGGCGCGGGCCTCGCCGGGATGGCCCATTAGGGCGAGAGCCTGGCCGAGCAGCGCTAGGCCATAGATCCTCCCCAGCGCGACCCGCTCCGCCTCGGCTTCGGCGACTAGGGCACTGAGCAGGGATCTAGCCTGGCGCAGATCGCCCTGGAAAAACAACGCGGCACCGAGCCACGTCTTGCATTGACGTGCGGCGTGGTCGTTGCACGTCCGTTCGGCAAGGGCGAGTCCCTCCTCGCTGGCTGCTCGCCCGGCGGTTAGGTCGCCGGAGATCAAGGCTGCGAAGCCCTGCCGGCCCAGGATCTGGGCCAGTGTCCATTCGTCACCTGCCTGGCGGGCCAGCGCAATGGCCTCGGTAAAGTACGGCCGCCCGGCCTCAGCGAGAAGGCCGGCGGAGTACCCCGCGCCGAGCAGGGCACGGCCCAGCAGGGCTGGGTCACCGAGCTCGCGCGCTAGGGCGACCGCCTCCTCAGCTTGCGTGAGCCGAGGGGTGCCCGTCCAATCGGCGAGCAGGGCCGCGTCGGCGAGCGCCCGAACCCGGACCTCGGCCGCGATGGGTTCGGCGCCGCCGGGCTGGGCGGCCAGGACAGCGTCGAACCAGGCCAAGCCTTCGAGCATGCGGCACCGGCCGAGCCAGAGCGGCTGCAGCGAGGATGTCAGCCGCAGCGCGGTTTCAGCGTCGGATAGCTCCAGGCTCCAGCCGAACGCGGCGCGCAGGTTATCGATGTCGGCATCGAGCCGCCTGATCAATCGGCGCGGGTCGCCGTCTGCTGGTGGCCCGAGCCGGGCCGCCAGCGCCGTGTAATGGTCGCGGTGGCGGGTGCGAACCTGGCTGGCCTCCCCGGAGTCGCCCAGCTTCTCGGACGCGTACTGCCGGATGGTTTCTAGCAGCCGGTACCGGGTCGCCGCCTGCGACACCTCCGCCGCCACCAGTGACTTATCGACCAGCAGGGCGAGCTGGTCCAGTACCTGATGGCGGTCCAGTCCATCCCCAGCCCCCACCACCTGGGCAGCTTCCAGGTCGAACCCGCCCGCGAACGATGCAAGTCGCCGGAACAGCACCCGTTCCGGCTCGGTCAGCAGCGCGTGCGACCAGTCCACCGATGCCCGGAGTGTCTGCTGCCGGCGCACTGCGGTCCGCGATCCCCCGGTCAGCAGCCGGAAACGGTCGTGCAGCCCGGCGGCGATTTCGGCCGGAGAGAACACGCGCAGCCGCGCGGCGGCCAGTTCGATCGCCAGCGGGATCCCGTCCAGCCGGCGGCATATCTCGCCGACCGCGGTTCCGTTGTCCGGGGTGACCGCGAAATCCGGCACGGCGCGGCGCGCCCGGTCGGCGAACAACTCGACCGCCTCGCCGGCGTGCGGCAGCGACGGCACCCGCCAGGTCGCCTCGCCGTCCGCGCCGACCGGCTCCCGGCTCGTCGCCAAGATGACCGGCCCGGGGCAGGCCCGCAGCAACTCCTCGGCCAGCACGGCGCACGCATCGAGGAGATGCTCGCAGTTATCCAGCACCAGCAGCGCGCCCCGGGATCCGATGAACCCGGTCACCGACTCCAGAGCCGACCGGCCCGCCTCGTCCGGCAGTCCCAGAGCGCGCGCCACCACGACCGCGACCAGGGCCGCATCCGCGAGCGGAGCCAGATCGACCAGGCAGACCCCGGCCGGAAACTCGCTCAGTATTCCCGCCGCGACTTCTAGCGCGAGCCGAGTCTTTCCCACCCCGCCTGCACCCGTCAAGGTCACCAGCCGGCGTTGCGCCAGCAGCCCGCGGACCCGCGCCATGTCGGCTGCACGCCCGATGAAGCTGGTCAGCTGCACCGGCAGGTTGTGCGAGCAGTCACCTGTCGGCAACTCCGGCACCTGCTCTGCCAGGTCCATGCCAGCTCCCGTAAACGGCACCGCGGTGATCCCTGGTCACAGTTTCCTCCATAACGCCCGCCGTGAACCAGCAACGGCGGTTGGCCATACGCGATAACGCGTACGTTCACCCGAACCTCCTGCCGATTTACGACCCCGCCGGCACCGCACTTCCGCTCTTTAGCCGATGGTCCGCGGCCCCTGAACGCCGATCGTGAAGAGGAGCCAGTCACAGGGCAACTAGAAAGGACCACTCCCATGCCGTTCATGATCGTCAGCTATCCCTGGCCAGTCCCGTCCGCCCACGTCGCGCTCACCGGCGTCAACCGCCAGGCACCGGGCCGCAAGCCGCGCAAGAACCAACCGGCCGGCGAGCCGGATCAGCAGCGCCGGATCCTCGTCTCATCGAAGCGCCGGCGGACTCGCCGCCCGCGCCGGGCGGTGCTAGGCGTGAACTAGCACCGCATTGGCCGCCAAACCAAGCGAGGCCGGGTTGCACAGACCTCTGCAACCCGGCCTCGGCCATGCTGCCCAGAACGCCACAGGCCCGCCCGGCCGCTCTTTAACTGGCGGTATCGGCACTGTCCGCCAGAATGGAGCCGTGAGACGCGAAGGACCATTCTGGGACGCGGTGGATGGCAGGGCGCCGCTCCCGGCAGCGGCAGTTACGCTTGGCTGGGAACTGGTCTCAGTCAACCCGCAGGAGGGAACGATCGAGGTCGCGTTCGCTGCTACCGAGGCGTTCTTGAATCCAGCCGGGGTCATTCAGGGCGGCTTTCTCGCCGCTATGCTGGACGACACGCTGGGACCCGCGCTGGTCGCGTGCCTGAATCCCGGTGACTTCGCCCCGACCACAGATTTGCATGTGCAGTTTCTGCGGCCGGCCCGGCCAGGTCGCCTGCTCGGCCGGGGACGCGTGGTGCGACGCGGTCGTGACGTCGGCTTTCTCGCGGGAGAGCTCGTGGACGAAGACGGTGCCGTCGTCGCGGTGGCCACGGCGACCGTTCAGATCCGAACCCAGATGCTCCAAGGCTACGAGCGCCGCAGCGAGACCTGACGGTACGGCGACCTGTCTCAATGAGGTTGGCGATTCCAGACGTTTCTTGAGATTGCAGCGGCCCATGGGACAGCCGCTATTTGTCATGCTCGTGGGTTTGGTACCATCCTGGGTGTACCGCACAGGGAGCGGCTTCCTTTTTTCGCGTTCTGCATTCGTGCCGAGGAGGCCCGCTGATGCCATCCATCGAGGTGCGCCCTTTCCGCCGCAGTGACCGGGACCAGTTCACCCACCTCGTGAACTCCCACGCCGAGGCTGTCGTGCCGGGCATGGGCGTGTCGGTCAGTACAGTGCTCAGCTCGCTGGAGCGGCAGCCGGGCGAGTTCATCGAAGATCCCTGGGTCCAAGAGCGGATGACCCTGGTCGCCGAGCAAGCTGGCCGGATCGCCGCCGCCGCCCACCTGCTCCGCTACTTCGCCGACGAGCGCGCCGGGAATGCGGCACGAGACGTCGGCGAGATCCACTGGCTCCTGTTCTGGCCCGAGGCTCCGGCCGGGAATCCGTGCTGGCCTGACGCAGCCGACGCCGCGGAAGCGCTGATCACTGCCTGCATCCGCCAGCTGGAACGCTGGGGCGTCAGGCGCCAGCATGCCGGCGGGGATCTGCCCGTCCGCGGGATCTACGGCGTGCCGGACCAATGGCCGCACATCCGCGCGCTGTACGAGCGGGCCGGGTTCGCTCACGCCGGTCACACCGAGATCGTCTACCTGGCCAGGGTCGGCGACCTGCCTCGCCCGGCCAGGCCGCCCATCGCGGGGCTGTCGGTCCGCCGGTCGGTCGGGATGAACGGAACGCGCCTGTCCGCCGTGCTCGGCGATGCCGTGATCGGCTACATCGAAGTGGAGACTCTCGACGAGGGCGAGCGGTTGTCCCGGCACGGCGGATCGGCCGGTATCGGCAACCTGCGCGTCACCGGGCCGTACCGCCGTCAGGGCGTCGCGTCGTGGCTGCTCGGACACGCAGCGGCCTGGCTTCAGCTGGCGCAAGTCGAGCGGCTCCTGGACTATGCCTGGCTGGAGGGCCGGGATCCGATGGGCTGCGACTATGCGGATTACCGCGCGTTCCTTCCCGCCGTCGGGTTCCGGGAACTGACGCGCAATCAGCTTGGGTGGAGCCGGGCAGTTCACAAGCCCTGACGTTTAGCCCGGAGGGGTGTGGTCGCCCTTTTTGCGGCCTGCATCCGGCTCGGAGGAAGACCGCGGACATTGATGTCACAGCCGCCTCGATACGCGCAGGGAGCATCTCGTCGCCGGGCTCAGCGACCACACTCCCTAGACAGCAGAACAGGACAGCCGACCTGATCCGCTAGTCCCGGGTTAGGGTGTCCGCGACCGCATTCCAGGAGAACGAGCCGGGTGCCAGGTGCCACTGCGCCATCATCCCGTGCAGGGTGGCGGTGATGAGCCGGGCCCGCAGTTCCGGATCGGTGCCAGCGGGCCATTCGCCGGCCGTGATGCCAGCCTGGATCAGCCCGGCGAGCTGCCCCCGGGCGCGGGCGTCCGCGTCCTGGACCGCTGCGGCGACAGCGGGCTGGTAGGCGGCCAGAGTGCGTGCCTCCATCAGCACCCGGCAGGTCTGCGGGTCATCAGTGACATGCGCTCCGACGGCAGCGACCAGGGCGCGCAAGACCCTGCGGGGCGACCGCTGGTGCGCGGCAGGCATCTGCCGGATGGCGGCGTCGATCCGCGCTACGAGCGCGCAGTCCCACTGATCGTGCAGCGCGACATACAGCGTCTCTTTAGCTGCGAAGTACAGGTATGGAGTGCCCTTGGATACCCCGGCCTCATTCGCGACATCGGCCATCGTGGTGGCGTGATAGCCGGTACGGGCGAAGCAGGCCAGCGCGGCGGCCAGGATCTGATCCCGCCGCGCGGTCCGCTGGTCGTCGGCGAGCTTCACCATTTAGTCAGTTCTTCGGCAGGGCCCGGCGGCCGGTCCTGGAGGCGACCCGCCATTCCAGGCCGTAGCCCAGCGTGCAGATCGTGATCGCGGCGACGCTCTCGCCGGTCACGCCGTACCAGGAAAGCGCCGGGCCGGGTGCCGCGACGGCGGCGAGGCCGAGCAGGGCGGCGAGCGTCCAGCCTGGGCCGGTGATCGCGCAGTGCGTCTCGCGGCACTGCCGGAAGTTGAGCAGGCAGTAGCTGCCCAGGAAGGCCAGGTAGCCGCTGGCCAGGGCTAGCCCGCCCCGGCCGCCTATGGCGCCTGCCGCGGAGAACACCGCCACGGCCGTCACGATCCCGCGGCATCCCCGGACCGCCGGATGGACTACTCGCAGATAGCGCTCGGTTCCGCTCGGGCGTGACTCCCGTTGACTGATCTGCACTCGCCACCTCATAATGACTGACTAGTCAGTCATTATGCTCGCTGAAGCTTCCGGGGTCAACCAGCGTCCGGTGCCGCATGATGATGAGAGATAGAGGAGGCGCCATGCACGTGACCGTGCTCGCCGTGCCTGACTGCCCGCATCTTCCGGTGCTGGATGAGCATCTGACCGAGGCGCTCGACGGCCTGCCGGGCGTGAGCATCAGCCGCCAGGTGATCGCCACGGAAGATGAAGCAGCCCGCAGCGGGATGCATGGCTCGCCGACCATCCTGATTGACGGGCTCGACCCGTTTGCAGAGCCGGGGCAGCCGGCCAGCGTGTCGTGCCGGCTCTACCGGGACAGCGACGGACGGGCCGACGGCGCCCCCTCCGTCAGCCAGCTCCGCCACGCGCTCACCACCGCAGCCGCCAACGGTGACCGCGCAGCCAGCCCGAGCTGGCTGGACGCGCTGGGGCGGGCTGGCAGGGGCCGGACATCGCCTGCTGAGCGCGGTCTCCGGGCAGTTCATCAGGCGATCTTGCGCTCGTTCGCGGCGACCGGCCACGCGCCGGAGCCAGAATCGCTGGACGCCGCGGCCGCGCCTTTCAATGCCACCGCCGCGCTGGCGGAGCTGGCCGCCGGTGACTTCCTGTGCCTCGATCGAGCCGGGCAGATCACCGCGGCTTACCCGTTCTCGGCCACTGCGACGGCGCACCGGGTCCGGATCACAGGTGGCGGCGGCGCGTATGCCATGTGCGCCATCGACGCCCTCGGGATCGCGGCGATGCTGGGCACGAGCGTGCTGATCAGCTCCGCCGACCCCGTCACCGCAGAGCCGATTGCCGTAACTGTCGATGGCAGCGACTCCGACTGGCGACCAGCCACCGCGGTGGTATTCGTCGGCCGCACGGCGGACCAGCGCGCGGGCCCGTCCGCGGCGATCTGCTGTAGTTACATCAACTTCTTCGCCAGCCGCCCGGTCGCGGCGGCATGGGCCAGAGGCCATCCCGAAATCGACGGCGGCATCCTCAGCCAGGCCCGCGCCCTGGAAGTTGGCGAGCAGATCTTCGGCCAGTTGCTGCGGTGAGTTCCGCCCGGCGTGGCAGCTGGGAACGGGCTCCACGGTTCTGGCGATACCTGCGGTGGTACGGCCGGAGTCGCTCGTTGCCGTCCCCCTGCGGTCTGGGGTACATGCCGCGCGGCTCGGCGCGGAACACGACGGCCCGATCAGTCCTGCGCGCCATTAACGGCACCGCGCCGGGCTGCAGGAACGGTGGGCGGCTGACCGCTGCGCTGCTGCCGGGTAGCCGCGATGCCGTGCGGCCGCGAGCCAACATGGTAAGCAGCGGCTGGACCAGAACCCCGGCCGTGCCGGTTGACTCGCGGCCGGCAGGTGGAAGATGGGTGTCATGGAGATCGAGCTGCTGTACTTCGAGAGCTCCCCGCACGGCAGCTGGCTGGCCGATGCTGCCTGATCACGAGCCTGCCGAACAGGCGCCGGCATCGGTCACTCGCGACGAGGTTCGCCGTCTGGTTGAGGCTGGCGCGCAACTGGTTGAGGTGCTGCCCCGAGACGAGTTCGACGACGAGCACCTGCCGGGCGCCATCAGTCTGCCGCTCAAGTCACTCACGGCCCAAACGTCCACCGAACTCGACAGGTCCCGGCCGGTGATCGTCTACTGCTGGGACGGCCTTTGAGACATGAGCCCGCGAGCCGCGTGCCGGCTCACGCAACTGGGGTTCGCGCCCGTCTACGACTACACCCTCGGCAAGGTCGACTGGATCGCAGCCGGTCTGCCCACCGTCCGGGCAGGGCAACCTAGCCGCAGGGTCCTTGAGGCCGTCCGGCGCGACGTGCCTACGTGCGCTCCCGACACCGCTGCCGGGCCGGCCTTGCAGCGAGCGCGCGCGCAGGGATGGGACCGCTGCGTGGTCATTGCCGGACAGGGCACCGTGGTCGGGATCCTGCGAGCCGGCCGGATCAGCGCCGGCGAGCAAGCCCTTGCTGCCGAGCTGATGCAGCCGGGCCCGACTACCGTGCGAGCGCACGAGGACCTCGACGCCACCCGCCGGCGGATGCGCGAGCGCCGGGTCGAGCACCTCCTGGTCACTACCCCGGACGGCGTCCTCATCGGCGTCGTGGACGCCGACAGCTGACGTCGCGGTCTATGCCGCACCCTCGAGACGCCGCTTCAACGCCGCCAGGTTCGCGGGCATCTCCTTGCGAGCTTCGCGGCGGACCAGGAGCAGGACGAGGATCGTACCGATGCCACCGCCTTCGAAGTCGATCGCGATGGTGAGGCGCGACGGGGTGTCGCTGAGGGTTCAGCAGTGGCGTCGACGATGGCCCGGATGGGGCCGTCGATCCCCGCACACCCCCGCGTCTTGGGTGCTTCGATGCATGCGATCTCCGAAATGACGGGCCGGGCGGCTAAGCCGATGCTCCTGGTGCTGACGCACCGCGCCCCCACGCTCGGGGACCCCGGCTCGTCCATCCGCCCGTCGATGACGCCTTCTGCCATTCCGAGAAGGGACTCGGATCGCCGTGGGCAAGACGTCGCCGGCCGAATTCACCTCATAGCCGCTTGGTGGCGCCGGTCTGACCCGCCGGAGGCCACTAGGATGAGGGTGGCGCTGGAGGGTGCCACCGGGTCTGCGGGAAGGACAGAGTCCACTTCCGAGTCACTCCACACGTTGGCTGTAGCCTCTTCCTCGGCCTGAGCAGCGGACCGCAGGCGTAGCAGGGAGACGCTATGTCCGATTCGCTTCCCGAGCGGCCCGACCTCGCCCAGTTGCGACGCCAGGCCAAGGAGCTGCGCGACGCCGCCCGCCGCGAGGAGGCCGGTGCTGTCGAGCGCTTCGTCCGCCACCACGGGAGTGCGCCCCAAGGTTCCGTCACCCTGGCGGCGGCCCAGCTGGTCATCGCTCGCGAGCTGGGATTCGCCAGCTGGCCGCGCCTCAAGGCCGCCGTCGAAGCCCACGCCACTGGTCCCGAGCGGCGGGCGGAGGCGTTCGTGGCAGCGTCGGTCGAGGGGCGCCTGCGGGAGGCCACCACGATCCTCGACACTGTCCCGGACGTGGCCAGCCACAGCCTGGCGGCCGCCGCCGTGCTCGGCGACGCCCAGCAAGTGGCCCAGATGCTCGCTGTTGACCCGGCGGCTGCCGTCGCCATCGATGAGGTTCGGGGCTGGCCGCCGCTGCTCTACGCCTGCTACTCCCGCTGGCAGCAGATCGACCCTCGCCGGGCGGCGGGGCTGACCGAGGTGGTCCGTCTGCTGCTCGACGCCGGGGCCAGCCCGAACACCAACGACGGAGCCAGATACCCCCGTTCTGCCCTGAAAGGATCCGTAGAGGCGAACAACCCGGACATGACCGGGGTCCTGCTCGAGGCGGGAGCCAATCCCGACGTCGGTCAGCCCATCGCGGAGGCGGTCGGGCGCGGCGATCACCGCTGCCTGGAACTGCTCCTCTCCCACGGTGCCCGGGTGGCCGGAACGTGGGCCGTCGGCGCCGCTGTCTACCACGACGACCCCCGAGCGGTGGCGCTCCTGCTGCAGGCGGTCGGAGCGGGCGCTGGCCAAGCGGAGCGGCAGGCGACCGAGGCGCTCCCCGACGCGGCGGCGAGCGCCTCCGCCGATGTCGCCGCCGTTCTCCTCGCCGCGGGAGCGGACCCGAATGCCAGCGACGAACACGGTGTCTCCGCGCTGCGCCTTGCCGTGCGGGCCGGAGAGAACGAGACGGCGGCCCTACTCGCCAGCGGTGGCGCGCCGGATGACAGCACCGACATCGACCGTTTCATCGGCGCCTGCCGGCGAGCAGACCGTCCGGCTGCCGAGCAGCTCCTCGCCGGCTATCCCGACCTTTGTGACCGCCTGACCGACGACGACCACGCCGCGGTCTTCGAAGCCGCCGACTCCGCTTCGGTCGGCGCCCTCAGCCTCATGCTCGACTTGGGGTTCTCGCCTCACGTCCGCAACGGCTTCGGCGAGCAGCCGCTGCACACCGCCTCCTACGCCGGTAACGCCGAGGCCGTCCACTACCTGCTCGACGCCGGCGCCGACGTCGACGCCCGCGACGCCCGCTTCGACGGCACACCGCTGGCGTTCGCCACCGTGGGCAGTGGTGAGCAAGCCGGACATCCCGGCAACTGGATCGGGGTAGTTCGGCTCCTCGTCTCTGCCGGCGCCTCCCGAGACGGCGTGTGGATCGCCGGTAAGCCGCCCAGCGAGGACGTCATCGACCTTCTCCTCAGCTACGGCATCAGCCCAGACGACGAGCCCGAACCCCAACTCGAAGACGCGGACGACCCGCGCCCTTCACTCGGTACCGGAGTGATGGCCGACATCGCCCGGCACCTCGAAGCTGCCTACCGCAGCCTCGACCTCGAGTTGCTCGGCTCGGTCCTGCACCCCGACGTGCGCTGGAGCGGCGAGTGCAGCACGAGCGCCGAGGTGCTCGACTGGTACCGGCGCCTCCTGGCCGACGGTACCCGGGCGACCGTCGAGAGCGTGGAGGTCGACCGAGACGCGGTCGTAATGGGCATCAGCGTCGCCGGGCAAGCCGAAGGAGCGCGGCCGGCACCCGCCGAGCGGGTCTTTCAGGTCTTCACCGTCGACAACGACGAGATTGTCGAGATCCGCGGCTACCCCGACCGCCCAAGCGCGCTCGCCCGTACCCGTTCCTGACGGGCGGATTCGGGTCGGCGACGACATCGTTCTTCTCCGCTAAACGCGCTCAGCCGGTCAGGACCGTCAGCTCCCTGTGGGTGCGAGTAACATTCCGCCCTGGTCACGCTACCGGTCGGTACTCGTGGATGAGCCCGCCGAGGACATCGGTTCGTCGCGATCTGCGCGATCCATTCAAGCGGTACGTCGGCTGCTTCACCAGACACGAGGCGACCTCCGCGTCGCCGGATCCGGGCATGGGCGCGGCGTGCAGGTGCAAAGGGCGGAGGACCCGACCGTACCCGACGGGCTGCCCGCGTTATCCGGCCTGGCGCAGCCGTTCTGTAGCCGCGAGGCGCAGCACGTCAGGGCTGGAGCCCAGCGCAGCGAGGACTGCTTCGAGGCCGCCGCTGCCTGCGTCGAGCAGTGACAGCAGCGCATGGCCGCTGGTCGGGAAGCCAGCGCGGCCCTCATTTCCGAATAGCGCTTTCTTCAGCCCCGGTGCCATCTGTGGCCCGCACAAGGGCCCCCACGGCAGGCGGCGGCCCAACGGACTGCGGTACAACTCATCCAGGGCGTGCGGGCCGTAATCGGCGCGCATCTGGCGCTGAATCGCCGGCAAGTCCACGCCGAGCGTGGCGAGCAGATCGGTCGCGTTCCAGCGCGGCCCGTCGCCGGCTCCGGACGAGACGACGCCGGCTACGGCAGCCCGCGCCGCCGGCAGGCTGATGCCCCGTCCGGCCAGGATGTCCCGCGCGGTCGGGTCCTTGTCGGTGATCAACGCGAGCAGCAGGTGCTCGCAGCCGACGTAACCGTGGCGAGCCCGGTCGGCTTCCTCACGCGCCGTACGCATCAGCCGGGCGGTAATCGGGTCCCGGCCCGGTTCAGCATGACGTGTCATGTGAGCCTCCGGCCGGGGAATCGTCGGCTGGCGTACTTGCGGTGCACCGACTGGCGGGTGACGCCGAGCGCGCCGGCGATCCTCTCCCAGGTCCAGCCCTCTTCCCGGGCGGTCTTGACCTGCAGGGCCTCTAGCTGCTCCACCATCTGCCGGAGGGCGGCAACGGAGGCCAGGCCGACCTCCGGGTCGCGATGACTGGCGGCTTCGGCAAGTGAGATTGCCTCAGACATGTTTGTCAGCCTACGCTGACAAGGCCTTCTTGTCAGCACAGGCTGACAAGGAATTCAGGGAAGGGCT
>WNFC01007281.1_pt1 | contig 12170 bp, 14 predicted proteins | sample 5400541 | NCBI WGS metagenome assembly WNFC01 (sample SAMN13153342, study PRJNA577476) | soil metagenome | isolation source: 120 cm saprolite under Douglas fir tree site 2 hole 2 replicate 1 | place: USA:California | collected 2015-04-18 | reverse complement strand
CGGCGCCTTCAACCTGACGCTATGGATGTTCAGCGCGCTGCTCGCGCTGTTCGGCGTTCTGTCCTCGATCAAGGCCACCACCGAGCGGGCGACGCAAGCCTGGCTCGATCGCAAGAAGGCGCGGCGCCTGCGCCGGCAGGTGGCGGCGGCAACACGGTTCGAGATCGCGCCCGCCGCGGCTTGCGGCTAGCGTCCCGCGAAACCCATCCTCCACGCCCGATCCTTAATCCCTCGAAACACGGACATGACCGATGCCGAGCTTCCACAACGGCGCTGTTGAAATCGCCTATCTCGACGAAGGTGAGGGCGATCCCATCGTTCTCGTGCACGGCTTCGCATCCAGCAAGAACGTGAACTGGGTCTATCCGACCTGGGTCTCCGATTTGCGGAAGGATGGCCGCCGCGTGATCGCGCTCGACAATCGCGGCCATGGCGAATCCTCGAAACTCTACGATCCCGCGCAGTATGCGATTCCCGCCATGGCTGACGATACTGTCGCGCTGATGGATCATCTCGGCATCGCGCGTGCCGACGTGATGGGCTATTCGCTCGGTGCGCGGATCGCCGCGTGGCTCGGGCTGAAACAGCCGGCGCGGCTGCGCTCGGCGATCCTCGGCGGCATCGGCATCGCCATGATCGATGGCGGCGGCCCCGGCGAGAACGTTGCGAAGGCGCTGGAGGCGCCGGCACTGGAAGACGTGACCGATCCGGTCGGCCGGACGTTTCGCGCCTTTGCCGACCAGACCCGTTCCGACCGGCTCGCGCTGGCCGCCTGTCTGCGCGGCTCGCGCGGCTTGATGACCAGGGAGGAGGCGGCCGCCATTTCCGTGCCCGTCCTAATCGCCGTCGGCACGGCGGATGAGGTCGCGGGCTCCGCGGAGGCGCTCGGCAAAATCATTCCGGGCTCGGAAGTGCTCGACATTCCCAACCGTGACCACATGCGCGCAGTCGGCGACAAGGTCTACAAGGCGGGGGTGGCTGACTTTCTCTCACGTCAGCCATGACATCTGTTCATAGATGCAGCCCGGTGGCTTGATTTTACTGAATTGCTGACCAAGTGGAGACGAACTCGCCTGCAAAAGCCGTTTCGGCGGCCGGAGGCGTTAGGATTCTGTCTAACCGCCGTGCTATAAAGTGCGGCAAAGCGAAGGTGCAGGGAGCGGTTCATGGCAATGCATCAGGTCAATCCGCAGGGCGGCAAGCTGGCGGCACTCGATCCGATATGGGAGCGTATCCGCAACGAGGCGGAAGACATCGTTCGCCGCGAGCCCGAGCTTGCGACCTTCATCTATTCGACTGTACTGCACCATGACTGCCTGGAAGACTCGGTGGTGCATCGTCTCACCGATCGGCTGGATCATGCGGCGCTGTCGGGCGATCTGATCCGCCAGACCTATGACGAAGCGTTGCGCGACGATCCCGATCTCGGCAACGCCTTCCGTGCCGACCTGGTGGCGGTCTATGACCGCGATCCCGCGACCTCGCGCTTCATCGATCCCTTGCTCTATTTCAAAGGCTTTCATGCCATCCAGACCCATCGGCTGGCGCATTGGCTCTATCACAAGGGCCGCAAGGATTTTGCATTCTATCTGCAGAGCCGCTCGTCGGCGGTGTTCCAGACCGACATCAATCCCGCCGCCAAGATCGGCCGCGGCATCTTCCTCGACCACGCCACGGGTTTCGTCTGCGGCGAGACCGCGGTCATCGACGATGACGTCTCGATCCTGCATGGCGTCACCCTTGGCGGGACCGGCAAGGAGAACGAGGACCGCCATCCGAAGATCCGTCATGGCGTCATGATCGGCGCGGGCGCGAAAATTCTCGGCAATATCGAGGTCGGCCATTGCGCGCGTATCGCCGCAGGTTCCGTGGTGGTGAAACCGGTCCCGCACAATGTGACGGTGGCGGGCGTTCCGGCCAAGATCGTCGGCGAAGCCGGCTGCGCCGAGCCCTCGCGAACCATGGATCAGATGCTCAACGCGATCGGTCTCTAAAGCCTGGAGCGCTCACATTTTCTGTGCGGGGCGGCCGGCGTCGGCCGTGCCCGTTGCCGTTTTCTAAATTGTGGCATGTCTGACCGAATTGAAAACCACACTGGAATCATCTATTTGCCGGTGTTCCCTAAGCTTTGACGGTGAAAGAACAGCTCGCAACAGCGTTGTGCATGTGTGAGCCGGCCCACTAGCTCTTCGGTCCGTCTCGTCCTAAAACCCCCCGGAAAGTTACGGGATTGATTGGAGACCGCCGTGGACGTTCAGGAAGTCAGGAAGCTCGACGCCTACCTCAAGCGCCTGTTCGGCAATCCCAAGATTCGCGTGGTGCCGCGGCCGAAGAAGGACGATTCAGCCGAAGTCTATATCGGCGAGGAATTCATCGGCGTGCTCTTCGTCGACGATGAAGACGACGATCGCTCGTTCCAGTTCCAGATGGCGATCCTCGAGGACGATCTGGTCGAGTAGGGGGCGGCGAGCCTGCCGCCGCGCCCTTCGACGCGTCCTTGCCGAGACGCGTCCTTGCCGAGGTGCCCGGATTGCATCGCGTGCCGCTCGAGATCCAGCCACTCGAGATCCTGCCGCTCGCGATGATGCCGGCGGGACGCGATCAGCCCTTCGATCCGTGGAGCTGCACCGTCAACCGGTCCATCGCGTTTGCGACGTCGCGCCATTGCGCGAGCCAGGCCCTGGGAAAGCGGAAGGTCAGATCGGCGCCGTCGATGCGGCGTTCGCTCAGGCACATCCCAGGCGTCGCGGACTCGCGGCTGCAGCGGGCCGTGAGGCCGGGCGTATCGGCAAAGAACAGATCCTCGCCGTTATAGGGCGTGCTGTTGCGAAAGGCGCGCATCGTCAATCCGTCCTCGAGAGGGGTCGAGGTCTGTTCGAGATAGCGCGGATAGATCGTGCGCAGACGCGCATCCGGCGCCAGCGCGTCGTGATGCGCTGATATCGACACGAAGATCCGGTCGATCGGCTGGGCCTCGTCCACCGTTTCGGCGGTGACGTGTTTCGGCGCCTCCGGCGGATCGAGCGACGGAAAGCCGAACGCGAGGTCGATACGCTCCTGCGGTCCGCTGTGACGCTGCACGTTCATCCGGATCGCCGCAGCCGGGACATTGAACACCGCGCCGCCGACGCTGATCGGCAGCCGTTCCGGCGTGCTCAAGCCGTTCGCGCTCCAGGTCGGCCACAACAGATAGGCGACCAGCGCGACCGCGCCGGCGGTCGCTCCGCCCGCCAGCAGGATCGGAATCATATAACCGTGGCCGCGCCAATCGCGCGCGCTGAACCGAACCGTCGAAAACACCGTCATGAACGAGGAAGCCTGCCGAATCATCGCGAAGCAATATGCCATGCGGCGACAGGTTTCCCGCAGGCTTTCGCGTGCTCTCGTGCGGTGCGAGCCATGCATGGGCGGCGGCTCGCCCCTGCATTGTTAACCTTTCTTTAAGGATGATCTGGCGGCGGACCGCCGATTTTGCGAAAGGAAGAGGGCGGATTTTGTTGAGTACGGAAGATACCGGTGTCGCCCGAGGCTTTGAATTCCCTGTTTTCGCTCTGTATCGGCTTCGCGCTGGCTGGCGCGCTGGCAAGCGGATTTCAGCTGTGGGCGGAGCGTCCCGCCGGCTTCGGATTGCTGCAGGAGGGGGTGGTGCCCCGGCGTTTCGCCGCTGTGCCGTTCCTGGTGTTCGCCGCGCCCTTCATCATCATGCGCAACACGCTGCGCGGCGTGCAGATCGAACGCCGCCGCTTCGAATTCGTGATGATCGCGACCGTCATCGCGGGCTTCTGGAGCCTGATGTCGGGCACCTTCTTTCTGATGACGCTGCGCGCCGCAGGCGTGCTGGCTTAGTCCGGTGCTGGCTTAGTCCGGCCCCGCCTGCGTTTTGCGGCTCCAGCCAGGCCGGCCGGTTCCCTGTTCCGGCATGCTTTTCTTGAAAACGCTCCGGCCATCGTGCGAAGGTCTCCGTCCGACAGGAGATTTTGATGGCGATCTATGAACTTGATGGGCAGGCGCCCGAGCTTCCCGCCGACGGTAATTACTTCATCGCCGACACCGCTACCGTGATCGGCAAGGTGCGTCTTTCGAGCTCGGCGAGCGTCTGGTTCGGCGCGGTGTTGCGCGGCGACAATGAATGGATCGAGATCGGTGAAGGTTCGAACGTACAGGACAATTCGACCTGCCACACCGATCTGGGCTTTCCGCTGACGATCGGAAAGAATTGCACGGTGGGCCACAATGCCATTCTGCACGGCTGCGCGATCGAGGACGGCGCGCTGGTCGGAATGGGCTCGATCGTGATGAACGGGGCGAGGATCGGCCGCGGCAGCGTCGTCGGCGCCGGATCCGTCATCACCGAAGGAAAGCAGTTTCCCGAATATTCCCTGATCATCGGCGCGCCGGCGCGGGTGATCCGCACGCTCGAGCCCGCCCAGGTCGAGAAGATGGCAGGGGACGCCCGGTCCTATATGCGCAACGGGCCGCGCTTCAAAAAGGGCCTCAAGAAGATCGGCTGAAAAAGCCGGATCTCAATCCTGCTTTCTCTTGGCTGATCTCTTGGCCGACGCCTTCCGTGGCGGGGCGCGTTTCGCGGCCGCCTTGCCAACGCCAGGCTGCGCGCTCTTGCGCAGCGCATCCTTCAGGTCGGCGGGAATGCGGTGCTTCTTCAGGAGGTCGGCGAACGCTTCCTCGGCCAGTTCCTGCAACGTTGCCATCCTGTCGCGGGCCAACTGCCTGAGCTTGTCGAACGTATCCTCGTCGAACGCGATCAGTTTGCGCATGGATGACCTGTTTCTCCGCGTCCCGGCCGAGCCGCAGACGAGCAGCAACGCGTATCCCGGTCAACTACGGCCGTGTTTGTACGGACTCCGAATTTAAGGCCGCGATAGCGCCGCGGCAGCTAAAAAACCGATCCCCCAACGTCGAGCAGGTCGATGAAAGCCGCCACTCAGAATGCCCGATCTCCCGGTTTTCCCGGCCTGGGATGGGTCAAGACGGCTGCGACAAGGCTCAACCTCTGGATTGACGACCTCAGCTTTGCCGAGAAACTCTATAGCATCGTTGGGGCGCTGGTTGTCGTGACGATCTTCCTTCTCGTCATGTCGATACAATCGGTGCGACTGCAATCCGGTTATCGGCATCTGGAAGCGTCGTCATCCAGGGTTGCCATCAATATCGGTCGTGTCGACGCCCTGATTTACGCCGTCGTCATGGAGTCGCGCGGGGTCTACATGTCGACGGACCGGACGACCGTCAAACGATTTGCCGAAGAGCTTCTGAAGCGTAACCGCGAACTTGCCATCGCGGCCCAGGAATTGGAGGAAGCGGTACGCGGCGGCGATCTGGAACAGTTTTCTGCCGTCAAGGAACGAATTCTGCAGTTCATCGAATTCCGCGAGGAGCTCGCACGACGCGCTTTGGTGATCGGGCCGGGAGCGGCTCGCGCGTGGGGCGACAATGACGCCAACCGCGCGCTGCGCAGCCAACTCAATGTCGATCTCGAAGACCTTGCGAAGATTTATCGTGAGCACGCCGGCGAGGCGGCCGAGTTGGGCGACCTCGGCCGATATGCGTGCTGGTATTTGTTCGGGTTGGGACTTGCGGCCCTTCTGTTCGCGGCTGTCAACCTGTATATCGTGAGAAGGTCGGTGATCGGGCCATTATTTGAAATCATTCAGATGTCGGACCGGATCGCCCGCGGTGACATCAAATCCGAGATTCCTTATTTCGGCCGCCAGGACGAGATCGGACGCCTCGCCATCGCCCTGCGGCATTTTCGCGAGGCGGTCGAGCACAATGACGAACTGATACGGCGCGAGCTAGACGCGGCGAGGCAGCGCGACGCCGTCGCGGTGGAACGCGAAAGATATTCCGACAAATACTATGAGACAAAATGGCAGCTCACTGCGGCGATCGACAGCATCCCGCAGGGCTTGATCATGCACGATTCCAAGGCCAACCTGCTCGTGATCAACGACCGCTATAAGAAGATGTATGGCTTGCCGGCGACCATCAAGGCGGGGTCTTCGCTCCAGGAAGTCTTGTAGCACGGAATCGACAGCGGACAGTTCGCCGGCGACGCCGCGAAACACCTGGAGGCGATCATGGCGCGCATCGCCAAACGGCAGCCGACGTCCGTTGACGTCAAGCTTCGCGACGGGCGCATGATCCGCATCCAGGAGAGCCCGATTGATGGCGGCGGGTGGGTGGCGGTGCATGAGGACGTTACCGAGCAGCATCAAAGCCAACGGATTCTGCAGCGGACCAAGCAATTCCTGGCGACGCTCATCGAAAACATACCGGAAGGCATCATCGCCAAGGACGCGCGCAATCTGCGTTACGTCTTTGTCAACAAGGCCGCCGAGGTGATGATCGGCATGCCGCGTGCCGAATTGATCGGAAAGACCGCCCGCGAATTGTTCTCCGCTGAGACCGCCGAATTGATCGAACGCCGCGACCGGCAATTGATTGCACAGAAACAGCAGCCCCAACCAATCGTCGATATCGTGGATAATCCGGTCAAGGGCCGGCGCAGGATCGCGGTGCGGCGGCTTCAGCTCGACGGCCCCGACGATGAATCGCATCTCTTCGTGAGCATGTTCGAAGACCAGACCGAGCGTGCAGAGGCCTCCCTTTAAGGCATGGCCGGGACGGAGCGAGGCTCCGTCCTTGGATACGCGGTCGATGCCGGTTTCCCCCTAAGCCACAAGCCCGACGTATTCGCCTGGCTCATCACCTTCGATGCGCAAGCCAACGCGCGCGCCGGATGCTTTGCCTTGCTGTCATCCCGTCGCCGTGTCGGGCGCACGTTTACCAGACTGGTTGTCGGCGTGGAGTAGCGCAAATGTGAGGCGAATGGTTCGGCCAATGCCGCAAAGCCGATCTACATTGGTCGACGTTGTCGTGCCGAAACGGTTGTCGGCACGATCGGATCAAGGAGAGTTAGTGATGTTGCGTAAAACGATGTTCGCTTTGTTGGCGGCGGCCTCGGTGACGATGCTCGCCCCCGACGCTGCTTCCGCACGCGGCGGCGGTGGAGGTGGCGGCATGCACGGCGGCGGAGGCGGTATGCACATGGGAGGTGGCATGCACATGGGGGGCGGGCCGCACTTCGGCGGCTTCCACGGAGGCTTCCATGGCGGAGGCTTCCATGGCTTCAATCGTCGATTTGCAGGAATAGGCGTCGGCTTCTACGCGCCCTATTACGGCGACTATTATCCGTCTGACGGCTACTATGCCGATGAAGGCGACAGCGGCTGCTATCTCGTCCGGCGGCGGGTGCACACGCGCCACGGCCTGCGCCTGCGCACCGTCCAGGTCTGCCAATAAGCCACGTGCGGCCGCTCGACTTCACGAGCGGCCGCGTCGCCGTCGTGCCGGTCAGCCCAGCACGTTGTATTTCTTGAGCCAGGCCTGCATCTGATTCCAGGCATCCTCGGCGGCCTCCTTGCGGTAGCTCGCGCGATAATCGGCGTGGAAGCCGTGCGGGGCGCCCGGATAGATCTTGAAGTCCGCAGCCTTCTTGTTTTCGGCCAGCGCCGCCTTCAACGCTTCGACGCTCGCGACGGGAATGCCGGTGTCGGCCTCGCCGTAGAGGCCCAGCACCGGTGCCTTGATCTTGGGCGCGAGCTGGGTCGGGCTCTTCGGCCAGAGCCGGTTCGGCGGATCGACCGGCGGGCCGTAAAAGGCGACGCCTGCCTTCAACCCGGCATTGTGGGCGGCATATTCCCACACGGTCCGGCCGCCGCGGCAGAAGCCGATGATGCCGCCCTTGCGGAAATAATAGTCCGGCGCGACCGCGAACGCCCCGAGCCTGGCAAGGCGCCGCGTCACGTCCTTGATGTATTCGTGCAAGCCGAAGATTTCCATCGCTACGAGCACGACCGGCGGGTTGCTCGCGCCCTTCGGCCGCGCGAAATAGCCGGGCATGTCGCCGTCCGCGACCTTGATCTTGGTATCGCCCGAATCGAGGCCTTCGGTGTCGGTTTTGATGACGTCTGCGCGCACCGGACCCGCGGCCAGGGTATAGCCTGCGGCGACCGCGGGAGACGCGGTCATGAAGCCACGGCGTGAAAACTGCGCGGTTTTTGTCAGTCCGAAAACGTCGGACGTCAGTATGGGCTCGGCACTCACGGCTTGCTCCTCCAGCACTTCAGGAGGCGCATTGAGCGAATAAGTGCCCGTGAAAACGCAAATCGCCTGACTGCGAGAAGCCCCGGTTCCGGCACATGACGGCCCACCGGAGGCATAAAAAAACAAGGCCGTCGACGCAGTATGCCGTCAACGACCTTGCCAGCCCCGGAAATTAAAATCGGCTCGCGCCTTCCGGTAACCTTTACTTTGCCCCGAATTTGCCCGGCCAAATGTGAGCCAGTTCACAAAGTGCGAGGGAAAATTTAGGAAAGAGCCGCTGCCCCAGTTTGCCGGATTTGGCGAGGTAATGGGTCCAACTATTTGACTTAACTTCGTGATTTCCCCGGACGGTGATGCGCGGTCCGGAACGCGTGGGCGCTGGTCTGGACTGACCGGTTTCGTGCCGCCGGCGGAGACGAGGGCTCGGACGCCTGGGAACTGGCATAGGATTGCCGCAAACCGTCGATCGCGTCGGTCAGGGCGGAAACCCGCTCGGACAGCCGCCTAGTATCGGCTTGCTGGGCCGCGAGCAGGCGCCGCACCGTCTGCAACTGGTCCTGAACCATCTGCAACTGGTCGATAGATTCCTGCTGGGTGGCTTCCAGGCCCTTGGTCTTTTCGACCAATTGTTCGGAGGCCTGCGCGGTGCGCGCCTGCAACTGGCGGGCGACGACGGCGCGCTCTGGTTCTTGTGCCGTGCCTGAATAGGTCCGCCAGAGCGTTATCCCGGCGACGCCTGCCAGGATGACCAGAAGCGTGGCGGCGGCGAGTGCGATCGGCTGGGTGCCGATCCGTGCGATGCTGTCGGTTCGTATGTCGCGCGCAAATGGAATCATGAGGTGCAAAGCCCAAACGAAAATGAATGTTTTGGATGCGGGCCGCCGGCCGGCGACACGCTCTCAACGCGGAGAGCAACGCTAACGCGGAACGCTGGCCTGTTGTGCCGCGCGGCATAACTGCGGCGCGAAACCAGTCTCTCAGCAACAAATCCGACAAAATGGAGGCTGACAACCCCCAAAAGACCACACCGGTTATTCGCCGGGGATATCCGGCGCAATGCACGCGCGTCCGATCTCCGTGATGTTACGGGGTTTCGTCGGCACTGGTCTGGAATGAACGGCATCGCCGGACGTTCCGGCCTGCCGCAGTTTCTCTCTGTCATCGATATCGGCACCGGCGCGAGCCGACATCGTGAGCTGCGGCATCCTGATGCAGTTCGCGCCGATGGCTTGAAATTTCGATGACGATTTAAGATGTCGGATGGGGAAAGATGCTTTGATCCCGTCATGGAAAAGTCGCCGCCTCAGAACGACAAATGCCCGCACTGCCAGATTCCGCTCGAGATCGTCAGTGTGAAAATAGGACTGGCTCGTGTGACGATGCAGTCCATCTGTCCGAACTGCGGCCTGGTGCAGGCGGAAGATCCGGACAAGAAAAATCGGTCGAAGCGCCGCGGGCGCGGACCGATGTCGTTTCTCGGAAAACGTCGGTAACGATGCGGACGGCCGGCGCGCGGCACGTCTTGACGGCACATCATCGCAGCTCAAGCATCAGTCACGCGCCAGCTGCGCCGGTGCCGCCTGACGATGTCAGGCGGGCGAATGCTGAGAACGCCGGTCGGATTTTCCACGCGGCTTCGATGCGCCCTGAATGGTCCATTTGAACAGGCTTTCGCGAAGTTCGGGACGCGGACGTCGAAACATCAGGGCCGTGAAAAGCGCGGCGTTGAGCGTAACCCAACCAATTGCAACAATACTCAAAACTGACATGGCTCTTTTTCCTTAAAGGAAAGAAACGCCTCAACAATCAATCTGGTTCCGCTGTGCCGGATCCGAAAGCGCCGTCACGCGCTCGTGACAGCCGCGTTTCCTGCCCTTGCATACGCATTTACCTTGCACAGTCGTTGCTGCGCGCGATAGCGCCATCTTGCGTGCAGCGCGGCACAATCAACCCGGTGGTTAAATGTGCCTTAAAAAGTTGCGGCCAGCTCTTGGGGGAGAGCTGGCCGCGCGCGAACCGGTCTGGGACGGGGAGGGGTGGGGATGTGACCGGGTCGCGTAACTCCATAATTGGTGTCTATTCAGTGGTCCGTTGACGATCCTGTTCAGTGATCCTTCGCACTTGCAGTCGCAACGGCCGGGCGGCTCTCGCCGAGCGAGACCCATACGTTCGGATCGCTCTGCGACTGACGCTTGATGAAGCGGTAGCCGGTCTCGGTCCAGGCGACGACGTTTTCGTTCTGGTTGTCGAGAACGAACTCGCCCTTGTCGGTCTTCACGGTCAGCACCGCGTGGCCTTCGCCCTTCTTGTCGCGCACCACCGTGATCAACAGCGCCTCGCGCGGCCAGCCGGCGTCGACCAGCATCTTGCGCTTCATCAGCACATAGTCTTCGCAATCGCCGTAGCCGTCGGTCGGCAGCGACCATTTCTCGATCACGCCCCAATGATCCATATCGGTTATCGGCTTGACGTTTTCATTGACCCAGCGGTTGACCTTGATGAGATCGCGCCACGCCGTCTGCGACATCACGATGTCGCGCGGCTGCGTTGCGCTGCCTCTGCATTCGCTCGCATTCTCGGCGCAGAACTCGACCCAGCCGATCGGCGCGCGCGTCGTCTCGCCAACGCTTGCGTAGGCTTGACTTGCGTTGCCTTGACTCGCGTTGCCTTGGCTTGCGTACGCAACCCGATCGTCATTCGCCTTTGCCGGCGCGGTGATCGTCAGCAGGATCGCAACAACAGCTAATCCGCTTCCCTGTCCCTTGAGCTTGAACACTGTGGCCCCCGTTTTTTGTTGGGACCATGTGTCTCACAAAGCGTTTTCGCTGCCGCTAAGCTATCCAAGTCGATTTGAAACGAATGAAAGTCAAAACTGGCGCTAAGTCGAATCGTGTTTGAAGCGCATTCGTATAAAATTCGAGACAATCGCAATTGAATAAAACTTTATCGATTAAGGGCTGCATCGCTTGTTATTCGGCCGATTGCGGGCGAAAAGCGCGCGGCGTTAACCGGCTTGCGCCGGGCGGCAGGCGGCCGCATTCGCCACTTGGCAACGCAGCGCGCGCCTGGCCGTTCAGCAAACGCTAAGAACTGAGGGTTTGGGGCTTTACCTTGCGGTAACGCTGTCTTCGAGCGTGTCGACGTGCTGCTCGTGCACGAACTCGATGGCGAAGCCGTCTTCGAGATTTCGCACCACCCGGGCCTGGACCTTGCCGAGCATGACATGGGACTTGAGGGCGGGGCGGTTTTCGGCTGCGATCGCGGCGCCCGACAGCGACAGGTCGATGATCCGGCAGGTCATCTTGGTGCCGTCCTCGAGCGTGAGCACGGCGATCGGGTTGCGCGGCACGATACGGTCGTGGCGGCGGTCTTCCGGCAGATTGAGGATGTCGCGGTTGGCAAGCCAGGTGAGCTGGGCGGCCAGCTTGTCGCGCTTGCGGGCGGTGGCGCCCACCGTCATCGCGAAACCGTTGTCGATGATGCGGGTGATCTTGCCCTCGACCCGCCCGATATGGTCGAGATAGGCGATCACGCGGTCGCCGACATTGCCGATCCCGGGCGCCAGCAGCGCAAGCCCGCCGGGCGACATGTTAATAATCTGGCAGGGAAATTCGCGCCGGTCCGGCAGCATGTAGCGGCCGAGCAGGTGCACTTTGACCCGTTGAAAGCGCCGGCGCTCTTCGGCGGCCGGAAGGATCGATTTTTTGTTCGGCAACGCCATTTTCGCCACTCGACCACCGGCTTTTCGGTGTCAAGAGACCCTACCGCCGACAGGGTTAATGAGGCGTTAGCGGCACAGGCTTCCGCGTTCAGCAATCATACGGATGGTGGACGGGGCGTTGCGGTGCGATTGAACGCCAGGAGCAGCAGCGGGCAGGCGACCAGCACGGCGGCGCCGAAATCGAGCGCGGCGCCTGCGCTGCCGGTCCATTTGGCGGCGGCGCCCGCGATCACGGGGCCGAGCATCATCGCGCCATAATAGAGGGTGTAGAACACGCCCATGCTGATCGCGCGCGTCGCGGGCTGCAGCACGCGGGCCGGCA
>WNFC01007280.1_pt1 | contig 12172 bp, 15 predicted proteins | sample 5400541 | NCBI WGS metagenome assembly WNFC01 (sample SAMN13153342, study PRJNA577476) | soil metagenome | isolation source: 120 cm saprolite under Douglas fir tree site 2 hole 2 replicate 1 | place: USA:California | collected 2015-04-18 | reverse complement strand
TGGCGCGCCATGCGCGCGAGCACGGGGCGGCGGCGGGACACGGATGTCTCGCCAATCTTGTCCAAGGCACGGTGTGCAAGATTCTCGGTCAAGAGGAAATCAAACCGCATAAGGTGCGTTACCATCTGGAACGCCGCGACGCCGAGTTCGAACAGAAGATGGCGGAAGTTCTGTGCGTCTATCGCGAAGTCCGGGTCCTGAAAAAGGCCGCGGCCAAGAAGAAAAAATCTAAAACATCGCGCAAGCCGGTAGCGATCGTCTCCTACGACGAGAAGCCGGGAATCCAGGCGATCGCGACCACATCGCCGGATTTGCCGCCGGTGCCTGGCACCTACGCGACATTCTCGCGCGATCATGAGTACAAGCGCCACGGCACACTTAGCCTGTTGGCCGGAATCGATCTGCTCACCGGCAAGGTCCACGCCTTGGTCAAGGACCGCCACCGCAGCCGCGAGTTCATCGAATTCCTCAAGCTTCTCAATACCGCTTACCCAGCAGGCACGGCGATCAAGGTGATCCTGGACAACCACTCGGCGCATATCTCCAGAGAAACCCAAGCCTGGCTCGCTACTCAGCCAGCGGGCCGCTTCGCGCTCACCTTCACGCCCAAACACGGCTCCTGGCTCAACCTCATCGAGGGCTTCTTCTCCAAGTTCGCTCGCTCGGTCCTGCGCCACATCCGGGTGGCATCAAAACAAGAGCTAAAGGAACGCATCATGCTCGGCATCAAGGACGTCAATCGATACCCGGTCATCCACACATGGTCCTACAAACTCGCCGAGGCTGCCTGATATGATTCGAACCAAAGAAACGCTGACCTAGGCACACGGTTAAGGGCGTGGCCAGTACGAGGCCGATGGGACCCCAGAGTGCGGTCCAAAAGGTCGCGGACGCAACCACGGCAACGGGAGAGCCCCGTGCTGTGGCCGTAGACCATTGGCTCGATGACATGCCCAACGCTCGGCTCCACGACAAGAAACAGTGCGATCGTCCAGAGCAGCATGGACCAGCTGGGATCGACGGCGACCGCGAGCGCGAGTGGGAACGCGGCAGCGATGGCCGCGCCGATGTAAGGGACGAAGCGCAGCACTGCGGCCAAGATGCCCCACAAGGTCGCACTTGGAATGCCGATAAGCCACAGACCTATCCCAATGACCACGCCGAAGGTTCCGTTTAAAAGAAGCTGAATAAGGAAAAGCCGGCTGAGGCGCCCTGCGGCGTCGTCAAGTGCGGCCGTTGTACGTTGTAGGTCATGCGAGCCGGCCAGTCGTATGAGCCGGTTACGCAGATCCTCACGTTGCAGCAAAATGAAGATCACAAAAATGATGATAATGCCGGTTGTCGCGAGCGGATGAAGCAGCGGGGAGATCAAGCTTTGCAAACTCTCAAGGGCACTCGGATCGGGCTGGCGTACTTCCACCGGAACGGGTGTGAGCGGTGCCGGAGCCTTGGGACTCAGGATTGAACCTGTGCCCGTGCCCGCATCCATCGGTTTTTCCAGTTCCTTACTTAGGTCCTTTAGCATACCGGAAGCACGTTCAAGGGTTCCTCGGCCGGCTGTCGTTTCGCGGAAAGACTGGATTTTCTCGCTTATCGTAGATTGATACCGCGGAAGATCGCCTGCAAGCTGCGTTAGCTGCGTGGCTAGTAGACTTCCCATAGCGAATATCATTGCAAACGCTATTATAACAACGCTCACCACCGCCAATCCCCGCGGCATTCGGATACGCTGTAATACTCCGACTAGCGGAGCCAGAACGAAGCTGAGAAGAATTGCCAGTGCAATTGGCACGAAGATTTCACGACCAAAATAGAGCGTCGTAATAATTATGAAGGCGAGGATCGCAGTTGCTACCGCACTGAGCAGCGCAATTAGTTCTTCGGAAGTACGTGCTTTAAATGGCTGTCTAAGCACTCTTTTATCCTAAGCCGCGCTCAAGTGAACAGACGGATGGCAACATAAGGACGATCGAGCCTTGCTCATTCCCGAGACGATGGCGAGCGTCGCGGCGGAAATAACCGGGGCTCCTACCGTGATGGCCGCGGCTACAATCACTCGATTGGATGCGCGCACGAAATCCGGAAGATCCGCGAAAATGTTGCGGCGTAGAATGAACATGCCATACCGAAGTTCGTTCCGTGGTAGGTATTAATCGGCGCGGTGTCCGTACAGTTTAGTGCAGCGAACTTTTATGTCGGCAGGCTTGCCATGTTCCGCAGCGCCCCGAAGGCGCTTGCTAGGACCGCGAGCGATGGGCGGTTCGGGCTGTTATTCGCAGTTTCATCTATCCTCCGCCACTTCGTTGATTGCAGACATGACTGCACCGGTCGCAGTCTGATGGATCATGTGGCCGGTTCCGGGAACGCGGTGAATCCTGCTCTGGGGGATGTCGCGGTGCAGCCGTTCCGATTGCGCATCAATGTCAATCAATCGGTCTTCATCACCTGCGACGATGACGACGGGCATCTTCAACGTTGCGTATTCGTCGCGGAAGTGAAATGCGTCCGGAATCATAAGTGCCGACTCCGCGGCTGACGCGCGAATCTGAGAAGGACGAAGAGCCATCTCTTTCGGAAAGCCCTCAAACTTCTTCGGCACGGACCGCGGACCGAAGATTTTAGCCATCAAGAGCGGCCACATCACTCGGCTTACAATCGGTGAGAGGGTGTGGCCCAAGACATCGCCCACGAAAGGCACCGCAGGGGCAGATAAAGCAACCACGTCAGGACGCAAAGTCGGATAGTAATATCCCGAGGCAAGAACCAGGCCTTGGACCAACTTCGGATATTTGAGCGCGAGCGCGACTGCGACAGAAGCGCCCCACGAGTGCCCCAAGACTATCGCATGCGAGACGCCCAGCCGATGGAGAGCGTTGTTAATCAGCTCAGCCTGTGCTGCCGGCGTCCAGACTACGTTACGCGGCCGATCACTATGGCCGAAGCCAGGCCGATCGAAAACGATGACGCGGTAATTCTGGGCGGCTAAATCGAGCAAACCGCTGGATTCGAAATCCTGGATCATGCTGCCATTGCCGTGCAGCAGGACCAGCGGCGTGCCTGACCCACGTTCGACATACTGGAGCCGGACGCCGTTTTCTTCCAGGAATTGACCAGCGGGGGGATTGTCGTTTTCAGCATTCTTGGCTAGTTGGCGGTTCACCAAGGCCGATATAGCCAAAGCTCCTACGGTCGCGGCTGCAGCCACTACATAAGGATGCGCCTGAGCGATCGTACGGCCTTTATGGGCAAGGGATCTTGGCGAGCGAGTCTTGAGGTGGGCTGCGGTCATCGTATGCACTCAATGTGGCGTGCACGAAATCCGGACAATCCAAGAAGTGTTGCAGCGCAGAATGAACAACCAACATTGAGGTTCGTTCCGTTCGCAAGTAGCGCTAATCTGTCGCTGGAACTTAAAGCAGCTGATGCAACTGGTCCCTGCCCTCGCGCTTGTTGTTCTTCCCCCAGATTTCCTAGGCCTGCCTGCTTTCAGAATGCTGGCGCAGCCCCCTACGGTGGATAAGGTTTCGCGGACGAGGCCGTGCACGCCGCGCTTCGGGTTGAAGACGTGACCCGATAAAACCAATACCATTTTTTAAAGTCGTTCCGCCCTTGCCCCTCAAGTGGTCCGGGCAATAAGTTAGATGTCGTCGCTGATTTCTTTTGCGAGATCTTCAGCTTCGCGAAATTCCCATTCGGCTTGGAACCAAAACTCTTCATCCCTTCCTACCGGCCGGTTGTTTTCTTCCCAGATTTCCCTGGCGCGGTTTCGGATTTTATCTTCGCTGGGCTTTGCCATAGCGCGGGCTCGCTGTTTCAGCTCCTCTGTCAGGGCCAATATGCGCTGAACTGTTTCCGAATCTCCCACCCACCGGGCAAAGTCGCGGTACTTATTGGCCTTCTCGAGAAGGCGGGCGACCGTCTGCTTCTGATCCACTGCACACTCTCCATCATATTAGACGACGGAGATTTGAATTTGTTCAATGGATTAGAGGGATTAAAGCTTGTACCGGCGCCAGGAACTGGAGGGCACATTTGCAAGCTTTTTGCGGAAAACCCGCATTGGCGGGAACGGCTCACCGACCTTTCGCGCCTGTATGCGGACGCTCTTAATGTTGCGATGAAGCGCGGCGGCGGCACGGATGATTGACGCGCCTTGCGCTACAAATTCTTTAAGGCGCGCATTGTCTTCTTCGGTCCAAGGCCTTTTGGCCAAACCCACGACGCCCTCCGTCTTACTTCGGCGGCTTAAGTTCACCTGCAACCCAGCCCGAGTTGGCTGACTTCAATAACGGGTCTTCAACCAATGCTTGGTGGACGTGTTCGCACTTCGGACATTCGAAGGTCCGCAGATCGGAGCCGTTAGGACCAGGTTCGATGCGTGCCAGCATCATGCGGCCCTGACACTTCGGGCAACGGGGCCGTTCGATCGGAAGGAGCGATGGTTCGGGACGTGTATAGGATTCAGGCATGTGATGCACCGCTGTCGGTGGCGGGAGCACAACACTCTCAGTCACCGAAAGCCGAACGCGGGGCGGTGATCGCTTCACGGTACCCCCAAATGGAGCTCCGGTATGTTCACTTGTACACACAGACCAAACTCCGCTGCGCCAGAACTTCGCGCGTGCCTCGGCAGAATGGCTTTCCGGCGCCGCGCGCGCAATGAGCAGAACCACCATGCGTCGTGCCTTACGATCAGCCCGTTAGCCATGCCAACTCCGCCAACTCAGTGTAGAATAGCGCCCAGAGGACGAGCCATGGGTACACCGGGGCAGAGCCGTACTGAACGCCGACTTACCGCCATCCTGACCGCCGATATCGCTGCCCGAGTCGTTTGTGATCGCGTGCAACGCCGCCTCCACTTTCAAGGGCAAGCCGATATGGAACGTGTGGGTTGGAATCCCCAGACCGATTGCTATGGATTTTCTTGTATAGCGGCCGGCGGCGTCGGAGAACGGATTCGCTAAGATCGGACAGATTTGAGCAACACGTCGTTTCGGTGGAAATCGAGAAACTGCTTTTGACCGCTTGTGAACGCGCCAACATTGACAGCCCTGGTCGTATCGATCCCCATGCGCTGAAGCGATGGCTGATGTGCAACCGGAGAAATAATCAGCCTCCCGTTGTCTTCAAAGCCTATGAAGCCACGATCGAACAGGTGATCGATGCTCGGCGTCAACAGCAATCCGTTCTCGCCATCCAATCGTTCCTCATTCGTCGCGTCGCGCCACGGCTTACAATGGCTCGCGACCAAATGAACGGGATTTTCTACACCTGTGATCCGGCATCGGGACTCGATCTTGCGCACCCGATCCTTGAATAACCCCTGCCCCTTCCGGGCCCGGATGATAGCCAACCGATCCGTTTCCGAATTGATTGGTCGCCGGCCACTCCTTGCTCAATCCTGCACTCCCAGGCGTCCAAGTCATCCGTTGAAGTCGGAATGACCTTTGTGGCCGACAGCGCCAGCGGTGCAACTTCTTGGCCGATCAGCCCGATCAGGACTTCGGCAAGCGACGTTGGAACCTCCGTCAGATAGACCGATTGCAGACCATTGCCATTTGGCTGGAGTGGCGAGTATTTGGCGGGAAGCAGAGGTCTTAAAATCTCGATGTGATCCTTCGGCCGAATCTTCTTGGCTAGCTCGGTGAATTGGACCTTCACCCTCCAGCCAATACCTTCCCAGTTCTCGCCAGCACTTCCGAACTCCAGCGGTTTAGGGCTCTCCCACGCATACGATTGAGCGATGCCGACAGCCAGTATCCGCGTGTCCATGAACGACAAGATCAGATCGCCAGGCGCCACCTCACGCATCGACTCATAGAATGGATTGCGGGCGCGATTGGCATTGCGCTTAGGCGACCACAGATATATTTGAAATCACCGCCGGCAACGGCTCGCTGCAAAGTCATTATTTCATTGACGCCAACCTGAAGCTCAAGTTGCACGCTCTCGTACGATCGTCGCTCGATGATATAGGGGAGTTCACGGTTTCCACCGAGCATGAAGTCGATAGATTTCACCGCGAAAGATTTTCCAGTATTTGATGCGCCGTAGACAAAAGAGAGCGCGCTGGGGAACTCGAGACCGGCTGGTTCTACGTTCCGACCAATGAAGGCAAGCTTATTAACGCGAAATAGGGGAGTCTTTGCCATCACGTTCAGATCTCGCCTTGGAAGTCAGCCGTCCATCGCCCAACCTTCTCTCGAATCAACTTGGCAAGGAACTCGTCGTCCGATTCGGTTACATAGTCGATCAACCACTTAGCCCGCTCCTTTAGGATCCGGCCGTAGGAAGATCGTATAAGCTGCACAAAAAGCGAAGCGTCTTCTCGCGTCGCGTAGAGAATGCCCCGTTCAGTGTAGCGAAACTCGACCATGTGAAGGCGGGACATCAGTCGGAGTCCTTCTTCGACAATCTGCCGTCTTACGACCAACTCACCCGCGCGTTGCGGGATGCCGGGATGGAGACTCGGTGGACCGGCTACATCGCCGGTATGAACAACAAGATGATCGAGCCACGTTAGATGCGTGAGGTCGTATGCTCGGGGTGTGGCGGCATGTAGCAGTACAACACTTCGAACGCCGGTTTCGAGCGGGCTGTTGAAGAGCTGCAGCTTTGTTGAGAGCGTCATGGCGCCTTCCACGAGATCTCATCATCGCTCACGAGGTGATGGCAAATGCCCTGCTTCACGGGGACATAAGCGTACTTCGCGAGCGGCCCGGCCGGCGACACGATTGCGGCCTGAGACATCACGGCCTCGACGCGTGCGAGAGTATCTGAGGTCGCCGCTTTTAGTTTATCTCTGATGCCGAAGTGGATCTCATTCCAGAATGTCTTGATAATCGCCGCCGACGTATTGTCCCGGTAAAACTTTTGAAAGGCATCTCCCTCAAAATAACGCTCGCGATGCGCCCGTAGGTCGGGACCATGTTCATTGTGAGCGAAGACCGCCTCATGGTCGGCAAAGATCACATTCTCTCGTTCGCTATAGGCGTCGACCAGTGCGCGCAGATATTTGAACTCTTGCTCTCCAACCGATGCCGGGACGATACCCGCCGGGTACTGACCGGGATCAGCTCCCCAGTACTCCACAAGAAGAGGAATGATGCCAACGTCATCCATCAGCTCATCGATGGTGATCTTGTGAATTTCATGGAACGGGAAGGCGTTTATGACGTCCAAAAGAGGCTGATCTAGCGGAAGGTCCTGATTCTTGATGATCGCTTTCCCGCAGGATGCTTCCCACTTTGAGATGAGCGTTTGCTTAAATTCGCCGGGCTTATCGATGAGCGCTGCAAGCTTCTGATTTAGTCCCTTTGGCGCAACGAAGTAAAACCTACGCGGAGCGGTGAACACTCCGCGCGAAGCCCAGTAGAGCACCTTGCCAAGAGCCCGCAGACCCTGAGTTACATCGAGCGCCGTGCGGTACTGCTTGCATTGAAAGTTGTCCCATGGGCCCTCATGACGCTGAGAGCTTAGGAAGCCGACGACATCTCGGCCCTTGTCCCCAGTTGAAGCGAACCGACGCACCTCGATATACCCAGGTCTTCTATCAACCCATTGCCGGCAAAACTGCTCAAGCTCGGTGTCGTCCATAATGAGGATCAAACGATCATATTTTATAGCCATGCATGCAATCTATGCGAGATTTTTCTCTCTTGGAAACCTAGCCGGGTCCTTACCGAGGCGCAATTGGAAGACAAAGGCCAGTCGGGGCGTGGCCGAGCCGCGGTGGCACACCGGTCCATGCTCGCGGTCTACTTGCCAAGCACTTTGCCAAATGCACGGTGCTTTGGTTGGCATATCGTCCTAAATGTCCGCTTTTCGTGGCAAACGGCCGCGCCAATTGTCCGCTTGGGTCGACCCGCGACATCCCAGATGTCGGCTCGTACCGAATTTACAAACCGCTCGCTAAAGGGCTTCCCCAATCACGCCTGTTGCACTCCCTTGTCCGATGGGGATTCGAACCGTTTCTAGGGCTGCGGCTGCAGATACCTTAAGTGCCGGCCTTTCAGAACCGTACCAAATTGCCGAAGTACGAAGCTTTGGAGAAAAACGGCGTCTCCAAACGTTAATCTATGAAACCGATGCATCTCTAGTACGGCGCCACCTTCGAAGAAGGCCCGTTTTATTGGGTTTTATGGGGCTTTAGTTGCCGACGAGACAGGCACTCGAACCGACAGCGGCGGAGGGACGGGGATTCGAACCCATGATACGGAAGTCGGGATTTCGGCCCTTCGGGCGACTATTTGCTCAGAAATGACTGGCTTTCGTGCTCGATTGGAGCGTTGCTATACCTGCTGGGGAGGGGCCGAGGCGCCCTTTAGGATCACGCCCTGCCGGGTGATTCACTCGGCGGGGCTGAGGTGGTGCGGCGGATGGCGCCGCGCGAACCTCAGAGGATTCCATGACAAAAGCCAAATCGAAGCCTAAGGCAGCGGCCCGCTCAACTTCACAATCCACTCGCAAATCCAAGTCTCGCACGCCGCTAGCGCCTTCATCTTCAAAGACGACGGTGCGGCCCGACACCAAACACGGCCGCATTATCGGGATGCTGCGGTCGCCGGGTGGCACAACTATCGCTGCTATGGTGACTGCGACTGAATGGCAGCAGCATTCGGTACGCGGCTTCCTCGCCGGTGTCGTTCGCAAAAAGCTTGGCCTCAATCTCATCTCCGAATTGACCGACAAGCGCCGGGTTTATCGCATTAAGGATGGCAAAGGTTCGTCCGTAGCAGCGGTGAAGCAGGCGGCCTGATGCGATGCGAAAGAAACGCAGCAACGGCCGTACCTCGACCAAAGCCTCCGTTGAGGAAGAGATCGCGCATCTGCGCGGTCTCGATCTCAAAGGGCTTCGTTCACGATGGCAAAGCGTGTTTCAGGGACTGCCGCCTGATCATTTGCCGCGGCATTTACTTTTCGCAATCATCGCCTATCGGATTCAAGTCGACCGCCTCGGCGATTTAGGTCACGAGACCAAGCAGGTTCTTGATCGGAAGGACGCAAAGGGCACCGGCACGACGATGTCCACGCGTCTCGTCAGCTTCGATCAGAAGCGGACCGAACTGAGCCCGGGCACTGTACTGGTGCGGGAGTGGGATCGACACTCGCAGCGGGTAATGGTGATGTCAGAAGGCTTTGCCTGGAATGGCCAGACCTATGACAGTCTCTCCAAGGTCGCGTTCGCTATCACAGGCACCAAATGGAACGGTCCGCGCTTTTTTGGCCTGAGGGATAAGCAAGGTAGGTCAGGAGTTCGATCATGAAGGCGCCTCCGGTCAGGCCCGTCCGCTGTGCCATCTACACCCGCGTCTCCACAGAACATGGACTCAACCAGGAGTTCAATTCGCTGGACGCCCAGTACGATGCCGCGTCAGCTTATATAAAGAGCCAGGCCCATGCCGGCTGGACCCTGATCCGGTCGCGCTATGACGATGGCGGATATTCCGGTGGGTCCACCGATCGCCCCGACCTGCAGAGATTGCTGGACGATATCCGCGCCCGGAAGCTTGACGTTATTGTCGTCTACAAGGTCGATCGTCTGACAAGATCACTCGCCGATTTTGCCAAGCTGGTCGAACTGTTCGATGCGCATTGCGTGTCGTTCGTCTCGGTAACCCAGCAATTCAACACCACGGCTTCGATGGGCCGGCTAACGCTCAACGTCCTGCTGTCCTTCGCTCAGTTCGAGAGGGAGGTCACTTCCGAGCGCATCCGGGACAAGATCGCCGCTTCGAAACGGAAAGGTCTGTGGGTCGGAGGTCCCCTCCCCCTTGGCTATCAGATGAAAGACGGCAAGATTGCCATCGTCGAGAACGAGGCCGAACGGATCCGGCTGATCTTCCAGCGCTATCTCGACCTCGGCGGCGTCAATGCACTGGTGCGAGACCTCCGCGAGCGGAACATCCGCTCCAAAACCAGACTGCTGGCAACAGGCGCGACCCGTGGCGGCGTTCTCTTCGGCCGTGGCTCGCTGTTCTATCTGCTGCGGAATCGCTTCTATGTCGGTGAGGTCAAATACAAGGACGAGATCCTGCCCGGCGAGCAGCCGGCGATCATGGATCGCACGCTATTCGATGCGGTGCAGCAAAAGCTTACGCAGCAGTGGACCACGCGATCCACGACACGGAACGCAAGCGACCATCTGCTGACCGGGCTCCTTTTCGACGATGCCGGTCATCGCATGGTGCCGACACACGCCACCAAGGCCGGTGTCCGCTATCGCTACTATGTTTCGCTTCCGCATCTGCATGGAGAATCGAAAACCGCGTCAGTCGGGTCAGTCTCCCGCGTTCCTGCGACCGACATCGAGGACACGATCGTCAATTCTCTCAGTGAGCGTCTCGTCGTTCAAAAGGAGAAGCCAAACTCCATTATCACACGCCCCGATCGAAAAGTGATCCTAGAGCAGGTAGCGCGCATCGATGTGCATGAGGATCGTCTAGTTATTCGGTTGAAGCCAGCAGGAGACGAAGGAACAGCCGACGCAGCCGACGACTTACTCTCAATCCCGTGGCTGAAGCCGCCATCCAGGAAATCCAGGCAGATTCTTATCCCGCACGACATGCCCAAAAGTGAAGTTCGCCCGACGCGCATCGAACGTCGCGCGCGGCTCGTGAATGCGATCGCCCGGGGCCGTCGGTGGCTTGACGAGATCGTGTCGGGCTCGGTGACCGATGTTCAACAGATCGCCGCACGTCAAAAATGCAGCGTGCGCCAGGTCAACATGACCATCTCGCTCGCGTTTCTCGCACCAGATCTCGTGCGGGCCGGGGTCGAAGGCCGGCTGCCGCGAGGTATCGGAGTCGAACGATTGCGCGATGCGCCAGCCGAATGGAGCCGGCAGTTCGAGGTGCTCGGATTGAACCCGCAATAATTACGCCCGGCTCGACATGGCTTTTTTTGCCTCCCAAGGCTCACAATATTCCCGACTGCCAAACGGTATTGGCCATCGAAACCCTGCTGCGGGGAACGGAATTTTTGGATGCAGAGACGGGAGGCTGAAATCGGCCTGAGAGACCGCGAGTGTCACCAGAGACCGAAAGAGCGGAACGATACCGGCGAAAATCCCCACAGAAATGGCCTATTTGGAGCCGGCCCGGAGATCTGTGGTTTGGGACGACTGGATGGTGGAGACGGAAGGGACCGAACTCCCAACCCCCCACCCAGTCATCGAACCGGTCTCTGACATCCGAGTCAGGAACGGAAATTTTCGATGCAGAGACGGGAGCGTAAAAACCGCCGTTCCGCCTCTTAGAGGCCGATACAGAGACGCGCAAAGACTCGAAAGGCCCCCCATTCTGGCGGGACTTTCGCGTTCTTCGCGGTCTGTTCACGGCGTATCGTTGCCGTGCGTTGCCGTGAACATCTTCCGTTCTCGGTAGACTGGCGGTTTCGTGACTGCTCGTCCCTAAAGAACGGTCTCAGCGCAGGGCCGGCTCAACCAATCGGCGTCGAAGACTAAACATTAGCGAGCCGCCTAAGTTGGCGGCCTCTTTCATTATTGACCGTCCAGCCCGTTACATAAGTCGTATCGACCATCGTATCGCGCCAGTGCTGGCGGGTTCCATTACGCGAACGCGAACCAAACGCCAAGGACCAATATGGCGACGCAGGTAGTGACTGTCACCCGCGCGATCACTGACGGGCAGGGTCGTGCCTCTATTGCCGTTTCTACGGTAGCACTGTGCTTGTTGGTTACCATCACACCCTCCCTAACAGCACAGAGAAATTGCCCCCATAGGTAAGTCTACGCCAGCGGCTCAAGGTTCAAATATCCTCTCATAATCGCGGCGCGGACAAGCTGGGCGGTCTCGTGACGACTTATGCCCAAAGGAATCGGCCCCAGCGCGGGGGTCGCTGGGGCCGATGTTTAGAAATGCCGGTAAGGGAAGAGTCCTGACTCGCCGACGCCATCGGGGTGGCCAGTCACCGGGGCCGCGCCCGTCGCCCATGCAGCGGCGCGCGCCGATGACGGAGACGGTTGCGCCTGCCAAGTTGGAGAGCACCACGGGGCCGCGCGCGGCCAGTGACGATGCCAAGCCCGGAAATGAAAGAGGCCGCCAACTGAGGCGGCCTTACTTCCGCGAACTGGCTATTGCGCGGTCTTGTCGATCTTTCTCATCTTGACGTGCGCAGTCTTGGCACTTGTAAGCTCTGCGCTCTACGCCAA
>WNFC01007279.1_pt1 | contig 12172 bp, 14 predicted proteins | sample 5400541 | NCBI WGS metagenome assembly WNFC01 (sample SAMN13153342, study PRJNA577476) | soil metagenome | isolation source: 120 cm saprolite under Douglas fir tree site 2 hole 2 replicate 1 | place: USA:California | collected 2015-04-18 | reverse complement strand
AGACCGTCATGCGTGATGTGTGATGATGACGGCCGGGAGCAAGGACGGCTCCGTCTATGTTCGTTCCCACGTTCGTCACGGTCTAGCCTACTACTACGTAGTAGTGTGGGGCCATTATACAACCGACTGTTTGCCCATTGGAAATTGTCCGAGGGAAGGAACGGCGGGCAGGAGTCGGGGATTACGAGGTTACGTTGTTTAGGCGTTTGGAGACCTCCTTACCTACTAAGTACCGAGTTTGAAAGTGGTGAGTGAGGTCTCTAGAACAGAGGTTGTCGCGAATTGCGGTAGCCTCACTCTCCTTCCCTCTCTCTTCAAATCCCAGTGCTGCTCTCCATCCCTGTCAAGCGGCTGATCATTAATCATTACCAATGACACATCGTTTTGCGGCATCCACCTTGACCCCACTGTGAATGTATGCCTTCTCATCGACTCTTGGGGAGGGTGTTGCCTGGTATGTCTCAGGATGTGAACTATGCGTGCTCTCATATTCATTTCGCAGCTATTCTCGTCGCAGCGCATTTCCGTTGGCACCTTCAGGGAGGCCCATGCCCGCCGTATCATTGCGGGTTCACCTGTCCCGTCTTTGCCTGGCGATCGCGATAGTTTCGTATCGGCTCGGGTACAGAACCGCAAACTTTCGTCCGCGCTTGGCACGCTGGCAGCAATTTCTACCGCAGGCGCCCAACCCCACCCGCAGCCCGCAGCCCGGCGGCGTGCAGCTCAACTGCACCCCTCTCCTTTTCTGCCAGCATGACCTCTGGCAGCGGGAGCAAGCGTGGGCGTCTTTTCTCACCCTCGCACCAGTGTCTTGACATCTGCACTCGTGTCAGATGCTGCGGCGAAACGGGCTCTACAGGTCCGTTTTCATTGTTTCACTTTTTGTACATGTACCAACACCGTTATCAGCCTCAAGACCGACGCAACATCCGCAATGTTCGCGTTCGAGAGAAAAGCTATCTGCACTAGCAAGTGGATTCAGTGGTTTGCAGCCCTCGTGCCCAAAGTCGCCAGAATCGTCACCAGAGTCAAAAGACGAGGCTTTTACACCCCCTGAGGTCCTTGAGAAGCCGCGCCCCTCACAGTCTCCTATGCCCTCCCCTTTCCCGTCCCCTCTTTCGCCCGCAAAGCCTGCGTCCCCAGCACTTCAATCGAAAGCGAACAGAGCCTTCGTTGGCCCTACGATTCAGGTCGTCCGCCACGCCCAAGGTTAACAATAGATTGTCTTTTAACGTTTACTCTGCCATTCCACCCCTGCCATCACCTTCGACATCCAGCGACGCTCCAATTCCTCACATCACACCAACCCCATTCGCTCGCTCATGCCAGGAACCCTCCGCATTCGCAGTGACATCGCGACCGACCTCACGCGCAAGTAACCCATCGATTGGGATGCCCGCCGCGCTTGATAAGTCCATTGCGGAAGCGGATAACAAATCAGAGCCGTGCGGTGCTGTGCCAGCTATTGCAGACCTACCAAAGCAAGACCAACAGCGGTGGCGGCCACCGCAAGCAGAGTCACTGCCAACAACTGTGCATGTAGTCCACAGTGTTGTTCCCCTGAAGTCCTCAGGAGAAGAGCCACTTCCTCTTCTTTGGCTTCACTCACGTCCTCACCTACCAGCCATAGAGGTGACTGTCTTGAACACTCACCTGAACCCACCATCGTCGTCTGTTTTGACCTCGTCATCCATGCATCGCCAAGTCCCAGGTAGCGGTGCTGTGGCACCGCCACGAAAGCCATTCGCGCTACGCGACGGCAGTCCAGCGAGCTCGGCAGTGATTCGAGTAGCAACCGCATGCCCGTGACACCCCATCGCTGACGCTGACGCTTGGCACCGGAAGCACGCCATACCCCTCAAACGCCTCCCACCGCTTGCCCGAGGACCCCGCGGCAACAGTTGTTTCTGCACCCACGCTTTTGAGCTTTCCTGTACAGGAGTGCCCTACCCATCATCAATACAGGACCTGCCTCACTGGCAAGCCCGGACAACAGGTGCTTGGCCTCCTGCAACATTGTTCATTCACCTTCCACCACCAAAATCGCCCCGAATTTGCCCAGTGAACTATAAACCTAGTGTGAAGCAGGACGGCTGGATCCGAGCCTTACAGGGGGTATTAAATTAATTGTCTAGCATCTGCGATTTTCGTTGACGTGGTAAAAACCTGCCTTTTTGGTCGATGATGGTTTTCCTTTATCATCCTGAGGTTCCTGCTGAGACCTCGGCCATTCATCAATATCTATCTCTAGTAAATGGTAGCTACTTAAAGGGTAGGTGTATGCACATGTTGGCGTATCCGAATGTACTGTACCGTAGTACGTACTAGTAGTATGACTTAGAAGTATCTTTGATAACTGAACGAGAAGCTGTGTAGTCGTCCATTCATTTGCTCTCTTCATTTATCGGTCCCAACCCATGCTCTCGGCCTCCGAGTCGTTGGGTCGCAGCGTCGGTTGCCGCATCTCCAACAGGAAGTGCCTTCTTCCTTCTACAGTACAAGAACTAGAGAGCGCGGTATCACCTGCCAGTGCCACTGGCAGTGGTGTTGAGGACCCTGACTCCGAGTCACCTTTCGTAGCATCACAAAGGACGACTGCGCTTTAGTACAAAGTGAGCCATACTTCCCTTTGGTGCCATTGACAAGGAAACCAGTAAAATTGCGTACGAAGAGACATGCTTTTACGCAGAATGCATTGATTTGTTTGATGCCGACTTCGACACAACAAAGTTAAACTTACAGCATGACGATCTCCCAGAGCCTCTCAAAAATGTGAATATGTGAACCCTCAACAACTGGGTCTTAATGCTCATAAAAGTCCATTGTGATCTTAGTACTATCTACGTTAACATAGAATCACAATCGAAGCGCCTGTTCCATTCGTGGTGCTTCTATGCATTTCGACCAATTTCTGAGGTTAATTCCCTGTCTGCTTGGATCCAGGGGCCAGAATGGTATATTGAAAGATATTATTGTCGATGCACAAAACCTGAAACGGAGTCAGGGCCAGATCATTAGATATGGGGGCGATGTCTCACTTCGCCAGGATAGATGTTTTGGCAGTCGCTGTTGATATACGGGTTGTTCGCCATGAGCGTCGACAGCGGGATACTGGCGTTACTGGCGATCGAAGTACATGTATCGCCTTGCTGTACCTCCGAGATGGTGGAACAATCCTGGTTCGGAATACCCAGGCAGAGTATCTGCACGTGGAAAGGAGTGAGGTCGCGGAAACCCACGCGATGTAAGTTCATGTATAGGGAGAGTATAATTTAACTGCACCTCTCCGGGGAAAAGGTTGCTGCAGTGCGAGTCGATGGCATCAATGTTGGTGTTGGCAAGCTGGAAACTGTGGTCCACGAGGGATCCGTCAGAATGGATTGTTCCCTGCATTTCACAACGGACATGCGTACGTGGACACATCGTTGCGCGCTGAGAAAATATCGCAGGTGTCGCCGGCCTGGACGGTGGCGTTACGCGTGCAGCCGCTTGGAAGCGCAGGTTGCGTGTTGGACTGTGTGCCAGTGCCGGAGTTGGTGCTGTTCGTTCCGCTGCCGCTGCCGGAGTTGGTGCTGCTCGTGCCGCTGCCGCTGCCGGAGTTGGTGCTGCTCGTGCCGCTGCCGCTGCCAGTGTTCGAGCAAGTGCCAGCGGAAGTCGTGTCTTGCCGTCTGTAGGGCCGCGTGTGCGAGGCAGAACCGACGGCCAACAACGTGGCGAGTAAGGCAAGAGACAACAGCTTTTTGGAGAACATATCGCTACTGAGATTGGGATTGTGCCGAAGACCGACTGATGAAGGAAGGGGAAGCATTAGCTTGCCTTTATAGTACGCCCATTGAAGGTATAAACACAGGGTTGAAAAAGGGTGATATAGTGGTAATATCTCGAAAACCCAGCGAAGTGCTGCGTGCTCATACCGGCAAATTACCGAGTCTACGATGCATCGCATTGGAGGTAAGGACGTGATTAGCAGAAGCGTATAGACGGCAGTTGATGCTCAGCAGGCTTTCTGCAATAATCCACGCGAACCCCCACGACAGGAATATGAAGCTCCTGGCGTCGCGGTCCGATCAGCGCATACGGGTCGTACGTCAATATGAGACGAAGCCGGAAAATCCTGGACGTGACGTGTACGAGCTAGAGAGCGCAGCATCACTCAGTATTGAGGACTCTGACTCACCTTCCTCGGTATCGAAGGACGAATGGGGTTGAGTATAAGGTGAGCCACGGTCTCCGATAGTGCTATAGTGACCAACATTAGTCTTACCTAGCTGCTGATGGGGTCGGTTAGGACAGTGAGCTCGGATGGGACAATGGGACTGGCGACATAGATTCTCGAAGGACGTCAGCTGATGACCGCCGTAGCTAAGCACGGTAAATGTTAATTCCTTTGGGGAACCCATAACAACCTTTTGCCCTTTCATCGACATACAGTGAATAATCATTAAGGGATTGCACTGCCGTGACAGTCTCGCAGACCACAGCCAGGTTTTTTGCGGGATCAACTGCCTTTGCCAGAGGCCCAGCTGATGAGAAAAGGCCAGAGCGTAGACGGCAATGAGACAATCACGTTTTACGTATCTGCCATCTCTATATCTCCGTCTCGGTCTCCTTGAGCGCCGAGCGCCTCAGCAGCACTTTTCAATGCCGAGATTTTTTCCCTCATCACCCGAATAGCTTCGAGCGGAAGACGTTGTGGCTCGTACGGACCCTCTGACTCGACATTGACTACATAACAAAGCCGGTGCATCAGGGTGTTCGCCTTTTCCACATAGCGAGAGAGAACGTACAGATGAAGTGATCTCGCACACGCGCGAGCTTGACAAACTCGGCAAGGTCGGGGTGGCGCAGCACCTCACGACTCATCGTCTCGCCTCGTACACAGCGCTTGTCGACAGAGACTTTTTTGGTGCGGGGGTCTACGTTGATGACCCCGGGTGAGAAGCAATCCCGGAAGCGTGTCGCAAGATGTGGTGGTACAGGATTTGCTTCGTCCAAGATGATGTGCGGTAATAGTCGGTAACTCGCTGTCGCTGCACCAGACACTATTTTTGAGGAGGGACGTGAGAGGGGAAGGGCTCGAGCACGTACCGACGGGACTAAACTTGGCATGATCCCTCCCCAGACCCTTGACCGCGTGCATCTCTATCTCAATCGCCTGGCCTGGACGCAGCTTTACGAGGACAGTCTCGGGGATGGTAGGTGCTGGTGGACGTGCAGCAAAAACCTCCGCCTGTTCTCCCTGCGGAACCCACTGCAGATGCCCTGCCCGTACTTCCGAGTTGTGATAAAGGACTGAAGGATCCGTGCAATCTCGCGGCGCGGCAGTATTGCGCGTACATTCAATATGAAGTTTGAAGACGACTGTGTTCCGGTCTGTTGCCTGGTTGCTGGGGCTCTCTTTCATCTCGAGTAAGGCGGGGTCTACGTTCAAGGGTATCAATCCGAGTCGGTGCGAAAATACCTCGTCCACCATGACGGAGGTATTGTTCCATACATATACGTATTCGATCGCAACTGCCGGAACCTGCATTCAATCTCAACGGCACGCCTGCACAACGTGGAGATTTCGACCCGTACCTCTGCGATGAGTATTCGTCGTAGCGCGTTGGCAATAGAAGCGTCAACGCCGACGAGATCAAACTCTATAGACCGTGTTGAGAGCTTCTGTATCTTGACTCGTAGTTTCTGTACGATCCCTGAGCTGAGTGAGACAGTTGAGAACTAAGACGGTTCTTACACACTTTCTTGAACTTTGTCAAGTCCCACGAGTGGTCCTCGTCCGGGTAATGGCCAGGAAAGTCGGTACTGGAAACGTTTGTGACGCGCTCTTCCAAAAATCCTACGTGTACCCTTGGGTCGAATTGCTTAGACTGGGAGGTTGGTGCCATTTCTCAGCAAACATTCACAGCTACACAACGTTACCTTGTTTACAAGGTCACTGGGGTGTTGAAATTGCGGCGGAGATTTCGCGCCGTGGTAAAAACATACCCTTTTTGTTGTGGTAAAAACATACTGTTTCTGTCAATGCTTCAGCTGTATGTCCCTTTCTGTGGATGGTACTTTTGCAGTAATGTCCCTATCTCAAGGTTCCTACCGAGACCCCTCGGCCATTCAATATTCAATCGTCGTGCACTGAAATTGTTCCGATTGTCTGCTTACATAAACGAGTCCTTGTTCTTATCTTTGGTGTTTTGTGTATGTCTGCATCTCTATCTCTTTACCTCCTCTGGCTTGCCATAGATGAAGGTGTTCTCCACAACAGTAATACTCGTCGTCGGGCGTGCGTTTTGGGCCTACGGGAATTCGCATCGGTAGCCGCCGCATTGGCCATCGCGCGTGGTCTCTGTCCTGGCGACTTGATCCCTATAAGCAGGGCCTCGAAATCATCGATTGTGGGGATGGTGGCGCTCCCATCCGTTCGCGGGATGTACTAGGCCTTTTTTTTGAGATAATCGCGGTTGCCTCAAGGTCCCTGTCAGCCCATTTAACAACGCACTGGCGCTCGACTCGACCAGATGGATGTTACATATTCCACTCTCCTGCAGCGTGATGTTCCGCAACCTGATCATGAACGCACGATCGGCTCCACACGGCCATTCGCAAAGGACAACAAGGAGCACCCCAATATCGTCACGTATGGTCATCTACTGTGCCCCTACCGTGCCCTTTTTACTTCTCGTATCTTACCGCTACCCATCCCTCCACCAGCCTGGGCGGAGACCACACCGTCGTTCTCCCTATCCTTCGGTCGCTTAAAAAAGTCTACGGGCCAGTCTCGGTCATCCATTTCGATGCGCATCTCGATACATGGGTACCGTGGACCGAACAAGAGCGCATCACGCACGGTACGTTCTTCCATATCGCGCGCGAAGAAGGGCTCTTGTCAAACACGAGTGTGCATGCCGGCATCCGGTGCAAGATGATTGTGCGTCCCCAACCTGGCTATGGCTATCTACTGCGCGCACGTGTTCTGAATGCACGGTAACCTGGGTTACGGTTACGCGCAGAGTGAAGCTGATCTGACAGAGGACGACTCGGAAGAGATCGTCTGATTCAAGGTCATCTCGACTGACGACCTTGATGATTTCGGCATTGACGAGGTGATCCACCACATTCGTGCGCGTATCCTTGACAGCCCGGTATACCTGAGGTGAGTTTGTCGTAGCATACGTATTCCTCCCCGCGGATGTCGGCTACCACCGTTCCGATCACACAGCTTGATATCGATGTCATTGGTACGCCTTCCCGACCTTTATTACGAACAGTAAACCTGATTTAGCCGTTCAACATCGGCAGACCCCGGCATGGCACCAGCCAGTAAAAAAATACCCCCGTGCTCGCACAGCGCTTCCTGAAAACCCTCTTTTTTTCTTTTCAATTCGTAGCTGGCCTCAACTTTATGTACGTTTCTAAATCTCGCAATATCGCACCCTTACGCTTCTTTCCCCCTTTATAAACGTACGCCGCGCTTCCTCCGTTTAGCGGTGCGGACGTCGTCGAAGTCGCACCTGTCTATGACTACGCTGATATCACGAGCATCGCCGCAGCCGACATTGTACACGACTTAATTTCACTGTTCGTATCGCCTGAGCCACCAAGGCGGCGAGGAGAGCGGAGCGACGAACTTTGAGGAACCTGTGCTGGAAAGGCCAAAGCAAGTCCAGGGTGAATAATGTGTGGGCCTAGTTCGTGAGACGCCTTAATTGCTATAACTACAGCAGCTCAGATGTATAGAAAGATAGCCTAGTCATACTGGCACCACGTTAGGGTGTCGCTAACTCGTAGCGACTCATTGATAGCGTGTGGTGGATACAGAATTATATATATATAAAACCTGGTCCGTAAGAGTTTGTGGATAAACAAAATGAGGGTGTATGTCTGTGGTCAAGGCCTCCTGGCCTATCTATCGCTTTCCAGACACCACGGTCGTGTGGGTGGTCCCCATAGCGATACCGTCTTCGTACGTTGGTGGACTATCCTCATACTCGACAGGACTCGGCAGCCTCCCGAGCGCCGGTTCGTGATGCCCACCCGCGCTCGTCAGGCTAGTGACGCCCGTATACACACTACCAGAACTCCGTGTCGCGGTGTCACCAGGGTACGGAAGGTAGTCGGCACTCGACCGGGGGTCTGGCAGGGCGGGCACAGTGCTATCGCCATACCCGCCTCCGCCGAGCGAGTATGAGCGAGATTGGGACGGTGGCGCAGCCGCCTGGACTTGCGGGGTATAGTATGATGAGGTTTGCTCCGCCAGAGAGCTATATGGTTGTGTTGAGGATGGTAGAGGTGGGGGCGAGAAGCGTGCGGTGGCATTGTACATGCTCGGATCAAGGGCGGGCTGTGTTTGTGGGGTAGAGTACGCCCGGAAGGGATCTGTGGCCAAGTTGTCAGGTCCACGTGCAGTCGGGGAATTGTCTATGCGATGATCCGTGAATCACTGTGGTAGAGAAAGCGGAGAGGAGAGACCTACACGAATACGTGGATTGTGCGTAGTCGTTATTGCTTCCATACTGTTCCGAACCACCTCGATAACCGGCATTGGTGGCGTTTTGATCTTGTCCATATCTAGCACTCGCCTGGCTTGGATATTGCTCGTGTTGATTTCCGATATTGTCTGCGTTCAGGTATCCACCCGAAACGGGAGCTCCCGTTGATATAGCGGTGGCACCTGCATAATTAGACGGAGCATAGCCTGACGTTTGCTGCGAATGGACATAGCCAGTCTGCTGCGTATGCGCCGATGACGCCGTTTGCTGTCTCCTCGGCGGATAAGCATTATTCCCCGCGGCATAATACTCGTCTACTGCCCGCGTGCCGACGGGCGCAGCAGCATACTGCGCATCTCGATACGGGGCACGTGCTTGGGTCTCGTGGTCGGCGTCTGAGGTGAGCGGCTGTGTTGGGTCGTACTCGGGGAAGGAGGGCAGCCCTAGCTCGCCTTGATTTTGTCGGGCCTTACGATCGGCCTCAGCCTTGACTGCGTCGAGTCGCATTTGTTCTTCATACGTCGGTTCGGTCGATGGCGCCGGCATCCATCTACTATTGTCCACAGGCATCATATCGCGGGGACGACGACGGATGCAGCAGCGTCCGAGGCCGTAGAAGCATCCTGAAAAGAATAGGAGAATCCATGCGGCGAGTGTGAGCCAGATGGCGTTTCCCATGGTTGCACTACCGCCCTTGACGGCGTTAAGGCGGGACTTTACTACGAAGAAAAAGGCGAGGTCGAAAACGAAGGCGAGGAGGGTGATAGCCGCGCCGACGCCGGAGATGCAAGTAGAGAGGCAAGACATGGAAAACTCTCGGATATGGGCAAGGAGGCCGAAAAAAGCGGAGACGGTGGCGAAGATAAGAGCAACGAGATGTAGGACGAGGGCGTAGGTGAGCCATTTGACGACAACTTGAGGGATTTGAATTCTAGTACGATTGCCCAAAAGCTGATTGATGTCTATGGAAGAGCTGTCAGGACAATGGCGAGATTGATGGGACGAAAAATGTCTCACTGAGCTCGTAACCAACAGTAGGCTTAGAACAAGTAGTTCCATTATTCAATTCGAGGCAATACCCGAGGACACCAAAGGTTATGGAACCACTAACTCCTTCCACTGCAAGGGAGGCCTTGAGGAAGAAGATGGACTTGAACCATGGCACGGAAAAGGAGACGACAGCGAGGAGGATGGCAGCAAGTAGAGTTACGATGAAACCTGGAGTTGCGGGTCTCATCACGGAGTAAAAGGAGATATTTTATTTTTGAAGGATGATTAAAGGAAAGTACGATGATGAGATGAAATGAGATGGAAAGACAGAGGAGGAGGTTGTAGCGAGGGACTGGTCGTTAATGATTTGGTGGAGCCGAGGCTGTGAGCTAGCGTGGGAAAGGCTCATCGCCTCCAGACGAGAACATGTACCGTGAACCGCCCTCCGGGGAACTCGCCCTTGCTCTCCACTTGTATGCAATCCACCACCGTCTTCCACAGCACAAATTCATTCTTCTCAAACACCCGCAAACTACCAGTGTTCCCTTCCAGCACCGATGGTCGCATACAGCGAACGTTCATCCGTGGTATACCCCAAGTTTTCAGCAGTGTGCCTATGACAGCCGTCATGATCCCTTTCCCGTGATGAGATGGCCTGAGATAGTCTGAGATGGCTTCGAATCAATCCTTGTTAGACGAGTTTGAGCGCACATACCTCCCATGCTCCAAATAATGTCTGGGTCACCTGCTGGCCTTGCATCGTTCTCTTGTACCAGGCGTGCGCGCTCTTCGACATCCATGACGTCGTAGAACCTGTTACGGTCAAATCCACAGTCTCCTAGGTACGTATACGACCCATCGTCGTTCTCTTCTAGAATTGACCTGACCGGGCATCCGTCTACAACCTTGAGAGGACCATCTGGACTTTCGGTGTTAGCCTGTTCCAACTCATTCCAGATCGCATCCGCATCAGCCTTGGCCTGCGTAAGCCATGATACAGCATGTTCCATCAAGTACGGGAATGGCGGACTTATGGTCCAGCGATATACGTGCGGGTCATTCAGTATTTCATGTATCTGAGGAGCGTCGTGCAGGCGGGGAGCGGCTATGATTATACGCTGGTGGGGTGCTGGGAGACGAAGATAGGGGCGAGCGGTATGGTCGTTGAGGGAGGAGAGTGGAGTGAATTGGATCATGTCGTAGGAGGATGACTCGGACATGACCTGCCCTAAATTGGGGACTGTGACCTAATCGATAAGCCTCGACTCGACGATCAACACTTAAAATATTCTCGCGCTGACTCGCTTTCCCCTGTCCTTCCCTCTCTCCTCTCCTTCCATCATCATCCCTCGAGGCAGGCTCCTGGCTGTCTGAAAACCTCCTGTCCTATCCTATCGTTATAACATCTTGTCACCATGGTGTACGTTTCGTGTACTCTATGCGCTATATTGCCTTTACTCATCTCCTAACTATGATCCATGCACCTAGTAACTTCACCGTCGGTGCGTACCGGTCTATGCAGCGGTCTCCTCAGTCTGACACTCTGGCTGCTTCTTAGATCAGATTCGGGCCCTCATGGACAAGCCCACAAACATCCGTAACATGAGTGTCATTGCTCATGGTAGGCCGTATCGCGGATTGTTCTCTCACACTCCTTGTTGATACACTGTCCCAGTCGACCACGGAAAATCCACCCTCACTGATTCGCTCGTCTCGAAAGCCGGTATCATCGCCGGTGCCAAGGCCGGTGAAACGCGTTATACAGATACAAGACCGGACGAAAAAGAGCGAGGTATTACCATCAAGTCTACCGCCATATCTATGTACTTCCAAATCGACAAGGAGGAACTTGACTCTATTAAGCAAAAAACAGAAGGTCCGATAAACTTTTCCTATATTCCTTACTCTGTGTTCTGATCACATCAACATTCTCTTATCAACACTTCCAGGCAATGAGTTCTTGATCAATCTTATCGATTCTCCTGGACACGTCGACTTCTCCTCAGAGGTCACAGCTGCGCTTCGCGTGACAGACGGTGCCCTCGTCGTCGTGGACTGCGTTGAGGGTGTTTGTGTACAAACCGAGACCGTCCTCCGGCAAGCTCTTGGCGAGCGTATCAAGCCCGTTGTCATCATCAACAAGGTTGACCGCGCCCTTCTCGAGCTTCAGGTGTCCAAAGAAAATCTCTACCAGTCCTTCCTTCGTACAATTGAGACCGTGAACGTCATTGTCTCTACCTACCATGATGAGGCCCTCGGTGATGTCCAAGTTTACCCTGACAAGGGTACCGTCGCCTTTGGATCGGGTCTCCACGGCTGGGGCTTCACCCTTCGTCAGTTTGCATCCCGTTACGCTAAGAAGTTCGGTGTAGACAAAGACAAAATGATGGCCAAGCTATGGGGTGACAACTTTTTCAACCCCGCGACAAAGAAATGGTCCACGAAACCCACCGATGCCGATGGCAAGCCTCTTGAACGTGCCTTCAACCAGTTCGTCCTCGATCCGATCTTCAAGATCTTCGAATTCGTTATGAACTTCCAAAAGGAAAAGATCGCCCCAATGCTTGAAAAGCTCGACGTGAAACTCGCACAAGATGAGCGCGAGCTCGAAGGGAAAGCTCTTCTCAAAGTCATCATGCGCAAGTTCCTTCCTGCTGGAGACTCCCTCTTGGAGATGATTGTTATCAACCTCCCCT
>WNFC01028575.1_pt1 | contig 12173 bp, 9 predicted proteins | sample 5400541 | NCBI WGS metagenome assembly WNFC01 (sample SAMN13153342, study PRJNA577476) | soil metagenome | isolation source: 120 cm saprolite under Douglas fir tree site 2 hole 2 replicate 1 | place: USA:California | collected 2015-04-18 | reverse complement strand
CGGCCGGTGTTTCTCTCCGCCATCATAGTGCTCGCCCACATGGCGATCAAATCCTACGACCTCGTATTGTCCGTGACCGGCAAGAATCCAGGCGGGGCCGCCGAGCTGCCTTCGACCTTCATGTATTCCTACACGTTTACGCGCAATCAAATGGCAGTAGGATCCACCAGCGCGGTCATTATGCTGATGACGATCGCCGCGATCATGATTCCCTACCTCTACTCGGAACTGCGGGAGAAACGCCAATGAGCGCCGCAGATCTTGTCACCGCTCCGCCGCGTCGAGTCTACTCAAGCCAATCCATTGTCACACGTATCGTGATCTACGGGCTATTGGTCTTTTTCGCGATCATTTATCTGGTGCCGGTCATCGTGATGGTGATGACGTCGTTGAAGCCGCTCGACGAAGTCACCGGCGGCAACATGTTTGCGCTGCCGAAATCACCGTCGTTTGCGTCCTGGATCAGGGCCTGGGGCGAAGCCGCCATCGGCGTCTCCGATACGGCCGGGATCAGCGGTTACTTCATGAACTCGATCAAGATGGTTGTGCCGGCGGTTCTGATTTCGACGCTGCTCGGCGCATTGAACGGCTATGTCCTCACCAAGTGGCGCTTCCCCGGCCACAAGCTGGTGTTCGGCATGATGCTGTTCGCCTGCTTCATCCCGTTCCAGTCGGTCATCATTCCGATGGCGGTGATCCTGGGACTGTTGGGCCAGATCGGGAATCATCTCATTGACGCCACCGGCTTTTCCTTCGGTTTCGGCAATCCGACCGTCAACCTGGTGCTTTGCCATGTCGTCTATGGCCTCGGCTTCACGACGTTGTTTTTCCGGAATTATTACGAGGCGTTTCCGACAGAACTGGTGAAGGCGGCGATGATCGACGGCGCCAGTTTCTTCCAGATCTTTCGGCGCGTCCTGCTGCCTAACTCGACCCCGATCATCATCGTCACGGTAATCTACCAGTTCACGAACATCTGGAACGACTTCCTGTTCGGGTCGACCTTTGCCGCCGGCGACCAGTCGCCGATGACGGTCGCGCTGAACAATCTCGTCAATACCTCGACTGGGGTCGTCGAATACAACGTCAACATGGCTGCGGCCATCATCGCCGCGGCGCCAACCTTGTTCGTCTATGTCGTCGCCGGCCGCTACTTCGTGCGCGGGCTGATGGCAGGCGCGGTGAAGGGATAAAGCATGGCCTTTCTCGAGATAAAGGGGCTTCGCAAGCGCTATGGGGCGCTGGAGGTGCTGAAGGGTATCGATCTGACTTTGGATAAGGGCGGGTTCCTCGTGCTGATCGGCCCCTCGGGTTGTGGCAAGTCGACCCTGCTCGGCACCATCGCGGGCCTGGAGTCGATCAGTGCCGGCGAGATTTGCATCGAAGGTCAGCTGATCAATGATCTGCACCCGTCGAAGCGCGACATCGCGATGGTTTTTCAGTCCTACGCGCTTTATCCCAACATGACGGTCGCCGAGAACATGGCGTTCGGTATGGAAATGCGCGGTGTGTCGAAGCCCGAGCGCGAAAAGGCCGTCGCCGAGGTCGCGAAGACGCTCCAATTGGAGCATCTTCTCAAGCGCCGTCCGAGCCAGCTTTCAGGGGGGCAGCGCCAGCGCGTCGCAATGGGGCGCGCATTGGTTCGCGAGCCCCGCGTTTTCCTGTTCGATGAGCCGCTGTCCAATCTCGACGCAAAGCTGCGCGTTGATATGCGGGTTGAGATAAAGCGCCTGCACCAGCGAACGGGTGCCACGATCGTCTATGTCACGCACGATCAGATCGAAGCCATGACGCTTGCGACGCGAATCGCCGTTCTGAAGGACGGCGAGCTTCAGCAGGTCGGAACGCCGTCTGAAGTCTACAACACGCCCGCAAATCTATTCGTCGCCGATTTCATGGGCTCGCCGTCGATGAATTTGCTGGAAGGCAGGGTCTCCAGATCGAACGGTGCTGCCTCGGTCGTCATCGAGCGCGCGGGAACTGTTCCAATTGCGTTTCCTGTTCCCACGAGCGCGAGCGTGGAAGCGCTCAGCGAGGGCGCGAGGGTCATCTTCGGCATCCGTCCTGAAGCTGTCAGCGATCTCGAAAGTGTGAGCGCGAAATCGAAGAGCGTCACGACCTTCACGAGCCAGGTCGAGATAGTTGAGCCAGCCGGATCGGACACATTCGTCGTCACCTCGATCGCCGGCAAGGAGGTCACCGCGCGGATGCGGGCGGATTCCGACATTCGCGTCGGAGAGAGCCATGTGTTTGCCCTGAACCTCGACAAGGCGGTGTTGTTCGACCCGGCGACGACGCATCGAATTTAGCCGTTGGCCGCCGTCGGTCCCTGTTGCTGCTCGGGCGATGGGACCGTTGGTCACTGCCGGAGCGCATTGTCGTGAGGTCCCATGTCTGAGCTAACCCAATTGAGCCGAACCTCAAGTCCCGATGTGATCATCGTCGGATCAGGCGTGGGTGGCGCGACGCTCGCCGCCGGGCTCGCCTCGACGGGCGCCCGCATCGTCATTCTTGAACGCGGCGAACAGCTGAAAGATACGCCCGAAACGCGCGACGCACGGGCCATCTTTCAACGTGGATTTTATCGCCCAACCGAAACGTGGGCAGACGGAGCGGGTCAACCGTTCCACCCTGGCAACTATTATTATGTCGGTGGAAACAGCAAGTTTTACGGTGCGGTCCTGATCCGATACCGCGCCTGCGACTTCCGGCCGATTACGCACGCAGAAGGGAAGACCCCAGGCTGGCCGTTCGATTACGACGAGTTGGAGCCTTGGTACACAAAGGCCGAAGGCCTGTATCGCGTCTGCGGTGTGCTCGGTGACGACCCCACGGAACCACACCATTCCGCACCCTATCCCTTGCCGGCCATCCCTGACGAACCGGCCATCGCGGCAACCCGGGAGCGATTGCGGAGAGCGGGGCTGCATCCGGCGTCGCTCCCGCTCGGTGTCGACATCAACGCCTGGTTGAAACGCGCGGCCACGCCCTGGGACGCGTTTCCAGATGCGCGGACGGGAAAAATGGATGCTGAGACCTGCGGTCTTTCCGCGGCGCTCGCTCATTCCAACGTCAGTCTACAAACAGGCGTGAAGGTCCAGCGCCTGATCATGGCGCCCGACGGCAAGCGTGTTGATGGCGTCGAATGCGACATTGGCGGCGAACGGCACACGCTGAAGGCCACGCTCATCGTGTTGTCCGCCGGCGCGGTCAATTCGGCGGCGTTGCTGCTGCGGTCCGCCGAGCGCGGCGTTGCCAACAAAAGCGACAAGGTCGGCCGGCATTTCATGAACCACAATTCGTCGGCCGTATTGGCGGTCGACCCGCGAACGATCAACGACTCCATTTATCAGAAGACGTTCGGTATCAATGATTTCTATCTCGACGACGGCGCAGGCGGTCCGCCACTTGGCAACATCCAACTGCTCGGTCGTGTAACCGGTCAGATCCTCAAGGCCAATCTGCGTCAGGTACCTGAATTCGCATTGAACTGGCTCAGTCGACACGCCGTCGATTTCTACGCCATGAGCGAGGACCTGCCCAATCCGGACAGCCGCGTCACACTCGACGGCGTGGGGATCCGACTGGATTGGAAACGCAGCAACTGGGCCTCGCATCTTGCCCTGGTCGCGAAATTGCGCGAGCGGCTTCGTGCCGCGGGCTACCCGATCGTGCTTGCCCGCGCGTTCGATCGCCGCACGCCGTCGCATCAGTGCGGCACCGTGCGAATCGGCCAGGATCCGGCAGAGGCGCCGCTCGATCCCTATTGCCGTGCCCACGACCATCCAAATCTCTTCGTGGTCGACGCCTCGTTCTTGCCGACATCGGCGGCGGTCAACCCGGCGCTGACCATTGCGGCTCAGGCGCTTCGCGTCGCAAACCACATTGCCGGCAACGATCTTTGACCGGAGGATCCAATGGTCTACGACTATATCATCGTCGGTGGCGGTTCCGCCGGTTGCGTGCTCGCCAATCGGCTGAGCGAGGATCCGACGATCACAGTGCTGCTCATCGAGGCAGGTGGTCCCGACACGAACATGCTGTTTCGCATGCCGGCCGGCTTCGCCAAGATGACGAAGGGCGTCGCCAGCTGGGGCTGGAGCACCGTGCCCCAGAAGCATCTGAATGGGCGCGTCATTTGGTATACGCAGGCCAAGGTCGTCGGCGGCGGTTCGTCCATCAACGCCCAGCTCTATACCCGGGGTAACGCGAAGGACTATGACGCCTGGGAGACGGAAGCGGGCTGCGAGGGCTGGTCCTATCGCGACGTCTTGCCCTATTTCAAGCGTGCCGAGGATAACCAGAGGCTCGTCAACGATTACCACGGCTACGGCGGACCGCTCGGCGTTTCCTATCCGGTCAATCCCCCGCCAATCAGCTTCGCATTCCTGCGCGCTGCGCAAGAAGCCGGCATTCCGTTCAATGATGACTTCAACGGCGCGGTGCAGGACGGCATCGGTCATTACCAATTGACGACGCGCAATGCCGAGCGGTCCTCGACGGCGAGCGCCTATCTCAGGCCGGTACGCTCGCGAAATAATCTCACGGTAAGACTGAACACGCCTACACTGAAAATTCTGGTCGAAAACCGCCGCGCGGTCGGTGTGGAGGTCGGCATCTCGGGCCGCATTGAGACACTTCGAGCAGAACGTGAGGTTATTCTTTCCAGCGGCGCCATCGGCTCACCGAGGTTATTGCAGCTCTCAGGTATCGGTCCTGCCGACGCTTTGGTGGCAGCCGGGGTCCCGGTCGTTCATGATCTGCCAGGCGTTGGTGCCAATATGCAGGATCATCTCGATCTCTACGCAATTTGCGAATGCACCGGCGATCACACTTATGATCGCGTGGCGCAGCCGCATCGGACTATTTGGGCGGGGCTGCAATATCTTCTGTTCAAGACCGGCCCGGTCACGTCGACATTATTCGAGACGGGAGGGTTCTGGTATGCGGACAGGGAGGCGCGTTCGCCGGATATTCAGTTCCATCTCGGGCTCGGATCCGGTATCGAGGCGGGCGTCGCGGCGATGCGCAACCCCGGCGTTACACTGAATTCGGCGTTCCTGCGCCCGCGCTCCCGCGGCTTGGTGCGGCTAGCAAACGCTGATCCCGCGGCCGCGCCCCTCATCGATCCCAACTACTGGTCAGATCCATACGACCGGAAGTGCTCGCTGAAGGGCCTGCAGCTTGCTCGCGACATCCTCAGCCAGCCGGCGTTGAGACCATTCGTGCTTGCCGAACGGCTGCCGGGCGACGGCATCAGGAGTGAAGAAGACCTGATGCAATATGCCTACCGGTCCTGCAAGACGGATCACCATCCTGTCGGCACTTGCGCGATGGGCTCGGGCGAGAATGCCGTCACGACACTCGATCTGAAGGTCCGCGGCATGGATGGCTTGCGCGTCGTCGACGCTTCGGTGATGCCGTTCATCCCTTCGTGCAATACGAACGCACCGACCATCATGGTCGCGGAGAAGGCGTCCGATGCCATCCTCGGTCGTAAACCGTTGCCGGCGGCGGGTTTTTGACGGCGTTATGGCCTACTCACTCCAGATCGAGTCCCGCCCAATGAGACTAGTGTCTCACATCAATGCAGTCTGGCTCTCTCAAGAAAGTGCTCGCGACCGACTGCTTTGGGACCTCGCGGCCCCAGGTTGTCGAGAGAGAAGCGACGCATCGCGCAATCAGCCATGCCGAGATCGTCGGCGTCCCGATTTTGATCGTGCACGTGTCGGGCAGGGAGGCGATGGAGCAGGTGCGTGCCGCCGCGCGACAAGGAAAGCCAGAGGCGATCTGGGAGGGGATTACCAGCGGCGTCTTTCAGACGTTTTCTTCCGATCATTGCCCGTTTCGGTATGACGATCCCAAGGGCAAGCTAACGCCGATTTCGCGCACGTCATTTCGCTGGGTACCGAACGGAATTCCCGGAGTGGAGACGCGTCTGCCGATCTTGTTCTCGGAAGGCGGGGGCGGATCAGTCTCCAAAAATTCGTGGAACTGCAGTCTACCAATCACGCCCGGACTAAAGAAAACGATCCGGCAATCCGATCTACACCACGGTTCTGACTATACGCCGTGGGAAGGGTTTGAAGTAACAGGCTGGCCGGTGATGACGATTGCCCGAGGGCAGGTCGTTGCAGACAATGGAAGATCGTCGGGGCCAAGGGCGCCGGCGAAATCCTCAGTCGCGGCAAATCGAGCCTGATCTGACCGGCTGCCGCCGCGCAGCGCCCAGAAGGGATTCTAACGGGGTTCGAACGGTGCAAAAGATCCGAGATAGGGTTTTGGTCGCGGCGGCGCATAGGCCCCAATCTTTGACGTCTTGAGGCCCAACGCGCCGAAAGCTTCCGCCAGCTTGACCGCGCTCGCGACCCCGTCGATCACGGGCAGCCCGTGGCTTTCCGAAAGCCGCGCGGCCAAATCGGCCATGCCGGCACAGCCGAGTACGATCACTTCGGCGTGGTCCTCCCGCTTCGATAGTTCGATTTCCGCACTGATCTGCGCGGTTGCATTTGACGCGGGATCATCGAGTGACAGAACGGGGACTTCGCACGCGCGCACCCTGGCGCACCGGCTGGCCAGCCCGTATTTCAACAGGTTGTTCTCGATGGCCGCGGTCGAGCGGGAGAGCGTGGTCACGACCGTGAACCGATGGCCGAGCATCGAGGCCAAATGAAACGCCGCCTCGCCGATACCGATGACGGGAGCCTGCGAGACGCAGCGCGCCGCCTCGAGGCCAGTGTCATCGAAACAGGCAATGATGTGGGCGGAAACCCCTGTCGCGTCGCCTTTGGCGATTTCGGCCAGCAGCCCTGGCACCGAAAACGCCTCGTCATAATAGCCTTCGATGGAAACCGGCCCATCCGCCGGATTGACGGCGATAATCTCAGTTCCCGCGGCCGCGGCAGCGCGGCCGGCCCGGCCGATCTTCACCGTCATGGCGGCGGTGGTGTTCGGGTTGACGATCAGAATGCGCATGAGGCTGGTTCTACACCATTCCCTTGCCGGCGTCCGACCCGTGACGCCGTTGTCGCGCCTGGAGCACAAGAATGACGACCAGCGCCAGGAAAATGACGAGAAAGGATACGGCACTCGTCAATGTTCCAAGCGCATAAATGTCCGGCTTCGTAACGGTTGTCGTCAGGCCCTGCAATTCAAGTGGCAAAGTATTGACAGAGCCGATGGTCTGGCTTGAGCGTGCGAGTTCGTCCCAAGACAAGGTAAATCCAAACAGACCAATACCCACGACAGACGGCAATATGATCGGCAGCACAACGTGCCGGAATGTCTGCCACGGTGTTGCGCCAAGATCGCGCGCGGCCTCTTCAAGCCGGCCATCGAATCTGTTGAAAATCGCAAACATGATCAAGAGGCCAAAAGGCAGCGTCCAGGTCAGATGAGCGCCAAGGCCCGAAGTAAAAAGCCCCATCGCCGTTGTCCAACCCTCAGCACCACTTTTGATGATGAAATCGTCAAGTAGCCGGAATTCCAGCGCGATGCCCAGCGACGTAATGATCGACGGCATGATCAGGCTTGCGATGGCAACATAAAACAGGATCGTCGCGCCGCGGAACGATCTGCGGAAGGCCAGGCCAGCCGAAACCGAGAGAACCACCGTAAATACCATGACGACCAGACCGAGCTTGAGCGACCGATTGAAAGCCGCCCCAATGTCTACAATGCCGGTGCCGGAGAAAACCTTGCCGAACCACACAAGGGAAACACCATTCATGGGAAACGTCAGCCCGCCATCAGGCCCCTGAAACGAGAGGATGTAGATCGCGAACATCGGCCCATAGAGAAACAGGACGTAGGCGGTGAAAAACGCAGCGAGAACATAAAAGGATCGCGACCGCTTCTCGCCCATCTCAAAGTTCCTTGCGGATATCGACGACCCGCGTCAGCGCCGAAATAATCAGGATCGTGATGCCAAGCAGGATGACCGCATCGGCTGCGGCCGCCGGGAATTGCAACGCATTCAGGCGAGCCTCGATGATCTTTCCCGCAGATGCAATCTGTTGGCCGCCCATCACGCCTATCGTGACAAAATCACCCATCACGATCGTGATCACGAAGATCGAGCCAATGACAATTCCGGGTTTTGCCAGAGGAATGATGATGTTCACCAGGGTCTGCCGCCCGGTGGCGCCGGCATCATAGGCGGCTTCGATCAACCTCTTGTCGATGCGGATCATCGAGTTGAAGATCGGCACCACCATGAAGAAAGTGAAGAGGTGAACCAGCGCAAGCACGACGGAAAACTCGGAGAACAGCAGCCACTCCAACGGCTCTTGGATCAACCCCACGCCCTGGAGGCCCTTGTTCACCAGCCCGTTCCGGCCGAGAAGCGGAATCCACGCGATCATGCGGATCACATTCGAGGTCCAGAACGGAATGGTGCAAAGCAAAGTCAGCACGATCTGCCAGGTTTTGGATCGGACGTGGAACGCGAGAAAATAGGCGACCGTGAAGCCGATCAGAAGGGTCAGGACCCATGTCAGCAGGCACAATTTCAGGGTCTTCAGATAGGTTTTCAGGATCGTGCACAGACTGGGCAGATCGGCGATGCATCCTTCGAACGTGTCGCTGTAGCCACGCAGGCTGAAGGCCGGGATCATTTCATATTCATTGTAGTCCCACGCGCTGACGATCGTCACAAAAAGCAACGGCAAGAGAAAAAACAGCGCGAAAATCAGCATCATCGGCGCGGCCTGCAGCCACGCAACGAAGGATCTGCGGTCTTCAACCATGGAAAGGCCGATCGCGGTCATAGCGGAGAAGGACTTGCCGGGCGCTTTATTAGCCCGGCAAGTCCCGAAGTGGCGTCAAGCCGCGATGAATTCATTCCATTTGCGTACCATGTAGTCGTTCTCGTCCATGACGGCGTTCCAGCAGGCGACGGCGCCCATGCGGTCGTCATAGGAGCCGCCGTCACGCTTGGCGCCGGCTTTCTCGAGGATGGTGCCGTCCGGCGCCTTGATATCGCCGACAGCTGGCTTGCCTTCCATCCAGTAGCCCCATTCGTCGGGCGTCATGTTGGCCTTGGCGGTGGAAAGGACGGCGGAATAATAGCCCTGGCGATTGAGATAAGCGCCAGCCCAGCCCGAGAGATACCAGTTTACGAATTCATAGGCCCAGTCGAGTTTCGGTCCTGAAACCGCCTTCGACACGCAGAACCCCGACGCCCAGGAACGATAACCTTCCTTGAGCGGCTGGAATGTGCATGCAATTCCCATGGAGCGCACCTTGGTGACCGCAGGGGACCACATCGACTGGATGACGGTTTCGCCGGATGCCATCAGATTGACGGACTCGTTGAAATCCTTCCAGAACGCACGAAACTGGCCGGCTTTCTTGGCTTCAGTCATGATCTTCATGGTGAGATCAATCTCGGCCTTCGTCATGTTGCCCTTGTCGGCATATTTATGCTGGCCGGTGGCCTCGACCACCATCGCGGCGTCCATGATGCCGATCGACGGAATGTTGAGGATCGAGGCTTTGCCCTTGAATTCGGGATTCAGCAGTTCGGTCCAAGATGCAATAGGCCGCTTGATCAGGTCCGGCCGGATGCCGAGCGTATCGGCATTGTAGACCGTCGGGATCAGCGTCACGAATTCGGTTGGCGCGGTAGAGAACTTCTTGGAGTTCGCGCCCTCGAGATAAAGCACCTTCCACGGCGCGGTGCCTTGATCGCCGATCTTCTTGCCGTTCGGCAACTGACCCTTCGTGAAGACGGGGGTGATATTGTCGAACTCCTTGATCTTCCTGGCGTCGAGCGCGAAAATATTGCCCGACGGCACCAGCTTCTTCAGCGAGAAATATTCCGTATCGAGCACGTCAAACGAATTCGGCTGGGTAATCACACGTTTGGTCACATCGTCGGTTGTTGCCGTGATGTATTCAATCTTGATCCCGGTATCTTCCAGACATTTCTTCGAAATATCGTCGCCTTCGTTCACCGCTGTCCCGAGATAACGCAGGACCTTCGGCTCGGCCGAATGGACATAGGGAAATCCGGTTATTCCGCCGGAGCCTGCTGCAAGGCCGACCGCTCCGGCCACGCCCTTCAGCACGGCGCGACGGCTGACGCTACTATTGAATTTCCAACGTTTGCTCATGGTCATCTCCAAAATGTCACGCCACCTTTTCAGGTGACGGGACGGTTACAGAACTGCGGGTCTTCAATGGACTTGCCTGCGCCTTATCCCATGTAACGAGAACGCGCTCGCCGACACGGTAGTTGGCTGCGTCGAATTGGTTTTCCGTGAGTTGCGCAGAGACGTCGGTTGCGCCCTTGATGGCGATTGCGACGCGGACATAGGTTCCCTGGTATTCGATCTCGCTGACGGTGCCTGCGATCGACGGACCGGTGACCGCTTCGTCCGGTCTTTTCAGCATCAGCCGATCGACCCGAACGGCGAAGGTCTCGTCGCCCAAGGCAATGACATTGTGGCCGCCAATGAATTTCGCCGCGAATTCTGTCCGGGGGTGGTTGAAGATTTCGCGCGGAGAACCCTGCTGTTCGATCCGGCCACCATTCATGAGAACCACGATATCGGCCAGCGCCATCGCCTCATCCTGTCCGTGCGTGACATGAATGAAGGAAATCCCAAGCTCTCGTTGAAGCTTTTTCAGTTCGGCCCGCATGCGCAGCCGCAAAAATGGATCAAGCGCCGAAAGCGGCTCGTCCAGCAGCAGGATCTGAGGAGAGGTAATCAGTGCCCGGGCGAGAGCCACGCGCTGCTGCTGGCCACCGGAAAGCTGCCCCGGCAGTCTCGCCGCATAAGCCTGCATATCGACGAGCTCCAGCAGACTTTTGGCTTGCGCATGGCGTTCGGCTTTGGCAACGCCCTTCATCTTCAAGGCAAAGGCAACATTGTCGATGACGGAAAGATGCGGGAACAAAGCGTAAGACTGGAACATCATCGCCGTGTTTCGATCGGCAGGCGGCAGGTCCGTCACATTCTTCGGCCCGACAAGGATGTCGCCTGAAGTCGCCGATTCATGGCCGGCCACCATGCGCAATGTGGATGTCTTGCCGCAGCCGGACGGTCCAAGCAGGCAACAATAGGAGCCGGCGGGAATCTTGAGGTTGATGGCGTCAACGGCGGTGACGACGCCGTACTTCTTGGTCAATTGCACCAGTTCGAGCGCCGCCGTCGTCGTCATCCGCACCATCCGCATTGTCTTACCGAGGACCCCGGGCGACCTTGGCACCCGGAACGCTATCCGGAATTGAATGCAACAGATGTGCCAAAAATTGCGACAGACGAGACAAAAAGTGGGCAATCCCCGCTGTTCGATGAAGTCGATTGCGCTGCTCCGACCCAAATCGGCGGCGAGTTGCTCCGATTACCCAACTTCTGCGGCTTTACTCCCCGGCTTAAGTGATTGAGGCGATGTTCAAAAACGGCTCATTCACCAAACCCACCTTGATGCGGTCAAAAACGTTTCCGCGCCCGGAAGCGCCGGGAATGGCTTGCCATATCTTTTCGTCAGCCTGAAGATATCCGTCCCTGCGGACAAGGCCCCGGACGAGCGCGTCACGGCGGCGGCTCCTGCGCCCAATAAGACTTGTCGACGACTTGCCTTCCTCGCATTCACTTGACACCACCTTTCTCGCGGATCAGTTCCGCCATATCGTCACGACCAAAGAACTCGGCCCACCCCAATGCAGTTGCGTGAACCCTGTCGTCACGAACATTCGGATCGGCTCCGGCATCGAGCAGAAGCCGAGCTATCTCGATGGCGCCGCTTTCGATCGTCATGTGGAGTGCGGTGTGATTGAGGTCCCACATCGGCCGCTTGGCGTTGACGTCGATGCCATGCGCCAGCAGCCAGCGAATGGTGGCCAGGTTCCGCTTGCTGACGGAAACATGCAGGGCGATGGTATCGCCGCCGTCAGGACCGATCCGGGAGGGATCGTCCCGCAACATTGTCTCAGCCTCGCCGTAACGGGCCATATTCACCACCGTCAGCAAGTCGGGTATCAGCCCGGCTCCCAAAAGGGCCGCGACGATGCTGGGGTCCGCGCCCACCTCTGACGCTGTCGTCAACGCGGTTGCGCCGGTCGCATCGCGGGCGTTCGGGTCGGCGCCGAGTTCGAGCAGAAGCTGCACGATTCGCAGCCGGTTTTTCCTAACGGCATGATGGAGCGGCGTGCAGCGATGTTGGTT
>WNFC01021826.1_pt1 | contig 12173 bp, 14 predicted proteins | sample 5400541 | NCBI WGS metagenome assembly WNFC01 (sample SAMN13153342, study PRJNA577476) | soil metagenome | isolation source: 120 cm saprolite under Douglas fir tree site 2 hole 2 replicate 1 | place: USA:California | collected 2015-04-18 | reverse complement strand
CCCGTCGAAGGCCACGACCTCCCCGTCGACGATGAAGTCGCTCGCCTCCTGGGCCCGCAGCGCATCGGCGATCTCGGGATAGGTGCTCGTGACCTGCTGCCGGTTGCGGGTCATCAGCCGCAGCTGCTGCCCGGCCCGGAACGCGAGGCAGCGCTCGCCGTCGAACTTGCGCTCGAAGATCCAGGCCGGGTCCGAGAACCGGTCCGCGGTGAGCGTGGCCAGCTCGGGCTCGAGCCAGTCAGGCTGCCTCGTCCGGGCCGAATCCCGCTGCCACTGATCATTAGCTCTAGCTGTTCTGGTCAACTCCCTCACCTGCCAGCTGGCCATTCCTCGGCCCCACCGGTCTGGCGCGGCTGCAGGCAGCAAGTCCGGCCGTCGCCTTGCGAGTGGCGACCAGAAGCCGTGCAAGCGTGCCTGCTTGGCGCACCGCAGCCGGGCTCGAGATTGAGCGGACACGCCGTCCGCGGCGGACGGGCACAAAGGTGCAGACTCCCTGCGATGAGACAGTGCCAGCTTCGCCGTTACCCGGCAGGTCGCGGGCGGGCAAAGTCTTCACTGCCATCATCAGTGTCGTTGCCGACGTCGCGGTGATCTCCCTGCTGTCCGGATCGGCCGTATCGCATCTCGGCTGGCGGACACACTAACCGGAGCCAGCTGGCAGGCGCTCGCTGAGAGCCCCGTCGCTTGAGTGGTGCGCCAGCTCACGGGACTCGAGCCCGCGTTGGCCAGGTCACATGCACCGCGGTCACCTTCGCCGACGCCGGCTTCGCCAGGCCCGACGCGGCCCGGGGCCTGGATGATGGACTTCTGCCCGTTCTCGGGCAGCGCGATCTTCTTCGCGGCGGGCGCCGTGCCGCTGAAGAACGGCTCCCTGTCCGCCTTGACCTGGACAGCAGTTGACGCGGTCGATGCAGCAGACGCTGAGGCGGCAGACAGAGCGGCAGACGCTGCATGAGATGCCGAGGGCGAACTGGATCTGCCGCAAGCGGCAGTCGGGTTGGCGGGCGCCGGGCTGAACGCCGGAGCCAGAATCATCCGGCGAGCCTGCAGATGGAGCCCAATGACGCGCCTCCTTAGTCGTGCCAACCTGCCAGGGGCTGCCAGCGCTCGTCCCAGCGCCTCAGCCTCAGGTGGGGATCGCGTGGAACGCTCGTCCCAGCGCCTCAGCCTCAGGTGGGGATCGCGTGGAATCGCCATGCGGTTCATCCACGCCCGCGGCGCATGTGCTCATTGTTGGCCGGTGACGCTCGAGCCCGCATCATCAGGACGGCTAGTTCCCCGGGACGCCGGAGTGCCGCGAACGTCGATCCGGCTCAATGCGGCCTCTGCGTTGACGTGTCACCCGGTTCACCATGGTCACCGCCGCGGGTGCTGGCACGGGCCCAATTCCCTGACCAAGCCGTGGATGTGCTCGAGGTCCTGCATCCTGAGGCTGGCAACGACGCTGCGCACATATGGTGCCGCTTCCGGCTAAGAGGCCCCATCTTCACCGCCGTCCGGCTCCGATCACGAAAACGGCCCGGTCTTGACAAGCTTGCGCGCGGTCACCTCATCGGTCGGACCCGCGCCGAATGAGGGACACCACCGGGCCCCTGTCCTGGACGGTCGCACCGTATGCCAGACAACCCCGCCCCGCCCTCGCATCGCGGACCGGGTTCGTGCAGGCGGCGCTGAAACTGCGGCTGGCGGTGGCGCAGCTGAGCGTCCCGGTGCGCAGGGGGCTGATCCGAATGACAAGGATCCGCCGGATCCGGGCACGAATCAGGGCAAACCCAAAGAGCGGGAGGCGCTGGGCCGGTCCCGCGGCGGGCTGACCACCAAGGTCCGCCTGCTCGCCGACTCCGGCTGCCGCCCGCTGGCCCGGCTGACCAGCGCCGGGCAGCGCCACGACTCGGTCGCCTTCATCCCGCTCACGGGACGGCTCAAGGTCGCCCGGCGGGGCGGGGGACGGCCGCGGACCAGGCCCGCCCGGGTCCTGGCCGACAAGGCATACTCCAGCGGGGCGATCCGCTCCCACCTGCGACGACGCGGCATCAGGGCCCACCATTTCCGAACCCGCTGACCAGATCCGCGGCCGGCTCAGGCGCGGCACCAAGGGCGGCCGCCCGCCCGCGTTCGACCCCCAGGCCTTGCAAGCAGCGCAACACCGTCGAACGCGCCTTCAACAGGCTGCGCCAGCGCCGCGCCGTCGCCAGCCGGTACGACAAGCGCGACTTCGTCTACCGCGGTACAGTCGACGTCGCAGCGATCCGGATCTGGCTCCGCGACCTCACACAACAAGATCTACGGGACTCGGCTAGTCCGGCGCCGGTCCAGAACCCAAGCTGGTAGTAGCCGTTGTAGGGACTCATCTGGCCCGCTGGCGCGGCCGCATTTAACGGCGCACACTCGACGTCTGTGGACACGATCAGGTTTGGGCACGACCGGGAGCCCAAGCGCTGGCGTGATAGGAACTTCGCTCGGCCGCAAATTCACTCTCGGGTCGCATGGGTAGCCGTGACGCTGATGACTGCGGCCCTGGCAGCGGCTATCGCCGTGGCGGCGCACTACCACGATGAGGCGCTGCACCGCAGCACGTCTCCGCTGCGTCCGCACGGTGCGCTCGCTGGGCAGGTCACCGTCTTCGTGGCGCAATCCCCGCTGCCTCCGCTCGGCTCGCTTACCGGGCAGGTCACTGTGTTCGTGGCGCGGTATTCCGCCGGCCGGGCGGAGGTTGTGGTGTCGGCGCTCATTCGAGGCGCGCGGCCACACGCGAGGTATGAACTGGTGGGCAATGACTGCGCGAGCAACATCCCGGACCATTCTTGGGCTGCCGGCGTCGCTGACTCACACGGGTACGCCCATCTCATCGGTCACCCTTGGGCGGTGTCGACGAGCGATCTGTACTTCCTTGTGCTCGCCTCTCGCTTCTCGGACCAAAAGCGCCCCGGCCCTGCTGTGCACGGCTTCTTCGGAAAAGGGCCACCCGGACTCGCACCGGTTTCCGACAGGGTCGCGCCCTGCGCAACGGAACGCTATTAATGAGCTGGGAGTGCATGCGGGCGGCCGACGCCCCGCACCGCTCGCTGTCTCAAATGACGAGCGTCAGATGAGACAACATGAAGTCCGCCGCAGTGAGGCGGCCATGACCACGACCTGGCCCGCGCCGAACAATCCATTCTGCGCGATCGCCGCGACCGATTGGCCGTTAGTGCACATATCGAGCCATATCGGCGTGTCGACGCACGTGAGCCGGGAGCATCATTAATCACAGAAAGTAACGCTTAGCCTGGTCGGCCATGTGACTTGATCGCCGACGTGGCGCGGTTCGCTAAGGGTTCCAGGTCAGCGGCAGTTTCTAACGTCAGATGTCTGACCATGCTCGGCGAGGCTGGAACTTGCGAGCAGCAGTGCTGCGGTGACATCGGGTGGTGGCGGCGTGCATGCGGTACTCGGTGGCCTTCGAGCGGTAAGGGTTCACGACAGGCAGCCGAATGCCGGATCGGTGGTCGGGAGACTCGTGCTCGCAGGCTCCGGGCTTGGGGCTGTAGGTCGTGCGCGTCGTCGCTAGATCCCCGGCACACACCCGATCGTCGGGACGGCATGCTGAGGGGATGACGGCTGCCCTTTTAGGTGTTCCGGGGCCAGTTCGTTGATCATCTGGATGATCTCGCCATGGCTGTAGCCGTGCTGCCGGGCGAACTCCAGCAGGTCCTTGAGCCGGGCGAGGACTGCACCGCGTTCGGGTGTGCCCGCCACCGCGATGCCACGTCCGCGGCGGAACTCTAGGTCTAGGAGTCCTTCCTCGCGCAGAATGTGCAGCGCGCGGAGGACGGTGTTCTTGTTCACCTCGAGCACGGCCGCGAGGTCCTTGGCCGGCGGGAGCCGCTCGCCAGGTCCTGCCTCGCCGTCGGCGATGGCCCGGCGGATCTGCGCGGCGACCTGATCGTGCAGCGGGAGCGGTCCCGACCGGTCGATATTGACATTAAACATGGTCCTAGTCATAGTAGTTCCATGACGGATGCTGGGCAACGGCCCGGAGCGGCGCGGTGATCGCCCCGCCCGGGCTGGGAGCCCGCCTCGCGGCCGCAGCCGAGGCGCTCTTCGCTGAGGCACGCCAACGCCGGCGTCGGCGGCGCCTGGCCGGCGCGGCGGCCTGCCTGCTGCTGGCCGGATCGGCCGCCGCGGTGCTGACAACCGGGTGGCCGCGTCACAGGGTGCCGAAGCCCGGCGCGGCGGCCGTGCGGCCAGCGCCGGGTGTCACGCTGCCGCCGGTGCGGGTTGCCTGGGTCGACTACTGGGGGTCAGCTGCACCTAGGCAACCTCGCGATGCGGGCCCAGCACGTCGTGGCGAAGGTTGATGCCTCGGCAGCCGATCCCATGATCCAGGCCGGCGGGCGCCTCTACTGAGCCGACGACAACACCAATGCCGCGCCGATCCGGGACTATGACATCGCGACCGGCAAGATCCGGTACGTGGCGCGCGGGAATTCGGTGTTCGCATCCGCTGACGGCCGGCACATCTACATCGTGCAGACCGGCAGGAGGCTGATCGAGCTGCCCGCCGACGGCATCGGCGCGCCACGCCGGCTGGCTCTGCCCGCTGGCTGGCACATGTCCGGCGGCCTTGGCAACTGGTCGGTGGCTGACGGCATCGTCGTCTACTCCGGCCCGGCCGATCAGCAGCGGGCCCTACTACCCTGGCCGCCTGGAACCCGCGGACCGGGCACGTGAAGATCATCGGCCAGGACTTTGACGTTACCGGCACCTTTACCCCGCCCGGCGCCAGCTACAGCCTGCTCGCCTGGACGGGCGGCCGCAGGCAGTGTTGCCGGCTGGGAATAACCAACACCTCGACCCTGGCCACCATCACAGTGCGCAGCCGCGGCCGGTACGGCTTCACCTATGGTGGCCTGTTCTCCAGCGGCGCATTCTCGCCCGACGGGACGCGCCTGGCGGTGATGTTGAACACGACGAACCCGCAGGATCCCTACCGCACGCCGTACTCCGTGCTGGCCATCGTCGACACCAGAACCGGGGCGGTCCGGCTGGTCCGCGCCGCCCGCCTTGTGACGACCGAAGACGTAGGCTGGGCCCGGTGGCTGCCGGGCGGTAACCAGCTAATCGTCGGGGCCGAGGCGGGCAGCTACGCGGTTAATGCGACCAGGCTAGCCGCTCGGCCATTCTCTCCTTCTTCGGCTCCCCCGGCGAGGACATCGAAAGCAGCGGGGATATCAACTTCTCGGCGACCGTCTTGCCCGCCCCGTAAACCGAGGCGGCTCGTCTCACGAACCGCCACGGCCCGCTGAATGCCGCCCGGCGAGCAGCAAGGGCTCTGCCGCTAACGCGCGGCGCGAACGAGCAACGCACTCATCTCACCCACGCGCAGTCGACTCCAACCACGGCACTGGGGTCGACAAGCCAGAATGACCGCTCGGCCGCGGCACCGAACGCCAAGCCGAGGCCCGGACTGCCGCCCAGAAGGGCGGATATCGCACATCAAGCCGGGCCGCGGTGCAAACTACAGCGAGTGACGGGCCGACGGGGCTCGTCGCGCCGGATCGCCGAGTATGCGCTGCATGTCAATGGCGAGTTCGCCGTGGCCGGGCGGCGCAGAACGGCCAGTTCTGGCGCCGGCCTTCCTGCGCTGTGGTTCTCCTGCAGTAGTTTCGCACTTTCTACGGCACCTCCGGCAAAGGACGCAGATTCGTTCCCTGACAGTTCCCCCCGGGGAAGCCGATAAGGAGCGGTCCTAAGGAGGCTGTCAGCAGCGGCACGGGTAGCAATACCGCGAGGCCGCGATGCGCCCGCTGATCTGGTCATGGGCGAATGGTGAGGGCGGTGATGCGCCCGTTGGCCGCGAACTGGAAACGGAACGTGAGGGTGACGGGGCTGCCGGGGAAGTCGCCGGCGATGTCGACGGCAGCGTCGTGGCCGGTGCCGGTTGGTTTGACGTCGTGGACGGTGTAGGCGACGCGGGGGACCTTGGTGCGCCACGCGCGGATGGCGGCGATGCCGCGATAGGCCTGGTCCTCGTCCTCGACGATTGCGTCGTCGGTGAACTGGGCGAAGTAGGCGCCGGAGTCGGCCTGCGGCGCGAGGTCAAAGTAGCGGGCGATGAGTTCTCTGGCGTTGCTCATGGCTTTTCGTCCTCCTTGTGCGGCGGGGCGGTCAGGTGGTGGGGAGGGTGCCGCCATCGATGACGTACTCGGCGCCGTTGATGGCCCTGGCACGGTCGGATACCAGGAATGCGACGAGTTCGGCGGCTTCGGCGGGCAGGGCGGGCCGCCCGATAGGGATGCCGCCGAGGGAGTCCATGACCCGTTGCAGTGCCGCGTCCCTGCTGATACCTGCGCCCCGGGAGATGCGGTCGACTAGCCCGTCGGCGCCCTCGGTCTGAACGAATCCGGGTGCCACCGTGTTGACCCGCACGCCTCTCGGCCCGGCCTCGTTGGCCAGTCCCTTGCTGTAGGTGGCAAGGGCAGCCTTCGCCGCGGCGTAGGCCAGCGTTGCCTCATACAGCGGCATGCGCCGCTGGATCGACGACACGTGCACGATGACGCCGGACCCGGCCTCAATCATCGCGGGCAGCAACCCCCGGTCGAGCCGGACCGCGGCGAGCAGGTTCAGGTTCAGCTCGTCCTGCCACTGCGCGTCGCTCAATGCGGCGAAGCCACCAGAACCCGCGTGCGAGCCGCCGGCGGTATGGACGAGTATGTCCAGGACGCCGAAGCGCTCCCCGACGCGGTCGATGACCTGCCGCGCGCCGCCGGGCGTGCTGATGTCAGCCACCACGAACAGGCCCGGATCGGGATAGCCGCCGGGCATGGTGCGGGCGGTGGTCAGCACGGTGGCGCCAGCCTCGGCCAGGCGGCCCGCGATGGTGGCGCCGATGCCCTTACTCCCGCCGGTGACGAGCGCTCGGCGGCCGGCGAGCGAATCGCTGATGGTCACCGGCATTGCCGGTCCTTCCTGCCCGGCATGTCCCTCAGTGCTGGACCCATGCCGGCGCCGGCTCGTTGAGGATAATGATCAGCCGGACGATGCGGTCGTCGCGGACGGTGAAGTAGTAGGTGAGGACGAGCGGATCCGGCAGCCCGGTCTTGTCGTACTCGCCGTCCATCACGGCGTGGACGATCACCTCCCCGTACTGCTCGGCGGTGGCGGTGGGGTCCATCGTCACCTTGTCGCCGATGATCTCGCGGTCGAGCCAGGCCCGGATCGCCTGCGTCCCCCAGAACTCGCGGCGGGTGTCGTTGACCAGAGCATCGTCAGCGAACCAGCCGATCAGCGCGTCGCCGTCCCCGGCGTTGCCCGCGTCGATGTAGCCCTGGACCGGCGCCGGCAGGGTAATGCTCATGTGCCGTCCTCCTCGGTAGCTGCTGATACCACCCTCGGGGCTCCCGCGGGGGGAGAGTCAAGGCGCCGCTGGGCGACTGGCTCGGGGATCCCGCGCCGGTTGACTCTCCCCGCAGGGGAGGGTCCAGGATGGAGTCATGCGCCCCGGCCTGAGCATCGGTGACTTCTCCCAGATCACGCACCTGAGCGTGAAGACCCTGCGCCGCTACCATGAGGCCGGGCTGCTGCCGCCTGCCGAGGTCGATCCGGACACCGGCTACCGCTAATACGCGCTGACGCAGGTGCCGACCGCGCAGGTGATCCGCCGGTTCCGCGAGTTGGGCATGCCCGTCCGCGAGGTCGGCGAGGTGCTGTCTGCCTCGGACCCGCAGGCCAGGAGCGCCCTGATCGCCGGGCATCTTGACCGGCTGGAAAGCCAGCTCGACGAGACCCGGGCGGCGGTGACCGCGCTGCGCCGCCTGCTCCAGCCTGCCAGCCCGCCGATACAGGTCGAGATCCGGGCAGCGGAAGCGATCACGACGGCCGCGATCTGCGCAACCGTCGACCACACAGAGATCCTCACCTGGTACAGCGAGGCCATGACCGAACTCGACCGGACACTCGGGACTGCGCACATGCCACCAGCCGGGCCCTGCGGCGGCCTGTACGACAACGAGCTGTTCACCATCGAACGCGGCAACGCTGCCGTCTACGTCCCCGTCGCCGACCCGCCGAGCAGCGGACGTGTCCAGCCCTTCACTGTGCCGGCTGCGGAACTCGCGATCACCGTGCATCACGGCCCGCACGACGACATCGACGTGTCCTACGGCCAGCTCGGCACCTACGTCGCCGAGCACGCCCTGGCCGTTGCCGGGCCAGTGCGCGAGACCTACCTCACCGGGCCGCGGGACACCGACGACCGCGCCGCCTGGCGCACCGAAATCGGCTGGCCAGTCTTCCGCACCTCCGCCACCGGACCAGCTCCCTCACCGACCGCACTCCACGACCTGCCAAGATCAACCGCAACTGCCGCATCCTGGCACGACAAAATGCCCAGATCTGTACCGCCAAAGTCCTGATCGGCATTGACATAGTTCCCACAATCAGGCCGGTTCTGGCAGACGTTTGCGGGTCCTGCTCGGAGTAGGACGCGCGGCTGGCACCAGTGGACGGTTTGGAGCGTCAGCGGTTATCTGGCCGGGCTGAGATCTGGAATATTGGGCCAGCCAAGCGGGCATGACAGCTCGTTCTCCGGCAGCGCGAGGGCGGCGGCCGGTACAGGTACAGGACTCGGTATCCGGCTCCCGGGTGCTGGACTAGGTGATGGCTCTTCGGCGTGTGCGGAGTGCTGCTCCGGCGAGTTCCGCTGCGGTCAGCGCCATGGTGAGTGACTCGCGGCGGGCCGACCAGGCGCACAAGCAGCAGGTCGCCTTGTGCATGGGTCAAGGTCAAGCCCAGCGCCGACGCGGCTGCCACGGCTAGCGCGAGGGTTATCGTGACGCTGCGCGGCCAGAACCAGGCGGAGGCGATCGCCAGGCACGCTCCCGCGGTGCACGCGGCGGCGAAGAGCATGACGCGCAGGGCCGGCAAGCGGGAGTGGAGAGCAGGGTAAAGAGAGTCAGGGTAAACGACGGCGGACAGGAATACTCCCACGGCCAGGCCGTGCCACAGGGCGGCGGCCAGGAGGGCGGCCAGCCGCAGGCTCGTGGCCAGGGGGTCTGGCAGTTCCGGGCGGCCCGGACGTGCAGCCCGCCGGTGATCACCGACCAGGCCTCGCGCGCGGGCGGCCAGCGGCGGCTGGCCGCGGTGGCGTCGAGCAGGGTGCCGAGGATCTCCTCGCCGCGGCCGGCCCGGTAGGACTACGGGTAGGCGCGGAGCAGGCCGCGGCAGCGGCGTTCGAGGCGGCTCATGCCTGCTCTGCTGCGGATGGACTGGCGGGCCAGGCGGCTGCGGCTGCCATTTGACCTGAGGCAAGCTGGCGGCGCCGACCGCAGCAGCCCTCGGCCGAGCCGGCGTCTGCTACCAAGCACCCCACGATCGATTAGTGATCAAGGTGCCTCAACTTGCTGGCAGCGGTCTGCCTGATGCCGCAGACACGTTGCCGGTTGCCCTGTGCCATCGGATCGTCGGCTGGTCGATCTCCGGGGCCTGGCGGATGTTGACCTGAGACGCGTGACGCGCAGCTGGTCCAGGCCCGGCGACCTCACCTCGGCGGCTGCGCCGTGTCGTGTTCCGCGGCTTGCTGGGATGGCTCAGTGCTTGCCCTCGCGTCGGCGACGATCTGGTCGCGGATCGCCGCTGCTTCGCCAGCTCATCGTGGACAGCTGGGAGCACCTGTGGCGGGAGCGGCGCCGGATGTCCTTGTTCTCGCTGCAGCCGACGGCCGGCCCTTCAGCGCAGCGCGAGCACGTGGCGATCGTCAGCGCGATCGCTCGCCGCGACGCCAAGGGACCCGCCGCGGCCATGGCGACCCACCGGGAATCCACGCTTGCCGCATGGCGCAAGGCGCTGGCCGAGTTGCCGTCGCTGCCAGCTCAGTGACCCGGGCCAGTTCGGCGCGGGCTGCCCCCAGGGCAAGCTCGATAAGGCGACCGCGGCTTCGGCCGTGCGCGCCAGGCTGGGACTCCCCGGCACCGTCCCTGACCTGGTCACCATCTGGCGAGTGCTGACCACCGTGGACCCCGCCGCCCTGGACCGTGCCGTCGGCTCGTGGGTCAGTGCGCAGCTGGCAGCCAGGCGGCCGCCGGGCCGCCAGCATCCTGAAGGCCTTCACGCGCCGTAACCACAGCACGGTGACGGAGGGGCACCCGGAATGGCCGGAAGGCTTGCCGGGCGTGGAACGGGTCGTGGACCGAGTGCCTGACGCAGTGAGTGCATTCTGTGCTTTCTGGGCGTTCCGGGCGTGCTGTCTGTGCAGCGAGGGCACTGAGGGCGGGGCGGCGTGGCCATGGTAAGGAGAAGGTCTACGGTTCGATTCCGTAAGGGGGCTCCAGTTCACGCTGGCCACTGCCAGTTTTTCGCTATTGACCTCGATAAATGATCAACTTCCCGTGGAACGAGTCGTGGACCGAACCGGGGTTCCTGACGCCACGCCCGACACATCGTCGCCCGATCATTTGGTCACTCAGGGTACCGAAACCCGGGGAGCGATCGGCCGTTGGCGGCTGATCCAGAGCTGCGGCGCCGCTCGCCATCGCGAAATCAACTCAAATGACCCGGTATTGACTTAGTGGCAGGGGCTGAGCGTCGCACATCGCGGGCTCGGTCTGACTGAGAATCGGGCCTGAGGCGGGGTGATGGCCGTAGCGCCTCGTGGCCGCCTACCCCCGCAGAGAGACGGTCCGCGAAGGTGCGCGTTCGCGGCGAGCCGGCAATCTTCGGGCCGCCGTGCGCGACATCGCCGCGCAGTTCAGGGAGTTCGCCCGCACCGCGTCCGGGGGCGGCGATGGGCTGCTGCACGTGTTCGTCCCGCGCGCGACCGCGGGCGCCGCGGTGATCGAGCTCGGCGCGGGAAGTGACGTCGGCCTGCTGGCCGCCGCCTGCTGGCTCTGGGCAGCCGGTCAGCTCAAGGTTTCCGGCGTAACGGGTCAATGGGCCGCCCCCGCAGGCACCACCACGGCCGCCGCCGGGGTCGCGGCGGCCAGCAGCCGAGCTACGACGAGTTCCTCACCGTCGTCTGCTGTCCGCTCGGGAAGCTCTGTTCGTCCAGGACGCTCTCAACGTGCATGTGCGCGCGCACCGTCTATCCAGGCGCGCGGGCCCGCAACCTGGTCAGAGAGGCTACGTCGCGGCCGGCATCGAGACGATGCTGCGCACGGCGCGCACGCTCGCTAGCGGGCACGATCTGCCGACCGTGGTCGGCAAGGCCTTCCGTCAGCTCGCCGCGTTCGGCGCGGCGTCGCTGCAGGCCGCCCTCGCACCGATCATCGAACGCGGCAACATCGATGCGTGGCAGATGCGGGCGCCTGCTTGGTCCTGTCGCCGGACACTGCCGCCAGTCACCCGGGCCGGGCCGTGCTGCGGTCGCGGCAGGTTCTGGCCGCGGAGTGTGCCTTGGGTTCGGGCCACTTGTCGAGGAGAGAGAAAGGCCGGTACAGCTTTCGGTGGCAGGGCACGGGAGGTTCAGCCGGCGCCGCCGCCCGTGCTGCCGGCGGGCGCCTCACCCGGCTCGACCGTGCTCCCCGCCACGACGCGGCTGCCCCCGGGCGCACGGGTGACCTCAACCCGGCGGGCCTGGGCCTTCGGTGACGCCGGGATGGTCACGTGCAGGACGCCGTCGGCGTAGCCGGCGGTGAGGTTCTCCGCGTCCACGCCCTCGCCGAGGGCGAGCCGCCGGGCGAACGACCCCTGGGGCCGTTCGGCGGCAATGACCTGCTCGCGGTCGCCGTAGTGCGGGGTGCGCTCGGCCTGGATCGTCACGGTGCCGTGCTCGACGGTCACCTCGATGCTGTCAGGGTCGGCCCCGGGCAGGTCGGCCTCGACATGGTAACTGCCGTCCTCGCCGCGGTAGACGTCCATCGGCATGCCGAGCGGGGCACGCGTCCCGGTCGCGGCCATAGAGAAGAGCCGCTCGAGAGGATCCCTGAATGGCTCGAACCTGAGTACTGACATCGCTGCCTCCTCCTGGTGTGGTGTCTACCCGGGAACCAGGTACGGCCTCGGCCGACGCGGCCTTCCGGCGACAGGATGGTGCCCCGGCCGCTCCCCATTTCAGGCCTGCCAGCCGCCTCGGATGTGAGCGTTCATCGTGTCGCCGCTTCGGGTCGGCAGGCCCCGGGCCAGGGTCCCTGGCCCGGCGAACCCACGTCCGGCAGTTACGGCTTCCGCCGGATAATGCGAGCACCGCACCATGGGCG
>WNFC01007274.1_pt1 | contig 12175 bp, 15 predicted proteins | sample 5400541 | NCBI WGS metagenome assembly WNFC01 (sample SAMN13153342, study PRJNA577476) | soil metagenome | isolation source: 120 cm saprolite under Douglas fir tree site 2 hole 2 replicate 1 | place: USA:California | collected 2015-04-18 | reverse complement strand
CCTGTATTTGCACCAACCCCAGTACTGTAAATAGATTTAGTAAATATTATTGAAAAAAATATATGTTAAATACACAAACCATCTCGATTGGATTGAGTTCACAATGAAATTTCGGAAGGAAAATGCAGACATGTCCCTTCGCTTTAATCTTGTGCTCAAGGAGGGACTCCTGCGATCGGAAATCATCCTGCTTGCTGAGAAGCTGTGCCATGCAGCAAGATTTACTCTTAAAAGAGCAGACAGGGCTGCATTTGGCATGCATCCCTCACACATCAAACCCACATTCCTCCAGGGTTTGTTAGAGGCCTTTAGCCTCACCATCCTTGGTTGTCATCTTCTGTGCCTTGCTGCAGAGCTCAGGCTATGGATTATTCATTGGAATTATTGTGTCTTTTTGTTTCCTTTGTTTTCCTCCATTTGATCTGTTCATATCAAAGGCATGGAGGGCATCAGGCCCAAGCAAGGCATGCGTGGATGACTGATCAAACACAAACAGTGTGATGCAGTTAGGATGTGTCTCTTCAAATATCTCAATTGCTTTGTCAACTTGCATGAGGAGTTGTGCATGGTCCCACCACGTGTCAGTGCCCATCCCTGGATAAATAATGCATCACACATCCTTCACCACATCTCCCTCTTCATTGTGGACAATAAGACATCTGTTTTCTTCCTCAATGAAATCTGACACATGGATCAGTCACCTGCACCCCTTCTTCTGGAGCTTCTGCTATCTCTCTTGGACCCTGTTTGAGAGCATCAAGAGAGTGCCCCCAGGAATGAAAATTACAGTGTGCACCATGCATTGTGCTTGTACTTATTTGTATGAAAGCAGCTTTTATCTTGGAACACCGTGATGATTCTCTTCTCATCTGGCCCCAGCTCTGGATTGATGTTACTGCCTGAGCACATGGACGAACTACTCCCCTGGTGGCGCTGCTAGTCAAATGAGTTAGCCATCGAAATGTATTAAAGATGCCTTGTCCGGGACAGGGAATGCCACACTGTATGCCCTTCTTCTCATCGTGACTGTACTTGTGACCCTGAATGGCATTGTGAGCCCCACAACACCTGTTTCATACATGACTCATGCTTCTGCCTAGGCTCTAGTAGTTTTCCCCTAGTAAAGCCCCCTCATACGTCCTTATTGTCCCCCTCTTCCTAGTCCCTGTGCTTTGGGTCAGCAGGTGACTGCCTTATTGTCTGGGGCCCTATTGTCTTGCCTCTCTTATTGTCTTATGGCTCTATTGTCTAACATAGCTAGCTTATATGCTATTGTTCAGACTGTCTATTGTCTTATCGATTACTATTGTCTCCCTGCTCTCTTATTATGATTACCTACGCTGCTACTGAGTAGTATAAATAGCATACTGTTTTGACCTGTACTCATTAAGTAGAGTCTTTTGTGTAATCCCAACACTTCAGCTCTAATCCTTCAGATAAGCCTGTGTAGCAACTCCTCTCTACTCTCATCTAACTTGCCTTAGTGGCAATCTAGGCTCTACATGACTCTAACTGTGCATCAGTTAGCTTTGAGTCATCACCTTAGTGGGGTTGCCATTGGATAGTAACATCAGACTCTACTTCTTTTACAACGGCAAGCTCCAGCAGCATCGCTGGGAGCACTAGGATGTGGCTCCCCATTGATGAACTCTTGCACGCTCCACCATTGCATAGGGACCACCCGAGACTACTATGGATTGAAGCAGATGACCTGAGAAACAACAGATGATATCGCTACCTCAGCTGGCAAGTAACGCACCCTCCAACACCAGTAGTGTGAAGCAACAATCAGTGGTATGAATTCCACCATAGCCTCACCACAGGATGACCCTACTATCAGGGAGTGCAAGTCGAAGTGTACCCCACTCCACAGTACCCAGACACAGAAGACAAAGAAAGCAATCAGACCAACACCCAAATCGGAAATGCACCAGCTATTATTGACCCTAATGGCCCAGAAAGCCCACACTGTCCCAGGAGTAACCAACAAGGGACACCCAGCAGACTTATCCCAATTGACAACACACACCATAGCAACACTATGTCTATACAAACCTTGGCAACAAGCACGGAGACCATTGCTAGAACCATTGTACCTGGAGGAGATGGAAGCTCACCTCCCCCAGACCCCAGTAATACCCACCAGAACCCTCAGCACATCAGGGATACATTCAACATTGCTCTGGGAAGGACACTAGGAGGGCCTGGCAGCCCTGGAGACCCTGGAGGACATGACAGACCAGGAGGACCAGGAGGACCTAATGAACTAGGAGGGATACCCCTCGCTCATCTCATTCCCATCCACCCAGCAGCAGACCTAAAGCCAGCTGGGATACCTCCTAACATCTTCAATGGAGATCAAACATGCACCGATGCATTCATACATGAACTAAGGATCTATATGATGGCAAACCAAGGAGTGCCTGGATTCAAATCCCTGATCCAACATATTACAATCACCCTAACCTTCATCAAAGGCCCCCAAGTAGATGGATGGGTGGAAGGAATCCTAGAAGGACTTGAACAACTCCACCCAGTGGCAGACAACATTGAGTATACCTATCTCAACTTCCTCACCCAATTCGAGACCCAATTCATGGACTCGACAAAACAAGAAACCACCCAAGCAGCCCTCGACCACCTTAAATTCTGCTTCCCAGACATTGATCAATACATTAGCAATCTCAAAATGCTTGCCCAAAAGGCAAAATACACCATAGGAAGCTGAGAACTGATGAATGTGTTCCTCAAAGGCTTGGCCTCAGCCCCAGACATAATCAAATGCATAATTGACAAGTCCCTGATGGACTACTATGACTTGAAAGACAAAACTATACTAGTGGTTAAAAACCGACAACTGCTACGTGCCATGAGGAACAGCACCGCCCCCGCATTCCAAAGACCCTTCCAATGCTTCGACTCCCATCGCCCTCCTCCTCAGTACTAGTACAACTTGTCTAATGCCCCACGCACCATGAACAATGTTCCAGTCCCAATGGACCTATCCAGGGGATGCTTCCCTCCCCACAGAGGAGGACAGGGTCAAGGACAATTCCAAACCAGAGGAAACATCATACAGCTAGAAGAAACAAATTCCCAGTTCCCACGAGTAAGGAAGTGTTACAACTGTAACAAACCTGGACACTTCGCTAGAGAATGCCACACTTCCAAACAAGCCTAAAACCAACAAGCATATGTCCAAGACTATATCGACCAAGATAAAGACCTGTCCACCCTTTAGGAAGAAATACACCCCTCTAACCTGTTGGACAACACCTTGAAAGCATTCAACACCCTCCCCCTTGTATAGAAAGATGCACTGATTTCCCAATATGAAGGGAAGAAGGAGGATTTTGTCACTGCCTGATTAGATCAGCACTAATTAGGTGATACCAAGACCAGGATGTATTTATCTCCACCAGGAAATCTATGATGCTGTGCATTTACTTGCATTCAAAATCCAAAAGAGCCAAAATGATCGCCCTCCTTGACTCAGGGATGACAGAAAACTTCATGAGTCTAGACTATGCAAAACACCTCCACCTCCCGATTAAAACCTTAAAAGAGCCACAACAATTGTTCAATGTCGATGGAACCCCTAACCAAGCAGGAGATCTCAAGTACTACACCGATCTAGCCACCAGAACAGGCAACCAATCTAGAACGCTTCAATACTTCCTCTCCAATCTAAGAGATAACAAAGTTATTCTAGGTTACCCTTGGTTCACAGCAGCACAACCAAAAATTGACTGGGCCCAAGGATGGATTGCCCATGATCAACTGCCAATAGTACTAAGAGCTGCTGATACCGCCTGAGCCCAGTTCCTACCCCACCAAGTGAAAGCCAGACAAGGGATTGTTACAAAGAGAAAACCAGAGACACCACGATGATCTGACAATGTCCCCCTCCACTATTGTGACTATAGAGACATATTCAAACAATGGAAAGGAAAGGGCCTACCTCCATCATGACCATGGGACCATGCTATTGACCTAAAGCCCAGAGCCCCACCAACATTAACAGGGAGAATGATATGACTTTTGCAGTTGGAGCAAGTTGAACTCCCAAAATTCCTAAAAGAGCATATGGCCTGGGGAACAATACAACCATCAAAAAGCCCATACACCACCCCCTTCTTCTTTATCAAAAAGAAAAATGGAAAATTGCAACCTGTACAAGACTACCAACCAGTGAATGCCTGGACCATCAAAAACCGATATCCCCTCCCCCTCATACCTCAGCTCATCAATTGCTTACGTGACTGCACCTTGTTCACTGGCTTCGACATTGAATGGGGGTACAATGAAGTCCTAATCAAAGAAGGCAATCAATGGAAGGCAGCCTTCATTACCAATGAAGGGCTGTTCAAACCAACAGTCATGTTCTTTAGGTTAACCAACTCTCTGGCCACATTCCAAATGATGATAAATACCATATTTCAAGACCTCATTGATGAGGGACATGTCATAATCTACATGGACAATATAGCCATACATATGGGACCTTGACAGGGAGAATCACATGAAGAACATTTAGCCAGACACCAAAAGCTGGTGAGGAGAGTCCTAGAAAGACTAAAAACCAACAACCTCCACCTCAATCCCAAAAAATGTGTCTTTGAACAGGTCCACCTCAATTTCCTAGGAGTATGAGTTGCAAAAGGAGCAGTAGAGATGGAACAAGCAAAGGTTGACTGAGTCAAAGAATGGATCCAACCTTGCAACATCCGAGAAGTCCAAAAATTCTTAGGGTTCACAGGATACTATCGATACTTCATACAAGGATACTTACAGATCACCCAACCACTCCTGGACCTCACAAAGCAAGCCACCTCCTGGCACTGGGATGACAAGCAACAAACGGCATTTGAAACTCTAAGAGACAGAATGGTCAGTAAACCTGTGCTTCAGCAACCAAACTTCAATAAAACCTTCTACCTCCAAATGGATGCCTTGAAGTATGGAGTAGGAGCGGTACTATTGCAAGAGGGAGGAGCAGGACATTCTACCCCCAGGAAGAGACACCCAATTGCCTTCTACTTAGCCACCTTCTCACCAACAGAGCAAAACTATGATGCCCATGACCTGGAGTTTCTAGGAGTACTGAAGTCTATCAAACACTGGTGTCCATATCTCATCTGAACTAAAGAACCATTCATTATCAAAATAGACCACAAAAACCTCACATATTGAAAGTCCCTACGAAAACTAACAGGATGGACAGTGCAGTGGCATGAAAAGCTCCAGGATTATAACTTTAAAATCCTACACATCTCTGAAAAGAACAACACCCCAGCAGACATGCTCTCCTGACCAAATAGCAATAAATGAGAAACTCAGGACAGGCAACTCCTACTAATCCCACCACAAGCATTCCTGAACATTGCTGATGTAGACTCGGTGGACTCCCTTGAAACGGCAATAGTTGATAGTCAACAATGACATGCCGCCTGGATGAAGGAAGCAGCCCACCAACTAAATGAGGAACGAGGCCTTTGGACAAACAACGATGGCAGGGAGGCAGTACCCCCTGACCAAGAGCTAAAAAGGCAAATTATGCACGCCTACCATGATGGACTGGTGGCTCACCTAGGGTGCAACAAGATGGTGTGGAAAGTCCTTTAGAGGTTCTACTGGCTGGGAGCAAAAACGTGGATTGCATAATACATCAAAGGATGCACAAAATGCCAACAAAACAAAAACCTGGGTGGAACAATTTCTCTATCTTATCTCAGTTAACCAAGATGAGTGGTCGACAATGCTTCCACTGGCCACATTGGTACACAATAACACTCAGAACACAACAACTAGACTCACCACCAATCGACTTCTCAACAGCCTAGAACCCCTGATCACCCCAGAAGTAGCAACAGGGACTGAGAACCCAACTGCGGAATTACATGTTGAACAATTAAGGCAGAGATGAGTCCAAGCCACCAAAGTGCTCAACATCACAGCCAATAGCAAATCCCCCTCGGAAAATGTGTTCCATCAGGGACAAAAAGTCTGGCTCAAGGCCAAGAACCTAGCCCTGCCTTACAGATCAGTCAAGCTCGCCCCTAGACATCATGGACCCTTCTCAATTGTGCAAGTGATATCACCAGTGATGTATAAACTGACACTCCCCCCCCAATGGACAATACACCCGGTGTTTCACACCTCCCTCCTTACCCTATATGTCGAAACAAAAGAACACAGAGAGAACTACTCTTGGCCCCCTCCAGACCTTATGAACAATGTAGAACAATATAAAGTTGAGACCATCTGCAGCCACCAACATTAGGGCAAACAAAAACAATTACAATACCTTATCAAATGGAAGGGGTACCCTGAAAGCAACAACACATGGGAACCAGCAGGCAACCTGCAGACTCCTACCCTCCTAAAAGAATATCACCATCACCACCCCCTCAAAAGCATAAAAAGGGTGACCTTACTCCATCAACAGTATCCCCTAACCTGGCTTCCCTGTCTTATCGCACTCACAGCTTCTACAACCTTGACTCCCCAGCCCTCTACTGGAATCTGCCACCACCCACTTGGAACCTCAACGATGATGCTCTTGAACCACCTGCTCCCTCTCCTAAAAAGAAGAAGCGCCGCAAAGGCAAACAATGAAGCCAACCTGTTGAACACCATTACACCCACACCACCTTCTGTCGAGACCCCCTCTGTGTCTATCACCAGTAAGAAATGTTGGGCAACTCCAACCCCTCCATCAACTCTCCTGCAACATCCCAATATGGCTCCCCCACCCTTGTCAAAGGCAATGCCTGCTTTGCTATCCAAATCCTTGATGAGTTTAATGCCCTCCAAGCTCACCACATATTGGTCTCATCGACAGCTTCGATGCAGTATGTCCCCTCCTCACCCACTCCATCCATTCAGGAGGTCTCCTCCCCCCACCGCTACATGTCTGTATCAATGCAAACCCCGAGGGCCCACACCCACTGATTTCACCCAGCACCACCCTCCTCCACATGGACATGGGTGATGACATCAACAAAACCACATGAGCCATGGCCTACGGCCTTGTCTCTACAGTATGTCAATGCACCACCACCACCAACCAACAGCTCAAAGAGGCCCACTGTTATGATCTGGACTACCCTTTTTCTTTTACCTAATTATCTCTAACTCATTCCCCTTGACTCATACTGTAGAACAGTTACTTCTTGTGTGTTTCAGATAACAATAGGCTCCTTCCCTCTAGAGTTGCCTTATTGTTCCCGTTCCCCTTATTGTCCCCAGTTCCCTTATTGTTCCCCCTTCTCCCCATTGTTCTGCTTTAGTACGAGGCTGTGCCTTCTCCAGTATATAAGACCCTTGGGCCACTCCCTAAAAGAGCCTAAGCCTAACTTGATCCCTAATGCAAGCTAGTAGTCTTGTCCCCCTTGTTCTAGTGTGTTTAGGTCTCACCCTGCACTATCTATTGAGGCCTGCATTTTATCTCCTTCTCTCTACTTTGTCGTGGTATCTATACCTGGCTTTTTAGCTGAGTCAACTCGAGTAGCGGACCCTGTCCTCCTTCCCTCTCGTCTCCTTCATCTAAGCATCCTAAAGTGATCACACTGGGAGTGTGGGCTAGACCAAGCGTCGCCCACGTCACATAGTAAACCTCTGTTCCTATACTCCTTTCCTGAACCCTTGCTCTGCCTTGTGTGACCACCTGCAGCTACATCAGCCAACCTTGTGTCCAGCTTAGAATGTAACACCCACAACCGCATCAACTGACTCAAGGGGGCCATGCAACAGCAAGAAAATAAAATACGCCAACTCCAGAACAGGGTGGGAAATGTGGACATGCCCTCCACCTATGAGTGAAATGGAGAACGAGTGGACATTCAAGTGTCCTCCCAAAGTGGTGAGAATGTTGTCACACAATGGATCAGGATGTTGGGGAATGGAGAAGTTGTTGCTAGGGCAGGGGAGCATGCTGATGAACCAGAATACATGGTCTCCCTCTACCTCAAACCCGAGTACTCACAGCACCCAACCTCCACCATGCCACAGTGGTTCAAGGAGCTCCTCCAAGCCAAGGGAGGGCCATATTATGCTGTGGCTACAGCAGCCCATGCCCTCAAAAACCCTGCTGCCTATGCAGAAGTCGAATGCTACCACCACCACCATGAGCACCAATCCCAGCTCGAAGTGGACCGATGAGCCATCATCGCCAGACTCAATTGAGAGGATGAAGAACTTGGCAGAATATGACACTGCATGGAAGGATGGGGGCTCCATAAATGACTCTGCCACCTCGAAAACTGGCTTGACCTCCATAACGAGCTACCCAACTGCCCCTTCTTTCCCTGTTGTTAGAACTCACGCCACTACTGTCATAGTGGACCAGAAGGTCCACCATGAAAGGGGGGTGATGTTACCACCTGAGCACACGGACAAACTACTCCCCTGGTGGTGCCACTAGTTGAATGAGTTAGCTATTGAAATGCATCAAAGATGCCTTGTCCAGGACAGGGAATGCCACACTGTATGCCCTTCTTCTCATCATGACTGTACTTGTGACCCCAAATGGTGTTGTGAGCCCCACAATGCCTATTTCATACATGACTCATGCTTCTGCCCAGGCTTCAGTAGTTTTCCCCTAGTAAAGCCCCCTCATACATCCTTATTGTCCCCCTCTTTCTAGTCCCTGTGCTTTGGGTCAGCAGGTGACCGCCTTATTGTCTAGGGCCCTATTGTCTTGCCTCTCTTATTGTCTTGCGGCTCTATTGTCTGACGTAGCTAGCTCATATGCTATTGTTCAGACTGTCTATTGTCTCATCGATTACTATTGTCTCCCTGCTCTCTTATTGTGATTACCTACACTGCTACCAAGTAGTATAAATAGCATACCATTTCAACCTATACTCATTAAGTAGAGTCTTTTGTGTAATCCCAACACTTCAGCTCTAATCCTTCAGATAAGCCTGTGTGGCGACTCCTCTCTACTCTTATCTAACTTGCCTCAGTGGCAATCTAGGCTCTATGCAACTCTAACTGTGCATCAGTTAGCTTTGAGTCATCACCTTAGTGGGGTTGCCATTGGATGGTAACAATCAATACACACAAGCCCAGACTCATTCACAACCTAATGCACCATCCTTTTCTCATACTAGGCCATCAAGGGGAGAAAGCTCTTCACCTAGTAATCAACCACATCTGGTCTTTCATGACCATCCATGTAGATGCCTTTTCTCAACATCGTGCGCCGCCATCCCAACTTAATGAGCCATTGCCTGGCTGTCTGTTCTGACAAGTTTTTCATGGGTGGTCACCCAAGTGTTGGAAGGATCTGGGTGTTAAGGGCATGATGGAACCTCTTGAGGGTGACCTCACCCACAGCCAAGCTCAATAGGTAAGCCCTTGCAGCCATCTGTATTTACTTGTCACTTAATAGAGATTGGCCCCTGTCACCACCTTGCTTTTTGATTGGCCTCTGTCACCACCTCACTTTTTGATTGGCAGCTGTTCAAACAGCTGATAGTGGCATGCCAGAAAACAAATCTGGTGGGTAAAGTGGATGCCTGTGCCTTTGTACCACTGCTGTGCGATCTCTTTACTTGTGTCAATGTGTCCCAGCCCTTTGATATGGAGTGTTGTGAAGTTTCTCAAGATAGTGAGTTGGTTCGCCTGGGTGTGTGTTTTGTTTCCTTTATATGCCTCCAGCAGATCCTCCTTGATTTGCTTGCGCAGCTCTTCCTATCTGTGGATTTCATCCTTCACTTTTGGCTCAGGCCCTAGCGCAGCATCAAGCAACAGGTCAACATCATCCTTCTCCCCCTCTGAGCCAGTCACCTCATCATCTTTTGGGCTGTTCAGCTGATCATTCAGGCTCACTGCATCACCACTTTCAGCATCGCTTCCACTGTCCTCCACCTCCACAGGAGATTGACTTGGCACATTAACAATCTCTTCAAATGTGGGCTGTAACAATGGTGAAGGAGCAGGTGAGGAACCCTCTGAGGAAGAGGGTTCTGGGGATTGGGCAACCAATGGTGCACAAGATGACACCACTGATGGAACCCTCAATGCAGCCCTGGATAACACTTGTGATGAAGAGGCCAAGCCCAAATGGGATGACTGGGATCATAACCTGGTAAACAGATGATCAGTGAGTTGTGATTGATTCTTCATCACACAAATGTGGTGTGGGCATTGTCATGTTTTTTCTGCCTTCATGAAGATGTCAGGCCCATGGTAATGAGTCTTTCTCTTGCCTGATTATCTTGGTGAGTGTTTTAATATTCACATCCTCAAAACACTGACTACCTTTCTTCCTAGCCTCCAATTTCTTCTGCTCCTTTGGTGGGAGCCATTCTCCATCACGCTCATCATAATTGCCTAAGTTGAGCATCATATCAATCATCGTGCCATTCAACTCCTTTGCCCCTCCATATGGGAGATCATCTTCAATCTCTACTTCACCATCCAACATATGCCCATCCAACTGCAATAGCTTCAAGCCAGCATAGGGATCCCATAACTTAGGGTCCCCTGTATCAGAGGGGTTGTTATCATTATCATCAACATTCTCCAAAGAATAAGCACAATGTGGACTTGGGCTGGGTGCACAAGATCATTTGCATGTGTTCTGATCTTTCTTCGTCTTTCACTTTTTTTGCAGGCAGCCTTGGGGTTGTCATTGTGGCTGCATCATCAAGAGGTCTAGTTGAGGTTTGTGCCAGCGTGACTGGCAATATTTCAGGTGTGGTGTCGCACTGGCACCTGTTTCCTTATCTTACCTTTTTGCTGACTTCTCTAGCTTTCCTTTCTTAGGGTGGTGCTTTTCCATTCACAGTTTTCATCAATGGCGCCACCTATCCAACGGTGCCACCACCATTACCTTCATCATGAACACAGCAAGTGTGTCGTGTGGGCCCGGTCCCCTGATGAGGGCATGCATGCACCATGCATTGTCCTGTTGGACCAGGCCCACATGGGCTTTTTTCATTATTATTAGTTGTTTTGTTAATGTAATTACACTCTTTATTCATAATAAATGATATTCTGTCTCTGGATTGTGCCACATGCACCCACATTGCCTTGTGCATGCATTTATCATGCATTATATCCCTATCATGTGGTGGCTCCCAGGCTCTCCATCATGTGGTTGCTATCTCACCTCAGATTTTTGCCAGAAAATTGGAAGCCAGGATCAGAATCAGAGCATCAAAAGGAGTTAATTGGCACTGTTTTCATGTCACATGCATCAAATTTGAGGTTGGAACAATATTTTGACAATGTATTTTTTGAAAACACTCTATTTGGGCCTTTTACACTAAAATACACCTTTTATAAAAATTGTCATTTTTCGTTGTCCAGCACTGTAATAATGCCAGAAAATATGTCAGACTGACCGCGGGAAAGCGGGGCGACCCAAATGGCATCACCTGAGGCATGCGAGAAGGGAGTTCTCTCAAGGACGAGCAAGTTGAAGTGGACAGTGTATACAAGGCTTTTAAAATGTCACAATGCGATAGACATTTTGGGCCCAGGTGTGTACAAAGACGGCGTGAGTAAACAAGACGCCCCGTAAATATGAACGAGACAGGGCAGCCAATACACTTGCAGAAGAAAAAATATTGAGAAAAAGTGGCCGCTAGTAGACTCGGAGTCGGTCCCTCAGCGGGGGGTGTGCAGCGGAGCGTCATAGGTAGATGCATCGATCCCTTGGCACAATGCTTCAAACAATTTCCGAGCGTCTTCTGCACCATATTCACCACCTGTCATGGCCACAACAAGCGAGCGAAGTTTACCCGCGATCTTTGGTGCCTGCGAAGAATTTTCCCGCCATGTTTTTGTTTTGTTAAAAATCGAAACGTTATTCAATCAGTGCGCACACTGGCATGAGAACTCACCTCCTCTACGAGCATCTGAAACGTCGACCCGCAATCCAACACGTCGCGGCAGAAGCTGGCGCTGTGCGGGTCCGCATCATCGCGCGGAAGTTGTTGGGCCTGCGAGAAGTCGACGCGATAGTAGCGCACGGGGAACCGGGTGCGGTCGAAGCCGGCCGTGGTCGGGCGGCCGATGTCCATCATCACGCCGTTCGGGTCGCCGTACCCGCGATGCACGATGTTGTGCTCGTGGAGAAAGCACAGGCCCTATATTGTCCGTCACCCTCGCATCCTCGCAGGGTGCCGGAGGGAAAGGGGAGGCCGCGCACGACCCAATA
>WNFC01017426.1_pt1 | contig 12176 bp, 6 predicted proteins | sample 5400541 | NCBI WGS metagenome assembly WNFC01 (sample SAMN13153342, study PRJNA577476) | soil metagenome | isolation source: 120 cm saprolite under Douglas fir tree site 2 hole 2 replicate 1 | place: USA:California | collected 2015-04-18 | reverse complement strand
GCGCTCGGTCCGGATCGCGGAATGCTGAAGACATCATCTGGTCGCGGCTATCGTCTGCTCGGAACCTGGACGATCGGGCAGGAAGAGCATGCGTCGGCAGAACCGATCTCTTTTGAGCAAGTACGAAAGCCGGTTCGGCTATTCCAATCCAATTTGCCCTCGCGGGCGTCCGACTTGATTGGCCGAGACGGCGCTGTGCAACACCTGCGGAATCTGCTGTCGGCATATCGGGCGGTCACGCTGACCGGCCCCGGAGGGATTGGAAAGACCTCGCTGGCGCTGGAGGTTGCCCGCAACCTGTTCCCGACCTTTGAGGGCGATGCTTGGCTGGTCGAGTTGGTCTCGCTGTCGGATCCCGGTCTGGTGCCTTCCGCGGTCGCGAGTGCTCTCGAGCTGAAGTTGGTTAGCACGGAGATTTCTCCCCAGTCTGTCGCGAGGGCGATCGGCAGGAAAAAGCTTCTGCTTGTGCTCGATAATTGCGAGCATGTCGTCGACTCAGCCGCCAGGCTGGCGGAGACGGTCTTGCGCATGTGTCCGCACACGACCGTTCTAGCAACTAGCCGCGAGCCGCTACGAATTGATGGCGAACATCTTTGTCGCGTTCCTCCGCTGGACGTGCCGTCGCAGAATCCAGCCGACCCCAACAATATCCTTGAACATAGCGCCGTGCAGCTGTTCATCGCCAGGACAACGGCATTGCGCTCGGACTTCTTGGCAGATGAAGAGAGTCTTCCAGCGATCTCTGCGATCTGCATCCACCTTGACGGCATTCCGCTTGCCATCGAACTTGCAGCGGCGCGCGCCGCCGCGCTGGGTCCGCAGCAGGTTGCATTGCGACTGGATGATCGCCTCGCGTTTCTCGGCGGCGGGCGCCGAACGGCGCTCCCGCGACATCAAACGCTCCGTGCAACACTTGACTGGAGTTATGAACTGTTGCCGGACTGGGAGAGTCGCCTGTTGCGTCATCTGGCGATTTTTCCTGCTGGATTCACGCTGGAAGCGGCGACTGCTGTCGTGAGCGATGCCAGTTCTGCGGGGTCGACAGTCGTCGAGGGCATCGCAAACCTCGTCGCCAAATCACTTGTCACACTGGATGGATCGACGCCCTCCAGTCGCTGGCGCCTGCTTGAGACGATACGAGTGTATACGCTCGAGAAGCTCGCCAAAGCCGGTGAAGCCGAACAGGCCGCGCGGCGCCATGCGGAATTTTTTCGAGACTTCGTTGCGTCCTCCGCGACCGGCTCACGATCACGACCTTCGATCGAGGAAATCGCCCGATGTGGCCGAGAGATCGACAATGTTTTCGCGGCGCTCGACTGGTCATTCTCTCCCGTCGGCGACCCGGCAATCGGAATCATGCTGACAATTGCATATGTGCCGGTTTGGACGCATTGGTCCATGATGGAGGAATGCCACCGACGTATCGAGCGGGCTTTGCGCGCCGTCACATCTCAAGCGAAGCCGGATGTGCGTCACGAGATGCAATTACTTTCAGCGCTGGGTTCGACAATGATCTGGACACGAGGCGGCAGCCCGGAAACGAATGCGATCTTGACGCGGGTTCTCACCGCCGCCGAAAGCCTCGATGATGCAGACTATCGGCTACGGGCGTTGTGGGGATTGTATATTGATCACCAAACTCGCGGAGACCATCAGGTGGCCCTGGCGTTAGCTGAACGTTTTAGCCGGCACGCGGTAACGACCGCCGATCCTGACCTGCTCATCGGCGAACGAATGGCCGGCGCTGCCCAGCATTTCCTTGGAAACCAGAACCAGGCGCGACGGCACATCGAGCATATGCTCACTGGCTACGTTTCTCCCGCTGACTGGTCAGACAAGATTCGCTTCCACGTCGATCAGCGGATTGCGGCCTGCTGTTTTTATTCGCGGATTCTATTGCTGCAAGGCTTTGCCAATTGGGCGATGCGGATCGCCGCGACCGCAGTCGAGGACGCGCTGGCGATTGATCATCCGATTTCAGTCCTTTTCGCCTTGTTCCACGAGACTACGGTCGCGCTCCTCGCAGGTGATTTGCCCGCAGCGGAAGGCTTTGTGGGGATGCTGCTCGATCTTTCGGTCAAGCATGGAGTGGACGCCTGGAATGTCGTAGGTCGATGTTTCAAAGGCGTGCTGCTGATCAGCCGTGACGATGTCGTCGCAGGGCTTCAGGAGCTGCGCCCGGCGCTTGCTAGTTTTCCGGGGACGGCCTCTAACGCAAACTTCGTTCTATTCCATGCCGAGTGGGCGCGAGCTCTGGGCCGCGCTGGAGAGGTCGCGAAGGGCCTGTTGACGATCGAAGAAGCATTGGCACCATGCGAGCTCAACGAAGAAGGCTGGTACGTGGCCGAACTTATGCGCGTGAAAGGCGAGCTTTCGCTCCAGGATGCGGGCGACCGGTCTGCCGCGACGGCTGACAAGTACTTCACTCGAGCGATTGAGGTGGCCCGGCGACAAGGCGCGCTGATGTGGGAATTGCGGAGCGCCATGAGTCTTGCACGCTTGAGAGTGCGGCAGGGCCGGCAGAACGAGGCGCGGCAAATCCTTGCACCAGTCTACGATCGATTTACCGAGGGCTTCGAGACGACCGACCTGCGTGCTGCGAGGACGATGCTTGAATCGCTACCATCTCACCGCGCGGAAGCTGAACGTTAAGGCGTTGGCTACTGAGGTTCATCATGCAAGGCAGCCGCTCGCGCGCGGTGTTCGATCCGCGCCTTAAGCGCCGGGTACAAGCGACCCGCATTGCGGTACGACAGGCTTTGCAAATCGGCGTTGTTGAATGCCGGGTAACGTCCAATGTCGGCGATGGCCGGCGCAAATGTCGATTTCGGCATAAGTGGGAAATCAAGTCCCATCACCAACTGCGATACCGGCACGAGTTTGAGAATGGCTCCGAGTTGGGCCTCGGAGGTGGCTGCCGTCAGGTCGTAGTAGAACGAAGCGATACCTTCCCGGACCTCCTCAGGGGAAAGCTCGAGCCGTCCAGGCCCCACGCCGAAGGCGTGCTCAAGCATTTGGATCCGGTTGACCAAGTAGGGGATGGTGCCACCGCCGTGGGTTGAGATGATCTTGATGTTTGAGAAGCATTTCTTGGCGCCGGTGGCGACCATGTTGGCAATCATGCGGGTGGTATCGAACATGAACTCGAGTACGGACGGGTTCAGCCCGATGAGTAACGTCTGCGTTGCCTTCGTGAACGTGGGATGGACGAACAGGGTTGCACCGCGGCGGTTCAATTCCTCGAACCATGGATCGAATTGCGGCTCGCCGAGATAGACATCGTTGATGCTCGTTGAAGTGCTGACCCCGTCCATCTTCAATATGTCGAGCGCATAAGCGATCTCGGCCACGGCCCCGTCTGCATCCTGACCGGGCAACGTCGCGACCGCCCCAAACCGGCGGGGATGTCTGGAAACGATATCGGCCAGGGTTTCATTGACGCGCCTGGCGATGTCCCGTGCCTGCTGCCCCGTCGCGTGGTTGGCAGAGTCCGGATCGGAGAGGACGCATGCCGCGATGTCATGCTCCTCCATATATGAGAGCGCGCTTTCGACAGACCAGTCGGGCGGTTTACGCCCTGGTCCCACCGGCGCACCTTGCCCAAAAGGCAGAATAGGATGCGAATGAACGTCGATAATTTTGCCAAGACCAGCCATCGGACCTCACTTGAATTTTGTGCCGGACCACGCCGACGTTTTCATCGTGTTCACCTTGTGTAGGGATGTAGCGTCGAAGCTGGGCCGCGGCACGTTAGACGTGGTTAGAGTTTGTTAGAGCCGGCTTTCTCTGCCTGAGTTTCCGCGTGCAACTTCAGATCGGCGAACTGATCCAGTCATTGACGCGGCGCCTGGGGCAGCGATAACCAGCACCGGATGATGTAGATCTGACCTTGAAAGCATCTGATCCGGCAGGCGACAACGTTGTCCTCGATCTTAATCCACAGTGCCGGTGCGCGCGTGCCGCTGGTAGGTCGGGCCGCCCGGGATATCAGGCGAGCTGTGGTCCGCTGACCGTCGGGCAATGTTCTCCTGGAGGGCCTGCGCGGCGGACTGGGGCGTGAAGGTCTGCCAGCGCCGTGTTTCGCTGTTGGCGAGCGCGATCATCACCAGGAACGGGGCAGCGGGCGCCGACCATGGCAGCGGTCAGGGCACGCGAATTGTCGTCCGGCGCACCAATCGTCAGGTCAAACAGGTGTCGCAGCTCCCCGGCGCTCGCGTGATCGGTGACGTCCCGGTAGAAGCCGTCGTCCAGTCCCAGCAGATAAGCAATGTAGTGCCAGTACCGGTACAGGCAGTGCTGCTCGGTCTCCGTCAGTTCGATGCCGAGTACGGCCAGGGCCCGGAAGGGCGTCAGGGTGAAGTCCAGCCATGTGCGGGCCACATCCACCTGGCTGATCGGAACGCCCCACTCAGCTGTGTCCCAGCCATGTTTGAGGGCGCTGGATCGTATCCTTGCGTGCAGCAGCCGTACCTGGACGGTGGCCTGGTATCCGGGCGCTCCGCGCAGCAGTCCACCGGGCATCGTGGCCTGCCCTGCCCACATGCCGGTTTCGGCCAAGCGCCGGGGCGCGACGGTGGTCAGCCGACCGGTTTGGGTCAGCAACCTGGCGATGGCGGGCGAGGCGTAGGTGTGCACCAAGGCGCTGCCGATAGCGCACAGTTCATACCACAGCGGCGATACTGACAGCGACGCGACCTCGCCGCGCCCGAGCATGTCGGGATCCACCCATGCGGGCATGGTCTCCAGTTGCTGCAACAACGCGGTGATGGCCGGCGGGCATTCGGTCAGTTTCTCCAGGCCATCGGCAAGACCGGCGTTGAGGATGCGACGGCTTTCCTTGCCGAGCGCGTCCATTTCAACGATGACCGCGTCCGCCAGCGGGTCACCAGCCGACAGCATCCGGACCATGTAGTCAGCCTTGTCTCCATGCCGGGCACGCGCCTCGTCCAAGTTGATCACACGACCAGGAATTTCCGAGCCTTGATGTGTATGCACTCTTTCGACTGCGCCGGAATTGGCCATCTCTTGCTCCGTAATTGTTTGAGTGAAGCTCAACAAAAAAGTGCTTCCCTTGAAGGCGTGCGAGCAGTGCTGTCGTCGGGCAGCAGTCTTGCGTTCGTCCTGAGTTCAGGATTACAGAGAAGCTGGGCGCCGGCACGTTAGTCGTTGTTAGAATTTGTTGGAGTCAGCTTTTTCTGCTTGAGCCTCAGCGGGTAGCACTCCAAGTAAATTTAGAGAGTGCAAGCAAATGTGCTGGGCAACGCTCCGGCCGCTTTGGCGGCGGCTTCCCGATCGGGCCCGTGCTGCTCGCCGCCACGGTATACCGATGTCGACGCCGTCGGCTTCTCCCTGCTCGCTGTCTCCGCCTTCGGACTCGCGACCGTCATCAACTATGCCGCCTCCGGCCTGATCGACCGGCCGCTCACGGCCGAGTTCATCGGCTGCAGCTTCGTGGGCGGCCCGATCGGCATGATCCTCGCCAGCCGGCTGTCCATAGCACGGAGACGCTCAACCCCTCTTCGCCGTCTAATCTTCATCGACGCTAAGTACGTACTATGGCGCAGCGCTGGACTCCGCATTGGGGCACTCACCGGGCGGCAGCTGCCGCGCGTGTATCTCCTAGCTCGGTTTAAGAGCCCTCAATTCGTTACGACAAGCCTCGCTAAACTCCCGCAACGGATCCATCGCGCGACTGTTCATCAATTCCCGCAACTCGGGAAATGTTCGGTTAGGTGAAAAATAGGTATCGATTATCTTTCTTACTACTGCTTCTGCCCCTTCGATTACCGCGTCACTTGACAGAACGCGCATTCGACCAATTAGGGCGTATACATTTACTAGTGTGGAAACTTCTGAATTGTCGTGCACCAGCGCATCTGCATACAATTTTGACGCTTCTTCGATAAATTGTTTGTACAACTTCTGTCTTCTGCTTTTCTCCTGGGAAAGTCGGCGCGTGCTCTCTTGGCGACGTTGTGTGAACCACGTAGCCGCGAAAGACGTCAGGCCACCAAAGGCCGACCCTCCAAAAGCAGCAAGAGCAGGAAGATAGGTCGCGCTCATATTGCTGTCGTTTGCTCGGTGGCGCGATTAATCTGCGCGCAATGCTTCGGACGTGAGCCGGGAGCTGGACCATACCTTCGCAGTTCGTTGGCCACGCGGCGAAACTCCTATTAGGTCGGCTTGCAGTTCGCGAACTGCCTAGCTTGAGCCTATTCGGCAGGGTTCGAATGAAATTCTTCTTTGCGAGAGAATATCTCTCCTTTGCGAGAGAACATCTCTCCCGATCGCTCACGCAATCTTTGCCAGGTAACATACAGCATCGGTATCAGGAAAATTCCGACGCTGCTCGCAGCAATCATGCCGACGAAGACTGGCGTGCTCACATCATGCCGCGCAATCTCGGATGCACCTTTAGCCCAGACGAGCGGGACCAGCCCGAGATTGAACGCGATCGAAGTCATCATCACGGCACGGAAGCGCATTTTCGCCGCGAGGGCAGCCGCGTCCTCAATGCTTAGTCCCCGCTCGCGCTGATCCTTGGCGAACTCGACGATCAGAATGCCGTTCTTGGCCGCGAGCGCAATAAGCACGATGAGGCCGATCTGGGCATAGAGATCCATGGTTAGTTTCGCGATCATAACGCCGGCAACTGCACCGAGAATGCCGACGACCACCGACAGCAGGACCGGCACAGGAATGATCCAGCTTTCGTACAAGGCGACGAGGAATAAGAATGCGAACAGCGATGCCAGCCCGAGGATCATTCCGGTCTGGCCGGCTGCCTTTTGCTCCTGGAATGCTGTGCCCGTCCACTCATAGGCGTAACCCGGGGGAAGCGTTTTCGCCGCGATTTCAGCCATCGCCGCGATCGCGGTGCCGGAAGCCACACCGGGAGCCGGCCCGCCGTTGATCGTCACCGAACGATAATTGTTATATCGCGTGAGCACTTGCGGTCCGGTAACGAAACGGAGCGTGGCAATGGATTGCAGCGGCACCATCGTGCCCTTGGCGTTTCGTATGTAGATATTCCACAGCGAAGCGGGATCGCGCCTGTTCGCCGCCTCACCCTCCAAATTGACCTGCCACGTACGGCCATACAAATTGAAGTTGTTTATGAAGTAACCGCCCAGCGTCGACTGCAGCGTCGTGAACACATCATCGATGTTCAATCCAAGTGCCTGTGCTTTCTCGCGATCGATGTCGAGATAGAGCGACGGAGCGTTGGCAGTATATGTCGAGAATACGCGTGCGAGGCGCGGATCCCGATTGGCCGCGGCGACCAAGCCCTGAACTACACTTGCCATGGAGGCCGGATCAGCGCCTTCAAGATTTTCGAGCTGGAATTCGAAGCCTCCGCTGGTCGACAAACCTATGACGGGCGGCAGGTTGAAGGGGAAAACGACCGCGGTGCGGATCTGCTGGGCGGCGCCAAATAACTGCGCGATCGACCCCTGCACGGAATCGGCGGCCTTTGTGCGATCCTCGAACGGCCGCATTTTCACGAGCAAGAACGCACTGTTACTGGCCGAGTAGCTGTCGAGCAGCGAGTAGCCCACGACCGAGATCGTATCCTGCACCTGTGGCATAGTCTTGATGATATTTTCGACCTGCTTCACGACTTCGCTCGTGCGGTTGACCGAGGCACCATCCGGCAGCTGGACGTTAACAAAGAAAGCACCCTGATCCTCTTCAGGCAGAAAGCCTGTGGGAGTCTGCCGCATGACACCAAAGATACCAATGCCGAAGACTGCCACGACAACAAGCGAAATGGCCGAGTAGCGCAGCAGCCGGTGGACGATCGAGCTGTAGCCATCGCGCACATGATCTATGCCCCGGCCGATACCTCCCAAGATACCGCGTCGCGGTCCCGAGTGACGCAGGAATACGCCGCAAAGAGCCGGCGAAAGCGTGAGCGCATTTATGGCGGAGATCACCATAGCGGAGCTGATCGTCACCGCAAACTGACTGAACAAAGTGCCCGAGATGCCTGGGATAAAGCCGACTGGAACGAAGACGGACAACAGCACCAATGTGATCGCGATGATCGGCGCGGTTACCTGCTCCATCGCCTTCTTGGTGGCGTCCGCAATCGCAAGGCCTGGCTCCTCTTCCATCACCCGCTCGACATTTTCGACAACGACGATCGCGTCATCGACGACAATGCCAATCGCCAGCACCAATGCCAGCAGCGAGACCGTGTTGGCCGAATAGCCCAACGCCAACATGACCGCGAAAGCACCGACAAGACTGACGGGAATGGCAATAACCGGCACGATGGTGGCGCGGACTTTGCCAAGAAAGAAGAACACCACGATTGCAACGAGAACGAACGCCTCAAACAACGTCTTGATGACTTCACTAATCGTGTCGGTCACGAAGACTGTCGAGTCATAGACGGCACGAACCTTTAGTCCCTCAGGGAAGCGTGCGCGCAGCTTGTCGAGCGTTGCATTCACGCCATCGGCGGTCCGGATGGCGTTTGCGCCCGGCGCCAAGTAGATGCCTATCCCGACGGCCGGCGAACCGTTAAGCCGGCTATCGGAGTCGTCGTTCTGGGCGCCCATTTCAACGCGCGCCACGTCCCGCACGCGGAGCACCGAGCCGTTCGCGCTGGCACGGATCACGATATTGCCGAACTCCTCGGGCGTCGTCAGACGTCCCTGTGTCTGCACGTTCATCTGGAATTGCTGATCGGCGGGGACCGGGCGCGCACCAATCCGGCCGACCGGGGCCTGAACGTTCTGCGCCTGAACGGCGCGGATGACATCCGATGGCGAAAGCCCGAGGCTTGTCAGCCGCGACACGTCAAACTAGATACGCATCGAATAGTTCAGGCGTCCAAACAGACTGGCCTGCCCAACGCCTGGTGTCCGCGACAATTCGTCGAGAACATTGATGACGGCGTAGTTCGTAATGAATAACGGATCGAACTTGCTATTTTCGCCATAAAGCATAACGAACTGCAGGATTGACGACGATTTCTTTTGAACTGTAAGCCCTTGGGCCTGAACTTCAGCCGGTAACTGTGCAAGGGCGGTCTGCACCCGATTGTTGACGTTGACGGTATCGATATTGGGATCGGTTCCGAGCTCAAAGCTGACGGTGAGTGTATAAGTACCATCGGCGCCGCTAGTGCTCTTCATGTAGAGCATCTTGTCCACGCCGACGACCTGGGCTTCGAGCGGCTGAGCCACGGTCGCTTCCAACACCGCAGCGGAGGCTCCCGGATAATTCGCCGTGACCTGCACCTGAGGCGGGACGATCTCCGGCAATTGTGCGATCGGAATGCGCGACAATGCCAGCAAGCCGGCGAGCGTCGTGACGATGGCGATGACGATTGCAAGTCGGGGTCGATCGATAAAGACAGACGAGATCATGGATCTCAACTCCCTCCGGGTGCGGGTGCGGCTGGTGCCGGCGCGACAGCAGCGTTGGGCCGAGCGCGTTGAATTCCGTCAACGATGACTCGCTCCCCCTCCTTAAGCCCATCGGCAACGGCTGCTACTTCCGGCGTCGATTGAGCAAGGCGCACGCGGCGCTGATGGGCGATGTTTCCTTCGCCCACGACGTAAACATAATCGCCTTGCTGATCTGACAAGATCGACGCCCGCGGCACCGCGATAACTTGACGAGGCTCAACCGCTTCGAGCATGACGGTGACGAACTCATCGTTCTGCAACTCGCGAATCGCCCCATTGCCGCCTGCGTTGGCCGGTATGACAGGATTGGGAATGATCCCGCGCGAAATGATCGTGTCGGTGTCCTGCGCCACATTGACATCGACAAAATTGAGCTTGCCGACCTGATCATAAAGCTTTCCGTTCGGCAGACGCAGACGGATTCTCACCGCATCGAATCCGCCCTTGTCGGCGAAACGATCACGCAGTTCGAGCAATCGGCGCGTGGCGATCGGAAATACCACATACATCGGGTCGGTGCTGACAATCGTCGTCAGCACTCCGGACGTAGGGCTGACGACGTTTCCGATCGTCACCGACGTACGACCGATCCGGCCATCGATCGGCGAACGAATTTCCGTGTAGTCGAGATTGATCTGCGATTGATGGAGCTGAGCCCGGGCGGATTGCAATTGAGCGTCAAGCGCCCGTTTTGCCGCAAGCGCGCTATCAGCGGCAACCTGCGTGCCGGCTAATTTCTGCAGCAACTCCTGGGCACGGGCAAGCGTGAGGTTAGCATTCTCGAGTTGCGCCTGGGTCTGCGCAACCGCGGCCTTCTTGGCCTCCACGTCGGCCTCGAAGGGCCCGCGCTCAAGTTTATAGAGAAGATCTCCGGCTTTTACATCGGCGCCTTCCGTAAACAGTCGTTCGTTCATGAAGGCTGTCACGCGCGCCACCACGTTCACGAGTTGGGGGGCCTGAATGCGACCGTTAATTTCCGTGCTTTCCGCCATCGGTCGCTTTTGTGCGGTTATTACGCCGACGGCAGGAGGTGCTCCGGGACCGGTTTGCCCCATTACCGGTGAAGCCAGCAAAAGCAGTTTGCCCGAGAGGATCATTGTTCTCAAAAAGGCAACGTTCATCGAATCTCTTTCCTTGAAGTGCGCCTGGCAATTGTTTGAGTGAAGCTCAACGAAAAGAGAGTGCTTCCCTTGAAGTCGTGCGAGCAGTGCTGTCGTCGGGCAGGAGTCTTCCGTTCGTCCTAAGTTCAGGATTGCAGAGAAGCTGGGCGCCGGCACGTTAGTCGTTGTTAGAATTTGCTAGGGTCAGCGTTCTCTGCTTGAGCCCTGCAAATTTGCTGGGCAACGGCTCCGGCCGCACTCAGAATTCCGCCGCGCCTCTCGTTTCTGACTTACAATAATAAATTCTAATTTATTTGGGAGCCCGACGCGCTTCGACTATGTCTCGTAAATGGGGGAGCAAAGGCATCTTCGGAATTCACAATTTAAATTCGGTTCGTATAGATGCGTTGGACATTGGGCGGAGGGCATTACTCCAGGCGAGACTGAATGAATATCGTAGATCCGCAGTTTAGAGGACCTATTTCCCAGGACGTGATTTGCTTTGGGCCTTTTCGTCTATCCACCACGGAGCGACTGTTAGAAAAAGGCGGCGACCCGGTTCAGCTTGGCAGCCGCGCGCTCGACATTCTTATCGCTCTCGTCGAACGCCCGGCCGAAGTGGTCAGCAAGAAGGAGCTGATCGCAAGAGTGTGGCCGGACCTTGTGGTCGATGAGGGCAGCCTTCGCTTTCATGTCTCGGCGTTGCGGAAGGCGCTTGGGCAGGAGCGATCGGGCACACGCTACGTGACCAATGTGTCGGGCCGCGGCTACTGTTTTGTCGCGCCGATTTCGCATGCTGCAAGTAAGCCGGCGCCGTTAAGGAATTCGCTCGCCCAATTACCCATCGGACTCCCCCGAAAGCCGATGAGAATGGTGGGACGCGACGAAACAGTCCGATTGATCTCCGAAGAGCTGACCGCGCGGCGCTTCTTCACCATCGTCGGACCGGGCGGGATTGGGAAAACCACCCTTGCCACGGCGGTCGGCCATACCATGCTCGCCGCCTTCGACGGCGCGGTCTATTACGTCGATTTTGGCCCACTATGCACTCCGTCTCTTGTCCCCAACAGGGTCGCGTTGACCGTGGGCTTGCCGGGTAATTTCAATGATCCGCTTGCCGCGCTACCCGCCTTTCTACGCGACCGGCGAATACTGTTGGTGCTCGATAGCTGTGAGCATCTGATCGAGGCGATCGCTCCATTGGCGGAGCGCATCTTCCAGGCGGCTCCAGAGGTCCACATCCTGGCGACGAGCCGCGAACCGTTGCAGGTCGAGGGCGAGCAGGTTCATCGATTGGATCCATTGGCCTTCCCCCCTGATGGTGCATCGTTGACGGCTGCCCGGGCGCTGACATTTCCGGCCGTGCAATTGTTTGTTGAGCGTGCTGCCTCGCATGGCAGTGGTTTCCAATTGAATGATGCCGAAGCGGCGATTGTCGGCAAAGTCTGCCGCAGACTTGACGGAATTGCCCTTGCGCTCGAACTCGCTGCCGGGCGCGTCGGTGTCTACGGAATCAAAGGGATTGCGTCGCTTCTCGATAGCCCATGCAGGCTACTTTGGAACGGACGACGCACGGCGTTGCCCCGGCATCAGACGCTAAGCGCCATGCTCGATTGGAGTTATAATCTTCTCCCTGAGTCCGAACGCATGGTTC
>WNFC01007272.1_pt1 | contig 12176 bp, 9 predicted proteins | sample 5400541 | NCBI WGS metagenome assembly WNFC01 (sample SAMN13153342, study PRJNA577476) | soil metagenome | isolation source: 120 cm saprolite under Douglas fir tree site 2 hole 2 replicate 1 | place: USA:California | collected 2015-04-18 | reverse complement strand
CACCCACACTTTCAGCACCAATCGCAAGTGCAATTCCGACATGGGAATCAGCCAGTCCAGACATTCACGTCGAATCGTTCCGATCGCGCGCTCGCAGATGGCGTTGGCCTTGGGGCTGCGCGGCGGTGACTTCAGCACCCTCAGCCCGAGCCGGCTGATAGACGCATCCAGGTGCTGGGCGAAGATGCTGTCGCGATCGTGGACAAGGTATCGATAAGAATCCCCGCAGCCGACGGCTTCCCGCAATTGTTGCAGCGTCCAGGCTGCGGTTGGATGTTGGGTGATGTTGAAGTGCACCAGCCGACGCGAAGCCGTGCTCGATCAGCACCAAGACATAGAGCAGGCGAAACGTCGCCGTCACGGTGACGAAAAAGTCGCAGGCGACGATCGCCTTGGCGTGATTGCGCACAAACGTCGACCAGCGCTGATCACCGCGCGGACGACCAGGCGGTCGCTTCGGCATGTACTTGCGCAGGGTCCGCGGCGAGACCCGCAAACCGAGCTTCAGCAGCAATTCATTGGCAATCCTCTCTTCGCCCCACAGGGGATTCTCGGTGGCCATGCGCCGGATCAACTGGCGCAGTTCCAGCGGAATCGGCGGGCGTCCCGGTCTTGACTTGCAGCGCCAGAACAGGCGCCAGCTTGCTCGGTGCCAGCGGATCAATGTCTCAGGCCGCACCACGACCAAGGCACCGCGCCAGTCAAACATCCGGGAAAGCAACGCCAGCGACACCCGCGTCGCGGCGTCGACGCGCCTTGGCTTGACGCCGCGCTCTTGGTACAGCGCAAGTTCGCGACGAAGAAATAGGTTTTCCGCCTCGACGGATCGCCGAGGTCTGACTGACAGCACAACCAAGCCGACAAGGTCGGCCAGCAACCGAAGGATGATTCGAATGAAAACGATCACGCTGCGATCATGCCACAGCTCGGTGCAAGTCGCGTCACGGCGTCAGTCCAGTCGAGATCGAATATTTGCGGAGCACAGGAGTTGTACACTGCCCGTCGGGCGGGCCGCTTCTCTCATCAGACCGCGCCGCTGGTAGTAACGGACAGTTTCCCCGTTGACCTGGGCGGACTCGAGTAGGTCCCCAGCGGCAGCAAGTGCGCCAGATACTGCATCGTCTTCTTCGCCGCTGTGCTTGAGCCCCTCGTAGCGTTTGATCGCCGCAGTGTTCGCCAGATACACCCGGTATCCATCCTCCTGCAAAGCGTCCACCAGCCAGTATCAGTTGTACGTCGATTCAACGACAACGCCAACCAGCTCTTCTCGGTGCCCTGCCAGCACTGCGAGAATCGCTGCAGCATCATTCGGAACCCGCCGCAGCACCAGCACTCGGTCCCCATCGTCGCTTACGACCACCACACTGTTGTTCGAATGAAGATCGATTCCGCTATATTTCATCTCGGCCTCCTTTGGGTTACAGCAAGTTCGCAAACCTACAACGCATCGCATGGTGGCCAGGACGTCGAGCGAGCCGCGCGCCTCGTCGCCGCGGGAGCTGCGCCAACCCCCGCCAACCCTCCCTGTTGCCGTCACCTTCTCGTCGGCGGACCCTGGAACGGCTCATCGCCAGCACCCCCGCCGTGCGGTTTGCCGCCGAAATTGACGTTCGACCCGCGCGACCCACCCCCCATGCGCGGGTGCCGGCGGCGGGTCTGGATCTAAGTCACGCTTCACTCAGTTGAGTGATCAGGCCTTTCTCCTGCCACTGTTGTCGAGACTGCAAGAGCACCGTCGCCGCGTCAGGGTCCAGCGGGCGAGAGAAGTAGTAACCCTGGCCATACTCGCAGCCCAGAGCGCGCAGCTGCTGCGCGATTTCGTAGGTCTCTACGCCTTCCGCGACGGTCTTCATGCCTAAGTCCGTCGCCAGGCGAATGATCGCGCGGACGATGCCGGCGTTCCCTCCGTGCGCAGTGATCCGGCTTACAAACGAGCGATCGATCTTGAGATAGTCGAATTGGAAGCGCTGCAAATAGCTCAGCGATGAGTAGCCGGTCCCAAAGTCGTCCAGCAGTAAAGGAATGCATAGCTCTCGGAGCTGCGTAACGAGATCGCTTGCGCTCCGAACGTTGCTGATCAAGCTACCTTCGGTGATTTCCAACGACAATACGCCCGGTGGCAGCGCCATTTCCTGGATTAGGCTTGCAACGTGGTCCGCCAGATCCGGTTGCCGCAAGTCTTGGGCGGACAGATTCACGCTCAGATAGAACTCTACGTCATCGGGAAGCTGCGCGCGCCATGCCCGCGCCCGCTCACACGTGTTCCGCAACACCCAGCGCGTGATCGGGACGATCAACCCGGTCTCTTCCGCCAGGCCGATGAATCTGTCCGGCGGGATCATTCCTTCCAAGGGATGCTGCCAGCGCAACAGCGATTCCATGCCTACGATGCGACCGGTGGCAAGCGATACGATGGGCTGGTAGTGAATCCTAAGCTCGTGTTGTCGGATAGCACGATGCAAATCGCTTTCAAGCTGCAGCGAGCTTACGACTCGGTCGCGCGCTGCCGCTTCAAATACCGCGATACGGGTCTCACCGCCGGCTTTGGCTTTCGCCAGCGCGATGTTCGCATCGCGCACCAGTTCCTCGGCATGCTCGTAGCCGGACGTGCTTAGGGCGAGCCCGATACCAGCAGATGTGAAGACGTCGCCGCGACCGAGGTTGAATGGTTCAGCCATGCTGGTCAGCAATCGTTCGGCTGCTGCGACGGCGGCATCACGGCTGTGGATCTCAAACAGTAGAAGAGCAATCTCATCGCCACCCAATCGAGCGATCACCGAGTCCGCAGAGTCCAGGCAAGATTCGAATCGCTGCGCCGCTTGCATCAGCAGTTGGTCGCCAGCAGCATGGCCGAGGCTTTCTTTGATGTTTTGGAGGCGATCGAAATCGACGACGATGACAGCGACGCAATAGCCGGGCTGGCGTGTCGCACGACGCAAGCTACGTTCCAGCCGCTCAATGAAATAATGTCGATTCGGCAGGCCGGTCAAGGCGTCGTGAAAGCCTGCCTGGTTGAATTGCTTTTCGAGCTCCTCGCGCTGCTGTATTTCTTCGGTCAACCGCCGGGTGGCTTGTTGCAACCGTTGTCCGCGTCCGTCACTCTCCTCGCGGGAGCGTGCTGCTTTGTCAGCCATCTCGTAGATCAGGACGGCAGCCGACAAGGCGAAGATCCCGGCCAATGCGCCATGTAGGAGCAGCGAGGACCAACGGAGCCAACCCTCACGCGGAGCAAGCGAGAGCCGCCATTGCTCGTCGGTGCGATGGATAGCCTGGGTTACCGGACTTGTCAGCTCCGTGGTGCTCGAGCGCGAGAACGCACGTGGCTGCCGACTACGCGGATCGATGTGCGATAGCTGATAGTCATAGCCAGCGGCCGACAAGCGATCAAAGCCTGCGGAACGAAGCAATCGGTCCAGTGACAGGTAAGCGGCGACCCAGCCCGACAGCGGCTTGCTGCCGTTCGATGGACCGACAACGACGGGCACGCGAATAATGACGCCATCGGCGCCGAAAAGCTTAGTTGGCCCGACGAGTGTTGGCGCTTCGGGCGGACGCGACTCGTCGGCACGGGGAATCTCCGGCCAACTTGCGACGGACAGAGTGTCTCTCCCGGACGATTCGACCCGCGCGGGGTAGACCGCGTAGATCTCGTCGCCGATGACCAGGAGGAGTTGCTGCACGTTCGCAGCCCGCCCCATGGCCGTTGTGGCGACCGAGGCAAAGTCATCGACGCTGTCGCGGCGTTGTATTTCCGTTGCGAGTGCGCGGACGGCGTCGGAGGCAGACTCGAGCTCGCGCTCGAGCGCATAGGCTTGCGTGACAGCTAACTGTTCCGTAGCCAGACGCTGCTCCGCCGCATCGCGTTTGGCATCCATCCGCACGAATGAAAAGCCGGCGAAGACAACCACAATGAAGACGCAAGCGGCTGATACGAGGCTGCGGTGGCGCTTCATGGGTTACCGATTCGCTTTCATGTTCCGCCTAACGGAATTTTTAGGCTGAGCGTCAACGTGCGCTTGCGTCCCGTGTCCAGATTGACAAAATCCGCTACCGCCATCAGCTCGACGCCCGACACCGGTATCGCCATGCCCACGAAGAATTCTCGGAAAGCGTGGTCTCGATTCCCGCTGCCAACGTCGATGTTGAGCAAGTCAGGCGCCGATCGACCCCACGCAAGGCCGCCGAGCAGCCGGGCCGGTTCCGTCTGCCAATCGACCCGAGCGGCAGCGAATTCCGAATTGAGATTGCCGCTGAGCGAATGAGCGTAACTGATGTCGGCGGAAAGTCGCGTCGACGGCAGAAACAAGGCGCCCGCCTTCAGCAAATGTCCATGCGTCGCGCCGATATCGACGAACTGATCTTCTGCTTTGACATAGACTGCGGAAGACGCCGCGTAGCTCAGGCCCGCGTTGAATAAGCGATACGCGAACAGTGCGCCCGCAGTCCGGCCGCTGCCCAAGCTCGCTTGTCCTTGCACAATAGTTCGTTCGTCGGGGCGAATGGCGCCTCCGACCCGTCCAAAGGACCAGTGGCTGTCGCCAATCGAAAAAGAGGAAACGCCTGCGGTCAGTGTCGTTCCATTGACGCTCGCACGAACCCAGTCGAGCGAACCGCCACCGCCACCATGGCCAGTACTGAACGTGTCCGCCTGTCCGGCGACGATCAGCGAGTCAGACGGACGCGTGTCGGCGGCGACGGACGGACGCGCCGATTGCTCGAGCGCAGGCGCGAATGTTTCGGCATGGGCGACGCTTCCGCCGAACAGCAACATGAGTGCGCAGATGGTTTTCATTCCGCCGTGTCCACCGCGCGCAGACTGACTATCGTCAACTTGTCGTGTTCACCGGGGATATCGACGACGACGCAGTGGATCCGGTAGCGCTTGTTGTCCAACTCAATCTGGCGCTCCAGAGAGGTGCGCAATCCCAGGACCCACCACGCGTCGGGGAGACCGCTTAGCTTGAGCGCGGACCCCGCCTCGATGCCGAAGTGCAAAGCGCCAAAGAGAGTTTGCGCGGTTTGGTTGAAGTACAGGATGCGCTGATTGGCCCCGACGACAATCAGCGCCTCGTCGACGGCATTGAATGCGGCCTGCAAGTAGTACAGATCGCTCATGTCTTCGACGCTTACATAGGCGTACCGGACGCCGCTGTGATGGATCGGATAGACCCGAATCCTGGCCATCCGCGTCTCCGTGGCCACACGGTACACGGCGAATGGCAGCTCCCCACCTGTGCCCTCGATCAGCTCTTGCACGACCTCGGGGTAGGAGAAGTTGATCAAGTCGAACAGATTCTTGGTCAACAGCGAGTCGCGGCTCAGCATGAGGTGGTGCATGAAGCTCTGGCTCGCCTGCTCGACTTTGAATGTGTCGGCGTAGATCAGCGCGGCTGGGAAGGGCGATGCGCGCAACACCTCCTGCGAGCGGCTTTCGGCTTCATTCAGGGCGTTGACCGAGTATCCGAGCCGGCCATAGAGGCGGCGCAACAAGGTATTGAGCGATTCGGTCATCAGAGCGACCGCGAATAACAAGACGGCAAACAACTCGAGCACGACAAAGAAATAGGACGCCGGCGCGGAGAAGCTGGGAAACGGCTGCGATGCGCTTGCCGCAGGCTCCGGCAAATGCTTAATCAGCCATTGCACAGGTATGCCATTCTCGATCAGATACCACCGCAGCTCCGGCGCCTCGATCAAGGCGACCAATGCGACGACGATCACGGCGAGCAGCGCGGTCAGGTACGATTGCCAGCTCAGCGACACGAGGCTGCCCGCGATGACGGGCATGACGAAAACCAGCAGAAACAGCGGATTCTGCAGACCTCCTGCCAGGTGCCAGAGGAAGCCGAGGAAGGTGACGCCAAGAGCCTGCAGCACGCCGACGATGAGGAACACACTGCGCCGGCTCTCGATGCGGTCGGTTGCCATAGCGCCCGCAACGTACGCGAGTCCGAAGCCGAACAGGCTCCAGGCGAGCGGCGCGAGATCGAAGTCCAGAATGCGCAGAAACCACGGCGTCGCCAGCGCTATGAAGATGACGAAAAGAGTAAGCAACCAAATGTCGTCGAACAGCCGCTTGCGCTCGTGAAGTGCGCCAACATCGTCTGTCATCCCGGAGCCGACGGTAGTCATCGTACCGTCTCGGCTACCGTGGCTCGGTACTCGCCGCGGACGGGTTCGTTCAGCGTGTTGCCACCGAAGGTATTGTTATCGAGGAATGGATTCGCGGCGATGCGCGGCCCGGTGTGCGGCGAGAACGTCAATATTCGAAGCCCCGCCGAGCGGTTGTTGAGCACGACGTTGCGCCTGATTACCGGCGAGTCGCCGATGACGACGATGCCGTCAAATTGCTGCGTGAGCAAGGTGTTGTCCGCGGCCACATTTGGATTGCCGCGTTCATTGAGCACGAATCCGATGCCGTAGCCGTTGTCATAGACGCGATTCTTCCGCACCAACGCGCCACGTGAGGAGCGGACCAGGACCGCGAGCGCGCGGTTGTGATCGAACTCATTGGCTTCGATTAACGTTCCCTGCGTCGCGTCCGCGAAAACGCCAATGCCGCTGCCGCTCCGGATGCGGTTGCCGCGGACGACCGCGCCCTGACCGATAAGAAACACGGCAACTTCGCGGGCTTTCACGAATTCGTTGTTTTCGACGGTCGCCCGCGCGTTGCCGAGCACCAGGGACATCCGGTCATCTTCGAAGTAGTTGCCGCTCAAGGTAGCGCCCCGGCCGTCCGCGTCATCCAGCGCCTTGCCGCGTACCGCCCAGACGGCGGCGTCACGGTGGCCGACGAACCGATTGCCGCGCAAGATGATTCCGGAGGATGTCGATTCCAACTGCACGCCGCGGCGGTTGTTCTCAAAGCGCGTCGACTCGACGATCAGATTGTCGACGTTGTCGGCTACGTGTAGGCCTTCGTCGGAGTCCACGATCGTGGCTCCGACGAGACGAAACGCATCGGCGCGCAGGAGTACGGCCTGCTCCGGCGCATGAAGCATTTTGACGCCGCTGATGACCGAGTTAGGCGCGTCTACGTCGAAAATCGGGCCCGCAGCGAGGGCGCGCGCGTCGATTTCGGTTTTTGCATCCGCAACCTCGACCACAATACCGCTAGGATTGACCAACGGCGGCAACGGGCTGCGCAGCACAATAACGTCCGGGCGCAGGACGATGCGTGCGCGACCTTGCGCCGAATCGGCGGCAAAGATCGCCTCACGCAGACTGCCCGGACCGTCGTCCGCGGAGCTTGTGACTAGGAACTCTTGCGCGGCTCTTAGTTGTAGCGCAACAGGGCGGCGGTCGGCGAGCCAATGCTGGACCAGCGCCAGGGCGCCAAGTGCAGCGACCGCGCCGATTGCGACTCGGTAGCGCGTCTCACGTAAGAATCGCAGGCGCATGCTTGAGCACAAAAACTTTGTGCCAGGATTGCTTCATCAGACGGCGGCCAAGCAGGACATCCACCGGGAGTGCGAGCGCGGTCACCGCGGCCAATCCCGCCAACGCGATCGGTTTCGGCAGTACGGTGTAGTGAGGCAAGAACAGTGTCTTCAACGGCATCGGGTCGACACCGGTCACCGCCTCGACGATCAGTCGGCAGCGATCAAACAGCGTCAGATAGGTATCGAGGCCACGCGCTCTGAAGACCGGGCTGTTGCAGCGGGAGGTGGCACGCGTGGGAGCGGCCTCCAGCAGTACCATCGTACCGTCCGGCGCCAGATGTTTCGCCAATCGGTTGATCGCCTGCTCGAGGCGCTGCTCGTCAAGGATATGCTGCAAGACGGTCACGCCAACAATGAGCTGGAAGTGACCGTCGATATCCAACTCGGAAAGATCCTGGGCGATGAAGCGGCACCGATCGGCCAGCCCGGCGGCCGCCGCGCGCGAAGCGGCTTCGGTTACCATCGTCCGACTGATGTCGACGCCGGTGACCCGCGCGCCGCGCCGAGCGAGTTTGCGGCTCCAACGTCCTACGCCGCAACCCACATCCAGGACCGCGTCTCCTGCGGATACCTCGAGCCAGGGTCGCAGGGCGAGCCGCTGGCACAACTGTATCGTCCGGTTGTAAAACGCCGGCATTCCATAGGAACATACGGCCGCGAGTCCCTCTCCTTGGGTAGCGTAGCGGCGCGCCCGACCCTCCCAGTAGGCGACAGACCGGGATGACGACAATCCGCTCAGGTCACGCGTGGACATCAAGCTTTCTCCGCTGATCCCGGAAGGTAATCCGGTCGCGTCAATGACTCTTCGTCTTGGTAGTGATCCTTGAAGAGCCTTCGGCCCCCAAGGCGCAAACTGAGCCAGTTGGCATAGCCGACGCTGATCGGCACGATTTGCAGCAGTGCATAGAAAAAGTAAAGCGGCACGATCGGCAACACATGCAGCCGCTGTTCGCGTGGAACCACGATGCAGAAGGCGACAAGGCTCAACAATAGGTATTTAGCGTAGGCCGCCAGGAAATAGATGGGATTGGCAGCGGCGAAATCGGGTACAACTTCAAATCCGAAAAAACTACCGAGTCCGCCGAGAAAGCTCAGCACCAACAAACCGAAGGCTAGGATCTTCAGCGGCTGAAATGCCAACGAGAAGACACCGAGATAAACCAGGAATTGATAGCCGACGATGAAGCCCTTGCAGCCGACGCTCCAGATCTCGCCGAAGTGTTCTACATATATCTTGATCAATCCATACGACCAGCCGACGCGCTGCGAAAACCATTGGCGAACGCTTGCCACGCCCTCGGTTTCGATGACGAGGCGTCCGTCGTAGTAGATACGTTCGCCTGCGCCGAGGAGGATCACGGAGTTCTCGAGGTCCTCGGCATACACTGAGAGCGAGTGTTTCGCGAGAGCGAATTCGAGTGCACTGCGCCGATAGAGCGCGATGCCCGACGTTATGCTGTGATCGGCAAGGCTGCAGCGACCCACAACAAACGCCATGCCATATTCGAGGCTCTGGAACCGAGCGAGCAGACCGTCCTTCTTGATCGCGATCCGCGGGCACATCGCCGCCATGCCGCTGCGCTGAAAATCGAAGATGATCGCCTCCAGATGCGACAACTCTTTGTCCTTTGCGTCCCGGATCGCGATGTCCGGGTCCAGGACCATGACCGTTTCGACCTCCGGTGGAAGGGTGGCCAGCAGCCGGCGGATAGCACCGGGCTTCTTGCGGTTGTGCAGGCCGTCAAGGCAACGCCACCCGGCCTGGCGCACTCTGGTGAGTGTGTCGTCAGTCGAGGCGTCGTCGACTACCCAGAGATGGTCTCGGTAGGGTTCCATCGCTTCGAGGAAGTTATCGAGATGGTCCCCGGTGTTGTGGATCGACGCGATGAGTGCGTAAGGACGAAGATGCAGTCGCTTCTGGTACGCTGTGATGCCCTGGATGCCGAGTGCGACCGACATTTCATCGGATGCGCCCGACACATCGGGACCGCGTCCCATGCGTCGGAGGTGGAGTCGCAGGCCGAAATCCAGCATGTCGAGAAAGACAATCAGATTGGCGGCCAGGTAGATGAACACGTTGAAGCTCGCGGCCGCGGCGCGTGAAGCGATTAGTATTGCGCCACAGGCAAGCACCGCAGCGACGGTGACCGCGGCCGGAAGCAGCCAGGAGCGAGTCGGTTTCATGCGTTGACCGCGATAGCGGTCACTGGCATGTCAAAACGTCGCAGGCTTGCGCGTGCGGCGGCGTTGAGCCCGGGCAGGCGCAGCAGCAGCTGCTCGAGGGCTTCGTCGCGGTCGGGCGCCTCCTCCCCCGCTTGAGCCAGAATCGGCGCGGCGCAGACCACCCAAATCAAAGAGCGCACGCGCGAGGGCAAATGGGTGCCCCGCGACTCCAGATGACGCAGCCATATCTCGAATTTTTCTTCGACGGCGAGGATGATTTCTCGAACCAGCGGATCGATTGGCAGAATCTTGGTCGGCTGACTCCATTCGATCGCGGTTCCGTTGACCCGTCGCTGCGTATACGATGTGTGAGGCTTCAACTCGGGATCGGCGGCCATCGGCGCACCGGAAAACGGGATGACATACGGATACATCCCCATTTCGCATCCGGCCAGCAGCCACTTGTAGGCCTTGCGTATCGTTTCGGCGAAGTCGCGCAAACTGCAGCGCGGCGACGTGAGAATGAGATCGAGGAATGGCGTGATGCCCAGATCCAGCGCTTCCTGCAGCACCGGCTCGATATGCTTGAAGATCTGCGCTTTGTTGAACTCCTTGAGTATGCTCAAGGAAAAGTTCTCCACGCCAAAACCGAGCACGCGGAATCCGGCCTGCCGCATTGCCGCGAGTCGCTCCGGGTTCATCGCGTCGATACGGTTGGTGCTGATGAACTGCAGATGCTGCGGCAGCTCGCCGTTCGCCTTCGCGGCGACGATCGCCTCGCAAAGCGGCAAGATGCGATGGTCCTTGGTGAAGACGAAGATATCGTCCTGAAAGATGATCGTGCGCACGTCCGAATGCGCGGCGACGATGCGCTTCATCATCGTGATGCATTCGTCGGGATCGAGGCGTGCGATGCTCGCGACGCTGCCTTGCGCGGATTGCAGGAAGTTCGTCGATGAACAGAACGTGCATCCCATGGGACAGTAATTGAGAGTGATCAAGCGCACTGAACGGATTTCCGCGAGCCGCGCTTCGCGGTCGGCCTTGGACGGAAGGCCACCGACGCGGTAGGCGTTCTCCAGGCGTTCCCAGTAAGCGCGATAAGGCATTCTCTCGTACGGCGTCTTGAAAATCGCATCACGCAGTTCTTCTCGCGTAAGCGCGTGTTGGTGGATGCGATTGATGCCGCCTCCGGGAGCGCGTTCCGCGGTGCCACCGACGAGCTTCAGCGGCTGTCCGGTGCGCATGCGTTGCGCGATCTCCAGCAATGGCTTTTCGCCTTCGCCCAAAACGACGAGGTCGAACGGTCCCACGCGAAACATCAGTTCCGGTTTGAACGTCGCTTCCATGCCGCCCGCGACAATGACCGCGTCAGGCGCCACGCGTCGGGCGACGTGCGCCAATTCGAGGTCGAAGCGAAGCGTCATCCCCGTGGTCGAGATTCCTATGACATCCCAGCGGCCGGCAGCGAGTAGCTGCTCCAGCGCCTTGACCGGCGGGCCGTCGCAGCAGTTGGGATCGAAGACCTCGACGCCGATTCCAGCGCTATCCAGGAAGCCGGCGAGCCGCCAGACCCCGAGCGGCGGGGCGAGAAATGTGTATTCTCCGCAGTGCGGATCGTAGGGCCCAATCAGCAGAAAACGCGGATCAGCCAGGGCTTCTCGTGCGTTCTTGGGCAAATGCTGACGATTTGTGGCCACGAGCCCTCCTCTTGGGGGTCACTCCGAGAGGACTGTGACCCACAAGCAACACGGTGCAAGGTTCGCGCCAGAGATCGTCTATGACCTCTTCCACGTAGTGCCAGGTACGGACGCGAGACGATCCACCGGGTGCGCGTGGACGAGGCGAACCGCCCGCGCCAAGACCATCCGGCCCGCCACTTGGTGAAGACCTTGTGCTGGCCGCTGCGCAACCGCGAGAATGTGACGCGCGTGGAAGATCAGGTGGGGCTCAAGGAACTCTTCGCCGCGAATTGGGGGATTTCGGAAAGAACCAACGCACGCCCGGGCGGCGATTCCGTTGGCTCCACGAAACCTGGCCGCGGGTGGTGCGACATGATTAGCGTCCGGAGGACGCGTCGCTTTCCAGCGGCTCGAACGACGTCCAGACGAAGTCCGCCTGATGCTCCAACGGTTCCTTGAGTCGAATCACGACTTCCTTCACCGTCAAAAGCATCGTCATCACGCGACCCGGGACGAATTCGCAGGCCGGCATCAGCAGAGTCTTGATCGGGATTTTCAGGCTGGCGTCGCGTTCGGGAAGGCACAGCGCGACGAAGCGGTCGGGCCGTGTTTCGGACGCCGCGCCGGTCTCCGGGCTATCCGGACCCGAAAGCAGGATGATGCGCTGCGGGTTGCGGCCGAGGTGCTCGACGCCGATCTCGACGTTGTTTCCCACCAGTCGATTGAAGCGTCGTACGACCGCCACCGTCCAGCCTCCGACCTTGTGGTCGCGAAACGCGATGAGCAGACCGGGCACCACGCGGTGCGCGTCGGCGACACGCCCCCGCAGTCGGCAGCCCGAATCGCTCCAATCGCGTACGTGCCAGGTCGAATGCGGGACGTCGTATCC
>WNFC01053959.1_pt1 | contig 12177 bp, 13 predicted proteins | sample 5400541 | NCBI WGS metagenome assembly WNFC01 (sample SAMN13153342, study PRJNA577476) | soil metagenome | isolation source: 120 cm saprolite under Douglas fir tree site 2 hole 2 replicate 1 | place: USA:California | collected 2015-04-18 | reverse complement strand
CGGCAGAAGGTATGCAGTCTCACGATCAATCGCGCGGAAATTGTCCAACGGCATCCCACCCAGCGACGAAGAAAGGCCGAATCAATGCGCCGATTCTACCTAAACCTGCTCGCTGTGCTAAGTCCGACAGGCTGCTAGGGCACAGGTACGGAGCGGCGACTTCCGAGATGGCAAGGTCTGCTTGGGGGGGGGACACGGCACCGCGACTGATCGACTCACACCCATATTGGGGTTTGCAGACTGTTCGGACTTTATACAAAGTCCGAACAGTCGAGATTTCTTAGAGGTGATTTCATTGACAAATTCAGCACTCAGTTCGACAGCGCCAACTGAAGAAACCCGAACAGTTGCCACCTCCCTCTTTGAGGGGGAGGTGGCGAGGGCGGCGCCGACCCGTCGACGAAACGTCGAGCTTCGCAGCCGCGAGCATCTGACGGCCAACGAGGTCGAGGCCTTGATTGAGGCCGCCAAGGCCAACCGATACGGGCACCGTGACGCCACCACAATCCTGGTCGCCTTCCGGCACGGACTCCGGGCTGCTGAGGTCTGCGACCTGCGCTGGGACCAGGTCGACTTCAATGGCGCAGTGCTTCACGTGCGCCGGGTCAAGAACGGGACGGCGAGCACGCATCCGCTCCTTGGCGATGAGCTGAGAGCCTTACGGCGCCTGCAGGGTCACCGGAAGGGCCGGGGCTTTGCCCTGCCAAATTGCCCAGCTGCCACAACTCGGAACGTGCCGCTGCTGTCGGCGTTGGATTGGTGCGTGGGGCTGTTCGCGGCTGACCGGCCTCACGCAGCCCCGGCCTTTCGCGGATGGCGCCAGAGAGGTCCGGGGCGTCTCTAGATTTGGTCCTGTCCCCATGGCCCAAGCAACCCAACGGCACGTCCGGCAAGAAGCCGCCAGCGGTGGGCCATTTTCTTTCGCCCCAACGCGAGATGTATCAATCGGCCGCCGACAGTTCAGATTGGCACGCTCTACAGCTTCATGTGGCGCCAAAGAGACCGTGGGATCATTCCCGTCGTGACCAATCGCGATTTGCGTCGCACGTGGAAGACCCTCGCTGGTCAAGCAGGTGTTCCCAAGGAGATTCGAGACCGTATCCAGAACCACGCCCTGCAGGACGTCAGTTCGAAGAATTATGACCGGTGGAACTACATGCGCGAAAAACGGGCCGGCATGACGAAGTGGGACAAATTCGTTCGCGCGATGCTGGCCAAAAAGCGGCCGCTGAAGCTGGTCGCGTAGCTAAGGGCCGTCAGAAGCCACCCAGCGCCCGTTCACAGAACTCCAGACTACGAATCTGGGGGTCAGGAGTTCGAATCTCTTCGGGCGCGCCTCTCCACCGCGCGTCACTTAACAAGCTGCATTGCTCGGCGGCTTTCACGCTGTCGATTGCGGGCCACACCGGCCTTGAAGATGCGTGGGATGAGGCCTGCAACGCCTTACTGACGCTTAGTAAGTTCGGCTTCAATGCTGCGTCGCCGCTCTTCCTGACGGAAGGCACATCTCGTTCTATGTTTTCCGCGAGCATCTGGACTTGTTGAGCCGCGAAGGCCTGCCGCTCCTGCATTACGCGCCCGACTTCGCGCGCGAGGTACACCGGCGATCACTCCTGTCAGGCCCCCTGCTCGCGGGGCGGCGCGCCGTTAGTCCGATCAGCGTTTGAGAAGAAACGCCGCAATCGTCTCTCCTTCCTCGCGTGGATCGCCTTCGGCCGCGTTCCGATGAGCCCGCCGATACCAGTAACCGGCATTGGCGACATCGCCCTCGATGCGATGCAGCCAGGCGTGGACCCATGCACCTTCGGCACTCGCATCATCCTGGGCGATGTGGTGAGCGGCCTCCCAATCCCCGCGCAGTCCGTGCCACACGGCCCGGAGCAATGGGACGGCCGCCGCCGGAGGGGTACCGGTCTTCAGACTGTCAAGAAAGGCAGCGACCTCTGTATTCATGAATACCACTGCGCCGAAACCGCTCGCGCCGCTGGCGTTGCCGCGCGATCACCGCGTCAACCGCCAGCAAGCGTACGATATGAAGTTTAATCCCCGCGGAAGCCTTATCGGTGCTCCGCAGCCTCACCGCCGACCACGTCAGAGCCGGTGCCGCTGCAGCTCGAAGGCCCATAGCGCAGGAATTTCTGCAGGCGCTTTCCCGAATCCACCTCGGCCGTATAAATGTTCCCGGCGGAATCGATGCTGACCTGGTGGAGGTAGTGGAAATTGCCTGCCATCCGGCCTGCACGTCCGAGACGGCCCAGTTCCTGAAGATTCTGGCGATTGATGATGTAGATTGTCATGTTGGTGTTGTCGCCGATGTAGAGGCAGCTCTGAGCCTTGTCGGTCGAGAAGTTCATGGACACGGATGTGCCGGGCATTTCGGGCTGCGTATAGGTGTGCTCGCTTATGAATTGCTCAGCAACATAGCCACACTTGCCCGCCTCCCCGTTCGGATTGCTGCACGGCTTGCCCAGATCAGGATCCAGATTGTTGAACACCTGGATACGGTCGTTGCCGCGGTCGCAGACATAGAGCTTGCCGTCATCGGTAATCTTGACGCAATGTACCGGATTCCTGAAGTAGACCGGCTTCTTGTTGCCCCTGGCATAATCGTCCGGCCAGGCACCAGCCGCGCGCGCGGCAGCGTCGTCTACCGGATTGTTGCCGTAGGCGCCGAAATGGCCGACATACTTGCCGGTATCGGCATCGACGATCAGCACGCGGCGATTGCCATAGCCGTCCGCTACGTAAAGCCGGTTGGTCTTCGGATCCACCACCATATCCGCGGGCCGATATAGGGTCGGCGTGCCGTTCAACCCGCCATTAGTATCGTTGCTCGCGGGAGCGGTCGGCGTGCCGCCGATCCGCAATTTGAAATTGCCGTCCATGTCGAACTTGAGCACAAAGCCGTCGCCGCCATGGCGGTTGGTGGTCCAGGCGCTTGCGTCTTTCGGAACATTGTCGCTGTTGCCCGCGATCCAGACGTTGTCGCGATCGTCGACATAGATGCCGTGCTCGACGTTGGGCCAGATGCAGCCCGCTTCCTCCTTGCAGTGACTGGCCAGCCAGCCCGGGTCGGACGGACCGCCCCACGCGCGCAGCAACTTGCCGCCGGCGTCGAATTCCAGCACCCCGGGCGCGGCGCGGCAGCAATCCGCGCCAAAGCCATTGACGCGAGCCTGGCCCAGCCCATTCGCTGTCTGCCCCTTGGCGTTGGTAACGCCGGCCAAAGCCTTTTCAAGAGGAACGACGCGTCGCTTCGAGATGGCATTAGCCGCCTTCCGTCCCGTTGTCAGGCTGCGCGATTACAGTGCGGTCGCGATCACCACGATCGCGCCAACCGCCTGGCCGTGGCGATCACCGCCTGACGCAGCAGCGCATCCACCACGGCCCCCGCCCGTCTGGTTTCCGCTACGGCCGGACCAGACATATGGGTCAAATTCGCCCGTGGTGTTCCATCGGCGTGGACGGCAGCTCATCCCCCGATAGCTTCCGTGCCGGACAAATGAGGGTGACGGTAGAGTCGGGCCATGAGCAGACGTTACACCCAGGTTAGGGGTCACCACTCCGTAAATGTCTTGGGTGGTCATACCGGCCAATGACGGCGGCGAGTCAGTCAGCCGGCCTGATGTTCTGGTTTACACGAAAGAAGTTGGTGGGATCGAAGTGGCGCTTGATTTCACTCAGCCGTAAATAATTGTCGCGATAGGTCGCTTTGATACGCTCTTGCCCTTCGTCCATAAGAAAATTCACGTATGCGCTGCCTGCAGAATGGGGGTGGAGCGCGTCCCAGTATGACTTCGTCCAGCCGATGATACGCTCGACGTTTCGTGCGTCCGGGTCGACCCCGACGATGACCTCGGCCCAATTGGCGTCGCGGTAACTGAACGCGGTCTCGCGCTTGCCGACGCGGTGGGCTGCGCCGTCGATCGGGTAAAGGTGCTGGTCGAATGCGGTGTCGGAATGGCGCTTCCGAATTTTGCATGCAGCGCAATTGCATCGTCGCTGAGTTGATTGATGAAATCGGCGCGCCAGTACCATTGCAGGCCCGGCGGGTAGAGCCGTCGAATGCGCTCTGGAGCGCCGGATATGGCATGGGCCCCACGGCATGCAGCAGCGGAGGGCCAAAGTCCCGCACCGGCTTAAAAATGGTGTCCGCCTGTTCGGCCGAGCCGACATAACACCAGAGCACGCCGCACAGGTTCTTCAGATGCAAATGCTCGGGAAATGGTGCGGCGGGCGGCACGATCAGGAAGGTAAAGAATCCGAAGCGCCCAAAATAGGTCGGCATTTTGTGCAGAACTTGCATGATACCAAGCGGCCGTCCGCCAACACGACATCCGCCTGCAGAAGGTTGTCGATCGTGAGGCCATATTTGCGTGTCAAATGGCCGATCCCGCCGCCGAGGGTGAGGCCGCCGACGCCGGTCGTCGAGACGATGCCACTCGGCGTCGCCAATGTTACCCGGTGAGCTGCATCGAATGAACTCTGAAGGAGCCCAGCATGCCCCTGTTTATCATCGAGCGCAATTTCGCCGAGCAACTCGAGTTCACGCGCGAAGGTGCGACCGAAGTAACAGCCATCAACGACGACGTCGGCGTGGCGTGGGTCTATTCATTTCTCAGCGCCGACAAAAATTCTATATGTCCGCCGCAGGAGTCAGCTTGAAGGAAGCGAAAAACTTCATCGAAGCTATCCAGCGCCGATCTGGGTTTTGAGCGAGTGCCCTGCCTATAGAATCTACTGGTGTAACGCAACAAAACCGATTCGATCGAGCGCGTCTAGACGCCGGCTTCCTACAACGCCCGCATGTCGGCTTGGGGTCATGGCTGCCTTCCCGACTGCGTTCGCACCACGACTGGAGTACCACAGATAGCTGCGTACTTTTGCACCGCAAGACTTGGCAGAGTCGGGCCAATAGCGGTCATTCTGGCGCAATTGAAGATTTACAAACTCACGAGCACTCGAACCGCGGTGTAGCCCGAATGGAGCGAGTGCTCTATCTTTGGGGCAAGGTCGCACGTTCCGCGGGCCGCCAAGATACAGGGAGGACAACATGACACCGTCACGCCTCGCCGCCGCCAGCGGTTTCCTCGTCGCATTGCTCGGATCGCCGTCTGTTGCCGACGTCATTTCCGATTGGAACACCGCGGTTGCCCCGCCGCCGCCGGAGCTAAAGGAGGTCACTGCCGATCCTTCGACCACCGCGCTTCTGTTTCTCGATATAATGAAAGGAAACTGCACCGCGCGCCCTCGCTGCGTCGCAGCGATGCCGAACCTGAAACGGCTGCATGATGAAGCGCGCGCACACAACATGGTGGTCTGGTACAGCCTCGTCGGCTCGAACGGCAAGGCGACGCCCGACGACATAATGGACCCCGCGATCAAGCCGCGCGCCGGCGAATGGTACCGTCAACCCGGGCCGGACAAATTCATGGGCTCTACTCTCGAGCCAACTCTCAGGCAAGCCGGCATCAAGACCGTGATCGTCTGCGGCAACTCGTTCCAGGGGGCGACCGTCGGCACGGCTTCGGGCGCGGCGCAGCGCGGCTACAAGGTCATCGTTCCAGTCGACTGCTCAGCGGGCGAGGACGTCTATCACGAACAATACGCGGCATTCCATCTGGCGAAAGGTGGGCCGGCGGGCGTCACCAGCAATGTCACGATGACGCGCAGCACGATGATCAAATTCTGAGCGATGCGTCTCTCCCACACAGACAGACAGTGTCGTTCTATTGGAGAGCTGCCAGCGGGACGTACCGAACTCTCTGCTGCCACCAAAGGCGCGCCAGCGAAGAGCTTGAAGAAGGACCTCTCTCTGATAGCGGAGCGAAGAAATAAGATCGCTCACGAGGTCGGTCTACAGCGTTCCATTGCGCGAACACCCTGATTCCGGTCCAGTGGAAGCGCGCCGAAATGCCTAAATACGAAAGCACTTTCTCGAGAGACATGCGAATGCAGTGATTTAGGGCTTCGTTGATCAGGATATTGCGCATGAATGAAGGACCGCGTGAGAGGAAACGAAACCGCCTAAAGGTCCTTCAGAGTCTGACCTGCGGTGCGGTGGGTTTGCTGGTGGCGTTTGACGTCGTAAATATGCGCCTGCCGCTGTATTGCCTTGGCTTGGCGAGCGACCGTGTCGGAGATGTGTTTCATGCCGTCACAAGGCTTGTCAGACACAGCTTGCCTGATGTCCTCGACCAGTTCCAGAGAAACGCTATTACGGTTTCCGACGCTCTGTATCTGGCCTTGACCGCGGTATTGATTGGTGCCGGCTTCGTTTTTCTGAGGGATACCTGGCGGGCACTGGCGAAAGCGCGCCCCGGCCGCTGGGTGCCTCTGCCGCGTTTTGGCCGGCATCGAGCCGTTCTGACGGTATTGGCTCTCGGCGGCGGGATGGCATTCGTCTGGCAATATGGCGATTTGCCGTGGCTCGCTGGCCAGTTGATCCGCTCGCTTTGGCTCGGCGTAAAGGCGGCATATGGAAATCGGGACACTTTCTGGCAGGCGGTTCAGGCAGTCCACGAAAACAAGGAGACGATAGCGCAGGTTGTAAAAGCCATCGTGAGCGCAATTGCCACTTACGTGACACTGGAGGTTGCCAGAGTCGTGGTCGACTTTGCGCTCGCGATCATCCATTTTGCGTCGCCCGTTGTGTTGCCGGTTGCTCGGTATGGCTATGCCGGTTACAAATACATGCGTCCGTGGCTTCCGCACCTCGAGCCCACGCAACGCCAAATTGATTGGCTACACGGCGCTGGCAGTGTTGCTGCCGGGTCGCTCTTTGGTCTCACCAATCTGGCTTTTCCCCAAATTCCAGATGGGCTGTGGGCGGCCTCGGTACCGGGGCTTATTGTTTTTGCCGGGCAGAGGCCCAATCTGATCCTCACGATCGGTCATGTGGGCGGCCATATGAGCCGCTATCTGATCCATTATTTGCGCATCGCAATACAATACACGCGCGCCCATCCAAGAGGGGCTCTCGGTATCGCCGGCGGGGCTATGGTGGGCGGGGCTATGGCCGGCGCATTTGATGCATCCGGTTCCCTGTCGAGCGTCGTGATCATGTGGGGAACTCTCAAGGCAGGCTATTTGGCTGCCGCGATCGCGTCGATCATTGCCGCAGTGCGCGGGTCTGTCAAAATCATCACGTATGTGAGCCAAGCCGGCAGTGCTGTCGCAACAGGCGCCAATGCAACCAGACAAACTATGGCTACTGCGGCCCGCCAGCTCACTGCACTCTGCCGCAGCTTGGCGAACGCAGCAAGAAGACTTATGCCGCACGTATGGTTGGGGCCTCCGACACAAGAAAACACCCCGAGCTGCCGCCCAATTTCCGCAGCGTGATTTCGTTTCGCCGGCCGACCGTAGTGGCGCAGCTACGACGCGAGCCTGCCACAACGGATCATGCGACGGCTTTGTTGTTTGCGTAGCGAGCGAGACGGAAAATAGGCTTTCCCACCGTCCGTAGGCACCACCAGAGCGGCCGCAAAAACTGAAGAACGAGAAGCGTCCCAATTAAGTATACGGCGAAGATACCAACGAAGCGATTGCTGCCGAACTGTTCAGCGACCCACCCGCCCGCGGACGCAATGAGCTGCGGCCGCGTGATCGCAACGTATGCAAACGCGATCGGAGCGACGAACATACCCGTCTTACCGACAGTGCTAATCGCTTCGTACGCGCCTTCCGCGGACACACGAATCACATTGTTCTCGGCCGTGCCTTCTGCCGCTGCGAGGCGCATCGTATTTTTCTCAGCGGCGGCGCCCTCTGTTCCCAGCCGAACGGCGCTTTTCTCGATGGTTTCTGCCGTACCGACCCCGAGACGCGCCGCCTTTGCGGCGGCACCGAATCCCCCCGCGACAATGGTAACATCGAGAGCGGCAAAACCTACCTCTTTCCAAGAAGGTAGTCGTTCCCCGCGGACCAAGATTGTCTCAATATCTCCGACACCGCCGAGGAGTAGGTCCTTCAGCCCAAGCATTAGTCGCGTCATCGGTTTTCGTTTAGCTGTGCCGTCGACGATCTCGAACTCAGCAAGCATTTCGTTACCGCGTGCGGCCAAGCGATAGATCGCTATTAAACCGATCTGTTCGCGAGTGATATCGGCCAGTTTCCATTTCGGCTTTTTACCATCCCACATCTGTTGCAAAGCATCCCCGACGGCCTGCCGAATTTGAAATTCACGCGAACCATGTTCGACGAAAAACGCTATGACCGGAATCACCGGGTGCCCGTACCGATCGAGAACCATCTGGAAAGTCCCGTCCTCGCCGTATACGGCAAACCCATACTTGAGGCAGATCGAAAGCAATCCAATATCCGCCTTGTCGGTGTACTCCTGCGATAGCGGGCATTTCGAACCTTGAGCGCGCGCGTCATCGGCGATAGCGGCGCGGACAGCCAATTCTTCAAATCCTCGCCGATCTGACGCCATGGTTAGGAGGGCGGCGATCAGGGCTGCGATCCCAAGGGGCATAACGAACGTCTTGAACATTTTCGCTTTTCCATAGCGGCCCCCCGGAGGCTAACCCGCCATTGTCGGCGCCACACGCCGCAGACGCAATACAGCGCGTGTCTGCCCGACCGCGGCTTCCAACCGCAGGACTCTCTTGCCATCACTCACGGATGCCTTTGCAAATCTCCCAAACCGGGTGCTCATTGCTCAGATAGACGCTTTAGATAACCTCATCGGCTGCGGAGCGCCGTCTACGCCGCATGAGTTGGGCTGATTCAAATCGACGACAGTTTGGTGGCAATCCAAGCGTTTGCGAGCGATCTGGCACAATCGCTATCCGTTCGAATTGGCGCCGGAGGTTCAGATGCACACGACCGGTCTCACCTGGACTGATCTCAATGACGGATTCGTGGTCGCGATCCATATCGAGGCAAAATCGGGCGAGGCGGACGCGGTCGCCGCCCTGTCTCCCGCGAACCCTGGTAATCGGTCTTGGGACTGAAATTCGTCACGTCGATCACGAGCGTAGTGCCCTCCCAGCGGCCGCGCGAGTCGCCGTACCACTGGCGTATGTGGGCCGCAAGGTGAGGGCTCCCGTTCATGACGATGTTACGTTGCCACCCTTGCCCCTGACCGACGTCGTAGAAGATCGCGATGCCGCCCGGCGTCTGCACGATGCGGCGGAAGCTGCCGTTGTTGGTTCCAAATTCGGGAAGCCCGCCGGTCAGGCAGCGCTCCGCTACGAGCTGTCCTCGGGACCATCGTTGCGATTCATACGGGCGGTGTTGTAGCGCAGAGCAAGCTCGGCGCGCCGTGGCGAAGGCGTGGGATGGTATTTCCAGCCCCTGCAGGCCGCCTCTTGGTTCTTGCACGTCTCGGTCGATTGCAACAAGGCGAGACGAAATTCGCGTTCCGCAGCAGCAATCTTTTGAGCCTCGGGCGTCAGCGGCGGCATCCGGCCATCGGGCGGATCGACAATCAGCGACGTGCGCGTGCCGGCGCGCTTGAAGGACACGAACACATTGTTATACGAACCGGAGACGTCTCGCTCGGTCCCGCGCTCCGCACGCCTTTCCCGACCGAGGATCTCCGAACGCGCTTTGTCAATTTCAACTCGCTGTGCCTCGGTGAAAAATTCCTGGTTCGCGTACTTTGGGGGGCGCTGCAACGGCGTGTCCGTTTCGTCGGTCCAAATGCCTTGCAGGTCGGGTTCGCCCCACGGCGTTTTCAGCGCCGGGGCTAGCGCGGCGGAATTTGCCGGAGCCTGAGCCGATGCCCGTGAAGTGGGCGTCGAAACGACTGCGCTGACCGCTACCACCGTAGTGGCGGCCATTCGCATCGAGCCCGAGAACTTGCGCATGATGATCTCCTTTGCCCTGCGGTACGTTACCTCAACATCGCAATCCGGCGTAAGAGAAGCTTTTTGCCGACCAACCCGGACCATCAAGTTGCTGCGCTTCAAGAATCGGTGGCTTTCCGGGGAACTCCGGACGGATTGCTTTGCGCTTTGATGCCGCCTTGGTCGATCGGATTTGAAATTTGAAAACGACGCAGTGATTCCCAATGTTGTTTCGCCGGGTGTACGCTTGGGAACGTCAGGCATCGTTCTGGACGGTTTATGCGCGGCCATGACGCCGAAGATGGAGGGAGGACACAGCCATGTTGTCACGACGCACGTTTCTCAGCACCACAGCCGCCGTAGGTGCCGCGCTGGCGACACAACGTTCCCACCAGGCGGTGGCACAGGTCGACCGCCGCATGATCGTCGACGCGCAAATCCATCTGTGGAAGGCGGAGTCGGACGACTGGAAATGGGTTCCCGGGGCGCAGCCGCAACTGCCAGTCCCATTCACGATCGAGCGCGCGATCTCCATGATGGACGAGGCTGGCGTCGACCGCGCTGTCATCGTCCCGCCGTCCTGGCCGGGCGACCGCAACGACTATGCCATCGAAGCGGTACTGCGCCATCCGGCCCGTTTCCGCATCATGGGCAAGATCCCGCTCCAGGACCCGAAGGGCGCGGCACTGCTGCCGACCTGGAAGCAACAGCCGGGCATGGTCGGGCTGCGAGTGATCTTTAACACGCCGCAGTCACAGCCCTGGCTCACCGACGGGACGGTGGACTGGCTATGGGCGGCTGCAGAGAAGGCTGAACTCCCTATCATGTGTTTCGCGCCTCCGCGGACGGCAGCGTTCGGCCGCGTCGCGGAGCGTTACTCTGGCCTGCAACTCATTCTCGATCACATGGGTGTCACCGCCATGGTGCGCGACAACACGCTCGCTGAAGGAATTGCCGGCACGGTTGCGCTCGCGAAATACCCCAACGTGAGCGTCAAGGTGTCGGCCTCGCCGGGGCTATCGCGACAACCCTATCCGTTTCGCGATGTCGCCGAGCACATCAAGCGGGTGTTCGACGCCTACGGCCCGCAGCGCAGCTATTGGGGCACCGACATCACGAACAGCTACGCCAAGGCGAGCTACCGCCAGCGCATCACGCACTTCACTGAAGAGCTGAGCTTCCTCTCGGAGGCCGACAAAGACTGGGTGATGGGCCGCGCAATCTCGCAACGGCTGAGGTGGACGTAGCGTCCAAAGGTTAGTTCGGCGTTTGCCTCGATTGCTCAACATCTCGCCCGCTCTCAGCAAATCGGACAACGCCTCTCCCTGACCGCACGCGGGGATGCCGTGGTCCGAGCGATGTTGCGGGAATAAACGGAGGTGAGCAGCGATCACCCGCAGCGCAGCGTGCTCGCCATGACTTAGCGCGGCGGGCCCCGGTGCTTCGAAGCCCCGCGATCAGTGGTAAAGTTGGGTTAGGGGTAAACCGGACATGGCGGACGCTCGGCCGTTCCGACGCGAATGACCGGACCTCGAAGCTTCATCCGCCGCACCTTCGCCGATCACAGGGGCCCCAGAAAGCCGGACGGGCATTCAGTGGACCAGACTTGTCGTTCATGTAGGCGAGCATGGCGCGGCGCAACGCGTCGGTGCGGCCAGCCTTGGGATCAGTCTTCATGATGTCGAAGGTCGAGGTGGTGGTGAGACGCGTCGCGGCTTCGGAATCGACTGACCAGTGCGAAGACGAGGAGCGCGATTCTCACCATCACCTGACTTGGGCAGCAGAACCAGTGGTGAGGCTCGCTTGCCTGCACCGAGAAGATGAGGGGCACCGCGCGCCGGGTCCGCCCCAACGTACAGCGCCTGGCCTGCTTATCGAGTCGCCTGTTCCGGCGCTCGCTGCACGATCTCGATGCGCGCGCCCCACGGGTCAGTGATATAGGTGATGATCACGCCGGTGGCTTCATTCTTCCGCGGCGGCTCGTCGAGCTTGATCCCCTCCAATTCGATCTTGCGCACAAAGGCGGCGTGGTCCTTCACGTCGACGCCAAAGTGGTCGAGCACGCGACCCTTGGTTGGTGTCTGCATGGTATCAGCTTTGGCGAAGCGGATTTGCGCGCCCGGAATGTCAACGACTGGAGCGTTATTACGCATGCCGGCCTTCCCGCCAAAGGTCTTTGCATACCAGGCCTGTGCCTTGGCAATTTCGCCTTCCGGCAGGAAGAGGTGAATGTGCTCGTGCTTGATCGGCACCGACTGAGTCTTGTCTTCGAGAATTTCGATGCGCAGGCCGTCCGGCGTCTCCACGAATGCCTGGTCGAGCCGGTTGTTGTTGCCGGGCAGCACCGGCACGCCGGCCGCCTTCCATTGCGCAACGCGCT
>WNFC01008957.1_pt1 | contig 12178 bp, 12 predicted proteins | sample 5400541 | NCBI WGS metagenome assembly WNFC01 (sample SAMN13153342, study PRJNA577476) | soil metagenome | isolation source: 120 cm saprolite under Douglas fir tree site 2 hole 2 replicate 1 | place: USA:California | collected 2015-04-18 | reverse complement strand
CAGTAGCGCAGGCCGCGCCTGGCGAAGTAGAAGTGAAAATTGATAACTTCAGCTTCGGCCCGCAGTCCCTCTCGGTATCGCCCGGCACAAAAGTCACCTGGAAAAATCGTGACGACATTCCGCACACGGTGGTCAGCACCTGGATACCGACGAGACGTTTTCTTTCACGTTTGATAATTCCGGAACCTATGCCTATTTCTGCTCGATCCATCCGAAAATGAGGGGACAAGTGGTGGTCAAGTAAGTGACCGCTAAGCGAGGGCGCGGTGATGCTGAATCCATTTGATCGGAAGGCCGCGCTGCTGGCGAAACATGCGTAGCATGTGGTGCTGATTCATTTTCCGATTGCGCTGTATCTGTGCGGCACACTTTTTGACTTTGTCGCGCGCGTTTTTCGTAAGCCCAATTTCAGAGAAGTCGCACGCCGGAATTTTCTTTTTGCCGCCGTGATGAGTATTCCGACCGCCGCGACCGGAATTCTCGCCTGGCGCTGGGTTTCAGAAGGACAGCACCTGAAAGGCATTCTTCGGTTGCATCTCTTACTGGGTTGCGCGGTGGCTTTTGCGCTGTGGCTGACGGTTTGGCTTCGTTCCCGCCTTCGGGCACAAGCAGAAACAGGTAATTCCACGGCGATTCTAGCCACGGAGCTGATCGTCTGCGCAATGGTCTCGCTGACGGCTCATCTTGGAGGATTGCTCAGCGGGGTGAATGGCAGCCCGTAATTTCGCGTTTCGAGGCAACCGTGAATGCGCGTAGTACTACCTATAACATGCTGATTTTACTGCGGTTACTTACACTTTCCGCTTAGTAGTAACTAGGGGCGCCGTACTAAGACCTGCGTACCCTGTCCTCTGGCTCCGACGGCCCATTCACAGAAATGCGCGTTGCCAGTAACTTGTTACAACGGGTTGGGGGCCGCGCGGGGACAGCGGCTCCGCAAGGGGCCGTGTGCGAGCTACCCAACCCGCCAGTATTTGCGTTGTTTTGCGAGTGTTCTGTCCTGATCGTAGCTGCCCCTCCTCAAGAACAAGCACCATTCGGAACTGTTCGTGCATCCATCTGCTTGAGAGCCTTGGAACCCGCTGAATTCTTTATACTTAGGGGCATGTGAAGAAGTTCCATGGCTAGGATGGGCGACGAATGCAGGGTTTTGCCTCCAAGAAGATCCTGGTTATTGGCGTGGGACTCGCTCTGCTGGCCTTCGTTTTGCTGGCCGCCGAGGCGCGGCCTTCGAGCTTTTTCGCTTTGCGTGAAGCCACCGTACGGGAATTCGGAAAATATGTCGCCAAAACGGAGGCTCAGAACGCCACCAGCCTGCGGCAGGGCCCCTTCCTCTGGGTAGACGGATTGCCGGAGCAGGAGCGAAGAGCGGCTCTCACGAAATTGAAAGGCGGATCCGTGGAAATGCGCCGCCTCCGTGCGGAGAGCTCGGATGGAACCCTTGATGTTCAAGGCGGAATGATTCACGACTGGGAAGGAATCGTATTCATTCCCGGGGTGAAGCTCGATGACGTGGTAGAGGTTTTGCAGGATTACGATCATCAGGCGACGTATTACGCACCGGATGTGGAGCGAGCGCAGATCGAATCGCGGAATGGCAATGAGTTCCATGTGTTCCTTCGCTTTCGCCGGCACAAGGTTGTCACTGTGGTTCTGGATACCGAGCATGTGGTGACCTATTTTCAAGATTCGCCATCGAAAGCCCACAGCCGCAGTTCCGCGACACAAATTGCTCAAGTTGACGACCCAGGTGGACCCAAGGAAAAGGAAAAAACACCAGGCGATGACGATGGTTATCTGTGGCGGATGGAAACCTGGTGGCGAATGGAAGAACGGGACGGCGGAGTTTATGTTCAGAATCAGGTGGTGACATTGACGCGGGATATTCCGACTGGGCTGGCGTGGCTCGTCGAGCCGTTCATCACCAAGATTCCCAAAGAGACGCTGGAATTCACGCTCCAGGCGACACGCAAAGCGGTCCAAAGCAATGTCAAAAGCTGATTTATTTTTTGACTTCCCGCGGTTCGCGTATTGCGACCAGCATTACCCTTGAAGACGTCAATAGCGGATAAAGCCATCCGCGCTCATGAGTGGGACTTGTGGGCAGAGCAAGAATGCGATCAGCCCACGACATCAGCAGGTCGTAGGAGTCATAAACACTGTAGGAATAGAAGAGTCCATCGCCTTCGGAAACCTGGTAGTGTTTGCCGCGCGTGCGCAGAAAGTTGAAAGTGTTCCATAAATGCATCTTGTACAAAAACAGCTTGAATAGCCTGGCGGGGAAAGAGCCTTGCCCGAAACGGTTACAGCCAGCAATTACGGCGGCTCTGCGAGCAACGCCGAGCATTTCCTTTATTATGGCGCCGGGATTCGCCACGTGATGAAGCATGCTGAATTCGCTGACGACATCAAAGCTTCCATCGGCAAAGGGAAGTGCCTCTCCAGAACCTCGAAGCAGCGAAACGGCGTGATTGTTGCCCGCGGCCACGCCTTCTTGCACAAGCGCGGCCACCGGTTCGACTCCGCAGATCAATGTGGCAGGAAGCGCCACTGCAAGGTCCTGCAAGCCTCGTCCAGTTGCGGAACCCACGTCCAAGAGGCTGTTCACGTCAATCATACGAAGCACAGAAAGAATGAGTTTTCGGATCATAGGGTCATCCGCGCTTTCCTGCGCGTGCATACATTCGTATTTGGCCGCAGTTCCCGTGTAATAGCGGCGTTGCATCTGAATCGCGGCTTGGGATGAACTGGGCATACCATTTTCTTTGCAAGTAATATACATATTCGATTATTATTTATGTACTGCAAAGGAACTAACTCTAGATAAAAAACGGGATGGAGCGCGGCTGCATGCCCGAATCGGGCAGCCTATGCAGCCAGGTGAGTAATGGATTCCGAATGTGTCTATTGCAAGTTTCCACCAGACACGGAGCGAACGAGGGCATTCCGGAGTTGATGCAACTGTTGAGGGCCCATCAGGTCGTCCCGGATCGCGTCAAAATTCTCCCCCGTTATTTGCAGGTCTAATAGTGTCCGGACCGCGTCTTGTATGTCCGATTGGCGATTACTGGAACAAACGGTGCCGACGCGGTGTTTGGAGACGAGCTTAGCGAGTCCACTATCGGGGGGAGTATGCGCAAAAATGGGACGTTGCGCCTGGATGTACGTGGAAAGCTTGATGGGCAGGCTTGTCCGGCGAAAGCCTTGGAAGCGGAATCCAGGGGGATACATGGCATACACAAAGTCGCAGGTGGAAAGTAGCGGAAACGCGTCCGTCTCTAATAATTCTCCATGACTTTCAAAGAGGGCGAGATTTTCGGAGGCTACCTTGTCCATTTCAGTGCAAGCGCCAATTCGGACAATCTTGAGTGTGCGCTTCTGTTTCGCCGCATAATCGCGACAAGCAAGAATGAACTGCCGAAACGGGCCGGGGTGGTACAATTTGCCGATGTGCCCTATGGTCAGATGCACTTTTGAGGGACTGGGCCGCATCTCTGGTAGTTCGGGAACATGTTTGTAAAGCGCGAAGGAATCCACGTTGTATTTCCTCTTGAAATAATCACGCATCCCAGCGCTGGTCACATCCACGGACCGCGCGCCCTTCAGGACGCGAGAAAAAGTGAGCGACATAAGCGGCCAGAGAGCTCGATAACGGCGGGAAACAATCAGCATAGCCAGGGGTTCGTCGTGAACAGTAAGGTGAACAGTCTTACCCATGCGGAGGAGTTCTGCAGCGACAGAGATGCCAGCATAATGCGCAACAATCCAATAAAGGTCGGCGTCCAGTTCCTGTGCGATCTTTCGCGCCAACTTTGTCGAACCCGGCAGAAAACCGCTCCTTGCCGAAAGGTCCCATGCGAAATGGGCGGGGGAGATTGGGGGACCCAGCCAATGGCGGTGGGCTCCGCTGACCGGCGCATCGGCTAGATAGCTCCATTCAACGCTGAGATCGGGCAGCTGAGCGAGATGGCTCCTCAATTGTACCGAGCCACCGCCAATCTCAGGGGAATACGGAGTGAACAGCGCTATGCGCATCCGGGCGCCTCTGGTATTGTTGATCGAGTCAGGGCTTTAAGATTTCCCGGAACCTTCGTTTATTTAAGAACGTACCGTGAACCAGCATACGGAACTCTATCAAATTCAGCCCCGCCCATGACAAACCGAACGGGCGTGGCAAACCCAATATGAGTAGTAAGGTCGGCTTATGGAAGCGACTCGCCAGACATTATAGGGTGTGGCGACTGTATCACTGCTTCGTGGCCGACGCAGTTTCCATTCAGCGAGTGACGAAACACAAACTAGTTCATGATTTTCTGGGTGATACCCTCGGAATCGCTGCGGATATTGGATGCGGTCCGGGCGTTTTTGTCCGGCACATGAGCGCTCGGGCGCGATTTCTCGTAGAGATTGATGTCGATCGCGATTCCCTTGAGCGCACGTGGGCTCGGCACCAGGATCTGAGAAACGTTGTTTTTGCCATTAGTTCCGTGCAGGCGCTCCCATTCACCGAGGGGCACCTGGATACCATATTGTTTCTTGAAGTACTCGAGCACATAACTGACGATCGAGCTGCGCTTCGAGAGATTCATCGCGTCTTGCGCCCTAATGGGAGATTGATTCTCTCGGTACCTGTGCCCCCCGGCGAAGTGAACGAAGGCGAGGAGTGGGGCCACAAGCGAGAAGGTTACCAATTGCACGAAATCACAGCCGTTCTCGCGGATAGCAGTTTTGAAGTACAAAAGTTCGCTTTCGCGGAGTTTAAATTCTCTCGGCGGGCGACCAAGGTGGTTCGGTGGTGGCGGCGAACAACTCACTTGCCGGCTCCCATCTTTTTCTCATGGATTGCGTACCTCGACCACCTTTTGGATTCGAGCAAGGAAGTGACCGGCGTACATTTACCAACCACAGTGCTTCTCTTGGCGCGAAAGAAGCAAATTAGTGAATGAGGACACACTTTTAGCGTGGCCGTGGAAGGCACTGCGGACGATGTCTTACTTGCTTTCCCTTGGCAGGAGAATAGACGAAGTCGGGCAATTCTCTACTGGATGCGGGGTGAACACTTAGAGAGTGGTTAGCTAATGGGAGCGACCACTTTTGCGCAAGTGCTGAAAGGCAGCCTCTAGAAATTCCTTCGTTTTTTGGGCATTTTCATTCCAACTACAGTTTGCAAGGGCGTACCGGGAAGCTGACTCGCCAACCGCAGTGCGGAGCGTATCGTCCCCGTGGAGGCGTCGGATCAAATCAGCAAGGTGCAAATAGTCCTGTGGATCAGTGAGGATGAATCCTGTTTCCCCATCTCGGATTAATTCGCTGGCCCCCGCCTTGGCACTAGCAATAACCGGAAGCCCGCACGCCATGGCTTCCAGAATGGGAAGATTGAACGCGTCTTCCAAGGAAGGCGCGACGTAAAGATCGGCAGCAGCATAAAAGGACAGAACGTCGGGAGAGGGCTTTTCGATCCGGACACGTTGCTGCAAACCCAACTGGCTTAGCAATGGGCGATAGAGTCCTGGATTATCACTGCCGACAACAAGTAGCCGTAAGGGAAGAACTGCAAGCTGAGCGAGGGCTCTCAGCAGAGTATCCAGTCCCTTTTTTTTCCAGTCATTACCTATGAGCAAGAGAACGAAATCCTGTTCATCGTAGGAAAAGGATCTCCTGGACTCGCTTCTTCTTTTGTTGCGAGCTTGCGGTGAAAATCTGACGGTATCCACGGCGTTGGGAATGACGCAAACGTCATCGCATTGGAAGTATGATTTGAGCTGGGATGCCACATGGGACGAGACCGCCGCGAGGCGCACCTCGGGATTTCTATAAATCCTTCGTTCGAGAGACATGATGAATTTGTAGTACAGCCTGCGATGAATCAGCAGCGGCCAGTTCCGAATAGAGACGCGAGAAAAAGCCAGCTCCGATCGAACCTGATCATAAAATGCTTGAAAGACGATGTGAACGACAATCACATCCGCATCCAAACAGTTAATTCCGGGCGAATAGGTGAGATCCGGACAAATCTTCCCGGATCGCAGGTCACGTCTTCGTCGGCGTTGATTGACTACGAACCACCAGAGATATTTAAGCAGATGGGGCCCACGAATATCTGAGGCTCTATGCCACAAGATGGAGCCTGGTGAACTTTCGGACGGGTGGGTGAAAAGCCGTAGACCGTGTACATCCTGAACCCGTTGCGCGTACAAATGAATTTCCCAATTGTCGCGCGCGGCAAGGCGCTCGATCTGTTCGATAATGCAAAGTTCCGTGCCATGTTGCCGGTCTAGAAATGGGGAAACAACTGCGAGGCGCAACTCAGGCCTGCCTTACAGTCGCTTCATCCGAGTTGATCCGCACTGCCCTCGCCAGAAACTGCAGCCGAAAGAGTATGCCAAGAAGGAGCCAGAAATATGCGTTCAGTACGTAGTCCTGGTATGCACTGCTGCCTACAAACATCATTGGGGAAAAAAGCAGTATGGCGTAAAGACAACTAGTGAAGGCAAGTGGAAACCAAGGCGTACCTCTAAGTTTCACAACCACTTGCCACGCGGAAAAGACAATGGCAGAACCTAGCAGGATCCACAATAGCAAACCAATGATTCCCAATTCTACGATCAAATTTCCATACCCACTTTCAACCAATGTGCATTGGCGTTGTGCACATGATCCGAACCACGTACTGACCACGTTCCTGTACCGTATCCATAAGGCCAGCGGGGATGGTCAAACGCGTATCCTAACTGCTTCAGAGGATATTGATGCGTGCGGTGGATGAGTTCACTCGTGGGGCTGTCTGGCAAAAAGGTCTCGGAGTAAATCGCCAATCGGGACCCCACTTCGTTCGGGAACACCGTCAGGAGAGTGATAATGCCAAGACCCATCACGAGTGCAGTTCTTTGAATTGCGCGCAGGACGCGGAGGGCTTCGCGCTGACGCCAAGGCGCTCCCCACAGAAAGCCCGCTATGACAATGAGAGTAGTTCCGGCGTTCCACATGAAAACGCCGCGGGAAGCGCTCATTAGTGAAGCGGCGGCAACAACCCCGAGTGTAGTAAAGACAAGTGTACGGCTCCGGCGAGTGCGCAGGAGGAGATACCCACCAAATCCTAAAAAGATCATCCAGGCAACAATCAGGGAGTCCTGGAAACGTCCTGCACTGACGAAGACAGATGTAGGACGGTAAGCAATCAGACCAGAAATAGGAGCCGCGCGGTATGTGGTGCTGAGGTCGCCTATGTCCTCCTGCAGGACCTTGGGATTCAAAAAAGTCGGACCAATGATCGATTGTGCGAGACCAAGTGCAGCCACAACCAATATGAGAGCGCAGGTGAAGGCAAAAAAACGGCGCAATTCTTCTTCGGATTCAATGAGGGCATATCCCACATAGATCAGCGGCACATATAAGAAATATATCTTCATTCCCAAAATGCCGTAGAAGATGCTAGTGGAGGCCGGATTGAACATCTGGATCAGGCAAAACCAGAAGAAAATCAGCAGAGGTACCCGAAACGGAATCTTAAATTCGTCGACACGCTTAGCAATTCTGGCCCGGAAAAAAGAAAGGTAAAGAACGATGGCGAGCCCGTCTTTCGCGAAATAGATGGCCATGTTGTTGCCGAGATATTTGCGGACAAAATCCTCGAAGAGGATCCAGGCAAAGAGGAGATAAAGGCCCCTGCGCCAATCATTGAGGATTGCGACAGTAACCGCTCCACCGACCAAGATGATCGCCACAAACGCCAGGGTGCTGATGTCATCCGCGAGAATGGATTCCGCCGCTTTATAGGCCGCGAAAATCACTGCAACGGCCACGGCGATGGTAACCAGCGGGTTGCGCGAAGTCCGCAGTGACGGAAGAGTGCCAAGCGCCTTCATGCCCGAGGGCTCCGCCCACGGATAGTTGTCCGGCTCCCACTCCCTCCCCGTGGAAAGTCATAGCGCGCAATTTGAAGCGTAGACATCTTTCGAGGCAATCTTACAAGAGCCGAATGTGCGGCCCATGCTAAGAGCAGCAGAATTTCTCTCTTTCCGGTAGAAAGAATACAGTGCGCGCAAATTGTGCATGCGCACATCACATATCATACCTCTACAAAGTTGTCCTTGTGGAACCGCAACCGCGGATTTCATCATTGACGACGATGGAGAGCAGCAGCGATCGCTGCCACAGTTCCAGCAACCGTGTCCTCCGGCGACCAACTTTGCATGCGGTTCCGCGCGCGTTTGCCCAGTTCGCGAAGGTGCCCGAGGTCTCGGCAAAGTTCGCTCAGAAGAATTGCGAGAGCTCGAATGTCCCCGGCGGGATAGATAAGGCCCGGATCAACGGGAGCGACCAGGTCCCCGGCCGCACCGACATGGTCGGTAGCTGCAACAGGGCAGCCACAACAATAGGCTTCGTTAACCACAACTGCGAAAGGCTCGTACTCTGAGGGAAGTACCATCAGGTCAGCCGCAGTATAAGAAGCGGGCAATTGCGATTGATTCTGGAACCCCAAAAAGCGAACACGGTTAGAAACCCCCAAAACTACCGCTTCTTTCTCCAGATCCTGACGCAAGGGCCCTTCCCCGGCGTATATCAGAAGAGCCTGAGGAAGGTTGGCTTGCGCAAATGCGCGAAGCAGATCCATCGGACGCTTCCATGGCTGAAATTTCGCGCAAAACAAAATCACAGGTGTCGCGGATGTGGCACCCCAACTGACGCGAACCGCTTCGCGGTTCACGAGAGCCGACTGAGCCATCCACCAGTCGTTGTCTACAGAATATGGCGTTAACGTAACGCGGTCTGCTGGAATGCCCAGAGAGCGCATGACGGAGCGTCCGGCAGATGACGGGACTATTAGCTGGTCGGCCAACGAAAATAGCTTGGGCCAACAGGCGCGTTTGAGCTGGACCTTCCAAGAAGCGCCGCTGCGGGGAACCAGACTCGACGCATCGGTACCAAAAATAAATGCCGTGCCCGCGCGACGACATGCGAAATAGGAAATCCAAAAAGAGGCGGACAAGTAGCTGAGGTAACAGAGAACAGCGTCAAACTTGCCGGTGCGAATCACCTTAGCAAGGCCGGGATTCCGCAGGCCCCAAAAGGAGTCTGCGCCTGAACCGTGGTTTGGGATTTCCTGCCAAGAATAGCCATCCAGCAGTGGAACATCCCATATCACGGTAGTATTAAAATCCGGGTCGTAAGTGGGTTGTGCTCCTCGAAGAGTACAGTACGCCACAGAAAGGTCTAATTGCGGATGCCGAGCCAATCGGCGCAATAAAGGGGCCATGTACTGAACAGGGTGGCTTCCGATCGCTAACACGCGGTACCGAGGGTTAGGCAAAAGCCACCTCGACCGGAAAACCCTGCAATCGAGCGTGGAATCGGGGGCAAAAACTCCGCACGGAGGACATTCCAGCCCAGAGTATGCACGGTTTCAGGTAATCGCTAAGCCGGTTTATTCGAATCATTACCAACTATTACACCAGACCGCGACAATTGTGAAAACTGACGCGTTGAAGGTTCAGATTTTTAGTCCCCACCGGAGGTTTTAATCAACCATATCTGCATCTTTTGAAAGAGATGATTGGGATTCCTGGCGACTAACCTATAGCGGCCGGTTGCAAGCACTTCCGGCATGAGACCAAAGACGCTGTCGGTTGAGTCGTCGAATAGAATGAATCCGCCGACCTGCAGGAAGCGTGGAAGCGTCGCAATTTTCAAAATCCCGTTTTGCACCTTCGTGTGTATGGTTCCCGTCCACATAACAAAAACCGAGCGGACCTCCGAGAGGAACGCCCCTGTCGAAAACGTCCCTGGCAGCTTCTTCTCGCTTCCAAATGTCGAAAAACTCGCTGGAAAACAATTCGATGGTGAAGGGTAGATCGTGTTCGCTAAAGGTTCTGATATTCCGCAAGAACCAATCCCTGACAAATTGCTTGTATCGGTCAAAAGAAACGGACGAATCGCCAATGGAACTACCCGAACGATTTTCGAATTCCCACTTGTCACATCAAAAAAGCTGATTATTCCGGCGATGTTTGTGTTCGTAGTGGGTCAGAATGTTGGTCGACAGATCGCAGAATGAGCCGATCTCAAGCATTGGCGCGTCGCTCGGCAGGCGAGAAATGGCGTAGTCCGTCAGATAAAGATTGCCCGGTTCCAGCATTATCTCAAGCTTGTTGCCCAATGGGTCGTTAGTGTTCGACATAGGGGCTAATATTGGCTCCTTTAGCGAAGTGTATGCGCAGGCGGGCTGCAATTACTGTAGCGGTCGAACCAAATCCAGCTTCAGCGCTGCGTCTTCGGCTCATTACGGAAGGATTATCGGTTCAAGTGTTCCAAGCTGCTGTTGGCGCGGAGTGCGGACTCGCGACTCTGCACATCGCAGATAAAGTAGGGGCGGGAGCGACATCCACACTTTCCGAAGCTTTTATCGCAAGGATGGAGAAATGGGACGGAAGATATAAGGGAAATTGGCGACAACAGTTAGTAGTGCCCATTATTACCTTGGACTCTCTCATCGCCCACTTCGGCGAACCGGCGTATGTGAAGATTGACGTAGGGAGAAATAGTTAAGTCAGGAAAACATCAACAATGAGCTACCGGCATTGAACGACGGTAATGTCGAGGGCGACATATTCGTCAAGAAGAATAGCTCTGCAGGGTCAGCCTTTTAGCCCTGCCGGAGGCAAAGCGACGCCGCGAACGAAATATGGCTGAGCCGACTGGGCTGTCACCGTAGCGAACTGCGCCGAAAGCGCAAGGTGCGGGAGGCGATACAAAATCCCGACCAGAATCCAGAGGTAAGCGTTGACCAAAAAATCTTGGACGCTCCAAGAATGATCCAGAGCAGCAGGCCGACCACTCCCATTTCGACGACCAACTGACCATAGCCGTTCTCGACGCCAATCCCGGTGCGTGGAGCGTGCATAATCCGCGCGACGTACTGAATACCGAGGGAAGCAGTTCCGGTTCCGTAACCTTCGAACCAACGCGGAGTCTCGAACGCCTGGAGAAAATTCTGGAGCGGGTAATCTCGTGTGCGGGTGACGAGCTCGCTGGCAGCGCTGTAAGGGCTCAACGTTTCCGAATAGATGGCGAGCCGGGAGTTAACCTCTTCTGGAAAGATCACCGCGAGGGTTACGGTGGCCAGGCCGCCGAGCAGGATCACGCGTTGAATCGAACGAACGACGCGGGTAGCTTCTTTTTGTTTCCAAGGCGCGCCCCAGACGAAAGCGGCCATAATTACCAGCGTACTACCCAGGCACCACATCATCACGCCACGGGAAGTGCTCATCAGAGCCGCAGCCGCGAGTACCCCGATTGTTGTGAAGGCGGCAATTCTGCCCTTTTTAACGCGGAGAGTGAGGTAGCCGCCAAACCCCAGAACGATTATCCAACTGGCGATGATCAAGTTCTGAAAGCGGCCGGTGCTGACAAAAACGGATGTGGGCCGATAGGCACTCAATCCGGTGATCGGAGATGTGCGGTACAGGGTACTTAAATCGCGAATATCCTCCTGGATGACCGAAGGATTCAGAAAAGCCGGTCCGATAATGGATTGGGCGATTCCGAGACACGAAACCAGCAAAATCAAAATAGCATTAAACATAAAAAAGCGGCGAAGATCCTGCTCAGAATCCATAAGCGCGTAGCCCAAATTCATCAAGGGGATGTAAAGAAAGTAAAGCTTCAGGCCGAGGACGCCGTAAAATATGCTACTGGAACCGGGGTTGAATACCTGAGCAGCGGCAAACCAGACAAAAATTAGAAGCGGCACCAGGAACGGCGGACGGAACCTGACCTTTTCGTTTGAATTACGGCGCGCGGCGTAAAAGGATATATAAACCAAAATCACCAGGATATCCTTGGCGAAGTATATGACCATGTTGTTGCCGAGGAATTTGCGCGCGAAATCCTCAAAAAAAAGCCAGCCAAAAAAAATGTACAGGCCATGTCGCCAGTTGTTCAATATGCGGACCGCGAAGGCCAGCCCGGCGATGCCAATAACGATGAATCCGAGGCTCTTCCAATCGTCGGCGAGCACGAATTGTGATATTTCGAATGCAACGAGCAAAGCAAAAACAAAAAGCGCGACTGACGAATAGAATTTCGTGCGGGATCCAGCGGCAGTTGGGGAAATAAAGAATCGAGACACGGGCTATCGCTTCTCTGAAAACGCCGGGTGTATCGTGGGCAACGGCATCAC
>WNFC01007705.1_pt1 | contig 12179 bp, 11 predicted proteins | sample 5400541 | NCBI WGS metagenome assembly WNFC01 (sample SAMN13153342, study PRJNA577476) | soil metagenome | isolation source: 120 cm saprolite under Douglas fir tree site 2 hole 2 replicate 1 | place: USA:California | collected 2015-04-18 | reverse complement strand
GGAAGGCGGCTTCGAGCTTCCCATACAAGGTCAACCGACCCGCACGCTCAAAGCCGGCGATGCATTCCAAATACCGGCCGAAACGCCTCATGCTGGTGGTAAGCCTGGCGACGCCAAGACCAGGGTTCTCATCACCTATATCGTAGAGAAGGGAAAGCCGCTCGCATCGCCAGCCTGAACACGTGTGACGCTGGCACTCGTTTGGCTTGCCGGGTAGTGCTCGCGGATCAGCCAAGTGCGCGTGCGCCCGGTGGCGCTCATGTTCACCGCCCGAGCCTGTCATAAACGGCCACGCGGGACCTATCGCCAATCCTGAAAAGCCCGGCGGCCCTGAGGATGATCGGTTTTCGCCTTCCGTGCTCTTGATGCTTAAGATGCGCCGGCCGATCCTAATAGAGCCCGGTGAATAGAGTTTGGTCTGATGTCTGCAACGGGTCTTGGCCGTGTAAAAACATCCCTCCCAGGGAAGTCGGTGAGAAGCCAGGACCGGCTCGGTCTCAGGCCACGATCGCAGCCATCAGCGACTTGGTACCGACGACGTTCATGATGCGTCTTTGCCATCCCGGACGACGCCCCGACCGATTGGAAAGGCGTCATGACCTTCGGCCAGGCGCCGCAGAACAGCCGTGGTGGCCTGTTGTTTCCGCTCGAGGGCAACCGCTGGATGGCGACCATTGGCGGGCGCCCCGGTGACGAGCCGTCCGGCGATGCGGAGGGCTTCCTGACTTACGCCCAGGCCATGCGGACGCCGACGATCTACAACGCGATCAGCCGCGCCAAGCCCCTCGACGGGGTCGCGCGCTACGGCTTCCCTGAGAGCGTGCGGCGCCATTTCGAGCGGCTCGAGGTCTTCCCCCGCGGCCTTCTGCCGATCGCCGACGCCATCTGCCGCTTCAATCCCGTCTACGGCCAGGGCATGAGCGTGGCCACGCTGGAGGCGTGCCTGCTCCGGACGCTTCTTGAGAGATTAGGAGGTGACAGCAATCCAATCGCCGGATTGGCGCCGGCTTTCTTCGCCGAGGTGCAGACGTTGATCGAGACGCCGTGGTCGGTGGCCATATTCGACTTCGCGTTTCCCGATATAAGGGGCACCGTCCGGCGGATTTTGAGACCACGCTGAAATTCGGTATCGCCCTGACCCGAATCGCCGCCGAAGATCCAGACGTCCACAAGCTGACCGTCGAAGTTCAACATCTATTGAGGCCGCGCAGCGTCTATCGCGATCCCGCCCTCGTGCAGCGCGTGCTCGCGAAGATGGCCGAGCCGTGACCCCTGCCGTCCGAGGACTGACGACGCTATGCCGAATAGCAACTCATCGAGGCAGACGATCAAACAAGCCAAAGCTCGCCGAAGTTAACGGAACGATTGGCGGGCGTCAGGGCCGGCAAAACACTCGCAATCTTTACCCGCGCTCCCCCTCGGCTCCCCGGTACAACTTCAAACGGCACTTCGGGCTTGAGTTCAACAACTATTTTCGCCCGGCCCTAACCTTGAGAGGAGTAAGGTCGCGCGCGCGCGCGTAGGCACTCCACTTGATGCAAGTGATGCGCGAAAACTGCGGACTTGAATTTGAATCTCGCTGCAAGGCATGGAAAGCGTAAATGTACCAGACTCACAGACAGTGCGATTTTTTGATTTGACGTAGGCCATGCTCTGTTGAGTTCCGGAAGCGCCTCGGCGACCGAAATTAGCGCCTGGTCCGATTTGGACCGAGCAAATGCGGCTAACCAACTGTTTTCCCAATTCTTTTCATGAGGTCGAGGCGCGAAGCCTAGTCCTACGAGCAGCTATCGTTTTCTCACATTTAGCAGCTTCGGTACCAGCTCTCGTTGCGAGACATTGCGCAAGGAAGGTAACTTTGAGTAGCGTTCGAGTAACAGACTGACAGCGTTCGCTACTTGTTCAATGGCTGCTGTGGTGGCGGCGAGCTGGGCCGAGTCCACCGGTGCAAACTTTGCCGCCGCACGTTCGCGCAGTGTTCCCTGGGTGGTTTTATCAAGCCCAGAGAGGAAGGGTTGGGCGTACAGCACAGCAGCAACGGTCGCCTTGTCGTTGGCCTCTATGGCCGCGACCACAAAAGCATTGCGAGCCTTGTCGGACAGCGACTTTACGTGACTGCGCACCTCTTGGGCCAGCGCCAGTCCCTCCGGTGTGCTTCGCGTCGGCTCATCGATCGCAACTGAAACACGCTTGCTGAGGGTTTCCTGAATGCCGCTGAGCTCTCTCACGCGACGATCTACCTGAGGGGTGATCCTGGCGAGCGCTTTCTCCGCAGCATCGACGAAAGCTTGCCGACTTGCGTTGGATGGCGGGTCCTTTCTCGAGGCCGCTTCAGTATCGTTTATTCGGCCGTAGGCCTCGTGACAGATCCGCAACGCTTCGCGTGCAGCGGACAGCGCGAAAATGCCGATGGTGTCATCTTTGTTCAGCGTATCAATGTGGTTCAGGAGGCTGTCAGGGTGCATCCGGATTGGCACGTCGTGGCGGATTTCTATTTTGTCGTCGTCGAATTTGAACTGTGTCATGGTGGTAGTCCCTACGGTTTAGGCCGATGGCGGGTGCATTCGGGCGCGGAATGGCAGCTTTCTCGCCGTGCAACGCGCTGCGTCTGCTTAACATGTCCTCTAGGATCGCGCTCCCAATGCTCTGCAACGTCTTCTGCGAATGGAAAGGCGCTTCGCCATTGTGCGCTGGTCATTGCCTTCGGCTGCGAGCGCGTGCAGCACCTTCAGGCCTTCAGGCGTGATGGTGACTTTCGCGGTCGCGTGCGGGCCAGCTCGCTTGATGAGCTGTCGAGGTATAGCCATGGCAGTTGTTTACACTAGAGCTACACCCGCCGATTGGGGGTGTGTTCACGTGCTCAACGGCGACAGGGCGCACGCTGGAGTGCGCCAGCGGTGACTATCGCTCGTACCGACCGAACAAGCGCTTGCCCCTAGTAAGGGAAAGGTCGCAGCGTGATTTGTGCACTTACGTTGAGAGATCGTGCGCACGGCTAGGGGAGCGAGTAGGGAGCGCGCGGTGCAGGCGGCGGTCACGAGGCGCGCTGCAAGATGTGTGTTTTCCGGTGTTTCTCAGGCTGCTTTTTTATGGGCGTGAGGCGTGTGGAAATCGCCCTCGGTGCAATCTGCCTCGTTCTGCGCGCCAATCGGCTCGTGCCGACTTACAGTCGGCTCTGTTTGGCAATCCGACTTGGAGGCAAGCCCAGGGACAAAGCGCTTTCTGGAACTTCAGTCGGAAAGTCGGATTATTTTCTAGATTAGAGAAAAAAGAGTAGAGAGGTGAAATCGGCGTGCCTCGGCGCTCCCTGGGCTTTTGCTCGCAACCCGCGACCCAATCCGACTTCCGCCTTTTGGGCGTTTTATCCTGCGACTACTGAAACTTAGCCAAGCTGGATTAGAAATTTACATTCCGGCTTAAATCCGCCTGCGCCTCAGGCCCAAGCGGGAGGCCGCTCACCCACCCGCCATCAACGTCCGGCCAGTCCACCTGCATGCCCAGCCACTCAGCGAACGCGACTCTAGCGGCTGGAAGCGGCAGCATCCACACTCTGCGCCTCTGCCGCTTCAAGATGATTTGATGCGCTCCTGCCTGCTCTACGATGGTCGCACGCTCTCCTGCCTTCCCTCCGGCAGCTATAGCAGCCAGCGCGCGGCCCATGGCGTTGCTGGTGGCCTTGGCCTCTTTTGCCAACGCGGTTGTCTCAACAAAAGCCTCGATCCTGGTGAAGCCCAGGTCGTAGTCGGCAACGCCGTCGCGGAACTGGTGGATAGGCGCTTCACCCGCGCACAGCATGTCGTAGACGAATTTCTTCGCGCCAGTGAGGCTGTTCAGCTTCTCATCGGCGAGGGCCTTGGTGCGCGGCGCGTTCTTGTGATTGAACGCCGAGAGGTTGCTGTCCTGCAGCAGCTTGAAGAATGCTTCCTTGCCGCCGTTGTCCCACTCGTCGGCGATCGCTTTCCAGTAGGCCCAGTTGCTCTTCATGCTCTCATTGACATAGAGGATGAAAAAGCGGCGAGCGTCCTTGGATGCGTTCACCACATGAAACTCGTTGGATGCAATTATGGTCCGGAAGTAGCGCGGCTCCTTGACGGTGTCGATGCCTTTGCGCGTGATCTGCACCGTGTCCTCGGTGATCATGCGTTTCATCTCCGCTTCGTGCGCTTTGTTGCCACTGGCGAACAGCTCATCGCAAAACAACAGCAGGGTATCGGCCAGCGAGGAGTTGAAGTCGCCAAATACGTTCTTGCTGTTGCTGACTTGGGCGTAGTGTTCGTGCCCAACGAGGTCTCCGAGACGTTTTGACAGGAAACCCAGCCGATACCTTCACCGCCTTTCAGCACGACGGCCACCTCACTGCGCTCATGAGGCTTCTGAATCATGTGTGCGATCCAGCTTATGAACCACTGGAAATGTTCATCGTTACTGTTGCAGATAATCTTGAGAATAAAATCGACGAACTTGTTGCAGCTCGCACCTTCAGGCGGTGGCCCGATCTTCCAGCCCAGCCAGGTATTGAATATGCCGGGAGGCAGCGTGATGCCCGGAGCAAACTCGACGGTGGCATATTCGCGACGGAACGGTGAACGACGCCATGCCTCGAACAGCTCGGATTTGCCCTCAGTGCCGTCCGGCTTTGGAACCTTGACATACGGACGATTGACCAGGAACTCTTTGACGTCGCCCTTGACCATGAAAATGTTACGCTTGCCATCCTGCCACAGGATGCGCTGTTTGCCGCCCACTTGCCCGATGTAGGCATACTCTGAATTCATCTTCACGAGCCAGTCCGGCAGTGACGCCTCCTTGTGCGCGTCCTCAATCTGCTTGATAGCGTATTTGGCTGAGTTGGACTTATCCAGAACGCTCGCGGAGATGCCAAACTCGGGATCAGTTATGATCGCGTAGATCATTTCATCAGGTACACCAGCGCGCACCATATTGCACACCGCGTCGTACAGCCACGCCGAGCGGCTGTTGTCTCCCACCTTCGGTTCATCAGGATGCTTGCCCTGAACGCAGATGACCTTGACACGATCGGACACACCCCACTTGTCCAGCTTGCTGATGTCGCCCAGGCGAACAACGTTTGAGGCGTCGATGGAAACCGTAGGCCAAGGAGAGGCAGGCGATTGCACCTCTTCAGGCGCTGGCGTGAACAGGCCCAGGGGGTACGCTGGCATGGGATCAGCCACCGCGTACATCGTCGCCAGCACCGGCACCCGCCCCTTCTGGCGCTTCCGCTCGTTGGGCCAATTCACAGTGCCCGGCAGACGTAGGATGCGGTCGATGTTGTGGCAGTTGTCACCGCCAAACATCTTCGCGCGCTGAATATTGTAGCGCTCGATCAACGTTGGATCGCTGTTCACGGCAACAGGCTTTGCGAGTTTCCAGAATGCCTGGTAGCCGTTGCCCGAGAAAATGATGAACGAAGGCGGATGCTTGTTCTCGCCAATCGGCAACATCTCAAAATTCTTGCGGATTTTGGCCTGCGCCTGCTGCAGCGGCAGTTTGTCTTCTGGATCAAGGTCAGCGTGGAGGTAGCCTACCTGCTTGATGTCTTTTTTCTCAGACTTCTTGTTAGCATCTAGCGCAGGCGGATTGACTGCCCAATACAGATTGCGACCATTGTAAAGGTCGAGCCAGTCCAGCAGCGCCTGCTCTTGGCCGGGATAAAAAGTCCGCGTGACAGGAGGCTTCTTCTTTTCTGGATCGATTGCCGTTAGCTGCCACTGCCCAAGGGGCAAAGCCATCTTGAGAAAGGCAACTGATGCCGCAAAGTCAGGTGTCGGAATAGAAATCATTGCCTAGCATCCTTATTCCACGAACCACTGGACGCGTTCGCACCGCGATTGAATTTGTAAAAGCCAGCGGTGCATGGCAGCAGGGTCATTCGCGCGAAACGTGCCGCGTCCAATCAGCCGCCCGCTGTAGGGGTCAAAAACGGAAACGGTCCACGGCCCAAAGGGATCGTGGGCTGCTATGTGGTCGAAGATTTTGTTGGGGCGTTCCACGAACGGCCAGAATTTAGGGTCGAGGAATTTGGCGCGCGTCATGTCGCGGCCCTCACCTGCTGGGCTCGCTGACGCTTCTCATCGCGCTTAGCGGGCGTGCTGATCTGCGTTGTCATCCAGGCATCGACCTGGCCTTCAACGAAGGCAATGCGCTTAGGCCCAAGGGGGACGGATCGCGGAAATGTGCCCGCGTCCATACGCTCGTAGAGCGTGGTGCGTGACAGGCCAACTCTTTCGAGCACCTGACGCATACTTAGAAATCGTTCGGCCATCGCCTGTCTCCTTATGGAGACCAATATGGCCTAGTCCGATTTACACCGATTGGGGGCGTGTTCGCTTTCTCGGTTTTGCCACTGCTGCTGCTCTTTCTCGTTTCCTGCGCTGCTCTTTGGCGGCGTCCGAAGCATATTTTTTTCGCTTCATGGTCTCAATCAGGCCGGTCACGTTTTGCTCGCTGTAGCTATCGTCGAGCCACGGGACGACCCTCAGCAGCAACCGCGCGGCTGGGTTCCAGTAGTCATGACGATCAGCACGACTGTGGTCCCGTCCATAACGGTCTGCATTGGTGTTTGGCGAGAACCGTTTTAGCCCTGCCTCTTTCCACCAAAACCAGGCCTCGTAATAAACATCATGAAGCGGAGTGATCGGTGCAGCAACTTTAGCACCAGGCCGCGGGTTCATGTTTTTCCCGGTGGCACCTCGCTTGCGCGTCCAGCTGCTTCGCAAAAAGTCTTTGGCTGCATCTGACCAGTCTGGCCGCTGCGCAAGGTCTGCCTCAGCTTCGGCCTTGTAGTTGGGACTAGCCTTATTTTCGTGCTCTAACATCTCCACCCAATGCACATGGGCGCAGTGCCACAGCAAAGTTTTCAGCCATTCCACGTCGACCGTAACGCCCTTGTGCTCGGTCTCCCAATCGACCACGACAGGCTTTTTCAGGAAGTCGACAATTTCAAATTCAAAAGACTTGGCGAGCGCTAGCTTCTTCATTTCACCACTGCCATGATGTGCTTGGCGTAGGCGTCAAGCGCGGCTCGCTTCTCGTCAAGATAACTGTACTTGTTATATGTCTTTTGCAAACCGGCCTTGGCATGCCCAAGGACAGCGTCGCGAACCTCCTGATTGAAACCTAGATGCGCAAGTCGTGTTTCACACGTCACACGGAAATCATGCACACGGTAGTAGACCAGCTTCGCAGATTGGTCTCTCACTTGCATTGAAGCGAGCGCCGCCGCGTCCAGCCGAAGTTTTGGTTTTGAGAAGCCAGACACAGGAACGGCACCGTCGCGGGTCGAGAAGATGAAAAAATCATTCCCGGTCCAAATAGGTAGCGCTTCAATGATCGACCGGACCTCGTCCGAAATTGGTACGATATGATCGCGGCTTCCTTTGTACCGGTCCTTCGGTATCTCCAGCCAACGCTTATCGCAGTCAATTTCGGAGCGAGACGCGGCGGCCCACTCGTTGCGCCGCTGACCGGTCAGCATTAAAAGTCGGTACATTGGGCCGAACGGATAGCCCAAGCTGCCAGCCGCATGCCAAATATGACGCAGCTCCGCGTCCGCCAGCGCCCTGCCCGCATCCTCGTTTTTCTCGAGGTCGCCCCGCTTCAATCCGTAAGCGTGTCGACCCCGTCCAACGAGGACCGACCTAAAATTGATGGTTGAAAATATCCCACATAATTCGCTTCAAACGGAGAAAGTTGCGGGCGCCTCACCGGATGCCTCTGATGCGACCGACTGATCGGAAAACAAATCACCGGTACCGAGAATCCTATAGCCGATTGTTTGATATCCGGTATGCGCGCTAAAGAAGGGCGACGTCGAGGTCCCGTCGGATTTCGCAGGAGTCGTCTATACAGATATGGACGATCGGGGAGCCTGGAAGGCCGAGTTATTACGCGAGCTTCAGGCCGCTGGATATGCAGATCTGAACTGGGGAAAGGCCCTGGCCTAGATGGGCCCTCACCTCTCATCGTCCGGGCGACTAGGCCCCCCTGTTGATCTAAAGCAACAGTCAGATTCCAATTTTCAGAGTTGCGCAAAATCCTTTTGACTGCACTGCGCGGCATGTCGTTCTGTTCGAGCGGGGCGCGGGACAACTCCAAGCGGCAGGTGTACCATGCGCAATCATGACCTCATGTCCGATGGATTTCTCGCAGTAACCGCAGCCAGCCTTGTGCTGCTCTGCTCGGGCTTGCTCGCTATCGCATTTGGCTAATTGTCCAGGCGCGCCCTCATCTCTCTTCGGATGAGCACATCGGCGTGAACCACGGACCTTAAGCCACGGGAACGCGTTGCTGTGGATGTTGGGGCGATCCGGAACGGGATCTCCAGCGATGACCGCTATTCCTCTTCACATTCAAAGACGCATCGAGCAGCGATGGGCTTCCCGTTTCACTCAAGCGGTTGCGTCAAACGCGCCAAAGAATGTTGGAACGAAAGCCGCACCATCAACGGCTCGGCCTCGCAAGCCTCGCACGCACATTGCACGTTGGCATCCTGGCCGACTGCTTCTTCGACACCTCGACGGCGCTCTGCCTCAAGCACACGAGCGCATCCGACCGTGCGACGCCGCTCGTCGCACTCTGCGAGCCGACCCGATGCCCCAACGCCTGCATCACCGCGCGCCATCGGCCGGTCTGGACGCGGGCCGCTGACGATGCCAGGATTTTGTTGCGCGAGAAACGACTGTCCGAGCTGCAGCGCGTAGCGCTACGTCGTGACCTCGATCGCATCGAGGCCGTTCTCGATGGAATCACGAAGCCGGCGAGCCCTGATCCGCTGGCTCGGTCCTCGCCGATCTGACGGAGTTCCGGATTGTTTGCCGGCTCCGCGGCGTGTGGTGAACCCGGAGGCATCGTGCATGATCGTCAGCTCCCAGCTCTTCGAGGCCTACCTCGAATGTTCTACCAAGTGCTGGCTCCGCTCACGCGCCGAACCGGCCACCGGGAACTTTTATGCGGAGTGGGCGCGCCCGCAGAATGAGACTTATTTAGCATATGGATTCAAACGCTCGTTCGCGGCCGTTCCGGAGAGCGACCGCGCGACCGCGCCGCCCATTCCTAAGAATCCCAAGGACGTGACCTGGTACCTCGCCATCGATGTGCGCTGGAGAACGAGAGAGCTGGAGTCCAGCCTACAGGCTGTTGAGAGGATACCCTCCGACGGTCACGGCAGGTCTGCCCAGTTCATCCCTCATCGTTTCGAATTCGCCAACAAACTTGCAAAGGAACACAAGCTGCTGCTCGCGTTCGATGCGCTCCTGCTGTCCGAAGCGCTTGGACGCGAGGTAAACCTGGGCAAGATCGTACATGGCGACAGCCACGCCACGCTGAAGGTGAAGATACCCGCCTTCGCCAGTGAGGTACGAAAGAGGATCAAAGAGATCACTGCACTCCTGGCCGGCAATTCGCCGCCGGACCTTGTCCTGAACCGACATTGCGGCCAGTGCGAGTTCAAAACTCGGTGCAGCGCGCAGGCGAAGGAAAAGGACGAACTCAGTCTGCTGTCCGGCATATCGGAGAAGGATCGCAAGAGGCTCCACAGCAAGGGCATCTTCACGGTCACCCAGCTCTCCTACACATTTCGTCCGCGTCGCCGCCGCAGGGAGTCGAGAGGCAAACAAGAGAAACATCATCATTCTTTGCGGGCGCTTGCAATCCGTGAAAACACAATCCACGCCGTCGGCGTTCCGGACCTAAAACTCAAAGGCAGTCCTGTCTTTCTGGATGTCGAAGGGCTGCCCGACCGCGAGTTCTACTACTTGATCGGTATTCGTATCCAAGCCGCCGAAGGAAGCGTTCAACACAGTTTCTGGGCCGACGATGCAAAAGAGGAGGAACTGATATGGAACGATTTCCTCGGCGTCCTTTCGGAGATCACGAATCCGCACCTGATCCACTACGGCAGCTATGAGACGATTTTCCTGAAGCGGATGTGCGAACGTCACGGACGCCCACCTGCAGGTTCGCAAGTAGCCACCGCAATCGATCATGCGACAAACCTTCTTTCGTTCATTTACGCCCAGATCTATTTCCCGACGTACTCCAATGGATTGAAGGAGATCACCGGATATCTCGGATTCCGATGGTCGGGCTCGCTAATGTCGGGGCTCGAAACGATCGTTTGGCGGCATCGATGGGAGGCATCGAGGGACCGCGCGCTGAAGCAGACGCTACTCGATTACAACCGGCAGGACTGCGAAGCCCTTGAGCTCGTGGCGAACAAACTGGTTGACCTGCATCACGCGGCGCCCGCTGACGGCAAGTCGTCGCAGAGAGAAGTGGTTCTTACATCCGACATGAAGCGGGAAAGCCCCTACGGGTTCAAACGTAACGAATTCGTATTTCCGGAGATGGAAACCATCAATAAGGCTGCCTATTGGGATTACCAACGTGAACGGGTCTACGTGAAGTCACACCATGAATCGACGCGCAAACGTGGACGACATGCGGCACGCCGAAACGCACTGGTGCCCAACACGACAATCGAATACTCACGACCTTCCTCTTGTCCGACCTGCAAGTCGAAGCTGGTATATGGTCATGGCAAGATAAGCCGGACTGTCGTCGACCTGCGCTTCTTGCGCCATGGGATAAAGCGGTGGACTACGCGCCACGACGCCCATCGCTACCGATGCCAATCGTGCAGAAGTACTTTCTATCCGCTAGATCGGCGCTGGACCGCCAAGAGATATGGCCCCAATCTTACCGCATACGCGATCTACCTAAACATCGAGCTTCGGCTCCCTCAGGAGCGTGTATCTTCCAACCTAAACAAATTATTCGACCTCGGTCTCACACGTAGCGCGACGAATAGATTCAAGGCAGATGCTGCGGAAGCTTACAGTGGCGCATATAACGATATTACCAAAAGGCTGTGCAGTGGCCGCCTGTTGCATGTCGACGAGACGAGCGTCAGCATCAAGGGAAAGGATGGTTATGTATGGGTTCTCACCAGCCTGGACGAGGTGGCTTATTTTCATACTCCGACCCGGGCAGGCGAGACCATCCACGCGATGCTCGAGGATTTCTCTGGGGTCATGGTCTCGGATTTCTACGCGGCGTACGATGCCATCGAGTGCCACCAACAGAAATGCCTGATTCATTTCATTCGAGACTTGAACGACGATCTGCTGAAGCACCCTTATGACGACGAGCTCAAGCGGCTCGTCGGAGCGTTTGCCGGCTTGGTCAAGCCGATGGTCGAGACGGTGGACCGACGCGGCCTAAAGAAACGATTTCTAGGAAAGCACCGAGTCTTTGTCGACCGATTCTACAAGCGCCTCAGCGATGGATTCGATGCGAGCGAACCCGCGAGAAAAATTATCGAGCGCTTGCAGAAGAACCGCAAAACGATGTTCACATTTCTTGATTTCGACGACGTGCCATGGAACAATAACAATGCGGAGCACGCCATCAAGGCTTTCGCCTCACTTCGCCGCGTGATCGATGGAACAACCACGGAGAAAGGCCTTCGCGATTTTCTAGTTCTGCTGAGCCTCTGCGAGACGTGCAAATACAAGAAGGTCGACTTCCTCGATTTCCTGCGCTCGCGCAGAAACCGAAGCTTGTTGAGGGCAGATGACGCCCTTTGGATTTTTTGATCTTCGCTTGACTGTCAGGATAAGTTGCCGAGTTGGGCGCCGCCTTCCTGTGCGCGGAATTTGGCTTCGACGGGGACGTCCGGAGCGCGGGTACATCGCCAACTGGATCGAACTTTTGAAGGCCGACAAACGGTGACTCCACCCTCTTCCATGGGGCAAGGCTCAACGTGTTGCCCAACGACTCTCAGGCCGGCAATCCCCGCTTCGTCATCAACGCGACCAACACGGCTGGCCATCCGACATTTTCGGAAGAAGATGCACTCGCGAACTTATTTGAATTAAACCAGACGTTGGCGTCCTCTACGCGCGACTTGCTCGCCACTGTTGCTGAGTAGTTAGCTCGAACAACGGACCGCTGTTGCAGTCATCAACACCTTCTTTGGCAGAGAAAGCCACTGGCAAAGTCGCGTTCTGAGAAACGACCGACACTGAACGTGCAATGCGCGCGGAATTCGCTCTCTCAGTGGCCAACTCGCGCAACTTCGGCTGCTAACCTTCGGAAGTCACGGCACAATTCCGCTAGTGAGATTTTCTCTTGTAATATCAGAGACTTGCTGGCGG
>WNFC01007269.1_pt1 | contig 12179 bp, 9 predicted proteins | sample 5400541 | NCBI WGS metagenome assembly WNFC01 (sample SAMN13153342, study PRJNA577476) | soil metagenome | isolation source: 120 cm saprolite under Douglas fir tree site 2 hole 2 replicate 1 | place: USA:California | collected 2015-04-18 | reverse complement strand
CCGCGGTTTACTCCGATGCGGATCGAAACGCGATCCACGTTCGCTATGCGGATGAGGCGCATCACATCGGCGGAGCGGCGCCATCGGATTCGTACCTCCAGCTCGATCGCATCGTCAAGGTCGCCCATGACTGCGGCGCCGAAGCGATCCATCCTGGCTATGGCTTCCTGTCCGAGAAGGCCGCCTTTCCGGACGCGTGCGAGGCGGCCGGGATCAAGTTCATCGGGCCGCCAGGTGCGGCCATGCGCGCGCTCAGCTCCAAGCTGGCCGCGCGCAAGCTGGCCGTCGAGAACGGCGTCCCGGTCACGCCCGGAAGCGGCGCCATCGGCGACCCGGCGGCCGCGATGGCGGCCGCGCGAGAGATAGGCCTGCCGGTCTTGGTCAAGCCATCCGGCGGCGGTGGCGGAATCGGGATGAAGGTGGTCGAGTCGGAGGACGAGCTGGCGGCCGCCGTCGAAAGCAGCGCGCAGGCCGCGCGCTCAGCTTTCGGGGACCCCACGATCTACATCGAGCGATACGTGCGCAAGCCGCGACATATCGAGATCCAGGTCCTTTGCGACAGCCACGGCAACGCGGTGCACCTCGGCGAGCGTGAGTGCTCGATTCAGCGACGCCATCAAAAGATCATGGAGGAGACGCCTTCGCCCGCGGTCACCCCCGAGATCCGCGCCGCGATGGGCGAGGCGGCGCTGAAGGCTGCGAGGGCGGCCGGCTATATCAACGCCGGCACGGTGGAGTTCATCTTCAGCGAAGGCGACTTCTACTTTCTCGAGGTCAACGCGAGGCTCCAGGTCGAGCACCCTATCACCGAAGCCGTGACTGGCATCGACCTGGTCAAGGAGCAGATCCGAATCGCCGCGGGATTGCCGCTCGCGTTCACGCAAGAGGATGTGACCTGGGCGGGGCATGCGATCGAGATGCGAATCAACGCCGAGGATCCCGTGCGCAAGTTCCTGCCGAACCCCAAACGGATCACGCGCTGGGTCGCGCCTGCGGGTCCGGGGGTCCGGGTCGACTCGGGATTCGGCCCTGGATCGGATGTCCCGCCGAACTACGACTCGCTCGTCGCCAAGCTCATCGTCCACGGCGCGGATCGCGCAGAGGCGATCGCTCGCGCGAGCCGAGCCCTGCGCGAGTTCGTCGTCGCCGGCCCCGCGACCACGATCAGCTACCACCGCGCGATCCTCGAAAGCGTGGACTTTCGGTCCGGGAACCTGAGCACGAGTTTCATCGACGATCACCCCGAGCTGGTCGAAAAGGCGAAGCAGCTCGCCGGCGACGCGTCGCCGTTTGACTACGGACCGGATCCGCGTCACGTCGCCGCGGCCGCGGCCGCGGTGGCCGCCATCACTCATAGATGACCACGCTGCCGAGGTCAGCGGATCTTCGGCGCCCATGCGGCCCATCTGCATCGTCGCCTCCTGCGCTCCTCGCTTACGCATCGACGAATGCGCTCGCTGCGGTGCTCGTCGGCTCCTCCCATCTGGACCACCTGGTCATCGAATCTCTCGCTGCCCCTAGCAGCGCGGCCATCAAGACCTGAGCAAGCTCCCGCATCACGATCGGGGACGGCCCTTCGAGGTCGTGCGCACCGCGATCGCGGGCTCCTCTGGAGCGTTCATCCTCCGAGATGAAGTGGTCCGGTTTCCAGATGGCACGGAGGCGACGTACGTCGTGGTGAGCAACCCCGACTCGGCCTTCGTCGTCCCCTACTTCGACAACGCCGACACCATGCTCGTGCGCCAGTGGCGCCACTCGTGGGACGAGTCGTCGTGGGAGGTGCCGGCGGGGACGTTCGATGAGGGCGAGGAGCCGATAGCGTGCGCGCGACGCGAGCTCGCGGAGGAAACCGGGCTCGTCGCCACGCGCTACACGCCGCTCGGGATCATGCACGGCGCTGCCGGCCTCACCGGGCGGGCGCACATGTTCCTGGCCGAGGGCATCACCGCATCCGAGCGCCACCCGGAGACCTACGAACAGGACATGGAGGTGCTGCGCTTGCCCTTCGCGGATGCGCTGCAGGCCGCGCTCGACGGCGAGATCACCCACTCGGGCTCCGTCACGGCACTGGCCCGGGCTGCCCGCGCGCTCAAGCTTCTGTAGCCTCAGCTCGAGGCGGTTGGCGAGGGCGAAGGGCTCGTCGAAACGCGCGGGCTGGGCGCCGGGCTCTGGTCCTTGTGCTTGTCGCCGCCGTGCGAATCGCCAGGGCCCTCGAACGTGAGGTCGTACTCGGCCGCGATGTTGTTGCCGCCCACGTCCTGGACGGTCGACAGCACGACCAGCTTGTAGCTCGCGCCCGGCTTGAGCTCGAGGCCGCCGATGGTGACCGTTCGGTTCGCGTACTCCGGGTTCCCCCCCACCTGCTTGCCCTTGCTGTCCAGGATGATCACGCCGGCCGGCACCGTGGCCGGCATGAGGTCGCTGTCGAACGTGATCTTTACCGTGCCGGGCGAAACTTCGACGCTGACCACCTCTGCCCCCTTGCCAAGGCTCAGGAGAGGACCGGCGGCCGCCTGGTCGACCAGGAATTGCTGGCTGCCCTGGGTGCGCACGAGGGTCAGCGTCTCCTCGTATGTGCTGACATCCAGCTTGTTGTGTGAGAGCACGATGCGAACCACGAACTGCGCCGTATCCGGCTGGCTGCCGGTGATCTCCTGCGTGAGCACGTAGTAGCGGGAGAAGCTCGGGTCACCGGTGACCAGCAGGTTCAAGCCCCCATTGGAGCTCGAGTAGGACTGCTTGCCGCTGTCGTCGAGAAAGGCCGCCGCTTTGTCGGCCTGCTGGCCCTTGCGTGCCTGCATGAAGGCATTCACGACCGACGCGGCCGAGTCCAGAGGAGAGGACTTCGGTGGCAGCGCCGGCGCTGACGCGCTGAAGAGCGCCCCGCCGCGGACGTACGTGAAGGCGATTCCGTTCGGCGCCCAGACGGGAAGGTGGTAGGTACCGTCGGCCAGCTTGGTCAGGCTCGAGCCGTCCGGGCGGACCTGCCACAGATCAGTGTCACTGCCCAGGAGGATGCCGTCCTGGCTCGACCAGCCGGGCTCGCCCGGCGGCAGGGCCGTCGTGTTCTTGCCACCGACGTCGTAGATGACGACGCCCTGCGCGCCCGTGTACATGACCCCCGTGCCGTCCGGCGACCAGCCCAGGAACCTGGCGCCTGACAACCCGAGCGCGATGCTCTTGCCGCTGACGACATCGAGCAGCTGCAGTGACTGGTCCTGCGTGTAGGCCAGATGCGCGCCGTCAGGTGCGAACGACAGAGAGACGACCAGGCCGCTTGTGGGCAGCGAGGCCAGCTTGACCGGGCCGTCGACGGCCTGCACGTAGACGCCGTCTGCGGCGGCCCATACCACTCCGTGCTTCGCCCAGCCCACGATCGAAGGCTGGAGAGTCGGGCTGATCTCCGAGGTCGTCCCGGACCCGATCGCAAGGACTTCGATCTTGCCGTTGCGCACGTACGCCAGCTGGTCCCCCGCCGGCGCCAACGCCGCGGATGTCACGCCATCGGCGGCGAGCACGGTGACGTTCCCGCCCGCGGCCGGCACCGATTCAAGAGCGCCCTTCGAGCTGGTGAAGTAGACGATCGAAGAATCGGGCGACCACATGACGATCGAGATGCCATCGGGCACGCTCGCGAGCTGGTGCTGGCCGGTGAGCGCCCCACGCGGTGTTGGGGATGGGGACGGCGAGGGCGATGGCGAGGGCGCCGGCGGGGGCTGGGTGACGAACGTGATCGTCTTCGGCGCGGCGAGCTGCTGGCCGGTTGCGGTCTTGGCGCCCGGGCCGATGGTCACCTGGTACTGGGTGTTGGGCGCGAGGTTCCCGCTCGTGGGCTGGACGGACAGCGTGTTCGCCTGCCACGAGTAGGCGACGGTGGTCGCCGGCGTGATCTGGACCGCTGCCTCTGTGGAGGGGTGGTCCATCGCCTGGTTGAACATGACCAGGATCGGCTGCTGGAGCTTGACGGCGCTCTGATCGCTCATCGGGCTGGTGACGTCGACCTGGCGCGTGTCCGTGCCGGGGTTGCTGATGGCTGTGAACACGACGACCGCAGCGATGAGGATCACGCCGACCGCAGCCCCGGCCCAGGCCAGGCCCGCGGGCTCGAAAGCCTTTCGCCACCACGGCGCGGAGGTCTCGCCCATGCCCCACGCCCGGTTCATGAGCTGGCGCCGGAGCGCCGAACGGAAGGCGTCGTCCAGCGGGGGCTCGCTCATGCGTCCCTGGCGCAGGAGGTCGGCCAGCTGCCTCAGCTCCTGGTCCTGCAGGACGTCGTCGAGTTCGGGATCGTGCTGCATGCTCATTCGGCCGGCCTCAGGGTGCCGGCTTCATCGCGGAGGCGGCTGACCCCGCGGTGGATGAGGAGCTTGACGGCGCCGGGGGTCTTGCCCATGGCGACGGCGATGTCCTCGATCTTCATGTCCTCCTGGAACTTGAGCACGAGCGCCGTCTTCTGCTGGACGGGCAGCGCCTCGACCAGCGCCCAGATCCGCCGGATCTCGTCGCGGTGCGCGGCCTCCTCCTCGAGGGGAGGGCCCGCGATGGAAAGGTCGTGGAAGTCCTCCAGCGGCGACGAGGGTCGCAGCGTGCGGTAGCGGTCGGCGATGGCGTTGACCGCGATCTGGTAAAGCCAGGCAGCAAAAGGACGCCCCGTGTCCTGGTATCGGGGCACAGCCTTCAGAGCCTTCATGAAGATCTCCGAAGTAACGTCTTCTGCCGCGGTTTGCTCCCTCACTCTTGAATACACGAACCGGTAGATCTGCTGAAAGTGGCGGTCGTAAAGCGCTCCGAACTGACGGGGGTCCCGCTTGGCGCGCTCGACGAGATCGCGCTCGTCGTCGCGTGGCAGGTCGCTCACGGGCCTTTCAGCCTGTGCCCGTTCAAACGAGGAGCCGCTCGAACTGGTTACAGGGCAAGTGGGGGCAATTCGAGACCTGCGCGCGCATTCAGCAGTCGATTATCGGTGTCAGTGTCGTCCCGTCCCACACGGACATGCACTAACACAGCATCTTGTGGGCTGCTCGAGCCTGCGTACAACATCTGCTCCAACCCCTCGCGCCGGTATAATCGCGTCGTCCCCAGTGTCCATTGGGAGCCGGCGCCTTTATTGATCGAGCGATACTCTCCGCCTGCCATCCGGGCGGTCTGGGCCGACCAGCACCGGTTCGAGCTGTTCCTGCGCATCGAGATCCTTGCCTGTGAGGCATGGGCGCGCCTTGGCCGGATCCCGGAAGCGGCGCTGCCCAAAATCCGCCAGGCGAGCTTTGACGTCGACCGGATCGCGGAGGTCGAAGCCAGGGTCGGCCACGACGTGGTCGCGTTCCTCACCGTGGTCAACGAGTCGATCGGGCAACCGGAGGCACGTTACTTGCACCTCGGAATGACGAGCCAGGACCTCAACGACAACGCCATGGCGGTCCAGCTCGTGGAGTCGTCGCGCATCATCGCCCGCGACCTTTCCACGGTGAGGGAGGCCGCCGTCGAGCTCGCGCTCCGGCATCGCAAGACCCTCATGGCCGGCCGGACGCATGGCGTGGTCGCCGAGCCCACGACGTTCGGATTCAAGGTGGCGGGATGGGTGGCCGAGCTGGACCGAGCGGCAGCGCGGCTGGAGGAAGCCACCCACGAGATCGCGGTGGGTCGAGTCAGCGGCGCGGTGGGCACGCATGCGACCGTCGACCCGAGAGTCGAGGAGCACGTCTGTGCCGAGCTCGGCCTGACCCCAGACCCGATCTCGACGCAGGTCATCGCCCGCGATCGCCATGCCGCCTTCATGTCCGCGCTCGCGCTGGCGGCCGGGACGCTGGAGAGGATCGCGATCGAGATCCGCCACCTGCAGCGGAGCGAGGTCGGAGAGGCGTTCGAGCCTTTCGGCAAGGAGCAGAAGGGCAGCTCGGCGATGCCGCACAAGCGCAACCCGGTCATGACCGAGCGCGTGTGCGGACTCGCGCGAGTGGTGCGCGGGCATCTCGTCACCGCACTCGAGAACACCGCCCTGTGGCACGAGCGCGACATCAGCCACTCGTCCGCCGAGCGCATCATCTTCCCGGACGCCTGCGCCACCGTCGACTACATGGCGCTGGAGATGGCGAAGGTGCTGTCCGGCCTCGAGGTGCGGCCTGCGCGAATGCTGCGCAATCTTCAGTTCGGTGGCGGCGTCGTCTTCTCGCAGCGGGTGATGCTCGCCCTGGTCGACAGCGGCATGTCGCGCGAGGAAGCGTACCTGGTCGTTCAGAAGGCAGCGATGAAGGCGCTCGACGAAGAAGCCATTGGATTCCGGACGCTTCTCGAACAGGACGCCGAGGTCATGAAGCGGATCGGAGCACGCCTCGACGAGGTCTTCGATCCATGGGCCGGCCTGGAGCACACGGACCTCGCCTACGAAAGGCTGGGTCTCGGCGTGGCCGCCAAGTGATGCACCCGCGGGGCGGGCATCACGAAGGGCCGATGATCGCCGGGCCGGCCGTCATGGGGACCGACCTGCCGCTCAAGCTGTTCGCGCGCGGCAAGGTCCGCGACACGTACGAGCTCGGAACTGACCAGCTGCTCATGGTCGCCACCGACCGCATCTCGGCTTTCGACCACGTTCTGCCGAACGGGATCCCCGATCGGGGGAAGGTGCTCACGCAGCTGTCCATCTTCTGGTTCTCGCAAACGCATTCGTTCCAGGAGAACCATCTCGTCTCCGGGATGGTGCCGGACCTTCCCCCTGCGCTGCGAGACCGGCGCGACGAGCTCCTGGGCCGCTTCATGATCGTGCGCAAGGCCAAGCGGATCGACTTCGAATGCGTTGTGCGTGGATACCTTGCCGGGAGCGCGTGGAAGGAATACCAGGACTCGCGCACGCTGGCGGGTGAGGACATGCCACCCGGCCTGCGAGAGAGCGAGCGGCTCGCCTATCCGACCTTCTCGCCCGCGACCAAGGCGGAGACCGGCCACGACGAGAACATCACCTTTGCTCAGCTGGGGAAGGAGCTCGGCGACGAGCTGGCCACGAAGCTGCGAAACGCCAGCGTCGAGCTCTACAAGTTCGCATCCACGCTCGCCGAGCGCCGCGGACTCATCCTTGCGGATACCAAGTTCGAGTTCGGCCTCATCGGCGACGACCTCGTCCTCATCGACGAGGCGCTCACCCCCGACAGCTCGCGCTACTGGGAGGCGGCCACTTATCAGGTCGGCACTGCGCCGGACTCCTACGACAAGCAGTTCGTGCGCGACTGGCTCACGCGTTCCGGGTGGGACAAGGAGTCGGATCCGCCCCGTCTGCCCGACGACATCGTCGCGCAGACGCGCGAGCGATATTTCACCGCTTACCACCGCCTGGTCGGCAAGCCGCTGTTTCCACCCAAGGCGCGCAACGAGTGATTTGCGAGTCCCGGCCGTGACTCGCCTGATCGCCCGGGTGATCGTGACGCCCAAGCCCGTGGTCAACGATCCCCAGGGACTCACGGTCAAGCAGGGACTGGCCACGTTGGGGTTCCGCGAGGTCGACGACGTGCGCGTCGGCAAGTACATCGAGCTCACGCTGGAGGCCGACAGCATCCACGAGGCACGCGAGCGCGTCGACGCGATGTGCCGGCAGCTGCTGGCCAACCACGTCATCGAGGACTTCCATTTCGAAGTCGACCACGAGGATCGTCACCGACCATGAAATTTGGCGTTGTCGTGTTTCCGGGCACGTGGTCGGACCGCGATTGCGGTTGGGTGATCGATCAAGTGGTCGGCACGCAGCTGCAATACCTCTGGCACAAGGACGCCGACCTCAAAGGCTGCGACTGTGTCATCCTGCCCGGCGGCTTTGCATACGGCGATTACCTCCGCACCGGCGCGATCGCGCGGTTCGCGCCCGTGATGGAGGAGATCGGGGAGTTTGCCGATCGCGGTGGGCTCGTGTGGGGCATCTGTAACGGCTTTCAGATCCTCTGCGAAGCCGGGCTGCTGCCCGGCGCGCTGATCCGCAACGCCTCGCTCGAGTACCGTTGCGAGTGGGTCAACCTCAGCGTCGAGCGCACGGACATCGCCTTCACGTCCGCCTGTTCGGAACGTGAGGTGATCCGCGTTCCCATCTCGCACGGAGAGGGCAGCTATTTCGCCGAGCCCGCTGCGCTTTCGCGCCTGGAGCAGAACGGCCAGGTTGTCTTTCGTTACTGTGCCCCGGATGGCCGCGTCATTCCGAGCGCGAACCCGAACGGCTCGCTGCACAACATCGCCGGCATCATCAACAAGCGCGGCAACGTGCTCGGGATGATGCCCCACCCTGAGCGCTGCGCTGAAGCCGAGCTCGGCGGCGCCGACGGTCTCAAGCTGTTTCGCTCCGTGGCCGGCAGTGCTCTGAAGGTCCTGGTCTCGTGACCCTCGACACGGTGGACAACCGCCGGCTCAGGGAAGTCGCTCTCACACCCGAGGAGTACCGCGTCATCGTCGAAAAGCTCCGGCGGCCGCCCAATGCGGTCGAGCTCGGGATGCTCGGTGTGCTGTGGTCGGAGCACTGCTCGTACAAGACGTCGAAGGCGTTGCTGCGGCGGCTTCCCTCGAGCGGGGACGCGGTCCTGCAGGGACCTGGTGAGAACGCCGGCGCTGTCGAGATCGGGTCGGGCTGGGCCGCCGTCTTCAAGATCGAGTCTCACAACCACCCGTCCGCGATCGAGCCGTACGAGGGCGCGGCGACCGGAGTCGGGGGCATCATCAGGGACGTCATCGCGATGGGTGCGCGGCCGATCGCCCTGCTCGACTCGCTGCGCTTCGGCCCGCTACCCGAGTCACGGCGGCATTTCGACGGGGTCGTGGCAGGGATCGGCGGCTATGGGAACTGCATTGGCATCCCGACGGTGGGCGGAGAGGTGTACTTCGACGACTGCTACGCGCAGAACCCGCTCGTGAACGCGATGTGCGTCGGCCTGGTCCGCATCGATCGCCTCATGCGGGCCCGGGCAGAGGGCACCGGGAACAGCCTCATGCTGGTCGGCGCCGACACCGGCCGCGATGGCATCCACGGCGCCTCGTTCGCGTCGGTCGAGCTCGATGACTCGAGCTCCGAGCGCCGGCCCGCGGTGCAGGTCGGCAACCCGTTCCTCGAGAAGTGCTTGCTCGAGGCATGCATGGACCTCGGCCATACCGACGCGGTGGTCGCCGTCCAGGACCTGGGCGCGGCCGGCCTGACCTCGTCGGTAGCCGAATGCGCGGGTCGCGTGCCCGGCGCGGGCGCGCGCATCGATGTCTCTTTGGTCCCGAGGCGCGAGCGAGGCATGACGCCCTACGACGTGATGCTCTCGGAGTCGCAGGAGCGGATGCTCGTCGTCGTGCAGCGCGGCCGCGAGGCTGAGGTCGAGCGCATCTTCAAGACCTGGGACCTGACCTCAGCCGTGATCGGGGACGTGACCGATGACGGCCACCTGACCGTCTTCGACCAGGCCGAGGTCGTGGCCCGGCTGCCCATCGAGCTGCTCACCGATGGCGCGCCGGTGCGCCGGCTGGTGGGGATGTCGGCGGAACCGCGGCCGTCGCTCCATCTCGACTCGCTGCCGCCGTTGGTCGACGCCGGCCAGTCTCTGCTCCGGCTGCTCGCGAGCCCCAACCTGTGCAGCCGCCGGCCGATCTTCCGCCGGTACGACCACATGGTCGGCGACTCGACCGTGATCCCGCCAGGCGGGGACGCCGCGCTGCTGCGGATCAAGGGCACGCGCCTTGGCCTGGCGATGACGACCGATTGCAACGCCCGGTACTGCCACCTGGACCCCAACCTGGGCGCCCAGCACGCGGTCGCGGAAGCCGCCCGCAACATCGTCGCCACCGGCGCGCGCCCGCTGGCCGTCACCGATTGCCTGAACCTCGCCAACCCAGACCGGCCGGAGGTGTACTGGGAGCTCGAAGAGACGATCGCCGGCCTCGCGCAGGCGTGTCGCGCGTTGGAGGTGCCGATCGTGAGCGGCAACGTGAGCCTGTACAACGACGCGGCCGGCGCGTCCGGCATTCATCCGACGCCGGTGGTCGGCATGGTCGGGGTCATCGATGATTACGGGCGGCGGCTGGAGGCGGGGCTCAAGAACGAGGGCGACTTTGTGCTCCTGGTGGGATCGAGCCACAACGACCTCGGCGGCAGTGAGTACCTGAAGGTCGAGCACGGGACCGTGGCCGGCCGTCCACCGGCTCTCGACCTCGCGCGCGAAGCGGCCGTCAACAGGCTGATCCTGGCCGCCGCCGATGCCGGGCTGCTCCGCTCTGCCCACGACTGCTCGGACGGAGGCATGCTCGTCGCCCTCGCCGAGTGCTGCCTGCTGGGCGGCCTGGGCGTGCGCTGCCCGGCGCTGCGCCCCGAGTCTCCGCTGCGCCTCGACGCGGCATTCTTCGGCGAGAGCCCCGGCCGGTTCATCGTGAGCGCGGCATCGCGCACGATGCCCGAGCTCCAGACCCTGGCGCGGCGTCACCACGTCGAGATCTCGCTGCTGGGGATGGCGGGCGGCGAGACCGTCGAGTTCGAGGGCCAGCTCAGGCTCTCGCTCGCCGAGATGCGTCAGGCTTGGGAATCGGGTTTGGACCACTAGGTCATGTGTGGGGTTTTCGGTATCTGCGCGGCGCGCGGGGTGGACGTCGCGAACATCACCTACTTCGGGATGTTCGCTCTGCAGCACCGCGGCCAGGAGTCGGCGGGCATCGCCGTCTCCGATGGTCAGTCCGTGCGCGTACATCGCGGCATGGGCCTGGTGGCGCAGGTGTTCTCGCCGGCCACCATCAAGGACATGGGCGAAGGCTCCGTCATCGCGCTGGGCCACACGAGGTACTCGACGACCGGCTCGAGCCGCCCCGAGAACGCGCACCCGCTTCCCTTCCATCATCCGCAGCTTGGTTCCGGCGCCATCGCGCACAACGGCAACCTGCTCAACGCCGGCTCCCTGCGCAAGCAGCTCGAGGAGGATGGCGCCACCTTCGACACCGCGCTTGACACCGAGGTGATGGCGCGACTCATCGAGCACACGCACGGACGCACGTGGGAAGAGGTCATCCGCAAGACCTTCGCGCGCGTGGTCGGAGCGTACTCGTGCGGGATCATCACGCCCACACAGCTGATCGCGCTGCGCGATCCCTACGGGTTCCGGCCCCTGTGCATCGGCTTCATCCCGCTGCCCGGCCAGCCGGCGCACGTGGTGGCGTCGGAGACGTGCGCGCTCGACACCGTCAACGCCACCTTCGTGCGCGAGGTGCAGCCCGGGGAGATGGTGGTGATGGACGAGCACGGCGTCCAGAGCCTCTCCTTCCAGACCTCGAGCAAGCACGCGATGTGCGTTTTCGAGTTCATCTACTTCGCGCGCCCCGACTCCATCCTCAAGAACTGCGAGCTGGAGGAGGCGCGCATCCGCATGGGCCACGAGCTCGCCAAGGAAGCGCCCGTCGACGCCGACATGGTGATCGCGTTCCCTGACTCGGGCACGCCGGCGGCCATCGGCTACGCGGAGGCTGCGGGCATCCCGTTCCGCGAGGCGCTCATGAAGAGCCGCTACATCAACCGCACCTTCATCGAGCCGGACCAATCGCTGCGCGAAGCCGGCGTGATGCTCAAGCTCAACGCGCTGCCGCGATCGATCAAGGGCAAGCGCGTGATCGCGGTCGACGACTCGATCGTGCGCGGCACCACCTCAAGAAGGATCATCGAGCGCCTGCGCGGAGCGGGCGCAAGCGAGATCCACATGCGAATCTCCAGCCCGCCCATGCGCTTCCCATGCTTCATGGGAGTCGACATCGGCTCGACCAAGGAACTGATCGCGGCGGGCCGCACGGTGGAGGAGGTGCGCAGCCACATCGGCGCCGACAGCCTCTCGTACCTTTCCATTCCCGGCCTGATGCGAGCCATCGGCCGCGGCACCGCCGAGCAGTTCTGCCGCGCGTGCTTCGACGGTTCCTACCCGGTGCCGGTCCCGCAGCAGCTCGAGATGGACAAGATGCAGTTCGAGCCGCATCCTGCGCTGATCCAAATCAAATCCTGATGAGCGGCGAAGGGCTGTCGTACGCCGCCGCAGGCGTGGACATCGAGGCTTACGAGCGGGCTCTGGAACGGGTCAAGCCGCTGATCGCCGCCACCCACGGCGAGGAGGTGGCGCTCGGGGTGGGGCCGTTCGCCGGGCTCTATGCGCTCCCCGGCGGCGGGCACCTCGCGGCAAGCGCAGACGGGGTAGGCACCAAGATCA
>WNFC01015388.1_pt1 | contig 12181 bp, 18 predicted proteins | sample 5400541 | NCBI WGS metagenome assembly WNFC01 (sample SAMN13153342, study PRJNA577476) | soil metagenome | isolation source: 120 cm saprolite under Douglas fir tree site 2 hole 2 replicate 1 | place: USA:California | collected 2015-04-18 | reverse complement strand
CTCGCGTCGAGAACGCTTGAAATACGTGCCACGGATAGGACCCGCCCATCATCCACAACACCCACGCGCACTCGGCATCGGCCGTCGCAGCCGAGGTGAGCAGAGAGAACGCGACGAGCAGTGTGGCCCTTCGTCCGAGTCGCATCATCGCTTGCCCTCCTCGGCGCTCGCCTGTCTCACGCTGACCCACTCATGCGACGCTCCGCGGGCTCATGGCTCACATTCCGCGTCGTAGTAATGCCGGTCCCCTGCACCCGCGGTCCTCACCCAAGTCCACGCGCTCTTGGGCGGGTCATTGGGCCACGGCCATCCCGTAACGCCGTTGAACCGCTCCTTGGGATGCCACGTCGTCGTGCCGCCGAGCTGCTGGTAGCCGCGTCGAAACATGCAGCTTTCGTATTGCCTCTTCCAATGCTGCTCAATGATCCCCGAATCCGCGTAGAAGTCGTACCCAACGACAGGCCCGCCAATACCTGCCTCATAGAAGCACGCCATGACGGCGCCCTGGAAACTCGAGTTGCACGGCGTGAATGTGTATCGCACGCCCGAAGCATGCGCACATCCAGCTAGCACAAGGGCCAGCGTGACGGCCACGGCCTTCATGGCGTCGGCGCCTTGTCGTTCGCTCGTTTCACGCTGACCTTCTCGTGCGCACCCCACGTCCGCACCTCCACGCTGCCGGACTGGCCCACCCGCTGGAGCCGCACGTGAGCATTCTTGCCGCCCGCCGTGGTGTAGGGCCGACCGATGACCTCCCATTCCTCGGTCTCGTCGGCGAGACGGTCACCGACCTGGAGCTGCATCGGCAGGACGCGGGTGGTGGCCGGCGGCTCCGGCTCGCGCTTCTTCGCAGGTCGTCGGGCCACGGCTGCTAGTTGAACCAGCCGGCGCGCCGGATCTGACTCTTCAGCGCGAGGGCCTTCTTGAACTCGACCGTGATCTGCGGCCACGCCTCCGCGCTCCAGCGCTCGTGCAGCATCGCGCGCAGGACGCGGTTGATGCGGAGCCACGGGTGCCAGAGGCGGGCGTCGGCGTCGGTCACTTCGCTGCACGAAAGCCGCGGCGAACCCACGCTGCTGACCAGCCAAGTGCATAGAGCAGAAGGCAAGGTACCAGCCAGACGACAGCCACCCGCCATGGTGTCCCCTTCTTTGGCGACATGAACATCGAGCACCGCGCCGTTGGGGAAACTAACCGGAGCCGACACAAGGACAAAGTCGGGCGGCGGTGGAATGTTCGTGCGCGTCGGTGCCGTCGTCTTCGCCTTCACTTCTCTTGCGCCGAGGTAGTTGTGCTGATTCCGCTCATATTCGCTCCCGTATGCGGCATCGACATGCGCACGTAGGTCAGTAGGCATACGCGTGATGAACTCATCGCGGTGGAGTGTGCTCGCGGCAATGGGCCAGGTTAGAAGGTTGAGACATGATGTGTTCGACGCCCCTCTCTCCGAGCAGGACGTGGTCGCTGGAAGTGCTTCCACCATAGACCTTGTAGCCGTCCTTTCGGAGGACGGCCCGCATGTCCACGAGTGCCACATCACACTCCGTCACCGACGAATGAGCCGACTCAACCACGTGGACATCGGCTTCGGGATTGAATCACAGCACCCACGCGCACTCGGCGTGGGCCGTCGCAGCCGAGGCGAGCAGAGAGAACGCGACGAGCAGCGCGGCTCTTCGTCCGAGTCGCATCATCACTTACCCCCGTTGCGTCGCAAGAATTGCATTCGGAAGCCAGAAGTTGAAAGCCCCCCAATGAAGTTAGTACGCGAACCACAACGCTATGAGTCCAATGATGACGGCCAGAACTATCCAAAGCAGGATCTTGACCTCAAATGCCCTCATACGCGGGACACCTGTTTCCTGTTGCCCTGTGTCCATCACACAGGCGACGGGCCGACGGCCTCCGACTAATTCGCCATACACGGCAGCGACACTATAATGCTTGGTCGCATCCGCCTAAGTGAATCCCATAATATCGGGCGGGAGAAAGCCGGTGTTCGGCGCGAGGGTGCGACGCTAACTCGCGCGAGTAGACGTTGTGAGTCGCGCAGGCGGGCGTGAAGACGGCTTCTCGCTCCATGTCGGGATTTCGCGTGCCACGGCTCGCGGGCCAGCACGCGTTACTGGATGACCTGATCCGCCTGGAGGAGGATCGTCTGAGGGATCGTCAGCCCCAGCGTCTTCGCGGTTTTGAGATTGATGACCAGCTCGAACTTCGTGGGCTGCTCGACGGGAAGATCGGCGGGCTTGGCACCTTTGAGAATCTTGTCCACGTAGGTCGCGGCGCGCCGAAACAAATCGGTAGTACTGGCCCCATAGATGAGGCCGCCGGCGTCGGCGAACTCCTTTTGTCCATACATCGACGGCAGCCGAGTCCTCTGTGCGAAGCTCGCAACCTGGCTCCGGTTCGCGAACAGTACGGGATTCGGTGTTTGCACGATCAACGCCTGCGCGCGCTGGTTGGTTACTGCTGAGAAGGCGCGATCGAGATCCTCGCCGCGGCTCACTTCGACGGATTGGAGCTGTAGACGCATCGAGCGAGCAGCAGCCTCTGTTTCTTTGTAGTCAAACAGAGCGCCCCGGACGTCGGGATTCCAGATAATCGCCACCCGGGCGAGCCCGGGGACGACTTCCCTCAGCAGCCCCAACCGCTTCCCGCTTAGCTCCGGGGAGAGAGCGCTGAGGCCGGTGACATTTCCGCTGGGTCGCGCCAGGCTCGCGACAAAACCGGTCCCGACCGGATCGGTGCTGTTGGCCATCACAATCGGGATCGTCTGAGTCTGTTGTCTGACCGCCGCGGTTGCGGGATCTGTGGCCGCCACGATAACCCGCACCTTGATGCGCACCAGCTCAGCGGCGAGATCGGACATCCGCTCGACCCCGGCTTGGCCGTACCGGCGCTCCAACATGATGTGTTGCCCTTCCACATACCCGTGCTCTCGCAGCCCCTGCCTCAACCCATCGAGGAGATGCGACGTCGCATCCGGAGTGCTCGCAAAGAGAACGCCGATTCGGGGGACGCTCGCCGGTTGCTGCGCCTCGGCGGCGAGCGGCGCGAGAATGAGACTAGCAGTGAGAACGACCGCGAGCCCGATCAGCCGCATGGGGCACCTCGGTTGGGAACGGCTGCCGGGGAGTCTAGCCGAACGCTACGACGCGCACCAGCACAGCGCCGCACGAGCACGTCATCTACACGGTGTCACAAACCCTGAGCGCGGCTGCCTCTGTAAGTCCCCGTCACCGTGAGCGGGCGCGACGGATCCCGAGGAAACGCTCGAAGCCGCCCGGCGTCCCGCCGTAGTGAACTGGCCGCCAGCGTTCGCAAACCGTGATTCCCCCGGCCCCAGTAGGTGGGATACCTGATGACGTTCGAGTTGAAGCAGCGAGTCAACATCGTTCAGTAGCTGTAGTACGTAGGCGTTGCAACCCCGTTGACGCAGTGTCCGTGCTCAGGTTTTCTTCATCGTTTTGCCATGCACTGTTAGGCGGCAGAAAACTTTTTTGCGTTTTCTGAAAATTTGAGCAATAAGGAAAGTTTACTCAGCACGCGCTGGGTCAGCGTACTCCGGGCTGGACACCCGGAGGATCTCTTGAATCCGGAGGCAGTCATGGCGGCCAAGATGAACAAGATGAAGAAGTTCTGGGAAACGGCAGAGCTCGTGCAGTTCATTCCTGACTTCGAGGAGAGGGCCCTGAAGTTCCTCACCGAGCGCCCGGCCAGTTCTGTGGCGGCGCTGAAGGCGCAGGTGGCAGAGCTCACGGCAAAACTGGCTGAGCCCCCGGCTCCGGCCGGGCGCAAGCCTCGCCCCTGATGCGCAGGAGCGGGTTCCACGAGTCGGTACGCGACTTCAAGAGGTTCCTTCTCGAAGCTAGCCTCGCGGAGCACGGCGGGAACAGAACACGAGCCGCCGAGGCCCTGGGCTTGGAGCGCACCCAGCTGCTGCGGCTCATCAAGCAGTTCAAGGTCAGGGCGCAGCCGGGGCGGATTGGAGGGAACAAAAGGAGGAAGTAACCGAGGGGCCGGGGCCTGGAAGCGCCGGGCCCCGGTTGCCTAAACGCTTAACTACTTTCCGTATGCTGCGCGACGGTAAGGAAGCGCGTAACCGTCCGGATTACGCGGTTGCGCAAGTCACGCGGGGCAGCCTCTGAGGCAGACCGGTCTGACCGGAGGCGCCACGGCCAGTGATACCGCCACCCAGACTTCACCCAGGAATTACCCAGGAAGTTGCTCCCAACGAGAGCCAAAGAGGGCCAAAGCCACTTACGGTGAGAAGCGATAATTTACGACGTGTTGTTTGTGGCGCGTAGGCTGGGGTGTCGATTCGCGAAGGGCTCATAACCCAAAGGTCGCTGGTTCAAATCCAGCCCCCGCAACCACTGAAGTAGCTGAAACCAAAGGGGCCGAGCGATTCGGCCCCTTTGGCGCTCTTTGACGGACTATGAAAGTTTTCGACCGTCGAGCTCACACACCGCCAGTCAGTCGACTCATCCTGAGCTCGAGAAATCGGCCTAAACGCGACGCTCGCTTAGCGAGAGATGGGTGCTGGCTCGAGCGACGCTTCATAGAGGTCTCTCAGGGCTCCCGAAACGCAGTGTCTGATAGCGGTTGGCGATGGCGCATTGGGTTCCAACCGCGCGTTGGGTTAGGCACCCAAGACTCAGACGAGGGGCTAAAGTGTCGCCGTTTATATGCCGAGCGTCCAGGCGCAGGTCGATCACGTCGCTGACTCTGATTCAGTGGGTACCAGGTTGGAGCCTTGGACGGCTACCACTTCAACTCTTTGCACTTCACGCATCGTGTCGTCGGAGTGTCTTGCGTGATCGCGGCCAACGATCTATATTGATCGTACGGTGCCGAAGAGGCGTCCTAAGACCGCCCGACGCCGCCCGGTCCTCAGTGGAGGACTGAAGCGGGTTCTTGTCGTCTTGTTTGTCCCGAGTGTTGAACGCGATGGGGTGACAGCCGTTGACCAGCCGCGCTGGGTCAACGCAGACTTGGAGATGTTCGGCCGTGTCTTCGGGGGCGCAACGGCCTACCCGAAAGCACAAGGCATCTGGCGCGACGACGAACGAGGTGGTGCACTGGTGAAGGATGAGCCGGTCGTCGTGCATTGCTATACGACACCGGCCGACGTCGAAGACGCCAGGAATCTTGCCGAGCTCGGAGACTTTTGCAGGAGGATGGGTCGCGACGCTCGCCAAGGCGAGGTCGGCTTGGTGGTCGGCAACGAGTACTTCGCCATCCGGGACTTCGCCGAGGAGTAGACGATGAAGAGAAAGCTCGACATGGATCGGATCGCTGAGGGGCTCGGGGCCGAGCGGAGGGGTAAAGTTTCCGCGACGGGCGGTTATTTCGGCGCGATGCAGCTTCTTGCGGACGTCGAAGCCAAGTTCCGCGTACCAGCGGGCGGTGGGCGGCCGACGGATCCTCGGTGGACGGAACGGCGTCTCGTCCCCCTCGCCCTGAAGACGCTCGAGCGTCTGGAGGACATCACGGCCTGGGTGCGCAAGCACGGGGGAATCAATCTCGAACCAATGCAACTTGCAGCGCTAATACTCGAGAAAACGACGAGTCAATTGAGCGAGGCGGAAGCCGAGAAGCTCGTCCGGCCGCAGCGGCGAGCGAGTCATTGAGCTAGGCGGAAGACCGCGGGCCTCCGTGTGCGTATCGCAAACGCGGGGCGTGTACGGCGCTGGGTTCTGGGGACGCCGAAACCGTATTGGTTCGGCGATTCCAACACCTAGCTGCATTCAGCACTCGGGATGCGCAGCCCAGCCGAGTACCCACGGAGCAGCTCGGGCTAAGCTCCTCGCGCTGAGCAGAACTTTGGGGAGCACTCCATCGGCCTTCCGGAGAACGCTGGGGTGACGGCGAATCTCCTCGAGCGATTCCGTCGGATTCGACGAGAGCTCGCGAGACGACCACCAGCAGGTAGCCAACATGAGGGTCGATCCCGCATCGCGAATCAATTCCGGAGGACACTTTTAGGCGCTCGTTGCATGAGCGATGTAGGGCGATGTAAGGCTTTCGAGCTTCACCCGGAACGGATTTGATCGCAGTACGCGAACCGACTCACATCACTGGCGGCCGTCCCCAATCAGGCGGTTTCCCGTAAAGACACGCGCGAGAGACGTCAGGCCGTTGGCACCGTCCCACCGTCGATAACGTATTCGGTCCCTGTGATGGACGCCGCACGTGGCGACGCCAGAAACGTGACCAAATCAGCTACCTCTTCAGGCTTGGCCGGCCGGCCGAGCGGAATGCCGCCAAGCGAATCCATGACGAGCTTTCGACCACCCTCGTAGTCGGTGGCGTTCTGCCGCGCGATCTCCGTGACGAGACCCACAGCGCCGGCAGTCTCGACCCAGCCAGGCGAGACACGGACGACGCGCACCCCCTTGGGACTCACTTCCTTGGACAGCGCCTTGCTGTAGTTCGACAGGGCCGCTTTCGCCGCCGCGTAGGCGATCGTCGCCTCGGGCAGCGGCATCCGATCCTGTATCGAGGTGACGTGGATGACTACGCCGGAGCCCCGTTCGACCATGGAAGGTACGAGCGCGCGATCTAATCGCACAGCGGCGAACAGGTTCTGATCGAGCGCCGTGTGCCATTGCTGATCGTCGAGCACCGCAAAACCTCCGGCTGGAGCCGACGAGCCGCCGACGACGTGCACAATGATGTCCACGCCGCCGAGACGATCGCGGACAGCATCAGCGACGGCAGCGCATCCTTCGGCGGTGGAAACGTCAGCGGCAACAAATTGCCCGGCGCTCCGAATGCTTTCTGGACGCGACCGGGCCGTGGTCAGAACGATCGCACCGGCATCGTGTAGCGCGGCGACCACGGCCTGCCCCACGCCCTTGGTGCCACCGGTCACAAGCGCTCGCTTTCCTTCCAGGTCGAGATAGCCGCTCATGATTGGATCTCCAGCGCGGCGATCTTGCCGCCTTCGAGCGTGAAGACGAAATCGAGCGCGATCGGACTCCCCGGAAAGTCGCCCGTGAGCTTTGTACGGACGACAGTCTTGCCGTCGCGTGCGACAACGGCGACCGGCTCCACGGTGTGCCGGTATTTCTTCCTGGTTTCGAGCCTCCAGGCTTTGATCGCCTTCAGGCCCTGCTTGGTCTGGCCTTCGTCTCTCACCGTCGCGTGTGCGGCGAAACAGTCAGCGAGCGCTTCGAGGTCATGAGTGTTCTCGGATGCCATGAAGAGTTCAATCGGTTGGGGCAGCGGCAATGGCATGGCGATCCCTTTCTGTTACTTGCTCCGCTCAGTTGTCTGTGATTCATGATGTCGGTATAGTTACTGAATGGCAAGAACGCACAAAAAAGTAAGGTACTTACCAAAAAGTAAGAGGTATACGCCCCTCGCCGCCGCGCGGGACGTGGAGCAGACGTTCAAGGTCCTCGAGGGCCGCTGGAAGCTCCTGATCCTTTTCCATCTGTTCGGTGAGAAGATCCTGCGGTTCTCTGAGCTGGGGCGGGCGATTCCCGCTATTTCCCAGAAAATGCTGATCCAACAGCTTCGCCAGATGGAAAACGACGGGATGGTGCGGCGGATCGTCCACCATCAGGTGCCGCCCAAGGTCGAATACGCGCTGACGGATTGGGGCCAGGCTCTCTGTCCAGCACTCGACGCCTTGCTAAAGTGGGCGGCGCTGCGCGAGGAAATGGCCGATGGTGTCGCCGTTGCGAGCAAGGAGTGAAGCCTTAGCGCTGTGTCACGACGATGGGAGGTCAGCGACGTGCTGGCTCGGATCGCCGCGGGGTGCAGTGTCTGGTCCGGCGCCGGAGCTCCTGTATGCCATTGATCACCGCGTTCAACCTGCGAAAGGAAGATCGATTGCCCGATATCGAGAACGCCCTCAGGCGGGCACTTGTGAGCATGCCCGAGTTGAAGATCAACGACGATGAAATCGATTTCGTGCCGGTCTCGACGCCTGATGGGTTTCACGGCCAGGTGACCAGGATCAACGTGGATCTGTGGGAAGGAAGTCATCGCACGAAGGCAGCGCTTCAAGAGCTGGCCGCGAGAGCCGCCACAGCCTTTCAAGGCGTCACTGGATCGGATCGAAAAGTGAAGGTCGTCATTCGGCCCTACGATGTCGAGGGGGCGGGGTGGGTCTCGCGTTAATCAACAACGCAATCGGCGCAATCGCAACAGCGGGCGGCGCTGTCAGAGCTTCCTTGAACGGTGCTCCTCTTCGCCGGTGGATGTGGTCATGTCTGAACCGATGGTTTCCGACGCTGCGTCTCTTCGATCATATAGCCGATCGTGAGATCAGCGCCGCGGATCCCTGCCCCGGACCGCCTCTGGTACAAGGAGTCTTGCCAGTCTTGCCGCCGACGTAATCCAGACGTCGCCGGAGGGGTGGGTGCGGTTCCTGAGCGCGGAGCGGCCGGGCGCGAGCGCTGGCTGGAACGCTCGCGCATGGCAGGGGTGTCGAAGAGCGTCAAGGAATTTGTTTCCGCGTTCGAGCGGTCACGATAAGCGCACGGCGCCGCGACTCATATTGCCGAAGACGTCGGCGTGGTTGACGCAAGTCGATCACGTCCCGTCGGAGCCACCACCGAACTCGCAGAAATTGAGCCTTCAATAACTCCGGAGAGTAATGCCTCGCCCCTGAACTCGTGGATGGCGCGCGGCTCAGGCCCGGGACCGTGGACGAGATCTCTTGACCGGTTGGGATCGCGGGACGGCAGCATCCAGGATGAGCTCGGCGGCGGCGCGTGCGGAAGTGGCCGCGGCTGGATCACGATCCATCTGTGTCGCTACTGAAGCGCCGTCGTAAAGGAGGACAAGTTGGATGGCAAGGCCTTCGGCATCGGCCGCGCCTACGCCCCGCGCCAAGTCAATGAACAGGCCACGCATCCATGACCGCGCTTCGTCGCAGACCGCCTTGACGGTGGCCTCGGCGTGAGCTTCCGCGTGCGCGCGGATGAACGCACACCCACGGAAGTTGGTCGCCGGAGCGATTTCGGCCATCAGATCAAAGACCGCGAGAAGACGATCCCTCGGCTTGCCGTACCGAGCGAGCCTGTCGCGCAACAGCTTCTGGCGGCCCTCGTGTCGGGCGGTGAGGTACGCGCGGATCAACCCCGCTTTGCTGCCAAAGCAGTCGTAGAGCGATGCCTTGGCGACACCCGCGTGCTCGATCACGCGATCGATGCCAACGGTGTTGATGCCTGCCCCGTAGAAAAGCTCGTCGGCGGCTGCTAAGAGCCGTTCCCGGGCGGAACGCCGTCGCGGGGCGAGAGACTTCTTAGCCATGGTTGACACTACCAGACAAGTCTGTATATTCGAAGCAGACCGATCTGTCTGGTCCAGTGCTGGCACGCCGCCACGGCGGACGCAAAGGGAGCTGACATGAATACGAACAAGGCACTGGTTCTGGCGGGGATCAAGGGAGTTTTCATCGATCGTGATCCCACCGTTCTCGACCGCCTGTTCAGCGATGACTATCAGCAGCACAACCCGCAGATTCTGAACGGCACCGCTGCGATCAAGGCGCTCTTGGAAACCTTCCGGCTGACTTCAGGTATGAGCCAGGTCTCGTTGTGGCGGAGGGCGACTATGTCGCCATTCACGGCCGCTATTTCGGATGGGGACCGCCGGGGGCGCCAAGCGCTAACGGCAACAGCATGCTGACTTCCCCACACGAATAAATCGTCACAGAGGTGCGGGGATGAGTGTTGGCAGACCCACGCCTCGCCCCTGGCGCTTGGCTGAGTCGGCGCGAGCTGCGTGGCCGTGGCATTGTCGCTCGTGGCAGTCACGAGCCGGCGCGCGCGGTGCCCGTCGCCGGTCGCGCTCGAGATAGCCCAACGCCATGGGAGACTCTCCATGTCCAAGACCACACCGGAACAGAACAAGGCGCTCGTCCTCGAGGCCTTCGACACGCTGTTCAACCAGCGGGACTACGACGCCGCCGAGCGGTTCTGGTCGGAACGCTACATCCAGCACAGCGCCCACATTGCGCCCGGCCGCGATGGACTGTTCAACCTGATCCGCACGCTGCCCGTCACGCTGCAATACGAGAACCAGCTGATCGTCGCCGAGGGCGACTACGTGATCGCACACGGCCGCTTCTCTGGAAATGGCCGACCCGCCGCCTGGGTCGCTGCCGACATCATCCGCATCGAGGACGGCCGGCTGGCCGAGCACTGGGACGTGCTCCAGGACGAGGCGACCGAGGCCCAATCGCTCAGCGGCTTTCCGATGTTCGGCGACCGGTTCCCCGACTGACCTTCTCGATCCGTCTCGGCTACGGCGCCACACCGGTCCTGGCATCTGGGACGTCTCACAAGAGGCTAAACCAAGGAGCTATCAGACATGACGCTGGAAGACACGAAGCGGATCCTCGTCGATGAGTGGGTGAGCTTTACACCGGAGGTGCGTCCCAGCGCGACCAGGAACCCTGACGGAACGCTGAAGCCGTTCTATCTCAGCCGCGAGTTCAAGTACCTCGGCGACGACCGGTTCGAGCTCACCATCAGTAACTGGGCAGACCCTTACGGCCAGGTAGCGGTCGCTCGCATCGATCTGCGTGGACATATCGAGTGGGTCGGCGAGCGCCCGATCGCCAGCGGCGCACAAAAGGCGAACTTCATCGCGGACGAGGCGTACGAGGTCACGCCGATGATCGCGGGCTTTGCGGATCTCCTCAACAAGGTGGCGTCGGCTGGGTTCGCGCCCTGGCAGGCAGGGCAACGTCAGAGCGTTTTCGGGAAGACGTTTGCGCCTTTCGGCTTGGCCGAGGGGCGCAACTTCATGGAGTACGACCTGATCTATGTTCAGGGGGACTATCTGTTCTGGGGGGCAAGAAACGTTGACGGCCGCGGCTTCGACACCGAGCAGAACAGGCCAACGAACCTCCAGATCCCGTTGCGGCGCAAAGGCTAGGATCGAGGGAGAATGGCATGACGATCTTTCGAGCCGACTTGCTCGAGGGCAAGCGCATTCTGGTGACCGGTGGCGGCACGGGGCTGGGCCGTGAAATCGCCGACGAATACGCCAGGCTTGGCGCCGAGGTGTACATCTGCGGCCGCCGCGGTGCGGTGGTTGCAGAAACAGCGCGTGAGCTCGCCGAGACGCACAACACGCGCGTCACCCCGATCGAATGCGACATCCGGTTGCCAGATGCGGTCGAAAACATGATGACCCGTGTCTTCGACGAGGGCCCCCTGACAGGTCTCGTCAACAACGCCGCCGGCAATTTCATCAGCCGCACCAAGGACCTCTCACCGAACGGCTTCAACGCCATCGCCAGCATCGTTTTCCACGGTACGTTCTACGTCACGCTCGCCGCCGGCAAGCGCTGGATCGAGGCGAGACAGCAGGCCAACGTCGTCTCGATTCTGACCACATCAGTGTGGAACGGCGGCCCCTTCACAGTACCGTCCGCGATGTCGAAGGCCGGCATCAACGTCATGACAAAGTCGCTCGCTGTCGAGTGGGCACCGCACGGCATCCGCCTCAACGCCATTGCCCCTGGTCTCTTCCCGACGAAAGGCGCAGGGGAACGCCTGAATCCCGGCTCGATCCGTTCCGGCACGATAGACAAGGCGCAGGATGCTTCGGGGACCAGCCCGATGGGTCGCGTGGGGCAGATGCAGGAGCTGAGGAATCTCGCCACCTTCCTGATGGCCGACGGCTGCGACTACCTGACGGGCGAAACCATCGTCATCGATGGAGGCGCCTTTCTCGGCGGTGGAGGCGGCAGCTTCTGGCAGCTCTCGCGCCTCGGCGATCAGGACTGGGAGAACATCCGCAGCACGATCAAGAGCGCCAACGAGAAGGACAAGGCAGCGCGCACGACATAACTGAACGAGAGTCGGCGGTACCGCAGAAACAGGAGCCAGGACATGCGGTTTGCGATCTCCATCCCTCAGTTCGTTTCTGACGGCGAATTCGATCCTGCCGGCTTCAGGGCGTACATGGCGCGGGCCGAGGCGCTTGGCTTCGAGAGCGCCTGGACGCTGGAGCAGCCGCTCGGCATGATGCCGTTTTTCAGCCCTTTGCAGACGATGAGCTATGCGGCCGCCTGCACCGAGCGGATACGCCTGGGCTGCGTCGTGTTCGTCACCCCGCTGCACAGCCCCGTCCACCTGGCCAAGGACCTGAGCACCCTGGACCAGTTGAGCCGCGGGCGGATCGACATCGGCGTCGGCACGGGCGG
>WNFC01010780.1_pt1 | contig 12181 bp, 9 predicted proteins | sample 5400541 | NCBI WGS metagenome assembly WNFC01 (sample SAMN13153342, study PRJNA577476) | soil metagenome | isolation source: 120 cm saprolite under Douglas fir tree site 2 hole 2 replicate 1 | place: USA:California | collected 2015-04-18 | reverse complement strand
AGAGGCCGAAGTTGCCGGCTGATAGCCTGAAGAGGCTTTCTGCATAGTCGAGTGTTTTGGATGGTGAGAATAGGCGGGCGGTTGGCCGTGTTTCCACCTTCGAGTTTGAATGCACTCCGGATCAAACTAAATTACTCAACCTCAGAACCTCACAGGTCGGGAAGGCGGACCCTGTCCCCGTGAGCAGGTGAGTGGGATTTGAGACTCGTATCGGGACAAAAATCCCAAGTCCTGACCCTGTGAGGTCATTCTGCGCCTAGCCTTGACAGTGCGCTATCCAACGCATACATTCGGTGCCACGCAAGGATAGCGTCAATGGTTCCCGCGGATGGCCGCGAAACCGCACCCGTGAACTCCAGAAGAATAGCAATCTCCCCACAGACCTCCCCGTATTTGACTGCGAGGCGTGGCCACTTGGCCCGAGTATCCCGCGTGCCGGTCTACGAACCTTTGCTCACTTGAGACATCTTCAACAATAAAGGAGTCGATCTATGAATCGCGTCTCAAAGCTTTTCTTTCCAGTCGCTCTCTGCACCCTCGTCCTACTCAATGCTCAGGCGCAGACAGGGCGGAACGTACATGTGGATTTCAAAGAGACCACGCTGAAAAACGGCCTGCGCGTGATCACCGTTGAAGATCACACAGCGCCCGTCGTGGCAATTTCCATCACGTACAATGTTGGCTCGCGGAATGAGCGCCAGGGTCGCACCGGTTTTGCTCATTTGTTTGAACACATGATGTTCAAAGGTTCTGAGAACATCGGTTCGGGCGAACATTTCCTGCTCGTTTTCAACAACGGCGGGACAATGAATGGAACCACCAACGAAGACCGGACCAACTACTTCGAGGCCTTGCCTGCAAATCAGCTCGACCTCGCACTGTATCTCGAAGCTGATCGCATGCGCAGCCTGGCAATAACCAAGGACAATCTCGACAACCAGCGCAACGCGGTTCAGGAAGAGCGTCGGCTCGGTGTGGACAATCAGCCCTACGGGAAGAGTGGCGAGATTCAGCAGGCGTTGCTTTACGACAACTTCGCTTACAAACACACAACTATCGGTTCAATGGAAGATCTGAACGCTGCCAGCGTTGACGACGTGGCCGCCTTCTTCAAGATGTATTACGCGCCCAACAACGCTGTGCTGACATTGGTAGGCGACTTCGAGACCAAGGATGCGCTAACCAGAATCCGCTCCAACTTTGAAGGCATTGCACGACAACCGGATCCGCCAGGCGTTGATATGACAGAGCCGCAGCAAAACGCTGAACGGAGAACAAGCGTGGACGACGGCCTTGCTCGCGCGGCCCGCGTCGATCTCGCATACAAGGCGGTTCCTGGTAACACTGCTGACTTTTACGCGCTGCAAGTGCTGTCGGGAATTCTACAAGGCGGGCAGAGCTCGCGCCTCTACCAGAAGTTGGTAAAGGAGAAAGAAATGGTCACCGGCATTTTCGGCAATATGGATGAAAAACGCGGGGTGGGTGCTCTTTACTCCTCCGCCACACTGAGACCAAACATCAAGACCGAAGATGTTGAAGCCGTGATTTACGCAGAGATTGAGCGATTAAAGAAGGAACCAATTGCGGACTGGGAACTGCAGAAGGCAAAGAACGGCACTCGCCGGAACTTCATAAACAATTTGCAGAGCTCTCTTGCGCGGGCAATTACCATCGGTCAGTACACTGTTTACTACAACGAGCCCACCTTGATTAACGCCAGACTAGATAAAGTCTCTGCGGTAACCAAGGAAGACGTGCAACGGGTAGCCAACAAGTACCTGGTCGATACGAACCGCACGGTAGTAATCACGATGCCTAAGGCCAAGGCTAAAGGCGCAACCGCCGCAACGGGGCAGTAAGGAGTAACCATGAGAACCAAACAGAGCAGAATAATCGCAGCAGCATTACTAACTATCCTCGCGGCGTCTCTGGTCTTCGCGCAGGGCGCTATGGGAACCGGACCGGCGGGTCAAACTACGAAAGGCGCAGTTATTAAAGGCAAGGCGCCGGTAAACAAGAATGAGAGTCATACTGCTGGAGAGCCACAAGGTGCCAACCTTCACCATGCAGCTGGTGGTATTGAGTGGAGGTCTTGCTGATCGTCCTGACTATCACGGCTTGGCGACCTTTACCGCAGCGCTCATGCGTGAAGGAACAGCCAAACGCTCGAGCAAGGACATTGCCGAGCAGGTGGACGCACTCGGTGCGACCCTGACAGCGACTTCCGGTCTCTCGTCTCTGACGAGTACGGTGACCGCGGCAGGCCTACTCGAGAATCTCGATCAAACTCTCGACATATTTGCGGACGTGATCCGTAGTCCTAATTTTCCCCAGGCGGAAGTCGATAAGTACAAAGCTAGGTCACTGGCTCAACTCCAGTTTCAAAGATCGAATCCGCAGTTTCTGGCTCAGGAGCAATTCAGCCGGGCAATTTATGGCGAACATCCCGCCGCGTTGGTTTCACCGCCAGTAGAGTCGATTAAGAAGTTATCGACAAAGGATCTAGCGGATTTTCATTCGACTTACTTTCGTCCTAACAACTCAATGTTGGCAATCGTCGGCGATGTAACGATGAAAGACATCATGCCGAAGATTGAAAAAGCATTTGGCGACTGGCAAAAGGCCGACGTTCCGACTGTGAACATTCCTCCGGCTCCGGCGCAATCTGCTTCCCGCATTTTCCTGATCGATCGACCTGGATCCGTGCAGACGGTCTTGACGCTCGGTACGCTGGGAATCGAGCGCACGAGTCCTGATTATTTCTCAGTGCTCATGGCAGACAAAGTTCTCGGCGGTGGCCCATCCGGACGCTTGTTCTTGAATCTCCGTGAAGACAAAGGCTACACCTATGGTGCCTACAGCGGGTTTGGCGGCTCGAAGTATCGTGGAACCTGGAGCTCTAGTTCGGAAGTGAGAACGGATGTTACGGAAGGCGCAATGAAGGAGTTCATGTATGAACTAAAGCGCTTGCGTGACGAAAAGGTCAGCGCCGATGAGTTGGACAATGCGAAGCGAGCGATTGTAGGTGGTTTCGCCCTATCGCTGGAACAGCCTCAAGCTTTACTGCAAAACATAATTACTCAGAAGATCTACAATTTGCCACCGGACTACTGGGATACTTATCCGCAAAAGGTTGCGGCCATCACAGTAGACGAGGTGCAACGAGTAGCTCAGAAATATATCGACCTGGACCATCTCACAGTGGTTGCGGTCGGTGATGCTTCAAAGGCCCGTGACGCGTTGGCCAAATATGGGAAAGTTGAGGTCTACGATTCCGATGGCAAGCCTGTCGGCGGAGGCGGGGACAACAAGTAATAGGACTAAGGCGAACGGTTGGATGTAGCGATGAAGTCGATGTCTTTCTGGTCTTCGTTTAAACCAGCAAATTCCTTGTCGACAGGTGCGAAGGTGTAACCATCTTTTGAAGGTATGACCCGGTATGTTCGTTGCGACGGCGCTACATTGAACGAGTAATGGCCTTCACTATCGGTAGTTGAAGCCAGCACGGTGCCTGACGGACTTATCAGCACCACAACCACGTTAGCGATTCCGGCTTTATTTGCATCTCTGATCTGCCCTGATATTTTCACGATCGAGCGCAAGCGGGACGCTGCAGCCAGCAAAGACGCTTCAGACGTCGGCAAAGCCTCTGGCGGCGAAACTGCGGGTGTTGGCGAAGGAGTTGGTTCAGCAACATTAGTCGTTTCCGGTTTAGCTTTCTCGCCAGTCTCGGCAGGTTTTGTGACAACCTCATCCGTCTTCGGAGTATCCGACGGAGTCGACGTTGGCTTCTCAGGTGCGGCTGGCGGACTTGCGGCATCCGGTGAAGGAGTGGCAGTAGCTTCTGGTGTCGCAGGTGGGTTATTAGAAGTTGGTTCACCCGCCGTGCTTGCCACACTGGTTGCGTCAGAAGCGTTGCCTAGAATTGCGGGACCGATCTTCTCATCAAGCCCATTTAGTGAGCCGTTGATCTTACGATAGAGCTGCTCGATTATCGTGCGCCGAATTGGATCTGGCGCGCCTGCCTTATAGCTCGTTATGTAATAGTTGAGAGCGTCTTCTTTGCTGCCTGATTGTTCCAGCGCAACACCCAAATGCCATAGGGCGCTACGCCACGAAGGCGTGCCTTCCGGCAAAGTAGTGGTTGCGCGTTTGAGGTGTTCGATGGCTTCGGGATACTTGTCCTGATTGAAAAGAGCCCAACCAGAAAGATCCTCTATTCGCCCACGCAGAATGTTTGCAAGTACGTTGCGGGGAGCTTCGGGTACATCTGGAGTACTGCCGGAAGCGATGGCGCGAGCACGCAGTTCGCGCAATTCGTCAGCTTGAGTCGCCACCGTGGCCGCAGGCGCTTCCATCGCCGCATCCACAGATTTTTTTGCGTCATCGACGAGCTCGATAGCCGTCGGCAAGCCAATGCTGCTTCTTATCAAGCGACTGGCAGCGTAAACTTCGCGATAGGCCCGCATGTTATCAGTGCCGGAAGCAAATTCTTGTGCGGCAACGATCGCACCATTCTCATCGACTTTCTGGCCCTCGCTTGCCGGGCTTACTGCTCGGTTGAACGACAGCAGCGCTTTTAACGTCCTGGCGTTAGCGGCGGTGTCAGCCGCAGCGAACTGGTAAATACTGGCGCGACGTTCGGGAGCGAGCAGCTCAACAAAACTCGTTTCTCGCGCCGGCAAGCGACCACCCAACCGAGCTTCAATCTGCCCGTCGTTCAATAGGAACGACTCTCGCAACACCTCAGCAGCTTCCTCGTAGAGTCCTAAAGAAGCCAACACATTGGCCAACTCATAGTCGAGCGTAGGAAACTTTCCATAAAGGCGCGCAAAACGGATCGATCGTTCTGCTTCCAATGGTCGCTTCAAACCTAACAGTGCATGGGTTAAAGCGATCTGCGCCCAGGTATAACGTGGCTCAAGGGTGACGGCTTTGCTAGCGAGGTCAAAAGCCCGATCATTGTTGTCATGAGCGGAAAGCCAATAGGCTGCGGAAGTGAGCAGCATAATGTTACGAGGATCTTCAGCCAGCGCAGCGTCTAATGCCGAATTTGCTTCGTCCTTACGACCAAGTTCAAGAAGTGAGAGAACAACTCCGGTGCGGGCCGCTTGGTCTTTCGGGTTTGCCTTTAGTTGTTCGTTATAAAGCGCAAGAGCTTCTTCCGCTTTGCCGGCGGCACGACTCAAGTCCGCAAGGCTACCGCGCGCGCGCGATGACTTGGGATCCAGGTCAAGCACTCGTTTGTATTCAGCCGCCGCTTCATCGAGGTGTAACGAGAGGTGCAAGCCCAAAGCCAACGCGTGATGAGCCTCAGCCATTTCCGGAGCAAGCTTTACGGCCTGTTCTGCTATGCGCGCAGCCTCATCGCCTCGCTCAATTCCCAGATAGAAACCGGCAACCGCGAGCAAACGTTTAGGGTCGGCAGCAAACTTCGTCTCCAAATTCTGAGCTGCTTTGAAAGCTGCAACTCGTTCGCCACGGAGATAGAGGTTCAAAGGGATTTGAGAAATCACACCCGAAAACAGTTTTTCAGAAATACTCGTATCCGCCTGGTCGATTGCGAGCATTAGTTGTTCTACGCCGCCGACGCTGTCGCCATTTTTCAACTGTTGATCGCCTAAGGCGGCATAGGCACTAATCAGTAGTTCCGTGGCCCGCGGCACGGCTTTGGATTTCGGATGTGTTTCAAGAAACTCTTTCAGCTTTGTGACGCGTTTCAGTAGTGGGAGGGTTAGTGTTAGTTCAACTTCTTCGGCCTCCGCCTCGTCGTCTACTATCGAGTTTGGTTTCTTTGTTGGCGTAGTGGGTCTCTTCGGCGTCGCTGTCTTCGCCGGCACTGTGTTGGCAGGCTTCGTTTCACTGACGACCCTTGGCCGAGTTTTCTCCAGTGTAGTTAGGTTCGCCGGCACTATTGATGGTGTCGAATCGGCGACTGTAGTCTCCGGGCTGGCGCTGGTGGAAGCAACAGCGACGGACTTGTCGATGTCCTGCAAACTAAAGCCAATCTTCTGTGCCAATGCGTTAACAAAATGCAGCACGCCGTCATCTACAGCTTCGGAGTATTTGCCCGCCTCGAGTGGACTACGCATGCGTTGACTGACTTCGCCAAGCACTCCCTCAGGCAGGTCGTTTTGAACCGATTTGCTGAATTGCGTGAAGGAGGTTTTTTCTCCTGCGGAAATCACAAGCAACAAACTTTTCGTCTCGCTGGTTCGGTTGCCGATGTTCCAGTCGCGCGCAAGCTGGCGTGAGAAGTCGAATATATCCTGACTCCCAGTGCTCTCCACCGTGGCCACATAGAATTCGATCTGGCTTCTCTGCTTGAGGTTTTCCAGCAGACTCTCTATGTGGTCCTTCGTCTTCGCATCGAGGACTCCGGCAAAGTCGTTAACGTGCCGATTTGGCGCTGGTAACTGCTTCGTCTGCGCGAGCGGGTTTACATTGACCAGGAGGAATATTCCGCCGGCGATGATAACAGGCAAGGAATATCTTAGCGCTCGATTTATTGTTTTCATTCGTGACTCTTTGCGCCTGGTTTGGCGCGGGTAAAAGGAAAGGACGCTTGTTCTTAAGTCATATTCTCACTATCGGATCTAAGTGGGGGACGATTCGGCGGTCATGATACCATCGCCCCAGTCTTCGGGGCGACATTGGCCGGTTGGGATTTCGGTACCAAGACCACGCGCGGAGTGCGATGTGAGTGAACTTGATGAAGCCTGGGCGGTAGCTTTGGCGGAAGCAGAGCAGAAGGCTCGATTGGCTGGCCGCAAAGACGTTGCGGAATACCTTTCGTTGCGCAACTCCAACGATCTGCTGCGCAAAGCCGGAGTTGAGTGGCTGATAACAACCTTTACTACTCTCGCAGGCGAAGCGAATCGAGTCGGCTCGAGCCTCGCGATCTCAAATGACGAAGGGCATCGCTTCCGCATAGGCTCTTCGACGATGGTGGGAAGAAGGCTGACTCTCACCAACGGTGTGCGTACGTTGTTCATAGAAGCAGGTTGGCCGCGGACACCGCGCGATGGAGTTGTTCGCGGTGGCGGTCTTGCCTGCGGTAACGTTCGGCATCTGGGCCTACGCGATTCGAGCGAAGAGATTCTGTTGGTAAAACCCGAGAGCGGAGCACCTCGTTGGGTGATAGTAAAAAAACATGGATCTCGCGCCCCATTTCATGAGTCGAGTGTAAGCAGGCACATAGCTATCCTTCTCGATAAAAGATAGAGAGGTACCCCTTCGAGTTCATAACCATTTCCGTTACTCTCTGCACGTTTTCGGATTAACTGTAACGCCTGTTGAAGCGCCAACCGCGGTGCTGATCAAACTCCTGCCTTTATTTTCCGAGACAATAGTTCTCCCATCAGGACGCATTCAATAAGGCATAGTGGTTGCCAAGACATGTGGCAGCAAGACACTCGCAAGGACGAGTCCCCAGGGCGAGCGTTGCAAGAATCGGGCGGGGCGTCCGTGTGGATTGCAGTCGGCCCGACACTAATCTTGAGGAGATTAAAACCATGATGAACCGACACGCACTGAAGTTTTCAATGTTGCCTGCTGCTGTGTTAGCGCTTTGCTTGCCGGCGGCGGCACTGGCCCAATGGGGAGGCTATCCTGATGATCGGTATCCCGGCGACTACCGAAACGATAATGGCCGCTATGAGAGATACGATGGCCGCTACTTGCGCGACACCATTCGGGAGTTGGATCGGTTGAGCAACGATTTTACTAGGGACCTCGATCGACGGCTTGATCACAGCCCGGTGGACGGCACACGCAATGAAGATCACATAAATGCAGATGCCAAGGAATTCCGCCGCGCGGTTCAGCGTCTTAAGGCCCGCTTTGACAACGGTCGCAATCTCGACCGAACTGAAAACGAAGCGCGAACGGTTCTGGAAACCGCAGGCCACGTGCAACGCGAATCCCGAAGCTTTTTGAACGACGGTCGTCTGTCGTCTGAATGGTCCGCGATCCGTCAAAACCTGAAGACGATCGCCGATGAATATGATTTGAGTTGGGCCGATTTCAATGACGGGTATGACCGCCGCGACAATCCTGACCCTGGTGGTCGCAATGATGACTACCGGAGGAACGACCGCTATGGACGCAATCGTAACAACGATTGGTGGAGAAGACTTCCATTCCCCAGGTAAACCCCTGCCAAGTTAAAACACTGCCGGTAACCCTTCCTTCCAAGAGCCTTGACCCTTCAACGGGCCGAGGCTTTTGCCTTGCGATGGCAGTGGTAAAGAGAGTTAAGAGCAAAAATGATTTGGATTCAGACGCTACCGACTTTTGGTGGTGTCCTAGTTTCAACTCTCTGCGCCCCCTCAGCGTTCTCGGCGACTCTGCGGTGAACTCTCTTTTACGTGCAAATCCACCGCAAAGACGCAGAGAACGCTGAGTGGGCGCAGAGGTAGATTTTCAAATTGGGACACCAACGACTTTTCGATTGCTTTGCTGTAATGCCAGAATAGCCGCATGCCTGGCACTCTTTATGTGGTTTCCACTCCCATCGGCAATCTCGAAGACATCACCCATCGCGCCATTCGAGTGCTTGGCGAAGTTGATTTGATCGCCTGCGAGGACACCCGCCACACGCGTAAGCTTCTCGATCGTTACGGCATTACCACAAGGACCATCAGTTATCACGAACACAACGAGCAGGAACGGAGCCGTGAGCTGATCGATCTGTTGGCGGGGGGAATGAACCTGGCGGTCGTTTCTGACGCGGGCACTCCAGGTATTAGCGATCCCGGTTTTCGACTGGTGAGGTTGGCAATCGCAAGGGAACTACCCGTGGTGCCAGTCCCCGGACCCAGCGCTCTAATTACAGCTCTGGTTGCTTCAGGGCTCCCGACGGATGAATTCTTTTTCGGCGGATTCCTTCCGGCACGCTCCGGCGCTCGCCAGGCGCGGCTCAATGAGTTGCGCTCAATCCCGAGCACCCTGATATTTTACGAAGCGCCGCATAGGCTGGCTACCACCCTCAGCGACGCGCATAAAATCCTGGGTGAGCGCGAAGCTGTCGTTGCCAGAGAATTGACGAAGCTGCACGAAGAGATCAGGCGAGGACGTTTGAGTGAGTTGGCGGCACGCTTTTCGTCCGTCGAGAATGCGCGTGGCGAGATCGTGCTGATAATTGATCGTAAGGTGATCGTGGGCGACACCAAGGAGAGCGATCCTAATGCGAGTATTGGCATCCTTGTTGAAACGCTGGAAAAAGATGGTATGGATCACCGAGCGGCGCTAAAAAAAGCGGCGCGCGAGTTGGGACTCTCACGCGCCGAAGCTTATCGCCGTTTGGTTGCCGAACGCAGTCGTAGCGATCAGCAAGATTGAATTCGCCGGTGAATTAGTTGACAGTTAGCTGCGCCGGCAACGGTTTATCGACCTTGGGTCTGAGTGGCCGGTTCGCAATCTCCCAGATCGTCATGTAGACCGTGCGAGCTATCTTCTCCATCTTCTGGTAATCAATCTTGTCTGGCGAGTCGCCGGGCTGGTGATAATCTTCATGCACGCCATCGAAGAAGAAAATAATGGGGATGCCCTTGCGTGCGTAGTTATAGTGATCGCTGCGAAAAAAGAAACGATTGGGATCTGCCGGGTCGTCATAGCGCTTATCGAACCCGATGTTCAAAAATGATTTGTTGACGGAGTCAACGAGTTCACCCAACTCCGTGCTCATCATTGTCGACCCGATGACATAAACATCGTTCGGTCCTGAAAGCTCTTTGTTCTTTGGATTAGTGTCGCCGTCTTTCTTGCTCCGACCGATCATGTCGATATTCAGTTGGGTGACAATGTGGTCGAGCGGAATGGTCGGATTCTCCGTGAAGTAGCGCGAGCCCCATAAGCCTTTTTCCTCACCGCAATGCCAGACAAACAGAATGGACCGTTTAGGGCGTGAAGGCGACTTGGCCAGCGCCTCAGCCATACCTAAGAGCGCTGTAGTACCTGAACCGTCGTCGTCAGCTCCATTGCAGATTGGATCTGGTCCACCTGGAGCGCAGATACCAATGTGATCGTAATGCGCTCCGACCGCGACGTATTCGTCTTTCAAGACTGGATCACTTCCTTCCCATACCGCGACGACGTTTTGCGTCGGGACGGTTTCTGTTCTGGCTGCTAAACTAATCGACAGCTTCTTCTCCGGATTAAGCGTAAAGGACGGAGGAAGACCAGCTCCATAGAATGCGTTGAAAAGCATCGTAGCTGTCTCTTTCTCCCCCGCGAAGATCCCATTAGCTAACTCCGGCGAAATTACAATCGAAGGTAGAGGCATCGCGTTCTGCGTTTGAAATTTCGCAACGACAGTTGATCCTCGCTCCATTATCCGTTGGCGATTACGTTCCCAGTTTGCCAAATACTGAAAATCTGGTACGTAGACGAGACCAACCACCCCCTCCTTTCGCGCATAGTCAGTCGGGTTCATCCAGTCTTCGCCTTGCTTACCGCCAAGCTCTGCACGCGAAATACCTCGCGGTGTCGTATTTGGAGAGCCAAACACCACTGCTATCTTTCCCTTTGCATCGATATCCTTGTAAGCATCGATATTCTTCGACTTGACCAGCCAGCCATTGCCGGCATAAACGAGTTGACCGCTGACATTGCCGGATCCGGCGACGGGAATGTACTCGTTTCCAGCGTTCAGGACTCGGCCGCTGTATTCAACTCGCGTTTGTCCGCTATCAACCCGATCGCGACGCAACGCGATGCGTTGGAAATAAGTGCCATCGTCGCCAGCTGGTTTAAAAGCCCAGCGAGATAAATTCATGGCAATGAACTTCGCGGTTGTATCAAGACCTCTTGAAGGTGTGTCGCGGCCTTCCATCTCGTCTGAAGCAATAAAAGTTAGATAGTCCCTTAGCTCGGCGGCGGAGATGGTGTCGGTGCCTCTTTGAGCAACCAGGGAGACGGGTGTGGCTTTCTTCGACTTGTCGGTCTTGCGCTGCGCATAGGTCGCAGGGAAGGTAAATACGAGCAGGCTCGTCAGAACAAGTGTAGTCAGTACTCTTCGCATTCTTTCTCCAGTAGAAATCGGTTTTATTGCAGAAATCATTTGGGGATGTCGGGTACTACGCAGACGTTGCCGAAAAAGTTACACGTGTTGTACGGCCTGCACCAGTCTGGTCAACGTGTCTTTCGCATCGCCATAGAGCATGCCTGTAACGGGCTTGAAAAACAAAGGGTTCTCAAGGCCCGAAAAGCCTTTGCCCTGGCCGCGCTTCAAAACTACGACCGATTTTGCCCTGTCAACTTCCAGAATCGGCATGCCGGCAATCGGACTGTTGGGATTGTCTCGCGCGTCAGGGTTTACCACATCATTCGCGCCTATGACGACGGCCACGTCAGTTGCAGGGAATTCGGGATTGATTTGCTCCAGTTCGTAGAGGGAGGAATAGGGGACGTTCGCTTCTGCGAGCAAGACATTCATATGCCCGGGCATGCGACCCGCGACCGGATGAATGCCGTACTTAACCGTGACGCCACGCTTTTCCAACACATCAGCCAACTCGCGTACGGCATGCTGCGCCTGTGCTGTGGCAAGACCATAACCGGGCACAAATACCACCTTGCTGGCATATACTAACTGAACAGCGATGTCCTCAAGACCCACTTCGCGCATGCTGCCTTGCTGATCACTACCAGGGCCTGCTGCTGTGACAGCACTACCAAAGGCGCCGAACAAAACGTTAGTCATCGAGCGATTCATCGCGCGACACATCAAGATCGACAGAATGAAACCCGAAAAACCATCGAGCGTACCCGCGATGATCAGAACGTTATTCGATAAGACGAAGCCAGTGGCCGCTGAGGCCAGGCCTGCGTAAGAATTCAGCAGCGACATAACCACAGGCATGTCGGCCGAGCCGATTGGCATTACGAGCAGAAGACCAAAAATGAAAGCGAGCCCCGCCATTGTAAAGAAAAGGGGCATTGACCCCGGCACGACGATCAGATAGATAAATATGCCTATAGTGACTGCCAGCAGGGCCATGTTGAAGATGTTCTGGCCCTTGTAAGTCATTGGCGTGCCGCGAACCAACCCTTGCAGCTTGGCAAAGGCAAGCAGGCTTCCTGTCGTCGTGAGCGCGCCGAGCATTACTTCAAAGCCAAGCGCGCCCATCGTGATCGTGTCAAGATGGCCGCCAACTCTGTAGAACTCAGAAATACCGAC
>WNFC01008351.1_pt1 | contig 12182 bp, 7 predicted proteins | sample 5400541 | NCBI WGS metagenome assembly WNFC01 (sample SAMN13153342, study PRJNA577476) | soil metagenome | isolation source: 120 cm saprolite under Douglas fir tree site 2 hole 2 replicate 1 | place: USA:California | collected 2015-04-18 | reverse complement strand
CGTAGACTATGCGAGAAAGGCATTGGCACTTGGGCGGCTCAACGTCCTCTACGCCTTCCATTTGTTCATTGCGGGTAACAAGGACGGAGGCGTTCGCGCTCTAGTTGCTGGATTGAGGTTTTCGCATGATGTCGCCAATGGTGGGTCCCTCTTTGCGACGGTGATTGCAAAAGACCTTCTCGTCAATCATCTAAGAGCAGTCTCCGGTGCACTGCATCTCGAACAGCTTTCGGCCAGGCAGCGAACACGCTTGCAACAAGCGATCACTGGACTCGGTTCGCATGGCGTCGATTGGGAATCCGCCATAAAGCAGGAGATGGGGGTCCTCAATAAGCCGCCGTGGCAAGAATCCGTCTCGCTGGTACGCGTCACTCAGGCTTATCTGGCCGCTGTCAACGATCCGTCTCAGCTGCCCAAGCTTGAACAATTGCTGGCAACTGTGCCACAACCGCTTCGAGATGTTATTCCCCTTCCAAAGGAGGTACTCGAACAGAAGCAAGAGCTGGACCAGAAGCTCATGCAGACGCGTTCACTGCTGCAATGATAGTGACAGTCAATTTCTTAGTCGGGTCTTCTCGGTTGGGATTGTCGACATAGGAGCCAATGTGATGCCGTGTTGAACTGATCGCCACACGCTTCCATTCGCACTTAATGCGCGGGGTAGTTCGCACCTCGATGGCGATGCGCGAGGTCGGAAGGTCTTGAAAAGGACGGGCCATCGTTTCCGGCGTGGAGATCGATTCCAATCGTGATCTGCTCGGTTGTCGTCAAAGGTAGATCTCCTATGCTTTTCGCGGTGGTACTCTATCCTCCGTGTTAGCAGCCGTTTTCGGAAGGTTTGCAGTGAAAGCTCTTGCCATTTCGAGACGAGATGCGCTCAAGTGCCTGGGATCTGCCGGCTTAGCCCTGGCCGCCGCGCCCTATGCTTGGCCCGATTCTCGATCCAGCACTCCGGTAGTCTTTGTTGACGTCGCCCATTCGGCGGGAATTACTTTCCAGCATGATAATGCTGCTTCCACCGAAAAATATCTGATTGAAACCATGGGGTCGGGTTGCGGCTGGCTCGACCACGACCAGAATGGCCTTCTCGACCTCTACCTCGTCAATAGCGCTGCGACCCGCGTTTACACTCCCAAGCAGCCTTTGCGCAGCGCGCTCTATCGCAACAACGGGGATGGGACGTTTACTGATGTCACCGCCAAAGCCGGGGTCGGCGCCGAAGGTGTGTTCGGCATGGGCGTCGCAGTCGGAGATTACGATAACGACGGATTTCCCGACCTGTTGGTTCTCGGTTACGGCCGCTGCATTCTTTATCACAACAATGGTGACGGCACGTTTTCTGACGTCAGCGCGCACGCTGGCGTGGAACACTTTGGCCGATGGGCATCAAGCGCAGCCTGGTTTGACTACGACAACGATGGTCGCCTGGATCTGGTAATCGTCAACTACGTTGACTGGTCGCCCGAGCACAACTTCTATTGTGGCGATCGCGGACCGGGAATGCGCAGCTACTGTCATCCCGATGATTTCAACGGGCAGCCGCCGACGCTCTACCACAACAACGGTGACGGCACGTTCACCGATGTCAGCAAGTCTTCGGGTGTCGGATTGAAAGGTGGAAACGGTCTGGGCGTTGTGACATTCGATTACGACAACGATGGCTGGCAGGATATCTTCATCGCCAACGACCACATGCCGAATTTCTTGTTCCACAACAACCGCAATGGGACCTTCAGCGAAGTGGGTTATCTGGCCGCCGTTGCCGTCAGCGGGGACGGTCAGTTCGAAGCCGGTATGGGGACCGACGCCGCTGACATTGCCAGCAGCAGACGTATGGATCTCATCGTCACTCACCTCGACATGCAACTTGCCCGGCTGTATCAGAACGTGGGCGACGGAACCTTCGACGATGTAACCCTTCGCTCGAAGATTGGCTACGCCACCTATCACATGAGCGGTTTTGGCACCCGCTTTATGGACTATGACAACGACGGCCTGCGCGACATCTTTATGGCCAACGGACATGTGCTGGATAACATCGAGCGCTACCACGCCGAAACAAAATACGCGGAGCCGAAACTCATGTTCCGCAACACCGGCAGCGGAATCTTCGAAAACGTGAGCGATCTCCTCGGGCCAGATTTTCAATCGCCGCGAGTGAGCCGCGGCGCAGCAGTCGCCGATTTTGACAACGATGGCGACCTGGATATTCTCGTCAGCAATAACGGCCAGGCGCCACAATTACTTCGCAACGATGGTGGCAATGCAAATCACTGGCTGGAGATTCTTCTGATCGGGACGAAATCGAATCGCGACGGAGTGGGTGCGCGGGTAAAACTGAGGGCAGGTGATTTGGTTCTATACGATCAACGCAAAGGAGGAATGAGCTACCAGTCGGCGCAGGACCCGCGATTGCATTTTGGCCTGGGACAGCGAACAACAGTTGATTCAATCGAGATCACCTGGCCCTGCGGAATGACAACCCAGTTAGCAAACGTCAAAGCAGATCAAATCATCGCAGTCAAAGAAGGCGTGGGAATCGTCGAGCGCCCATTTCCTCGCGTTCTCGCCAAGTGAGGCCGCTCCTGAGCGAGGCCTCACTGATGTCGCTCTTCATGGCCGCCATAGCTTACCTTGCGGTCCCCGGGCGCAGATCTGATCTTCTCCGCCTGCGCTTGATTCAGTTTCGCAAGGAGAGCGAGCATGGTTTGCTCCCGCTCGAAACCACCTTGCTTGCGATACGCGGCAGCCAGATTGGAATAGACTGCCGCGTTCCCGGGACTGAGCCGCCGAGCTGTTTCCAAATGGGCAATTGCGTCGTCCACCCGATTGTCCAATAAGTTCAGTTTGCCCAAGGCAAGTTGTGAGCCCGCATAATTCGGGCGCTCGCCCACGGATTTTTCGAGCGCCTCTCGCGCTTCCGCGAATTCTGGTTGCCCCGGCGCGATGCCGGAACGGAGCAACGCCTCGCCCAGAAGCGTCAGCAGCATGTAATCCTGATGTCCCTTTCTGACACCCTCGCGCGCAGCGCGGACCGTCTCCAAAACATCTCCTTCGAACATCGCTTTTTGCGCGGTGGCTAGAAACGCGATATCAGTCTCTGGCGCCAGTCCGCTAGCCTGCTCGAAATCCTTCTTGCCGACATCAAATTCGTCTGCCAACGCGAGAAACATTCCGCGCTGATAATGCAGCCGAGCAGAATTAGGCAGGTGACGCAAACCCAGGTCTACGACTTGCATTCCAAGCTCGTATTCTCGTTTTTCCATGCAGGCGTCGGCAACAAACAAATAGAGCTTCTCGTTTTCAGGGGTGAAGCTCGATGCCCTCTGCAGTGCCTCCAGTGCCTTTTCATTCTGTTCGTCGCCGACATAAGCCTGCGCCAGCAGATTGTTCACGTCTACATCGTCATGTCCGCCGTCGCGAAGAGCGGTCAGAATCGGAATCGCCTGCCCGGGCTGGCCCGTCGCAACATAGCAGAGCGCCAAATTGAAATCAGCCGCGTATTCGTTGGCAACCCGCCCTTGCGCAGCTGACAAATGGGGAATCGCTTCAGAAAACGAACCTCGCCGCGTGAGATCAGTTCCCTTGCTCAGTTCTGCTTCGGCTTGCGCATCCGATTTGAAACTCGATTTGTCGCCAGCGGCTCGAGTTTCTGAAGTTTGCCATACTTGGGATTGCTGGTTCGCCGGCAATTGCGCCCACACACCTAAGGACACACACATCATTAGGCCAGTCCGAATCGCACACCGCGACGGCACAGCTACCTCCACTGCCCTTCCCCTTCCCCGATCGTGATGTAGCGATCAATCGGCAAATCAGTAAACCGCTCCGTCTTCCCGCTCGGCTGCGGCCATTGCACTTCCAGCCAGTCAATCTTGCTACGCTTGCCAACACCCAAAACCATGCGCGGATCGTGCGAAGAAAGATAGCTACCTCCGCCGACTTTGAACTGGTGCCGTCTCCAATCACCCGATTGGTATGTAACTTTCGCCCCGATAGCATCAATGTTCGACTTGCTTCCAATCAGACGAACTCCCAACCAGTGGTTCTGCCGCCCAATGTTATTGCGCAACAAGACGGGAGCCGCGTTGTTCTGCGCCACCAGCAAGTCGATTGCTCCGTCGTTATCGAAGTCCCCAATCGCCAATCCACGGCCAGAGAGCGGCTTCGAAAAGATACTCCCGCTCTGTTGGCTCACATTCTCGAAACCCTTCCCCGTATTGTGGAACAACAGCATGGGTTCGAGGAATTTAACGCCTTCGATTCTTTTGTCCACGGTGTCATCCGGATGGCCGTTACAGAGAATAAGGTCCACGTCGCCGTCGTTGTCGTAGTCGAAGAACTTCAGGCCCCAACCGCTCATCAATCGAGTAGCTGCGCCCATCCCGGTCTGTGGCGCGGCATCGCTGAATGCCTCATTCCTGTCATTGTGATAGAGCGAGCACATCTCGTGATCCACGTTAGCTTCGAACAGATCATTCCATCCGTCTTGATCGTAGTCCGCCGCATCCACACCCATGCCGGAGCGCGGCTTGCCAAACGCGTTGACGCCAACCCCGGCCAGCGTTCCGATCTCCTCAAACTTCCCTTTGCCCCGGTTGGCAAACAAGAAGTTGGGCACAGTATCGTTGGTCACGTAGAGATCGATGAGCCCATCGTTGTTTATGTCAGCCGCAACCACGCCCCAGGCCTTCGCCAAAGATCGTGAAATGCCTGACTCTTTGCTGACGTCTGTAAAGGTTCCATTCCCATTGTTGTGAAACAACCAGCACGGCATGGGATCGTAAATACTGGGAATGCAGTAACGGCGTTCGCCGGTCAAAGTGTCCCCGCAGAACTTCAGCTTCGATTTGCTGTAGTCCACAAAGCGGCAGACGAAAAGATCCAGCCGCCCATCATTGTCGTAGTCGAACCAGACCGCGCTGGTAGCCCAGCCCGGAGCCGCGACCCCAGCCTTTGCGGTCACGTCGGTAAAAGTGCCGTCGCGATTGTTACGGTACAAGATGCTGTGCGGATATTGGGTTACGTACAGGTCAGGAAAACCATCGCCATCATAATCGCCGACTGCAACGCCCATCCCGTAAGCATTTCCTGGGACACCAGCTTTTTGGGTCACATCGGTGAACGTACCGTCGCGATTATTGTGATAAAGGGCATTACGCAGAGGCTGAGGAGGCTCGAAGAAATCGCATGGGCCACTATTCACCAAGTAAATGTCCATCCACCCATCGTTGTCGTAATCAATGAACCCACACCCCGGTGCGACGGTCTCTGGAAGGTGCGCCATCGGAGAACGTCCATTCACATGCATCCAGGAAATGCCGCTAACCGATGGAGGGATTTCTTCAAAAGCAGGTGGCAGATTTTCCGCAGCAGCAAAGCTTCGGAACGGGGACGCAGCCCCTATACCCGCCCAGCTTAACGCCTGTAGAAAGCGGCGGCGAGAAATCTGATTCCATGGATGGCTTTCAATTCTCGACATTCAAACCCCGCTTCCGTCACTGTGGCGCCTGTGTGCTCCGCGGGTTCTTCGCCGCCGCCTCCCGCTGCAGCGCCACTTCCCGTTCGGCTTCTTGCTTTCGTCCGGTACGTGCATACGCAGTCGCCAGTTGGTAGTGGCCGGCAGGATCCCCGGGTTGCATCTTTACATAGCTTTCGAGAGACACGAGTGCCTCGGAAAATTTCCCAGCCGAGTTCAGCGACATCCCCAGCGCAAGATATGCCTCCACGAATCCCTCATCAAGCTTCGACGCACGCGAAAAATGCCTGGCAGCGTCGTCCCATTGCCCGGCCTGGCGGGACACCTCTCCCAGCATGAATTCTGCAGAGGCGTTGTTGGGATCCGTCTTGAGTTCTTGCTCAAATTCCTTTTTGGCATCGTCGGGTTGCGGCGGAGACGCGGAAAGCGATATCCGTCCCAGGCGATAATGAATTCCCAGCGCTCCTGGGTCCTGTTCCAGTATCTTTTTGTATTGCGCTGCTGCTTTGTCCCAGTTCCCCTGAGATTCGAATGCCTCCGCTTCAAGCTCTTCGGCTTGTGCCGAAGTCGGGGCCGTCGCCGCTAGTTCTTGCGAGGCGCGCGAGGCCAGCTCAGAGTAGAAGTGAGTCGTGGTGTAGAGCACCTCAGGATCACGGGGGAATTCGCGGTTGAGGACCAGCATCGCCTCGACTGCGGTTTCCGTCTGGTCAAGACTCATGGCGCATCGCGCGCTGGACATCAGTGCTTTGTATTTCAGCTGCTTATCGGCAAGATGTCCTGCCTGTTTCAGAAGCGGCAGCGCTTCCCGGCACCGGCCTTTCTCGGCAAGGCTGATGCCGCGCTCGGCAAAGGACGAAGCGTCAGCCGCTGGAGTCTTCGACGAAACCTGAGCGCCGGAAGAGGAAATCAGGAATCCACAGAGGCAGACGACGAGAATGCAAGTGAAGCTACGCATAAGGACAAGGACAAAGACCCGGCTTCGCTGCGTGGCGCAGTTTCATGGCGCAGTATATAGTGCGCTGTCGTTGCGCATATGAATGAATAAGGAGGCCTCGCCTCAGGCAACTTTCGCCAAACTCGAGAGTAGTGTATACAATATCCATCGTCAACACCCCAGCCGCTGGAGGTACCATGACTCGCTTCGGAGAGCTTTCTCGCAGGCATTTCATAACCACGGTCGCCGCTGCCGCTGGTTCTGCACTCATTCCAGAGTCCGCAATGGCGAACCCGCAGGATCCCGTCGTGGACGTAGCCCAGAAAAAAGACGGTAAGTCCATCAGCCACGAGAAAGTTCCGTGGAGAGTGCGACCATTCCCCATGCAACAGGTACGTCTGGGAGAAGGTCCGTGCAAAGCGGCCATGGAAGCGGACCGCCAGTATCTGCACTCGCTCCCAACTGACCGCTTGCTGCACACCTTCCGAATCAACGCCGGAATTCCTTCTTCGGCGCCGGCTCTGGGAGGATGGGAAGCACCCGACTGCGAGCTTCGCGGCCACTACGCAGGCGGCCATTATCTTTCCGCCGTCGCTCTCATGTATGCCAGCACCGGGGATGAGGACCTCAAAAAAAATGGCGGCATCGTCGTGGCGGAACTGGCAAAATGTCAGGACGCTCTCAAGAGTGGCTACTTGAGCGCATTCCCCATCGAGTTCTTTGACCGCCTCCGCAATCGGGAAAGAGTGTGGGCCCCTTTCTACACAATTCACAAAATCATGGCCGGACATCTTGACATGTATGTGTACTGCGGGAATGAGCAGGCGCTCGAGGTGGCCGAGAAAATGGCTGGCTGGGTTGCCGGGTACACCGGCCCTCTAAGCTACGACCATATGCAGCGCATCCTCGGCACAGAATACGGCGGCATGGGCGAAACCCTCGCCAATCTGTATGCCATCACCGGCAAAGATTACTACCTCGACGTTGCGAAGCGATTCGACAAGAAGTGGTTCTTCGATCCGCTGGCTGCGCATCGCGACGAACTGAAGGGATTGCACGTCAATACCCATATCCCACAAGTCATCGCCGCGGCCAGGCTTTACGAACTTACCGGCGATCGCCGCTACCGCGATATTGCAGAGTACTTCTGGGATGAAGTCGTCAGTGAGCGCTCCTACTGCACCGGCGGAACCAGTAATCACGAGTCCTGGAACACTGACCCGGGCAAGCTGGCCACGGAACTCAGCACCAACACCACCGAGGACTGCTGCGCCTACAACATGATGAAGTTGTCGCGGCATCTGTTCGGTTGGTCGCCAGACGCGCGCCTGATGGACTATTACGAGCGTCTCGTATTCAACCACCGTCTCGGCACCATCAACCCGGAAGACGGCACCATGATGTACTACCTGCCGCTGGCGTCCGGTTACTGGAAGACCTTCGGCAAGCAGTTTGATGCCTTCTGGTGTTGCACTGGAACCGGATCAGAGGAATACGCAAAACTAACGGACACAATTTATTTCCACGGCGATGCTTCGCTCTATGTGAATCTCTACATTGACTCGCAATTGGAATGGCCGGAGAAAGGTCTGCGCCTCAAGCAGGAAACCCGCTTTCCTGAAGAACAAGGGACCTCGATCACAATCTCCGCCAAAAACCCGGTGCAGCTTGCGATCAACCTGCGCATTCCCTACTGGGCAGAGGGCGGCAGTGTGAAAGTCAACGGCAGCACGCTGCCGGCGTTTGCCAGTCCAGCCAGTTACTTGAGCCTCAACCGCGTTTGGAAAACGGGCGACAAGATTGAACTCAGCTTGCCGATGTCCCTGCATGTCCACCGCATGCCGGACGATGAGACCCTCCAAGCCGTAATGTATGGCCCACTGGTTCTTGCTGGACGCTTCGATTCCGTCACAAACGACATGACCTACGGTGACTATGAGCCAAAACCGGGCGACCAGTACAAAGTGCCGGACATAGTTGCCGATGCCAGCAAGCCGACGGTATGGGTTGAGCCCGATGGTAAGCAATCTCTCACCTTCCGCTCGGTAGGACAATCACAGGCGTTAACCTTAGTTCCCCTTCACCGCGTGATCCACGAGAAGTACGCGGTTTATTGGAAGGTCAACAACAAATCTGCGTAACGACGCAGAGACGTAGTCGGCCCACGCGTCCACCTAAATCCCGGCGCGGAAAGATACTACATGGTGCTTTGCAATCGGCTTTTCGGCTACGCCTTTCTAATCGGCGGTTTGGCGTCGGTATTCCTTCAATCTTCGTTGGCTCAAGACCCAATGGCCGCGTCGGCCAGCGTGGAAGCACGCCGGCAACAACTTCTCTCCCTGTTTAACGAAGAGTGGGAATACGAGTTGCGTACCAATCCTGAGTGGGCAACGACGCTGGGGGACAAACGTTACAACGATCGTCTGAGCGACAATTCGGCAGAGTTCTTCCGATCCGACCTGGAGCAGACGCGCAAGTTTCTCGCCCGCTTTGAGGCTATCGACCCTACTGGTCTCCGCCATCAGGATGGGTTGAGCCGCGAACTGATGATCCGCGAACTGCGCCAGAACATTGAAGGTGCGCAGTTCACGCACTGGGAGATGCCGGTGAACCAGATGGGCGGGCCTCATCTCGAATTACCCGATCTGGTTACGCTGACTCCCTTCGATACAGTTACCGACTACGAGAACTATCTCTCTCGCCTGCGCCAGATCCCGCACTTATTCGATCAGGTTACGGCCAATATGCAGCGTGGTATGCGCGACCGCCTTATGCCTCCGCGTTATCTTCTCGAGAAGGTCGCTGCCGAGGCCGAGGACATTGCCAGCCAGCGCGGAGAGGACAGCCCCTTTGCCAAACCACTGAAAGAATTCCCTGCGGGCATTGCGGAGCCTGATCAGAAACACCTGCGCGAAGCAATCCTGGCCGTGATCAATGATCAAATTCTGCCCGCCTACCACCGTTTCGCCGTCTTCGTTCGCGATGACTATGCGCCGCAGGGCCGCACGGATCCCGGCATCTGGTCGCTCCCCGACGGGGAAGCGCGATATCGCTACTCCATTCGCCGCATCACCACCACCGATCAGACGCCCGAACAAATCCACCATCTCGGCCTCAAACAAGTGGATGAAATCGAAGCTGAGATGCTGGCGGTTGCGCACCAACTAGGCTTCAAAGACTTGGCCAGCCTGAATGACCACATCAAGAACGAGCGCCGCTTCTATGCTACCTCCGGCCAGCAGGTGCTCGACTTGTACACAAACTACGCGCGCGGCATGGAACCGGAATTACCCAAACTCTTCGGCCACCTTCCCAAGAGCAAGCTGGTGGTCATTCCGATGGAGGCGTCTCGCGCCAAGAATGCGGTGCCCGCAGACTACAGCAACGGGACTGCAGACGGCTCCCGCCCCGGCCATATCAACGTGAATGAGTGGGACCCCGAGCATCGTCTGGTATTGAACATCGAGGCCATCGCCTACCACGAGGGCATTCCCGGACACCACCTCCAACTCTCCCTCGCCCAGGAAATGACGAACCTGCCGTCATTCCGCCGCCACGCCGGCTACACCGCTTTCGTCGAAGGCTGGGCGCTGTATTCGGAACGATTGGGGAAAGAGGTAGGCCACTATCAGGACCCCTACAGCGATTACGGCCGCCTGGAGAACGAAATGTGGCGGGCCATCCGCCTGGTGATCGATACCGGCGTGCACGAAAAACACTGGTCGCGCGATCAGATGGTCGCCTACTTCCACCGCTATACCGCCATGGATGAGCCCAACATCCAGAGCGAGGTGGATCGTTACATCGCCTGGCCCGGCCAGGCTTTGGCGTACAAGCTCGGTCAACTGGAGATTCTAAAACTACGAGAAGAAGCTCGAAAGCGGCTCGGCGCCAAGTTCGACCTCCGCGCCTTCCACGACGAAGTTCTTGCAAACGGAGCACTGCCGCTGGATGTCTTGGATTCAGAAGTTACCGCTTGGATCACCACCCCAAGGAGTAACTGAAAGATGAGAGAAATGTTAGGCACGCGGGCTCCTTGAATTCTTTATCTAGGCCTTGCGACGCATTTTGGCCTTGTATAGGACTAGGAGTTAAATCGGCGCTAGAAACGGGATTGCCATACCCCGCCAGGGTTCTCCAACTGGTTTAGGTGACTTCCATCCGCATGCAAATCGAAAAGATCGTGATCATTCTGGTTGTGATTGGCAGGCCCTCCCAAATAGCCGTGGTTCTGAATTGCTTTCGGGATGAGCGAGAGCGTGCGAAAGATCAAAAATTGATTAAAAGGGCATTGCTCTACCAACTGAGCTACGCGCCCACATTGTTGAAAACGCTACTATATCAAGTACTTGTGCTTCGCCTTTCCATGAAGCTCTTTCGAGCCACGGCACTCTGAGCACTTCTTACTCGCTGGCAGGATTTGATGGCTCAGCAGATTGTTCATGCTCAGAGGCGCTCCAGTACGCGTCTGAGACATGATACTAGTCTCCGGGTTACCACAGCGCGCCCGATGCTGGTCTAGCAGCTTTCGCAGCGGGGCGATCACAGGAACGCTGGCTTTCGATTTCTTGCTCTAGCGTGGTCCTACCATGGAACTTCTGTAATCTTGGCACTGTGCAGGTTGCCGGATATTCTTTCAGCATCTGATCTCATTCGGTTGAGTGCTCCGATGATGAATTACCTCGCAGGTGTTTTCTCGCTGATGTCGCTCCGCTCGTGGATCGCATTGATCATCTTTGCTCTGGGCATCGCTGCAACATGCCTGCGGGTTTTGGAAAGCGACAGGGCGCGGGCCTCGCGTGCCGCAAAGAAGAGCAAGAAAGACCTGCTGTCATTAACGGACAAGATTTCGGCGTATGGGCAGAGTGTTCACCAACGATACCCTACGGGAGACGTGGTCGTCAGCGAGCGAGATTTGGCTGAGCAACTTCGCAAGCGCCCAGATGCCGTGGTCACCGCACTGAACCTGCTATTAAACGAGCAGAGGGTCCAACGGGCTCCCTTGAGAGGGTATTGGAAACTGAACGTCTGAAGTCCCACTCCGCTTCCAATGTGGCGGGCCGAACTACCACTCCTTGGTTAGCGACAGTTACCCCAGGAACGTTCAGTTCGCGGACAAACTGGATGCAGTGGCGGGTGAAGAATTACCAAGCCGCTGAATCCTGAATGAATCTCCGCCGTCGGCGAATAACTGACACCTCAACCATTCTTGATTGTTTTTTGCGGCTTATTGATTTGGATGACCTTGCGGCTTTGCTCCGCACCAACCGTTGGGCTAGTCCCTTCTACCACGCGGGGCGTCCTGGCGAGGTGATCGGGTGCGCGGTTTGTCGCCAAACGCCAACTCGCTTTCCCGGCGGTCAATAGCGCAGTCTTTTTATTGAACAGTTGACCTGGGCTGAGACGCAGAATTTCACGTAGGTACGCGTTGACGGCAAACTCGATGGCAGCGGAATCCTCCTTGCCGCCGCGTTTGCGACCAAGGTGCTGGAAAAACAAGGCGTTCTCTATCCGCGACTGGACTTCGGACACTTCAGCAGCCTCGAACCGCACTTTTTGCAGCGCGTCAGTCGCGACACCCGCCATCCTGCGAAGTCGGTGAATGCGGACTACGGCGCGGTCAACTATGCGGGCGATATCCGCGCCATTCTCTGAGTTGCGACTCTCGCGTAGTTGCGATTTCGCCTTTTCGGGGGAAAACCAGGTGCGGTCTCGATTGAACTCTTGCGGTAGCCCCAGCCGCAACACTTCACACAGATAGGCATGAAC
>WNFC01027599.1_pt1 | contig 12184 bp, 10 predicted proteins | sample 5400541 | NCBI WGS metagenome assembly WNFC01 (sample SAMN13153342, study PRJNA577476) | soil metagenome | isolation source: 120 cm saprolite under Douglas fir tree site 2 hole 2 replicate 1 | place: USA:California | collected 2015-04-18 | reverse complement strand
ATTTCAAATTGAGAGATCACGCCTTCGGTTAGGTCTTGCTCTTTGTCTTGAAGGGGCACAGCTCTGGTTTGGTTTCGCTCTTTGCTTTGAAGGGGCACGGCTTTAGCCGTGCCAGCACTGGCCAAAAACTCCTGGGCTTTAGCCCCTGAGGCAGAACCCAGTTTCAACCACTGCGGTGCAGGATCTAACTTGAATAACCCCGAAGCCGACGAATATGGATAAAGATGTGCCTCACTAACATATTTCTTCTTCACGGGATTATCGAAGATATACCTGCGATGAATTTCATAGTCCTGCCTACTTCTAATCCTGTGATCAGCGAAACCTCCCTGCCACACTTCTCCCGCATATCCGAGATCTCTTTTCGCTCGGAATGAGAACCCGCCTTTAATAAACTGCGCTGCTTTTTCAAGACTTGTCTTCGGCGTAATCAGCAAATGAAAATGATCCTTCATGATCACAAACTCGTGAAGCAGATATGCGCGTTCCCGATAGTGATAGAGAACTTCCAACATTAACTTCGCCCATCTTTCATTGCCAAAAAACAATCGACGCTCAGACGTTTGAGAGGTTACAAAGTATGTGTGTCCACCATGTGTCGCGTGTTCTCTGGCTGGCTTCATCTTTCCTCAGGGGCTAAAGCCCAATTTCTTTGGCCCTTATCGGCACGGCTGAAGCCGTGCCCTTTCAAAGCAAACCCGATGCACAACCGCAGGCTTCATCTTCCAAGTTTGCGTGGCATTATTTTCCCTTCCACTCCTCAATCATCTTCATAAAATCCTTGAACAGATAATTCGAGTCATGCGGACCAGGTGCTGCCTCCGGGTGATACTGCACACTGAACAGCGGAATGGTTTTGTGACGCAGGCCTTCCAATGTGTTGTCATTCAGATCAATGTGCGTCTTGACGATCTCTGATTCCTTCAGCGAATCCGGATCTACGGCAAAGTTATGGTTATGCGCCGTGATTTCAATCTTGCCCGTCTCCAATTGCTTCACCGGATGGTTGCCGCCATGGTGTCCGAACTTCAATTTGTAGGTCCGGCCGCCCAGCGCCAGGCCAACCAACTGGTGTCCCAGGCAAATTCCAAAGATCGGCGTCTTACCCATCAGCCGGCGAATATTGTCCGCCGCGTATGTGCATGGCTCGGGATCGCCGGGGCCATTCGAAAGAAAAACTCCATCTGGATTCAATGACAGCACGTCTTCCGCGCTCGTCGTCGCCGGGACTACCGTAACGCGACAGCCTTCATCCACCAGCATGCGCAGAATGTTCTGCTTGATGCCATAATCGTAAGCCACCACGTGCCTGGTGGACGGCGTATCCTTCACACCCACAATTTCAGTTGGCTCAAACGGACGCGATCCCGTCTCCCACTGATAGCGTTGCTTGGTCGTGACCACACGGGCCAGATCCGTGCCATCCATTTTGCGGATGGACCGCGCTTTGGCGACGAGTTTCTCCGGATCAGTTTCAATCGAAGAGATCACGCCGCGCATGACCCCGTTCGTGCGCAGATGCCGGACCAGAGCGCGGGTGTCAATGTCGGCGATCACGGGGATCCTGAACTTTTCCAGATACTCGTCCGTGACCTGTTGTGAACGCCAATTGGAACTCACCGGCGAGAACTCGCGCGTCACCAGCCCCTCGATATAAGGATGGGTGGCTTCATTATCTTCGGGGTTAGTACCGTAGTTGCCGATTTGAGGATTGGTCAGGACAACGATCTGCCCGGCATAGGATGGATCAGTAAAGATTTCCTGGTAGCCGGTAAGAGAAGTGTTGAAAACAACTTCTCCGTAACATTCGCCTTTAGCACCATGGCCTCTGCCGCTGAATATTCTTCCATCTTCCAGCGCGAGAATTGCCTGCATTGTTTCTCCGGGACGTGGATTTTAAGAATTTTAACAGACCCAGGACTAAGACGAGTTTCTCTCATGTGGATAAGCCAGCAGAAACTCTCCTTTGTGCGATTGCGCTCTTACGCCTTACCGAATCCTCTGAGAGAACTTCGTGGGATCACGAGACTCGACGCTTTCTGTGCTGCCCATACACAAAGCACCGAATACGCAACATTGACACCACAATTGCTCACGCCCTCCGCATCGTCGATGCTCCCTCCATGGGCGATGAAAGCCGTTCCTCCGATCGCCGATTCTCTTCCGTCCTGCCCATGCACAAACCGCCGTAGGCGCGACAAAGTTTAGCCCCGTCCTTTCCCGAGACGAACCCGGGTTTCGGAGAAAAGCCGCGCTGAGGGATAAGGACGGGGTAAGTACAAGTAAATATGCGCCCGGGTCCGTACCGATCAAAAATGGCCCTACCCCTATACCTTCAACTAGGATTCCAAGGCAGTTAGAAGATTCATCCCAAGGCATCCCAACTTCGACGTTTGGCTTTTCTGATCGCGCCCCCGCGTTCATCGGCGGTACGTCTTTGTAATTGCGTTCCGATCTCGGCGATGTCGTCGATCTCGGCGATAGGCGCGCTTTTGTGCGCCTACCCCTCCCCCTCCATCCCAAGATCTAAAGAACTTACACGACATATCCCAATCACCGGCGTTTCGTTGCTATTTGGTTTGTATTTCCGATCCGCGCTCATCCGCGGTAAGCGTTTTGCTTTTTCCGATCAGTGTCATCTGCGTTAATCAGCGGTAAGGTTTTTCCGATCTCGGCGATGTCGTGCGATGACGTCGATCTCGGCGATAGGCGCGCTTTTGTGCGCCTACCCTCCCCCTCTGCATCCCAAGATCTAAAGAACTTAGATCCAAACATTCCAAGCGACGCCGTTTTGCTTCTTGCCCTGGCACGAATTGCTAAGTTGGCCTTTTCTGCTTTATCCGCGACTATCCGCGTGAATCCGCGGCAAGCAGGTTTTTAGATCCGTTGTGATCAGCGTAATCAGTGTTGATCAGCGGTAGGAGGTTGTTTTTCCGATCTCGGCGATGGTAGCCGTTTTGTGCGCCACCCCACTGTGCCATACCTCACCCGGCAAAACAACGAATCTAAAGTTTATCCCCGGGCGGCCTTTTAACATTTCTTTGACAAAGGTGTTTACCCTAATAGATAATCCTCTGCCTTCTCTGGAAGCCTTAGGACGGATCCAAAGCTGTCCGAATTAAGACTCCGGTAAAAGCGCCTGAATTCGCTGCACCGTTTCCCAGGATCTGCGTCGAATTCTGCACCGCAAATTCAATCTGCCGGCTGCTCAGGCACGCCGGGGAATTGCTCCCCATGCTCGTAAATCGCGAAACAAAGGTTTGAACCAGACATGCCCAGAGGCATGTGTCGGGATATTTTTGTCTTACTGAATGAATCACCATTCACCATCTTCCGAGGTCATGGAAACGCAAGACATGGAAACGCAAGACATCGACGTCAAGCATCGACCTCAAGCATTAACGATGAGAGGCATCCTCGCGGACTCGCGCAGAGCGGCTCCACCGCCCGCCGGCTTCGCGATTGGCAATAAAAGTTTGTCCAAGGAGAACTCCCCCCATGTTCCTTAGCAAATCGCGCATTACCCTTTTCGTTTTAGTATTCGCGCTTCTGCTGGTTCCATTCACAGCCACCGCCCAGACCACCCAAACCGGCTCCTTCGCTGATGGCGCCAAATTCCTGATTGAAGTCCCAGCTCACTGGAATGGCACGCTGCTGCTCTACAGCCACGGCTATGTCACTCCCGGCTCCGCCAATCCGGCCACAGACGTGGGAGACGCAGCCACACGCGCTTTCCTGCTGGCGCGTGGCTTCGCCCTGGCTGGCTCTTCATACGCCACCACCGGCTGGGCCATCCATGAAGCTCTGCCTGACCAGATCGCGGTCCTTGACCAGTTCAAAGCCACGGTTGGTACTCCCAGGCGCACTATCGCCTGGGGACACTCGCTGGGCGGTATTATCACCGCCGGACTGATTCAACGCTTCCCGGAACGTTTTGACGCAGCTCTGCCCATGTGCGGCGTGCTCTCCGGCGGCGTTGCCACCTGGAACCTGGCGCTTGATTCGGCCTTTGCCTTCAAGACGCTCATTGCCTTCGGCAGCCCGCTGCAGCTGACCAACATTTCCAACCCCATTGGCAACTTCCAGCTCGCGGAAGCACTGCTGGCGGGGGCAATCGCGACTCCTCAGGGCCGTGCCAAAGCCGCTCTGTCATTTGCACTGGGTGAGACGCCTGGCTGGTTCACCCCGCTTTCGCCGGAACCGGCGGCCACTGATTTCGCCTCGCAGTTCGCGAACCAGGTCCAGTGGGCCGCTAACGTTGACTTCCCGTTCGTCTTCGCCTTCCGCGCCGAACTTGAAGCCCGCGCGGGTGGCAATCCCTCGTGGAACACTGCCGTGGATTATCGTGAGCAGTTCGAAAAATCCACCAGCAAAGCGGAAGTCATTGCTCTATACGCCGCCGCTGGTCTGAGCCTGGAAGACGATCTGAATGCCCTCAATAATGCCGCGCGCATTCACGCCAATCCTGCATCCGTCGAATACCTGGAACAGAACATCATCTTCAACGGTGACATTCATATCCCGGTGCTGACCATGCACACCGAAGGCGACGGACTCGTACAGAATGAGAATGAACAGGCCTATCGTCAAACCGTTCGCGAAGCCGGCCACAACCGCCTGCTGCGTGAAACCTTCATTCATCGTGCCGGTCACTGCGCTTTCACACCTGCAGAGACCATCACCGCTCTCGGCAATCTGATCACCCGCCTGGATACCGGCCGGTGGCCTGATCTGCATCCGGCAACCCTCAATGCTGAAGCCGCCGCCCTTGGCCCGAACTTCAACATCTTCGCCGCCGGCGGAAAAATCATTCCCACGGCTCCCGCGTTTGATCCGTTCCGTGTCACCGAGTTCCTGCGCCCGTTCGATGCTTTCATTGACGCGCGTTGCGAACGCCACGGCGGTAGTGACCAGAACTGCAACGTCGACGAAGACTAATTTCTCGCTTGCAGTCACAACACAAAACGCCACCGCAAGGTGGCGTTTTTATTTGCCTACCGAATAACTCTCAACTTAAGGGCACAAAGGAACACAAAGCAAAGCAAAAATTAGCTGTGGCTCAGCTTGCGGTTACGCTTACGTTATGCAGTGTCATCGGTGGAATCACTGGTGAGATTTTGCTTTATCCGCGTTATTCTGCGTTCATCTGCGGCAAATGTTCTTTCTGTTCTCCGCCTCTCCGTGCCTCCGTGGTGAGATTTTCCGTTTCCTCATAGAACCCCTCGCTGCCGAAACCAAATACGCGATTGGAACGCGCCCGATAATTCTCCCAGGCAATCGCCCCACCCAGTTCTACGAGTTGCGGAGTGGTGAAGCGCTTGCGCAACCGCTCGCGCAGACCGTCGGTCACCTGGGCAGGCGTGGCCGACATTGCATCTGCCAGTTCCAACACCAGCTTCTGGTCGGCATCAAACAGGTCGCTTTCGCGATGCCAGTTAAGATTGCGGATCTGCTCTTCACTCAGGCCTGCCGCCTTACCTGCGGCAGAGTTGATGTCAATTCAAAACGGACACTCAACCAGCTTGGCCGCTCGAATCTGTCCCAGGACCTTCAGCTTGGCCGGAACCAGGTTCACTTTATCCAGCGCCTGGCTGAATTGCGCATACGCGATCAGGAAATCAGGATGCGTTGCAATGGTCTCCACGGGAGCAATGTCCCTTCCCAGACGCTTACGCACGAACTTGCGGATGATCTTCACTTTGATTTGCTTAAACATTCACGCCTCGCTGTCTACCACTGATTTTCTCTGATGACACTGATAAAACCAAGTCTCAACCACAAAGGAATTGGCAAGAGAAAGCTCACCACGGAGGTACGGAGGCGCGGAGAAAACTTTCATTTGCCCCAAAAAACAATTGCCGCAGATCAACGCAGATAAACGCTGATTTACAAAGAGTTTTTGAACATAGTTCAGACGGATCAGACGGGTAAAATGGCACTACAAGAGACAGGAACTTATCAGACGGGCAAAGAAGAAATCAGAGACTCTTCCTTATCTGCGTGTATCCGCGTTCATCTGCGGCAAAAGGTTTGTTCTTTGATTCGCGTGATTCGCGGCCAATGCTGCTGTTCTCCGCGCCTCCGTGGTGAGATGTTGTTTCGAGGTCTAACGCAGCAGCCCCAGCTTATCCATGGGCCAGTAACCAAAAACGGCTTTGCCATAGATATAGCTGCGCGCCACGGGCCCAAAATCACGGCTGTCATTGGACATGGAACGGTGGTCGCCCAGAACAAAGTAGGAATTGGGCGGCACTACAATTTCCGGATAGGTGCGCGAATCAAGGAACTCCGTCGGAACGTAATCCTCTTCCATGCGCTTGCCGTTCAGGTAAACGTGGCCAAAGGAAATGCGTACGCGATCACCGCCAACGCCAATTACACGCTTAATGAAGCTTTTCCGCGGGTCGCGTGGATACCGGAACACGATGATGTCACTGCGGTTGATGCTTTCCCAGCGATATACCAGCCGGTTGATGACAATCCGTTCCTGGTCTTCCAGACCAGGCTCCATGCTGCCGCCTTCCACTTTTACCGGCTGGTAGATAAAGAAAATGAAGAAGAAACAAAAAGCGATGCAGAAGAACAGGTCCCGCATCCAGGAGTAGAAGATCTTCAGCCCAGCCTGAGATTCGGGCGGCGCGGTGGGCGCCTCCGCTACACTTCCGGGCTGGATGGCCTGTTGGTCAGGTATCTCCACTTGGAATGATTGCTCCTGCCTCATTATAGTACGTGCCTCTCCGTGACTACACACCCGGTTTCAGACCGGTCAATTGTGGAGTAAAATAGCCTCTCATGAAACATCTTTTAGCCGTGTTTGCCTTCATTTTTGCGGTCTCAATCACGCATGCCCAATGGTCTGCACCGGTGCCTGCCTATAACCCGAAACCACCGGCCAAAGGTGAAGCCCTCACGCCCGTGTTAACGCAACAGCAGTTGGCTGAAATGGGCGAAACAGCTCCCGCACAGAAGGAAGCTTACAAAGCCGCAGCCAAGGTTCCCGCGCTCATGACGCAGATGCCCTGCTACTGCTATTGTGACCGCAATCATGGACACAAAAACCTGCACTCGTGCTTTGAAGGCTCGCACGGTGCACAATGCGGTACGTGCATCTCCGAAGCGCTCTATACTTACAAGATGTCAAAAAAGGGCTGGTCTGCGGCCATGATTCGCGATGGTATCATCCGCGGTGATTGGAAGCAGATTGACCTTCAGCATCCCGATCCGGTTAACTAGTTTGCCCTATTGGAGGTGCAGTTTGACGCATGGTAAAATCTTGAGTATAAAGGGCTGCACCCCTGTACAGCCCCGAAGCTCTCGGGATAGCTGACCATCGATTTCCACAGCCTTGATTTGCCGCTATTCCGGTGTGGGCCGCAAGGACACAATAGAATGAAAAAGAAAGTGGCAGCAAGCGTTAAACGTTCGGCCGCTAAACCAAACAAAACAAGCGTAGTTAGGATTAGAGAGAAGATGTCTGCGAAGAAACCACCTGTCCCGCAGCCTAAACCTGCTTTCAATCAGGATCCTGCTTTTGCACAAGCTGTGCAAAATTATGAAGCCGGACTCAAGGCCATGCAGGAGCACAAATTTGAGCGTGCCAAGGGTCTTCTGGAGAAGATTATCGCCAATGGGCCCAGAGAGCTGGGTGACCGTGCGCGCATGCATCTCAGCACCTGCAATCAGCAGTTGAATGAAGGCGCCAACTCCTTCAAAAGTCACGAAGAACATTTTGACTATGCCGTGTCTCTGCTGAATTCAGGACAATACGATCAAGCCCGAACGCATCTTGAAAAGATCCTGAAACAGAATCCCAAAGCCGACTTCGCTTTTTACGGCATGGCCGTGGTTGACTGCCTGACTGGTCAGGTGGAAAGCTCCCTTAGAAATTTGAGCGATGCCATCCGCATGAATCCGCAGAACCGTTTTCAGGCCCGCAATGATTCTGACTTCCAGAACATGGCCGACGATCCGCGGTTCACCGAGTTGCTCTATCCAGAACCTACCGATCAGCCTTCCGGCACTGACGCGAAAAGGCGATAAGCTCAAAGCAACGTAAATGCCCAACCGGTCTGAGCACAACCGCAATCAGGGAATCCGCGTGGTTGCCATTGGAGGTGGAACGGGCCTCTCCACCCTGCTGAAGGGTTTGAAGCGCTATACCGTCACTCCCGGTGAACTGCCATCTACTGGCGCTTACATTTCTGATCTCACAGCCGCGGTAACCGTAAGCGATGATGGCGGCTCCAGTGGACGCCTTCGCCGCGAGTTGAACATGCTTCCGCCCGGCGACATTCGCAACTGCCTGGTTGCCCTGTCTGAAGACGAGAACCTTCTCTCCAAGCTTTTTCAATATCGCTTTTCCAGTTCAGGCGACCTTGAAGGCCATAGCTTTGGCAATCTTTTTCTTGCCGCTCTCTCCGCCATGACCGGCGACTTCGGCGTCGCCGTGAAGAAGGCTTCAGAAATTCTGGCCACACGCGGCCATATTCTTCCCGCAACATCGGCCAACGTGGCCCTGGAAGCCGTGATGGACGATGGTTCGCACGTGGTGGGAGAAACCAAAATCACGGCCAGCGAACGGCGAATTGTGGAATTGAAGATAGTGCCCGCCGATCCCGAGCCCCTGCCCCAGACATTGCAGGCCATTGCCGACGCTGATCTCATCACCATCGGGCCGGGTTCGCTCTTCACCAGCCTGATACCGAACCTGCTGGTGCGCGGAATACCGGAGGCAATTGCCGCCTCGCGCGCCGTCAAAGTCTTCATCTGCAACCTGATGACGGAAGCAAACGAGAGCCTTCACATGAGCGCGTCCGACCACATTATGGCCATCTACGCTCATGGCGGACACGGCCTGTTTCATTATGCGATGGTCAACTGTGAACCTGTTTCCGCCGCCATGAAAGCGCGTTACGCTGAAGAGTCAGCCGAACCCGTTGAATGTGATTTGGGTGCCGTGGAAGAGCTGGGCGTACAGTGTGTGGCTGGAAACTTCATTGAGGAACGTGAAGTGGTGCGCCACGCCACCGACCGTATCTGCCGCGAGTTGATGCGTCTGGCGGAAAATCATCCCGGACGCAAAGTCACCATGATCCAGCCCGTTGGCCGCTCCAGCCAATAGAGAAGCTACAGCCAGTAAGAAGCCAAAGCATCCGGACGCTTAAAGCCGGGTGGCAGTAAACTATTCTCGCGATGTCAGCACACAAAAACTCTCCCACCACCAGGTTCGGAATCATCATCATGGCTGCCGGCAAAGGCACGCGCCTGAAATCGCGCCGTGCCAAGGTCCTCCATGAGATCGCGGGCAAACCGCTCCTTGCGCATGTAATCAGCGCCGCCACGAAAATCGTTCCGGCGAAAGATGTGCTTGTAATCGTCGGACATCAGGCAGAGAACGTGCAGAAGGCCGTCGCCGACACGGGAGTCAAGTTTGTTCTTCAGGCCGAACAACGCGGCACCGGCCACGCCATTATGTGCGCGCGTGATCAGGTCAAGGGCTACGACAGTATTCTGGTTCTTTCCGGAGACGTACCGCTGATTCGTCCTGAAACCATCGCCTCAGTCCGCGACTTTCATTTGGCTAAAAAAGCTGCCATGACCATCCTCACCGCTGTGCCCGAAGATCCTTATGGCTACGGACGGGTGATCCGCGCGAATGCCGGCAGTGACAAGGTGAAAGCGATTGTGGAGCAGAAGGCGCTGAGCAAAGCGCAGATGAAGACCCGCGAGATCAACTCCGGGATTTACGCCTTTGCCGCCAAGCCGCTGTTTTCCAACATCGATCGCCTGAGCACGGACAACGCTCACAAAGAGTTCTACCTTACCGACATGGCCGCGCTGCTGGTGAAAGCCAAGGCCAACGTGGTCGCACTCAGGGCCCCCGACGCCGCCGAGGTGCTGGGCGCGAACACCCTGGCCGAGCTGGCTTTTCTCGATGCGTCGCTGCGCTTGCGCAAGTGCAATGAGCTGATGGCCGCTGGCGTGAGCATCTATCGTCCGGAAACCTGCGTGATCGATCTCGACGTGACCATCCAGCCGGACACCATCATTGAGCCCTACGTACAGTTGCTGGGCAAGACAAACATCGGCTCGGATTGCCGCATACGCTCTTTCAGCGTGATCAGTGATTCTCAAATTGGCGACAACGTGCTCGTCCGTCCCGGCTGCATCATCGACCAATCTCAAGTCGGTTCAGGCGCGCTACTTGGACCGTATTCTCACCTGCGTCCGCAAAGCGAGATCGGCGAAGGCGCGCACGTGGGCAACTTTGTCGAAACCAAAAAGACGCGCCTCGGCAAGGGATCGAAGGCAAATCACCTCACCTACCTTGGTGATGCCGAGATTGGCGAAGGCGTGAACATCGGCGCCGGCACTATCACCTGCAACTACGATGGCGTCCACAAGCACATCACGATCATTGAAGACGGTGCCTTCGTCGGCAGTGACTCCACTCTGGTGGCGCCGGTGCGCATCGGCAAAAAAGCCTATGTCGCCGCAGGCTCCAGCATCACCGATGATGTTCCCGAAGGAGCGCTGGCTCTCGGTCGAGCCCGTCAGACCACGAAAGAGGGCTGGGCTGCCCAGCGACGCCAGCAGAACGAAAAGAAATAAGCCTGCTCACTGGCATGCACGAGCGCGAGGCGATTGCAGAGATCCTTTGGCCCACCTTGTATGTTGCGAATCAGGGCCTAAAGCCTGCATGTTCAAGGTCGGCGACAAGAGCGAGTCCATGACTGCGGCCAGGGACGGGAGCCGAGGCCGAACCTTAACGCCGGAGGCCGTTCATGAGCAAGCGATCCATACAGGTCCAGGAAACAATGTACTGTGGCATTGATGTCAGTGCCAAAAGTCTCACCGTGGCGATTCAGCGCATGCATCAGCCAGTCGAGCAAAGGAGCTTCCCTAACACTTCTGTTGGGCACAAAGCTCTTATCGTCTGGCTGCGAAAGGCCAAATTACCGGTTCGAGTGTCGTTGGAAGCAACGGGAATTTACTCTCTGGATCTCGCGTTTGCACTTGATGCAGCGGAAGGCATCGAAGTCGCAGTCTTGAATCCCAAGGTCGCCAATCGATTTGCTCAAACCATTCGACGGTCGAAAACTGATGCGGCAGACGCCGAGTTGTTAGCTGAATACGCTCGTCGGATGCCGTTCACCGCTTGGGTCGCCCCTAGTCCCGGTTCATTGCGACTGCGCTCAATTGTCCGCCACGTCGAGAGTCTGTCTGTGCAGAGTGCTCAGAATCAGAACCGTCTTCACGCGGCACACGGCTCCACTTCCACACCCGGCTGCATTGTTCAAGATTTGAAGCGCTCCGTGGCATCCTTGGAGCTTCGTATCCACAAACTTCGGCGCGAAGCAATGACACTCGTCCGACAGGACGATTTGCTTCGCAAGCGATTTGAGCTGTTGGTTAGTATTCCAGGCATCGCACAGGTGAGTGCCATGCAATTGCTCGCGGAACTGTCCACCTCGCCGCCTGACCTCACGGTGCGAGAATGGGTCGCACATAGCGGCCTTGATCCTGCTCATGAAATATCAGGAAGCTCAGTGAGGAAGGCGTCTCGCATCAGCCGTGCGGGAAATCGTCACCTGAGAAGAGCGCTTTACATGCCGGCCCTGGTCGCATCCCGTTGCGATCCCCACGCAAAGGCCTTTTTCGAGAGCCTCTTTGCTCGAAACAAAGCCCGCCTACAGGCGCTCATTGCTGTTGCGAGGAAGTTGCTCCATGCCATATACGGGATCTTTCGAAGCGGCCTGAAGTATGAGGGGACAAAGCTGTTTCCAAGGATCACGTCGTCCTGACCCCGTCTCCTGCAGAAGCGCGTCTTTTCGGCAACTGATCCAAATCAGATTGATTTGCGGTCACAACCCGGGTGGATGAGTGCGTTGGCCTGAAGTCAACAGTTGAGCCAAGTATCACTTATACGCAAAGGCGACTATTCGGCCGAGCGGCGAGAAGCCTGTTCTAACCAAGCCTTCGCCGCCAGCCTCAGCTGTATCTCGCGCATGACGATCGTCAAAACGTCAACTTCTTATTTCGCCTGCGTCAGCCCCGCAACAACTGCAGCAAGTTTATCGAGTATCTGGTTCCAGCCCTCTAATTGACCGCTATTTTTCGCGCTCTCCATGGGTTCATTTCCAATGAAGGTGAGTTTCGTCTGGCCGTTTCCTAGATCCTCAAA
>WNFC01007263.1_pt1 | contig 12184 bp, 14 predicted proteins | sample 5400541 | NCBI WGS metagenome assembly WNFC01 (sample SAMN13153342, study PRJNA577476) | soil metagenome | isolation source: 120 cm saprolite under Douglas fir tree site 2 hole 2 replicate 1 | place: USA:California | collected 2015-04-18 | reverse complement strand
ATGAGCGAGAGGCTCTCGAGGGCGACCGTCCCGTCCGGAAAGACCTTGCGGACTTCTCGAAGCTCATACATCGGGGGTGTCGCTACTTGAGCAGCCCGGCGGCGACGGCCGCCTCCTCGGTGCCCTTCCAGTCGGCGTCGTTCGCCTTGATGTACTTCTTCGTGTGGTGGAGGTCCAGCAGCTTCCGGTGCTCGGGGTTGTGGTAGTCGAGCTTGAGGAATGCGGCCGTGATGCGCTCCTGGATACCCTTGTCGAGGTCGCCCCGCACCGTCCAGACGTAGTCGACGTAGGGTGGCGTCGTGTAGAACACGTTAACTTTGGTTAGGTCGGTCTTCTTGTTCTGGACGAGCTTGTCCCAGACCAGGAAGTTGAGCGCGCCTGCCTCCACCTTCCCCGATTCCACCCAGAGGGCGGTCGCATCATGGGCCCCGGAATACGCCACCTGCTTGAAGTCCCTCTCAGGGTTCAAGCCCGCCTGCAGTATGAAGTAGCGGGGCATGAGGTGTCCTGAGGTGGACCCGACGGACCCAAATGCGAACGTCTTTCCCCGAAGGTCGGCGAGCGATTTGATTGCCGAGCCCGGATTGGCGATGAACACGGATTTGAATTCGGCGTCCTCTTCACGAAGCACGAGCCGCCTCGCCGTACCGTTGGTTCACCGCACGGCCTGCACCGACGTGAAGCCGCCGTACCAGACCATGTCGAGCTTCCCGGCGGCGAGCCCTTCGACGGTCGCGGCGTAGTCGACGACGGGGGTGAACTGGACCTTCATCCCCAGCTCGCGCTGAAGATATTCGGCGAACGGGGTGTAGATCCGCAGCAACTCGGTAGGGTTCTCGTCCGGGATAGCGGAGACTCTGAGGACGCCCGGCACGTCGGCCGAGCCGGGCACCGACCCGGCGACAAGACAGATCAGCGCGAGACCGACGGCGACAAGCCGCATCAACGAAGTACCTCCGTGTGGCATTTAAGGATCGCCGCAGTTGGGACGCGGCCGGATCATAGAGCGATTCAGGCCCATCGTCGAACTGGAAGAAGCGATGAGGAGGGACGTGTGCTATAGGGATCTTCGATGCGCTGTCGTGACTCGACGGAGGCCTAGAAGCGCTCGAAGGTCTGCGGCGCGCTCGTCATCTTGAGACGCAGCCCCGCCATGAAGACAAGGTAGGCGTGGGCGCCCAGGGCGAGCAGCCTGTCGCGGTCCAGCGCGCGGAGGGCGGCGATGCGCTCGGCGTCGAGGCCGGCTTCTTTCAGCGTGGCCTCGGGATCGGCGAGATAGCGCTCGCGGAACTCATCGTCCGACTTCAGGCGATAGAGGCAGCGGTTGAGCGGATAGCCCGCCGCGGGCGGGAAGGTGTAGTGGAGGCTCACGCGACGGGCCACGTGACCACGGCATTGCCGTGGTGCCAGGAGGGCTCGTAGCAGATGACGCGCGCCTTGGCGTCGCCCACCGCGCCCAGGAGCGTGATCCAGGTCCTGAATTCCACGTTGCCCGCCTTGTCGAGCTCCTCCGCGGTGAGCGCGGCGGTCTCGCTGCCGCGGCCTTGAACCAGCTGGTCGAGTATCTGCCGGTCCCAATCGTAGTCGGGGGAGTGGTAGCGGTCGCTGCCGGGGAAGTGCGAGAGGCCGCCCGAGGCCAGCAGCGCGATGCGCTCGGGCCTCACGTCCAACATGGCGCGAAGCGCCTGTCCCCACGCATAGCAGCGCCTTGGAGTAGGCTGGGGCGGCAGGTAGACGTTCACGTACAGCGGCACGATGGGCAGGCGCGGCTCAGGCATGGCGAAGTGGAGCGGCACGTAGAAGGCATAGTCGAGCGCCAGGTCCTGGGAGTAGGCGAGGTCGAAGCCCCGCTCGATGCCCTGCTCGAGCAGTGCGCGCGCCAGCAGCTCGTGGACGTCGAAGGTGTAGCGGTAGCGGTCGAACTTCCCCGACACGCTCGACCCGACGTAGACGGCCAGCGCGGGCACGGAGGTGAGGAAGAATCCCTCGACGTGATCGCCCGCCACGATGCAGATGACATCGGGCCTTGCCGCGCCGAGCCGGCGCTTGATCTCGGCGTAGCCCGCGTGGACTCGCAGGACGAGGTCGCGGTCTTCCGTCTCCGGGCGCACCAAGAGCTGGGGTGTGTGGGGCAGAGCGGCGGCGGCCACGAGCGGCATGCCCAAATGCTAGGCTGGGCGCTTCGCCATGGCAAGCGCTTGCTTCGCTCCGGGCGCTCGGCTATAACTAGGGCCTCTCGTCGTCCGGGTCGTGGAGTCCTCAACTGTCTCGAAGGAGGGTCCTGCTTCATGAAGACATCAAGGCTCATCACGCTGGCGGTGCTCGCGGCCTTCGCAGGCGTATTGGCGGCCGGCGCGCCCCAGGCGCAGACTAAGGATCCCATCAAGGTCGGCCTGATCCAGCCGCTGTCCGGGCCGATCGCGGCCGCGGGCTCCTACATCACCAACGGCGCCAAGATCGCGGTGGACCGGATCAACGCCAAGGGCGGGGTGCTCGGGCGCCCGCTCGAGCTGGTCATCGAGGACAACAAGTCCGACCCGGCCGAGACCCGCAACGCCGCCGAGAAGCTCATCGTGCGCGACAAGGTGCCGGTGATCATCGGCGCGTGGGGCTCGTCCATGACGCTCGCCATGATGCCGCTGGCCGCGCAGCACGGCGTACCGATGGTGGTGGAGACGTCGAGCTCCGGCAAGATCACCGATCCCAAGACGCCGGGGCAGAAGGTCGTGAGCCGCATCAGCCCGACCAGCGAACTGGAGGCCGTCGGCGCCGGCGCGCTGATCCCCAAGCTCGGGATGAAGAAGATCGGCTACATGGCGGTGAATACCGACTGGGGTCGCGGAGCCGTCACCGCCTTCGGGGAGGCTTTCAAGAAGAACGGCGCCACCATCGAGGCGGTCGAGTACGTGGGCCAGGCGGACACCGACTTCTACGCTCAGCTGACCAAGTTCAAGGCGGCGGGCGTGGACAGCGTGGTCATCACCGACGACGCCCCGAAGGCGGCCAAGATGCTCCAGCAGATGAAGGAGCTCGGCCTCAACGTCAAGGTGCTCGTCACAGGCGGCTCGGCCTGGCCCGACTCCATCGTCCAGCTGGCGGGCCCCGCGGCGGCCGAGGGCGCGATGTTCATCAACTTCTACAACCCGTACGACTACGCCATGGCCGGCGACCCCGAAGCGAGCAAGGCCTACGTTGACGAGTGGAAGAAGCGCGGCCTGCCGTGGATCGGCGTGGTCGAGGGCATGCGCGGCTTCGACGCGGTCAACGTGGTGGCCAAGGCCATCGAGGCGGCCAAGGAGCCGACGGCGCCCAAGATCATGGCGGCGCTCAAGACGCTCGAGGCCCGGGGCCTCTACGGCCTCAACAAGTTCGACCAGAACGGGCAGAGCTACTGCAACATCATCGTGACGCAGGTCAAGGACGGCAAGTACTCCGTCGTCGCCATCACGCCAAGCTCGAAGCTGTGGGAGCTGTCGGCTGCCAAGTAAGCGGTGACCCTCCTTCCGGCACCACTCGCGGCGGGCGCCTGAACGGGCGCCCGCCGTCTTTTCCGCCATGCTCGCCGAGCTCGCCCAGCACGTCGTCAACGGCCTCATCCTCGGGGGCGGCTATGCCCTGATGGGGATCGGCCTCACCCTCATTTTCGGCATCATGCGCGTGGTCAACTTTGCCCACGGCGAGCTCTTCATGCTGGGCGCCTTTTTCCTCTACACGCTCTTCTCGCTGTGGGGCCTCAATTTCTTCGCGGCGAGCCTGCTCGCGGTGGCGGGCGTCGCGCTCGTGGGGGCTATCGTAGAGCGGTTGATCCTGAGACGCCTGCGCGATCAGCCCATCGAGATCCCCATGCTCGCCATGGTGGCGCTGTCCGTCATCATCCAGAACGCGGCGATCCTCATCTGGGATCCATCGCCCAAGACCATCAGGCACCCGTTCTCCCCAGTGCCGCTGACCCTCGGGCCCATCCACGTGGTCGCGATCCGCGTCTTCGCCGGCGCCGTCGCGGTGGCGCTCATCGTGGGCGCGCACCTGTTCATCCAGAAGACGCGGCTCGGGCGTGCCATGCGCGCCACCTTCCAGGACACCGACATGGCCCGGCTCAACGGCGTGGACGTGGACCGGATCTACATGTTCACCTTCGCCTTCGGGGCCGCGCTGGCTGGCGCCTCGGGCGCGCTCCTGGGCGCCGTCTTCTGGGTGTACCCGGCGATGGGCGATCTGGCGGCTCTCAAGTCCTTCGCGGTCGTTATCATGGGCGGCCTCGGCAACTTCCTTGGCGCCATCGTGGGCGGTCTCCTCCTCGGCGTGGCGGAGAGCCTGGGCGCCGGCTACATCTCCTCCGGCTATAAGGACGCCATCGGCTTCGTGCTGATCATCCTGCTGCTGCTGTGGCGCCCGCAGGGTCTTTTCGGCAAGAAAGGCCTCGCGCGATGAGAACCCGCGCGCTCTGGGGGGCCTCGGCCGGCGCTCTGTGGCTGGCCCTGCCCGTGCTGGGCGTCGACGACTACTATCTCCACCTGCTCGTCATGACCGGAATCTTCTTCCTGCTCGCGGCGGGGATGAACTTGCTGCTCGCCGCGGGCCAGCTCAATCTCGGTCACACGGCGTTCTTCGGCATCGGCGCCTATGCCTCGGGCCTCCTGGGCATTCACTACGGGCTATCGCCGCTCTGGACGCTCCCGGCCGGTGCCTGCATCGCCGGCGTGGCGGGCTGGCTCCTCGGCATGTTGACGCTGAAGCTCCGCGGCGCCTATTTCGTGCTGGTGACCATCGGATTCGCCGAGGTGATTCGCCTCGTGGCCACCAACTGGACCGACCTGACGCAGGGACCCATGGGGCTGGCCGGCGTGCCACCATTCAATCTCGCGACCGAGCGCTTCACGCTCACCTCCAAGCGTGACTACTACTATCTGATAACCGTACTGGCAGGGGCCACGCTCTGGACCACCGCGCGGCTCCTCACCTCGCGCATCGGTCGTGCGCTGCGCGCGGTGAAGGAGAACGAGGCGCTGGCCGAGTCCTCGGGCATCAGCGCCTACCGCTACACCATGCTGGCCATGGTCACCGCATGCGTCCTCGCCGGCGCGGCAGGCGGCTTCTACGCCCACTACATCACCTTCCTTTCGCCCGAGCTCTTCGGCTTTCAGAACACCGTCACCATGGCGGTCATGGTGGTGGCGGGCGGGCAGGGGACCGTGCTGGGGCCGGCCGTCGGCGCGCTGGTCTTCACCTTCGTGCCCGAGCTGCTGCGCATGGCGGCTTTCTACCGCATGCTCCTCTATGGCGCCATCCTGCTCCTCGTGGTCATGTTCATGCCCCAGGGCCTCGTCTTCTACCTGCGCCGATTCAGTGCCTCACCCGTCCCCACTCCGGTCGACCCCGCGCGTGACGGCGCCGCATTCGAGGCTGGAGCGGGTGTCGGCGAATCGCCCGCGGGCCCTGCGCTGTCAGTGGCACATATCACGGTGCGCTTCGGTGGGCTGGCCGCCGTGGACGACCTGAGCCTCGAGCTGGGGAGAGGCGAGATCCTGGCGCTGATCGGCCCGAACGGCGCCGGCAAGTCCACGGCCTTCAACGTCATCACGGGCTTCCAATCTGCGGACGCCGGGCGCGTGCGTTTCGGAGCGACCGACATCACGGGAGAGCCGCCCTACCGCATCGCGGAGCGTGGCCTCGTGCGCATGTTCCAGCGTACGAGCATCTTTCCCGAGTCCTCCGCGCTCGACAATGTGCTGACCGCTTGCCACAGGCTGGCGCGCACCGGGCTGGCGGGTGTGCTGTGCATGAGCCGCGCGAATCGCTTCGAGGAGCGCGGCCAGATCGAGCGCGTGCGGGACATACTGGCCTTCGTGGGGCTGGGTCACAAGGAAAGCGAGCTCGCGCGAATGCTCTCGTGCGGCGAGCAGCGGCTGCTCGGGCTGGCCATCGCGCTGGCGCCGGCGCCTTCGGTGCTGCTGCTGGACGAGCCCGCCGCGGGACTCAACGCGGTCGAGACGGTGCGGCTCATGGGCCTGATCGAGGGAATTCGAGGGCACGGCCTGTCCGTGCTGCTGGTCGAGCACGACATGAAGCTCGTCATGGGGCTGTGCGACCGCGTGGTGGTGCTCAACTACGGCATCAAGATCGCCGAGGGAACGCCGGCCGAGATTCAGCGCCACCCCGAGGTGATCCGCGCCTACCTGGGCACGGGAGACGTGGTTGCTCGCCCTTGACCGCGTGTCCGTCGGCTACGGGCCCGTCGCGGTCCTGCGCGAGGTGAGCCTTCGCGTGAGCGAGGGCGAGATGGTCTGCCTCCTCGGGGCCAACGGCGCAGGAAAGAGCACCACGGTGCGAACCATCTCGGGCTTGCTTCGCCCGACGGCCGGAACGATCACGTTCCTGGGCGAGAGGCTCGACGGGCGCCCGGCGCACGCCGTGCTCAAGCACGGCATCGCCCAGTGTCCGGAGGGACGGCGCATCTTCCCGGAGATGACGGTGCGGGAGAATCTCGAGATGGGCGCCTACGTGCGCGGGCGCGCGGGAGTGAGCCCCGACGAGCTCGCCCGCGTCTTCCGCCACTTTCCGCGGCTCCAGGAGCGCGCGGGGCAACTCGGCGGCACGCTCTCCGGCGGCGAGCAGCAGATGCTGGCCATCGCCCGCGCGCTCATGTCGAACCCGCGACTCCTCCTGCTCGACGAGCCGTCGCTGGGACTGGCGCCCACCATGGTCGAGACGGTCTTCCGCGTCATCGCCGAGATCCGGGCGCAGGGCGTGACGGTGCTGATGGTGGAGCAGAACGCGGCGCTGGCGCTCAGGATGGCCGACCGCGCCTACGTCATGGAGAGCGGCCGCATCGCGTTGGAAGGCCCCGCGCGGGACCTGCTCGACAACGCCGACGTCCGCCGCGCCTATCTGGGTGGCTGAAGATCCGCGGACCGCCCCGGACGAAGCGCTTCCCGGCCGACCGGCCGACGCGCCCAGACCAGCTTCACCATACGGACAATCATTGGCCACGGCGTGGACAGTTTTGGTCTGGCTGGAGAGGTTTTAGACCGGAACTGGCTAATTTAATGCGCGGATCCTCGGTGGCTCGCGTCTTGCTGCATCAGTCTACCGAGATGATACGAGAGCTTCGGTGCGGGGATGTCTTCGAGGGCTGCTCCTATGTCGAGCAAGGAAGTGATATCCGTGAGCTCATGGTGAAGTTCACGGCTCACCTCCGCGAGGTTCACCACGTGGATAGCCTGACCCCTGAGCTGCGCATCCAGGCAATGGTCGCGGTGAGACAGGCGCGACCGAACGGCGACTGACGGAAGCGACGGCCAGATCACCTGCGCGCGGCACCCTGGTAGCCGATGCGCCAGGTGCTCAAGACGAAGTGATCCCGGATGCGGAGGGCCGCGCGCGGCTACTCGGCCAGCCTGACGGTCACCCAGACGGGATCCGGCAGTTGGGACCGTCCAGCCTCGATCTGCCATGAGCCGATCCGGTTCAGGCCCTGGGCAAACTTGCCATAGCTGGGATTCGGGACGACCGCCTTGATGACCGTGATCTTCTCGCCGCGCTGGCGGCTCACCGTGGTCCCTCCCGCTCTCGCCACCAGTGCCGCGACATCGCGCTCGGCTCCGCGCCGGCTCTTGACCCGGAGTTTCCCGATCACGTCCAGCGACGGGCGCGTGTCGCCGGAGGCCAGGGGCGCGGACGCGGCCACGGCGTCGCTGGCCTTCTCCTCTCGCGAGGGCGGCGCTTTGGCGACCACGCTCCGCCTGGCGCTGCTTCCGGTCTCACTTTTCTGCCGCGGCGCCTCGACCGGGCCCGCGGCACCTGCCTCGAGCCTGGCGGGGCGATTCGCACGCATATCGCGGACGGACGGCGATGGAGCGGGAGCGCGACGGACCGGCGCAGGCTCTCGAGGCTCAGACGAGCTCCTCATTCGCTCGGCCGGAGCGGCAGTCCCTGCTGGCCCTTCTGGTGCGGGCTTTTCCGGCGCCAGCGGCGGCGGAGACGGATACAGGAGGGGGGGCGCCGGTAGTGGCCTGTCGGGCGGAGCTACCTGAGGAATCTCCGGCCGAGTCACCGGCTCGGTGGATGCCATTTGTGTCTGAGCCGGCGCATGGGCGCTTGGCCGAGCCGAGGACACCCAGTGACGAACCGCACCGCCGAGCTCGGCCCGGTATCGGAAGAGGCCGGCGGCGCTCAACGTGACGAGCAACACCGCGGCGGTCAGACGAAGATGGCGGGCCCGGACGCGAAGCGAGTGTCGACGATCCCAGATGGCGATCCAGATAGCGACGGCCAGTGGCGGAATCGTCTTCAGCGCCCGCCGGGCGACTTCGAGCGCATTCCGGGCGATCTCGAGCCCTTGGGGAAGACGTCGGACGACCGGACCAAGTGACGGCTTGAGTCGACGGAGCCGGGTGGCGATCTCGATGCGGGAGGTCGCCTCCAGGGTTCTCCTGGCGAGATCGACGCCGAGCCGGAGCCGCCACGGGATTTTTCTCCGAGCATGCACGCTGCGCCGGCGCGCAGCGATCCAGTTCGCCTGCCGCCACTCATCGAGGATCTTACGGAAGGGGGCCCAGCGAGGACGGGCGTGGTGAACGACCCGCTTGCGGGGAGAGACTCGCTGGCGGAGCCTCTCCATCATGTCATGCGGATGTATGGCCTCGAGCGCCTTCCTGGCGAAGTCGAGGTTCGGAGCCCAAGCCGGGGGGTGAGGGCGCTCACTGATGCGAAGGGCCTCGAGCTCGAGCTGGCAGGCCTCGCACTCCCGAAGATGCGCTTCCAGCGGAACCCGCTCCGTCAGCCCGATGTGCTCGTCGAGAAGCGCCGAGAACAACTCGCGAGCGTCCTGGCAATTCATGGCACGGGGCACCCCCAACTTTGATGCGGCCCTGCTATCTCACTGGAGGATACTCCAGATGGCCTCGGGGAGAAGCAATCTGAGAAGGGCGGGTCAGCGCGCCGTGCGGTCCTTGACGTGGCGATCGAGGAAGTCGAGCATCTTCGCCCAGGCGTCCTTGGCCTGATCGGGGCGGTAGCGCTCGGCGTTCGCGAAGTTGAGGAACGCGTGGCCGGCGCCGTCGTAGCGATGGAACTCGTGGCGCTTGCCGTGGCGCGTGAGCTCGGCGTCGATGCGGTCGATGTCGGCGGGCGACGGGTTCGTGTCGTCACGTCAGAAGAAGCCGATCATGGGAGAGGCGATGTCGCGCGTGCGATCGGACGGCGCGGGACCCTCACCCCAGGGCTTCATGATGTTGCCGCCGTAGAAGACGCCGGCGGCCCGCCAGGTGGTCGGTCGCACGCCCGCCGCGAGATACGTCAGGCGCCCTCCCATGCAGAAGCCGAGCACCGCGAGGCTCCCCACCTGCGCGTCCGGCAAGCCGCGCAGGTGAGCGACGGTGGCGTCGCCTCACCATCCGGGAATCTCGATGCCGTCCCCGAGATCGATGCGGCCAGGGAGCTCGAAGCGAGGAGTCTCCCGCTCAAGAATGGCCACCCCGGCGCACTCGAGAGTGCCCTTGCCGAGGCAGCGCCCGGAGCAGATCTCGCGGATTCGCCCGCCGCGCACCTTGAGGAGGATTCCTTCGAGCTTCAGCGAGAGCGTGATGGTGAGCTCGAGCCGCGCGAGGAGCACCTGCTCGGCGAGTATCTCGATCTTCGGGTGATGCGAGGAGGCGATCGTGTGCTCGGTGAGCGAGACCAGGATCGTCTCCTCGGGCGGATACTTCTTCGGGTCCCTGTACTGCTGGAGCTGGCGGTACTTCTTCCAGCCGCCGAGAAGGATCCCGACGATGTCCACGTCGAGGACCTCGCCGATCTTGGCCTCGATCTCCTTCCCGACGGGACCCCACTCGATCCCCGGCAGCTTGGCGACGGCCTCCTTGAGCTTGGCGCCGGCGGCGCTCTGCTCGATCGCCTGTCTCGCGTCATCCGTTCGGGCGATCAGGAAGTCCTTCAGCGTCAGCGCGCTCTCAACCATCGAATCTCCGCTCCTGCGCCACGATCGCCGCATTCGCCTCCACGGTCTGGGATCCGGCGTCGATGCGACTCCGCAGCCTGATGGCAAAGCCGTCCGGGGCCGTCCCGCTGGACTGAATCTCCTGGTGTCCGACATCCCCGTGGGCGACCATGCGAATGCCGGTCAGCCCCATCGAGGGATGGCTCCGCGCTCCCCGCCATTTCGCAATTCCTGCGGCGGTCCCCGCCGCGAGCAGGGTGGCGGCGCCGGCAGCCACCCAGATCCAGAGCCGGCTCACCTTCGCGCGGACCGTGACGATGCTGCCCGCGGCCGCGCGCACGCCAGGCAGCGGCGCCTGCTCGACGACCTGGGCGCGGCCTTCGTTCGACGGCGGGTCGCCCATGATCGCCAGCGCGAAGCCCGCCTTGTTCGCGATCTGGCGTGCCTCGTCCAGCGGATGCGTGCGCAGGTCCGGGATGACAAGGAGGGCCGGGCCAAGCTCCACCCGGACGACAGATCTGGCCGGCACTCGCGTGCCCGCGGCTGGACTCTGCGTCACCACCATCTTTCGCGTGTGATCCGCCGGGCTCTCGCCGCGCACTCGAAGCTCGAGCCTTGCCTCGCTCGTGAGCTGGCGCGCGTCTCCCAGGAAATGCTCGCGTAGCTCGGGCACCACCACCTGCTCTGCGCGTGGTGGCGGCGCCTGCGTCGCCGGCGGCGGAGACGGTGACGGCGGTACGGGCGCTGACTGAGGTGCCGGCGGCGGCGCCTGGGTTGGCGTCGACGGAGCCGGTAGCGCCTGGCCCGACGGCAACACCTGGACAGTGACCGTGGTTCCGATTCGTACCCGAGTGCCCTGCGCGGGCGTCTGCTCGACCACCACGGCATGAGCGGGGTCCGATGGCCATCCGCCGGTGACGTCGAGCCGGAGCTGCTCGTTCCTGACGAGCTGGAGAGCACCCATGAGCGGTTTCTGTCGAAGCCGGGGAACCAGGCCCCACTCCTCACGCGGCGGCGGTGCTGTCGGAGGCAATGCCGTCGGCGGCCCAGTGTCCGGCGGCGCGACGAACGGCGGCGCACTGGGCGGCATCTGTGAAACGGTCGGTGGATCGGGCGGCCGTGTCGGTACGATCCGAACGGCGACCACGACGATGCTGTTCAATGGTACTCGCGTGCCTTTTGCCGGCTTCTGCTCCACGACTATGGCTCGGGTCGGGTCAGGCGGCCAGCCACCAGCAACCTCCAGCCTGAGTCGCGCGTCCTTGACCCGTCGCTGAGCTTCTCGCAATCGTTGTGGCTGCAGGTCGGGGACGACAGCAAACTCCTCAGTCTGCGGCGTCCGGACGGTGACGAAAACGGTCGAGCCCACGAGTACGCGCGTTCCCGGCGATGGTTTTTGTTCCGTGACGATGGCGCGTCTCGTATCCTCAGGCGCGCCGCCGCTCACTTCCAGCTTCAGCCTGGCATTCGCGACCAGCGGTTGGGCCTCTGAAAGCGGATGCTTCACCAGGTCCGGGACGACCGTCACTCTCTCGGGCACCACGATGTCGCTCGGCGCCCTTTTCCTCACGACTGGGACCTGGACGACTACGGTGATTGTGGTGCCGGCGGGCACGAGCGTGTTGGGCTCGGGCTTCTGCTCCACGACCACTACCCTGCTCGGATCGGCGGGCGCCTCACCGCTCACCTGCAGCCGGAGATGCGCGCTCGCGGCGGCCTTTTGGGCCTCGGAAAGCGCTCGCTGCCGAAGCTCCGGGACCAATATGCCCCGCGTGGCGGCGGGCGGGCCGGACGTGTCGGCGAAGACGGGATAGGCGGAGAGCAGGAGGCCCGAGGCGAGGGAGACGAGCCAGAGCATGAGCTAGGACAGGACGTCCTTCCTGAACTGCTCGAGGACCTTCACGTGCTCGTCCGGCGATGTGAGGCCCATACCGACAGTATGAATGCACAGATGCGTGATACCGCGCATTGCGCGCCACGCCGCGACCTCCGTCGCCTGCTGCTCCGTCGGGACCTGGGCCAGGGCCATCCGCCCCTCGATGCCGAACCGGGCAGGGTCACGCCCGGCCTCTTTGATATCGCCGTGGAGCCGATCGACGACGGCTTGCGCCTCCGGACCGGGCCGAAAATGGGGCATCCACCCGTCCGCCATGCGTGCCGCCCGATGCACGACCACCGGGCTCTCCCCACCCCTCCAGACGGGGATCGAGCGCCGAGAGGGGAGAGGATTGATCCCGGCGTCGGTGA